>Ga0126306_10002700_pt1 | contig 10089 bp, 11 predicted proteins | sample Plot27_FD_92592 | JGI IMG/M metagenome (GOLD analysis project Ga0126306, IMG submission 92592) | Serpentine soil microbial communities from UC McLaughlin Reserve, CA, USA - Plot27 | ecosystem: Environmental > Terrestrial > Soil > Grasslands | place: USA: UC McLaughlin Reserve, Lake County... | reverse complement strand
TGTTTCAGTGCTGCGCCGAGTCGAGCTAGTCAATTTCGTGATCGAACAAACGATCTAGAACACCCAGCTCCTGTCTGCCGCCCGCCCTGACCAGCAAGATCACGAACTACGGCTGGAGTATTAAACTCGATAGTAGTCCGTCTCCCAGGTGATTTGACGGTCCGCAGTAACGAGGAGGGCATGCCGCCGGCGCCGGAATCGGGCTCAGGGGTTGCCGAGGAGGCGGTTGAGGATCTGGCGGGCGGTGAGCCCGGAAAGGCCGGGGTCGATCAGCACGTGGTACTTGCCCTGGTTGACGCCGGCGCCAAGGCGGACGCCCCGGTCCCAGAGCTTCTGCCGCACGATGACCTCGTGCACGCGCTGGCCAATAAGCTGGTACTGCTGGGCGGTGACCTCGAACACCTGGTAGCCGCCGTCGGTGCCAACCTGCCGGGGCAGGGCCGAGACCAGCGTGGTGGTCGGGCTCAGCGTCGGCGTCGGGGCCGGAGGGGCCGGCTCCCGGGCGCCGGTGCTGCAGCCGCCCATGACGGCGGCCACGAGCAGCAGGACAAGGCACAGGCGGGCCATCGGTCAGCGACCTCCCGGTCCATTGTCGCTCCTGACAAGCCCACGCCGACGCGGGACAGCAGGTTGCTGAGCGCACGGAAACCGGACAGGTAGTCGATTCAGGCGGCTTGCCAGGGGCTGGTAAGGGGTTGGCGGGCGATGAGGTAGAGATTGTCGACGACCTCGAAGCGCCACAGGTCGAACAGGTCTTGCGGCATCAACCACCCGGGCGACGATGAGCGCGACGACGCCTCCGATCCGGTGCGCTGGATCAAGCGCGACGTCTCCCGGCGGGTTCGGCCAGCCGATGACGGAAGCGGCGGGGCCGCTCAGGGCCACGGGGAGATCCTCCATGGGGCATCCCGGCCGAGGCCCTGGCAGTTGGCGTAGTTCTCCCGAAGCGGTGCCTGCACGGTCGCCGACTTGCCGGTGCCCACGGTCTCGATCCGCACGCGTGCCTGGCCAAGCGGCTGCCTGCACCAGTTCTGCCATGCCCAGCGCCACGTCAGGGGAGTCGTCACGTCAGCGTAGGAGTTCGGGTCGTCGTTGGGGTCACGGTCCTCAGGGAGGTCGCCCTCGATGGTGGTCGGGGCCGGGGTGCCCGGCACCGCCATCGGCGTTCGGTCCGGCCGTTGCACGGTGACCCGCAGGGTGACGCGCAGGTGGCAGGCGGGGCCATCGGCGGGGTAGCGAACCTGGCCCTCGATGGTCCAGGAGCGACCCTGGAACGACCAGATCGGTGAGGGCGCGAGCCCCCACTGGTCGCGACGACACGGCGGTCGGGTCCGGTCGCCGACGGATGGCGTGGTGGCGCTCAGCGGCGCGAGCGTGCCCACGATGGCCATCGCGACCTGCCGGTAGCGATCCATCAACGCCGCCGTGTCCGCGGCGAGCGTGACCCTGATGCTGTGGGCGCCGCACCTGGGTTGGGATGAGCCGGGCGCGCAGACGCGTCCCACGTCGATGGAGTAGTCGTGATACCGCCGCCCGTTCACCACCGACGTCCACTCGGTATAGGACGGCCGGTCGGCAGGCGGCCCGTGGCGGCCTGCTCCCCAGCGGCCATGCGGTAATAGTCCGCACCTGCCCCGCCCCCGCCGCCACTGACGCCCACGACGAACGGCAGTTCACGGCCCTGCGTCACCCTGCGGTCGCGGAACTCGGCCGGCACGATCACCAGGTAGGCCCCGGAGGCCAGGTCGGTGCGGACCACCCAGCCCGGCGGATACCGGAAGCTGAGGTCGGCCTCCTGGTCGCGGAACTCCCGCCAATCGGGCGGCACGATGGTCGACGTAGGCCTGACCGGGCGCTCCTCGAACACACGGATTCCCGAGAACGCCACGGCGGCAACGAGCAGGAGCGCCAGCGCGACCGTGGCCGCGATCAGCGGCCGACGCCGACGACGGCGAGCGACCTGCTCGAAGGACGAACGCTCAGGCGGTGGCTCGGTCGCGACCACCTCAGCGAACACGCCGCGGAGGCGATCCTCGATGCTCATGGTCGTACCTCCGTATCGAGCAAGGGCTCAGACCGGTACTCGGGGCCAAGCCGCTGCCGCAGCCGGGCCAGCCCTCGGTGCACCCAGGACTTCACCGTCCCCGGTGGCACGCCGAGCAGGCGCGCCACCTCGGCCTCGGGGAGATCAAGGTAGAAGCAGAGCACGAGGGCGGTGCGCTGCCGGACCGGGAGCTGCTGCAGGGCCTGCCAAAGGAGCTGGCTGTCGCCGCTGAGGTCCGGCTCGTAGCGCGCCTCGCGGTGGACCACGGCATGTCGGGCCTCGACCAGCGCGCGGCGCAGCAGCGACCGGTGGCGGTTGACGAGGACCCTGCGTGCGTACGCTGCGGCCACGCCGCGGCGCCGCAGCCGCCCCCAGGCCGCGAAGGTCCGCGCGGTGGCCTCTTGCGCGAGCTCGTCAGCCTCGTACCAGTTCCCGGTCAGCAGGAAGCCGAGGCGCCGCAACGGCCAGTACTCATCGGCGACGAAGTCGACGAAATCTCGATCCTCGGCTGTCATGACGGATAGACGAACAGGAGCCTGATGACCGCTGAGCGCGCGAAGTCGACCTGCCACAGCGTGCGGTACACCAGCGCGGGCGGGGCGGGGATCGTGGCGGCGTGGCGTTCGACGAACTGGTGGCTGGGGATGACGCGGTCGAGCAGCACGGCAGCTCCTCGTGCGTGGATCCGATCGCGGCGTTGCCGGCTCACGGGGTTCGGGGGCCCGGAGCAGCTGCGGTCCCCGGTCGGTCAGGGGCTGGCCGGCGGAAGGCGTCGGCGTAGTCGTGGGCGAACGCCGCGAACCTGCGCGGCGGCCGTCCCACCAGGTCGCCGAGGTGCGAGGTGACCTCGCCGCCGACGCCGGTGCGCCAGTAGTCGAAGTGGGCGATGGTCTCCTCGAGAAGGAACTCGGGCATGCCGGCCGCACGCATGCGGTCTCGTGCCTGGTCCATGGGCAGCTCGGCGTAGGCGGTCGGCGCCCCGACAGCCCTGGTGAGCTGGCTGGCCAGCTCCTGAAAGCCCAGCGCCTCCGGCCCGGTGAGCCGGTAGGTGGCAGCCTCGTGCCCGGGCTGGTTCAGGATGGCCGCGGCTGCTGCGGCCACGTCGCGGGCGTCGATCAGGCTGAGGCGGACACCCTGCGCCGGCGCCGCCAAGGCGCCCGTCGCGCGGATTCCCGGCGCGAAGGTGAGCAGGTTCTGCATGAACGAGTTGGGCCGCAGGATGGTGAAGGGCAGGCCCGATGCCCGGAGCAGCTCCTCGCAGCGGAAGTGGGAGCGCATGATGCCGACGGGCGCGTCCGGGGCGGCGAGGTGGACCGACTGCTTGATGAGGTGCGCGACGCCGGTCTTGACCGCTGCCTGGAGCGCGTTGCGTTCCATCTGCACGTGCAGGTCGGCCGGTGCGGGCGGGGTGAGTAGGTAGACCCGCTGCATACCGGTCATGGCCTTCACCAGGGTCGAGGGGTCGGTGAGGTCGCCGGTGGCCACCTCGACGCCGGGCAGCCGAGAAGCGGCGCCACCATTGGTGTGGACCAGCGCACGGACCGGGGTCCGCTGTTCCGCCAGGAGCGGGAGCAGCTGGCGTCCGACCGTGCTGGTGGGACCGATCCCCAGAACCGTCATGTGGAACCTCCTGGGGTGGGCGCGGCGTCCCGAAGCCGGTTGCCCCCGTGGGTGTGGATGCCGCGGCCGGCGGCCTGCTGGTGCAACGTTCGGTACAGCCGCGCCCGCTTGATGGTGTGGGCGGTGGTTCTGTCCTCTAGCACCCCGCCGTTGGCGACCGCGCCCAGCCGCCTGCCGGCGGCGCTCCACAGCACGTTGGTGGCGGTGGGGAAGCCGGCGTCCAGCACCGGGGTGTCGGCGCCGATGGCGCGCAGCGCGTCGATGCCGTTGCTGGCCACGGTGAGGTAGGAGCCGACCTCCTGTTGCTCGGTGGTGGGGGCGTGGGCCTCGTAGACGACCGTGTCGATGCCGGCGCGCTGAAGCGCTATCGCGGCCACCGGCCCGGCCACGCCGCCCCCGATGATCAGCGCCCTGGTCATGACCCCTCCCGGTGGCGTGCGATCCGGCGTGTGCTTGGGGCACGCTACCGACGCGGGGGCGTGGCGCCATCACCCGAAGGTGCTCATCGGAGTGCGATCTTGGGGAGCCAGGCCCCGCCCGGGATGCACGAACGTGCTATCGGAGCCCGCAGGCTTGCCCGGCCTACCGGAGCAGTTGCAGTTCCCGAGCGCGGGCGACCGCCTGGGTGCGGTTGGCCACCCCGAGCTTGTCCAGGATGTGGCTGACGTGCTTTTTGGCGGTGTCCAGGGCCACCACCAGCTCCTCGGCGATCTGCTGGTTCGACCTGCCGGTGGCCAGCAGCGCCAGCCCCTCCAGCTCCCGCTCGCTCAGCGGCTCGACCAGGCTCGGCACTACGCCGCGCCTGCCACGCCCGGAGGAGGCCACCCCTGCTCGCTGGGAGGCGTTGGTGAGCCGGCGCAGGTAGTCGGGCGGGGCCTGGCGGGCGAGCCCACCCCGCGCCGGCCCAGCCGCGATCAGGGTGCCGAGCAGACTGGCCAGGGGCGCGCCCTCGTCGACGAACACGCGCACGTAGCCCTCGGGCGCGCCAAGGCGCAGCGCCTCGGCGAGGGCGGCCAGCGCGCCGCGCTCGTCGGCGCTGGCGGCCAGGGCCAGCGCCTGCAGCGCCCGGAGCTCGATGATGCTCCCGGTCCGTCCCTGGGTCACCGCCAAGGCGAGCCAGCGCTCCACCAGCCCAAGCGCCCGCTCCGGCGCCCGCTCGGCGAGCAGCACCCGCGCCAGCACCAGGTACGCGGGCTCGCGCGGGTAGCTCGGCTGGTCCTCGACCCCCAGTCTGCGTTCCCGGACCCAGCGGGCGGCATCGGCGGTCCGGCCCTGGGCCAGCGCCAACCGGGCCGCCTGGGCCGGTGCCGGGTTGAACAGCTCCACCAGCCTGGGGTCTGGCAGGACCCGTTCGGCCTCCCCCATGGTCTCGGTGGCGCCGGCCGGGTCGCCTTGGGCCTGCCGGATCCAGGCCAGGGTCACAAGCCCGGCTGCCAGCGCCCAGGCGTGGCCCAGTTGCCGGCACAGCGCCACGCCCGTGGTCGCATGGTCCAGGGCGGCGTCCAGCTCGTCTCGCTCGCGCAGCAGCTCGGCCAGGCGGACATGCGCCAACCCCGCGAGCGGCGAGGCCGAGTGCACGGCGGTGGCGACATCCAGGGCCTGCCGGCAGGTTGCCAGCGCGGCCCCCAGGCGGCCCTGGCCCTGTTGCACCCGGGCCAGGCCATAGTCGACGACGGCGGCCTCCATGGGCACGCCAGCGGCGCGGAGCCCGACCACGGCACGGGCAAAGGTCCCTTCGGCCTGGGCGAGCCGGCCGGCCTGCCAGTCGGCCTGGGCCAGCGCCCAGCCAACCAGGGGCTCAGCATCCACCCTCCCTCGCCGAGCGCGGCTAGGGCCTGCCGGCTGAACTCGGCGGTGCGCTCGGCGTCGCCGCGCATGAAGGCGAGGATGGCGCGCGACAGCGCGATCACCGCGGGCATGTTGGCCAGCAGGCTGGCCGCCCGGCCGACCGACGGCTCGAACGGTTCCTCGGGCTGGTCGCCGCGGGCGGCCAGCGCTCGTTCGGCGTCGTCCAGCAGCGACGCGGCCGCCTCCAGTCGGACAGCGGTGATGGCAGTGACCGTCTGGGCCAGGCACAGCCGTGGCCGGGAACGCACCAGCTCCGGGGGCAGCGCCTGGAGCCAGCGGCGCAGGGTGGCGGCCTCGCCGGCCTGCTGCAATGCGTCGAAGTGCCGCTCGATCAGTCGGGCTGCCCAGGCGGCATCTCCGGCGGCCAGCGCGTGGCGGATGGCGTCGTCGGCCAGCCCGTGGGTCTCGCACCAGGTGGCCGCGGCCCGGTGCAGCCCAGCCACCCGCTCGGGCTGGGTCTGGGCGAGGCGGGCGCGGAGCAGGTCGGCGAACAGCTGGTGGTAGCGCCACCAGCCGCGCACCTCATCCAGCGGCAGCAGGAACAGATTCGCCCGCTCGGCCTGCTCCAGCAGCCCCTGGCTGTCGGCCCGCCCGGTGACCGCCTGGCACAGCGGCCCACACAGCCGCTCTAGCACCGAGGTCTCCAGCAGGAACGCCACCAGCGGCTCGGGCTGGCGGGCCAGCACCTCCTCGGTCAGGTAATCCAGCACGTGGCGGTGGCTGCCCGAGAACGACGCCACGAACCCCACCGGGTCGCCGTGGCCCTGCAGCGACAGCACGGCCAGTTGCAGCCCGGCGGCCCAGCCCTCGGTGCGGGCCGCCAACGCCGCCGCGGCCGCCTCGGGCAGGTCCAGCCCGACGGCCTCGCCCAGCAGCGCGGCCGTCTCCTGGGGTGTGAAGCGCAGCTCGCGCTCGCGGAGCTCGACCAGCTGCCCGCGGGCCCGCAACCGGGCCAGCGGCAGTGGTGGGTCGGTGCGGCCGGCCAGCACCAGCCGCAGCTGCACCGGCAGCCGCTCCAGCAGCACGGTGAGGCTGTCGTGGACCGCCGCCGCCTGGATCAGGTGGTAGTCGTCCAGTACCAGCGCGACCTGGTCGGGCTGGGCGGCCAAGGTGTTGACCAGGGCGGTCACCACCGCCTCCAGCGGCGGCTGCGGGCCACCCAACAGCGCCGCGACCTGCTGGGCGATCCCCGCGCAGGTGGGGTCCAGGGCGGTGGCCACATAGCGCCAGAACCGCGCCGGGTCGTTGTCACCGGGGTCCAGCGCCAGCCAAGCGACCGGCCGCTGACTCTGCCGGGCCCAGTCGGCCAGCAGGCTGGTCTTGCCGAAGCCGGCCGGCGCGCACACCAGCACCAGCTCAAGCGCCGTCCCCTCGGTCAGCTGCTGGGTCAGCCGTGGGCGGGGCAGGAAGCCGGGGCGCGGCTGGGGGACGTGCAGCTTGGTGGCCAGCAGCACGTCCCGCTCGGCCGCCGCGGGCGGCGGCCTCATCCTGGCTCCGCCATCGGGCACCTTGACGCTCGCCCCGGTCGGGTGATGCGGCACTGCCAGCGCGCCATTGTAGGACCTCGGCCCGATAGCACGTTGGGGTACCACCAGGGCCTCCGAGGCAGGTGGAGATCTTCCCCTCACATGGGCACCTTCGTGCGATGCCCCACAAGCAGCCGGCGCATAGCGTGCCGACCAGGCACACCGATCACACCGGAGTCGAGATGGACAACTTCGAGGTGGGTGTCTGGCTCGCCATAGGGAATCTCGCCGAGCTGCACCGCCAGGCCGACCGGCGGCGCCTGGCCAGTCGCATTCCCGGCCGGACCAGAGGTCGGCGCAGGGACCGGGCGCCAGGGTCGCCGCGCCTTGCTGGCCGACCCGGCCAGGCCGCCGACGGTACAGGCGGCCGCCGCCCGGGCCGGGGCGGCCGCGGCCGGCGGCCCCAGACCAGCAACCACCAAGGCAGCCTTGCTGATCCAGCACCAGCACAGGCCAGAGGAGTTCGACCCCGGCCACCGCCCGACCTGTGCCGGCCAGGCCGGCCTGCTCGACCACTACGACCGCGTCCAGCGCGAGGAAACCCGCCTACGGCAGACCAGGACCTGGCCTATGGGGCCCGCCGGTCCGCCCTCTGGGCGCTGGGCTCCTCGGGCGCCGGCATCCTGCTGGCCGCGGTTGCCCTCCTGACCCGATGACCTGGCCCCATGGACGTGAGAAGCCTGCCGAGCCACCGGCGCACTACAAGCTCCGCGTCAAGGGTGTGCTGGACAGCGGCTGGTCGGCCTGGTTCGAGGGCCTGCGGGTCAGCAGCGACCAGGCCGGCCAGAGCATCATCGCCGGGCCGGTCACCGACCAGGCGGTGCTGCACGGCCTGCTCGCTAAGGTCCACGATCTCGGCCTGCCGCTGCTGGAGGTGCGCCGCATCGACCCGGACTGACCGTCCAGCTGCCGAGAGGACGATCTCGTGAACCCGCTCCTGCTACCCATCGCTGCCGTGCAAGGGATGTGGGTGCGCTCCACGATCAAGCTGGCGTCCCCGGCCGGCGGTCCGACCAGCGGGACGGTGGGGGACCCATCCCGCCCGCCGGTGCGCATCGCCGTGGTGGGCGAGTCGACCGCGGCCGGCTGCGGGGTCGATACCCACGACCATGGGCTCCCGGGGTGGTTGGCCCACGAACTCGCTGCACGGACCCGCCGGCCGGTCAGGTGGGAGGTGGTCGGGCAGTTCGGTGCCACCGCCCGCCGCATCCGCTACCGACTCCTGCCCCGGCTGGGCGCGAACCTGCACGTCGCGGTGCTCCTAAGCGACTCACCAGAAGTTCTGTCCGTAACCAGCGAGCAGCCATGTGAGCTGAGCGGGCGGTGGTCTGGAGCATCTGTTGTGGCGCAGTGCCTCCGAGGCACCCGGCCACGGGCTGGTCACGGCTCGGTTGCGCTTGGTGACCGGCGGAACCCGCCCGCTTCCAGCGGTGTGTTGCCTGCGCGACAGTTGACCAGGGAGGACGGCGGGCGTGGCTGAGTTGTGCGGCTTCGAGGCGTTCTACGCGGCGGCCTACCGGCGGGTCGTCGGCCAGGTCTTCGCCCTTCTGGGCGACCTGCAGGAGGCCGAGGACGTGACCCAGGACGCCTTCGCCAAGGCCTCGTTCCACTGGAAGCGGATCGCCGCCTACGACCAGCCCGAGGCCTGGGTCCGGCGGGTCGCGTTCAACCACGCCTATAACAGCACTCGGCGGGCCAGGCGGTGGCTGGCGACGCTGGCCCGCCACGGCCCGCCCGCGCACGTCCCCGCCGCCACCTCGGACCGGGTCGACTTGCACCGCGCCCTGCGGCGGATCGCGCCGCGCCACCGCGAGGTGCTGGTCCTCCACTACGTCGCCGACCTGCCGCTGGACGAGGTGGCCAGGCAGCTGCGCCTGCCGCTCGGCACCGTCAAGAGCCGCCTCAGCCGTGCCCGGAGCGCGCTCGCCCCACAGCTCGGCGACGAGCGCGAGGGGGTTCCCAATGCGTGACGACCTGCTGAAGGAGCAGCTGATGAGCTACGCCCGCGACGGCGCCGAGGCGGCCGTGCAGCCGAGCGCCGCGGCGATCTACCGCCGCGCCCGCCGCCACTACCAGCGGGTCGCGGCCCTGGCCGTGACCGGCGTGCTGGCGGCCGGCGGCATCGGGATCGCCCTGGGCCTGCGGGGCACCACCCCGACGGTGACCCGGCCACAGCCGCCGGTGACCAGCCCCGCCCCGCAGGTCGTGCCCCCCAGCACGGCGCCGACCACCAAGCCGCACCCGACCACGACCACTGGCGCGGTCCAGGCCAGACCGCCGTCCAGCTTCGTCACCCTCGTCGGGCCGCCGAACCCACCGGCGAGCCAGACTCAACGTGTTGGGGTCGTGTCCACCTCGACCGGCAAGGTCATCCGCTACCTGAGCGGGCCGCTACCGGCTGACGCCTCGGTTTCCCGGCCGGTGGTGAGCGCGGACCGCGTGTGGGTCTACTACACGGTGAGCGCCGGCGGCGGGCCTCCCCAAACCTACCGGGTGCCGTTCGCCGGCGGTCCCACCGCCAAGGTCGCCGAGACCCGGGGCGGGAACCCCCTCGTCTCCCCTGACGGATCCAAGCTGCTCTTTGACGCCAGGCAGGCCCCTCGCGGGCGGTACGGGTTCACAATCCGAGATCTGGCCCGCGGGGCTGAGCGCTTCATCCCCTTCCCACTCCCTCAAGCGGGGGACGTCTTCGGCTACGCCTGGCGCCCGGACGGCCGTCAGGTCGCCCTGGTCAGGGGAGCTGTCCATGACAACGAGAAGGTTCCCACCCAGCTGTTCCTCTTGGACGTCGCCTCCGGCAGCTGGCGAGTGGCGGTCAGCTTTGACGCCAACCGCGGCCCGGTGCCCCAGTGGAGTCGCTTGAACCTGGCCTGGCCGACACCTCGGCGGCTGGCGTTCGTCGCCAGAATCGCCGGCTCGGACAAGCTGCCCGGCAGGTACCAGCTGGTGTACGTCGACCCGCGGACCGGCAAGCTGACCCCCTCGGTGGTCCTGGCCAGCGACCCCAACACCAGCTCACGCCTGGAGGTGAACTTCCTCGACTTCGACGCG
>Ga0126306_10002699_pt1 | contig 10089 bp, 11 predicted proteins | sample Plot27_FD_92592 | JGI IMG/M metagenome (GOLD analysis project Ga0126306, IMG submission 92592) | Serpentine soil microbial communities from UC McLaughlin Reserve, CA, USA - Plot27 | ecosystem: Environmental > Terrestrial > Soil > Grasslands | place: USA: UC McLaughlin Reserve, Lake County... | reverse complement strand
GTCCTCGCCTGCCACCTGTGCGGTGTCTGCCACCCGTGCGGTCGGTCCCAGTCGTGCGCCGGATGCCAATGGTGATGACGGCGTCCCACAACCGACACGGTATTCGGCGCCGGGCCCGCCGGCATCGGTGTGTGGGCGGTGACCCGGATACGCCCCCGGGAGTAGTGGAGGTGCCTCCCGGGGGTCGATGCCGCCCGCCACGGGCCGGCGGACCATCGAGTTAGCCACACAACCGAGGAGGTTCGATGTACGCCGAGCATTCGTCCGGCATCCGGATCAGTGACCGAGAGCGCGAGCGGGTAGCGCGCATCCTGAGCGCCGCGGTCGGTGAGGGGTTCCTGACACTGGAGGAGGGCGACGAGCGGCAAGCCGCCGCCTACGCCGCGCGGTACAAGGAGCAGCTGATCCCGCTCACCGCTGACCTCCCCGACGGGGGTCGACCGCTGATCGCCGACGAGCTGCGCGCCGAGGCATGGGCCGCCGGCCGCGGCCGGTTGTTCCGGCACGCCGCCTTCGTCACGGTGGCCGGTGCGGTCCTGGTCACTGTGTGGGCGCTGTCGGGCGCACACCTCTTCTGGCCGCTGCTGATCCTGGCGTTCCTGACGCTCCGCCTGTTCGGCCACGCCCGCTGGCTGCGTCGCGGCTGGGGATGGCAGGGGTACCGGCACGGGTACGGCCACCGGCACGGCCGGTACTCGCACTACCGCTGAGCGGCGGTGATTCAGGACTCCTGCGGTCGCTTCCGGCTGCTGCCGAGCCCTGCCGCCCGGCCGAGCTTGATGGCTTCGTCGCGTGACGAGACCCCCAGCTTGCCCAGCATCTCCGAGATCCGGTTGCGGACCGTCTTGGGCGCCAGGTAGAGCCGCATCGCAACCTGTGACGTGGGCAGCCCGTCGACCATCAGGTCCAGGATCTCCAGGTCCCGTGCGTCCAGGGCCGCGAGGGCGTCGGTCCGCGGGGCGGACGCCGCAGCAGCGACCACTACAGCACTGACACTTCGCCCGACGACCAGAGAACCGCCGGCAGCGGAGTGGATTGCCGCGAGGACGTCCTCGGGGTCGGCATCCTTCAGGAGATAACCGTCCAGTCCGCTGGCCAGGCTCTGGATCACGGTGGCTTCGTCGGCGTGCATCGTCAGGATCAGCACGCGGAGCGATGGCCAGCGGCGCTTGAGCTCGATGCCGAGGGAGATGCCGTCACCGTCGGGCAGCTGCAGGTCGAGCACCGCGACCGTGGGCTCGACATCACCGGCCAGCTCGCGGGCACCGGCAGCTGAACGAGCCGTGGCCAGCACGGACAGCTGAGGATCCGAGCCGATCAACGCCGCCAGACCGGCGAGTACGACGGGGTGGTCGTCGACGACCAGCACACTGATCACGTCCGCGCCCTCTCGCCGGCGGGCAGCTCAACATGCATGCGGGTCCCCTTCGGGTCTGCGGCTGTCACCTTCAGGCAGCCACCCAGGCTGTTGGCGCGCTGCGCCAACGACGAGAGCCCCACGCCGGGCACGACCAGCCCGCCGACCCCGTCGTCCACGACGTCCACGAGCACGACGCCACGGCGAGCCTGCACCTGGACGTCGATGGCCGACGCCGCTGCGTGGCGAAGAGCATTGGTGATCCCTTCGGCGACGGAGCGGTATACGGCGACCTGGACGGCAGAGGAGAGCACGCCATCCAGCGCGACGTCGAGGGTGACTCGAGGGCCGCCGGCCACGCCTTGAAAGGACTCGACCAGACGGTCGAGAGCCGACCCGAGGTCGCCGTCGTCGAGGCTGGACGGGGTAATGCCCGCGACGATGCGGCGCAGGTCGGTGCGGCTGGCGGCCAGGCCGGCAGCGAGATCGTGCAGTAGCCCGGCGTACTCCGACGACGGGGCTGTGCGCAGCGTCGCCTGCACCCGCATGCTCATGCCGGCGAGGACGGGACCGAGCCCGTCGTGCAGGTCGCCCATGACCCGCTTGCGCTCGGCGTCTCGTTCGCGGGCCACGTCCCTCCGTGCGTGTTCTGTCTCCACGGCGAGCCCGACGGCGCGCGCGACGAGCGCCACCGTCGGAAGCAACTGGGCGACAATCCTCTGCTGACGCAGCTCCGGTCCCTCCGGGTCGCTGGACTCGACGATCAACGCGCCGACCCGGTCACCTCCGACGTCAAGCGGATGGAGGACCCAGTGCTCCGGAATGACGGGGGCGTCCTCGCCGAGAACGATGCGCGCCTCCCTGCTGCCGCTCGCTGCGGCGACTATGCGTGCGGCCTTGTCAAGCAGGTTCCGCGGATCGGTCTTCGCATGCAGGTCAGCCGTGATCACGGCAACATCGGCCGGCGAGATGAGGCCGCTCCCGTAGCGGCGAGCCAGCACCGTGCGCCGGACCCACAGCGCACCCGGCGCGGCCATCACGGCGGTGACGAGCGCGGTGTACACCGCCGAGGTGTTGGCCGACGGCAGGCGCGTCAAGCCGGCCCCGAGCCGGACGAGCAAGGCCATCAGCACAGCCGCGCCGACCGCAGACGCGACGAGGACGAGGTCGAGGACGTGCTCGTCCAGGGGACGGAAGTCTTTGTGCAGCGAAAGCCGCGCCACGACAAGAGCGGTCACCACCAGGACCGAGCCCGTGACGTAGTACCCAAGGTTGGCGTCGGACACCAGCCAGGCAGCGGCGACGACAGCGCCCGCCAGCGCGAGGCTGACGAGAAGCCAGGCGATCCGTCTTCGGGTGGTGCGGTCGTCCGTCCTTGCGCCTCGGGCGACCAGCATCCAGACTCCGGCGCAGCCCAGGACGACCAGCGCCCAGCCTGCGATGCGCACCTGCGATCGCACGAACTCAGCCTCGGCGACCAGGACGGCGAGCGCTCCGGTCGCCGCGAGCACGACACCAACGGCACGCCCTACGCCATGCGGACTGCGGAACGCCCACGGAATCGCGATGGCCACGCCGGCGGCCTGCACGGCAGCCAGCTCGGCGACCGCTCGCGCGAGGTCCGGCGCCGCCGGTGACCCTCCGAACCGTGCGGCGGCCCACGCGATGTCCAGTACTGGGACGAGTGCCAGCACTGTCAGGGCGCGCCCCACGTGCGAGGCGGCGCGCTGGTCGAGGACGACGCCACCCGCCAGAGCCAGGACCGGCCATCCCGCCAGGAGCGCCACGCTGGGAGGCTCTTGACGAGTCATGGCGGCCACAGCCGTCAGGCCTGCACTGAGTGAGAAGCAGACGGCGGCGAGAAGAACCTCAACGGTGACCCCCCGCGAAGGGACACTGTTTTCCGCCCAGGACTCGGCCACACTCGACAGCATGGAACACGGCCTCCGCAACCGGTAGGCCGTGGCCTGACCTCGGGACGGGTGCGGGAAACAGCGGGACGGAACGGGACACGAGGGCTCTGGCGCGCGGGACGTCGACGCCGCCACGGTTTCTGCATGACCCGGACGTACCGGGTCCACCAGACATCGGAGGCGGTCATGTCAACATCAACCCGCGCAACAAGGTCGGTCTCCCTTCCGTCCGGACCGGTGCTCGTCGGAGCGGTGTACGCCATATGCGTTCTCGGGCTCATCGCGGTCTTCGTCGGGGAGATCGTCTTCACAGACAAGGATCCGCACAGAAGCGAGGGCCCGATCGAGTCGATCATCGGCGTCGGTCTGTTCGGCACGGCGGCGCTCGTCATCGGTGTGGGCCTCACCCTGTGGCTGGTGCGCACGCCGGAACAGGCGAAGGTGGGCGCGATCCTCCTCGGGGCGCTGTCGGTGCTCACTCTGGTCGTGTTCTGGTCCGGGGCACCCGGCGTGCTCGGCGCGTGCGCCGCATGGCTGGCCGGGCTCACCCGCGGCGGACGACCGCTCGGCGGAGGCGCCAGGGTCGCCGGAATCGTCGGAGCGTTCATCGCCCTGCTCAACGTCGTCCTCACGGTGGGCGGCGAGATCGCCACAGCCATCGGCGCCTGACCGCTCGAGTACCTCACCCCAGCACCGAGTCGCCCCGGACTCGGTGCTACGGGTCGCTCCACGGCCTGGTGATGTTGCGCCGCTTCCCGCAGGGCTTCCGCGACCGCTGCTGATGAACACCGTTGGCATGCAGGCCCGCCGGCTCGACGGTAGCTGGGTGACCCCGTTCGACCCGGCCAGCGATCGCGGCTTCGCCCAGGGAACGAGCGCCACATACACCTGGATGGTGCCACACGACGTGACCGGCCTGGCCGCGGCGATGGGCGGCCCGGACGTGGCCGCGGACCGCCTGGACCGGTTCTTCCACATGCCGGACGGGAGCTGGTCGCTACGCGGCGGCGATCCTCTGCGTTACGACCCGACGAACGAACCGGGTATCCACGCGCCGTGGCTCTACAACGAGCTCGGCCAGCCGTGGAACACGCAGGAGACGGTGCGGGAGATTCTCGACACCGTCGACCGGACCGGGCCGGCCGGGCTGCCCGGCAACGACGACCTCGGCACGATGTCGGCCTGGTATGTCTTCTCCGCGCTGGGCGTCTACCCGCGAGCACCGGGCAGCGCGGACCTGCTGCTGTCCAGCCCGCTGTTCCCGCGGGCGCTGATCCAGCCCGACCGGGCCGGCCCAACGCTGATCACCGCGTCCTCGGCCGAGAAGTACGTGCCGAGCGTGCGGCGGGACGGGCGGCCGCACCGGGACTGGAAGGTCGACGGCGGCCTGTTCCGACGCGGCGGGGTGCTGAGTTTCGAGCTCGGCGCCGACCCGAACCGTGACTGGGGACGGCCCTGACTCGCGCCGCGGTCGTCGGCGAAGACCCGACAACCAACCTCGTTACGGTGGTTGACGTCCAGCCAGACCGGACCCCAACGAGCGGGTTCGCGACGGTCAAGCGGAGTCGACGCCGGGCTATAGGCGCGGGAAGGACCGACGATGGGACAGCCAGTTGTGCACTTCGAGATCATCGGGAACGATCCGGCGATGCTCCGGAGCTACTACAGCGCCCTGTTCGGTTGGGAGTTCGACACGAGCGGGCCGGTCTCAGAGGCGGTCTCTTAGCCGGGCAATTACGGGTTCGTGGACCGCAGCACGACCAGCGACGGGGCCGGGATCCCGGGCGGCGTCGGCGGAGGCGCGGGCTACGACGGTCACGTCATCTTCTACGTCGGCGTTCCCGACGTCGAAGCCGCGCTCCAGAAGGCTGAGAGCCTCGGGGGGACGCGTCGGATGGGTCCCGACCGGGCGCCGAGGAGTGCCCTCGTGGTCGGCCACTTCACCGACCCCGAGGGCCACCTGATCGGCGTTGCCGGTACGGCGTAGCCGTCGGCACCTGCCGAAACAAGAACGCCGACGATCGCGGGCTGTCGTGCGGCCGCACGCTCACCGGCAGAGTCGGACGACCGATAGACCGGACACGGAAGGCAGGACTGTCATACCTCGGCGAGACGCTCGCCTCATGGATGACGCGGAACGCGAACGCGCAACGCAACCGGAGGAACTGAGCCGTCTCATCGTCGAGCGCCTCAACGGCGGTGACGTCGACGGCTTGGTCGCACTCTACGAACCGGACGCAGTGCTGGCTTTACCCGGAGGCCAGGTCGCCAGCGGCCATGACGAGATCCGCAGGGCTTACGAGCGACTGGTGGCCGGCGGGACCTCATTTGCGCCAGGCACGCAGCGACCGACACTCCGCCAAGGAGATCTGGCCCTCACGTCGTCTCGCTTGGCCAGCGGCGTGGTCACCGTCGAAGTAGCGCGCCGCCAGCCGGACGGCACGTGGTTGTGGGCACTCGACCAGCCCGACATCACCGGATAGCGGCGCCGCCCGCGGAGCCCACTCAATCGGCATGGGCGCCCGGCAGATGGCGGAGACTGGGCTCATGGTCGATGTTTCGCCGGACGGGCCCGGCATGTATGACGCCTTCGCCGAGGAGTACGTACAGCATGCCAGCGATGGCGCCTTCAACGCCCTTTACGACCGCCCCGCCGTGCTCGCCGTGCTCGGGGCGGTGCAGGGCCAGGCAGTCTTGGATCTGGGCTGCGGGCCAGGTCTCTACGCCGAGGAACTGGTCGCGCGCGGCGCGCGCCGCATTGTCGGCGTGGACGGCAGTGCCGAGATGGTGCGACTGGCGCGCGAACGAGTGCGAGGACCGGCTTCCTTCTACTGCCAGGACCTGCAGGCGCCACTGACGTGGGCGGACGACGGCGAATTCGAGCTGGCGGTGATGCCGCTGGTGATCCATCACCTCGATGATCGCGTAGCGGCCCTGAACGAGATAGCGCGGGTGCTGCGCCCGGGCGGCCGCCTCGTGGTATCGACCCACCATCCCACCAGCGACTGGGTGCGCCATGGCGGCAGCTACTTCACGGTGGAGAGGATCCGCGAGCGTTGGCGGCGGGGTTGGGAGATCGCGTACTGGCGCCAACCACTGGAGGCAACTTGCGACGAGTTCACCTCCAGCGGGTTTCTGATCGAACGGATACACGAACCCCGACCCTCAGCCGCAATGCGAGAGCGCGACCCCGATGTCGCTGAGTGGTTGTCGATCAACCCCGGCTTCATCGTGTTCTCCCTTGTGAGGAGCTGACCGGACTACGCGCCGACTCGACTTCCATTCGGCGATCCGAATCGGTACGGCGCCGTAGACCGTCCAGACCAGCCTCCGAGCTCATCGTCTGGCGGCCCCGCGGCGTCTTCTCGGCGGTAGCGGTCGGCTGCGTGTAGCGCGCGTGTAGGTCCGATGTAGGCGGATTCGGCACGGTGACCTGCAAGACGCTGATCCCCGGCCACACGTACACGTTCCGGGTCCAGGGCTTCAACGAGAACGGAGCCGGACCGATCGGCACGTCCAACCCGGTCACCATCCCCGCTCGCCGCTCCACCCAGGTCGGTCCACCGTCGCAGCCACTTCGCGGCCCGCTTGGACCGCTCGTGTCGATAGCCAGACCAGCTCCCTGACCGTCCGGCGGAGCGTGGGCACCGTGTCCCACGCTCCGCCGAGCTTCCTTCAGCTCATGTGCATCTCTCACGACCGGTACCCGGCGGCGTGCGGGGTGGCGCGGGTCAGAAGCCAAGCCCGCTGCGCGGGGCAGTTGCGAGCACCTGTTGCTGGTAGTAGACCGGCGTGCCTTGGTCGCCGATGACCGAGGACGGGTAGTGGGTGGACACGAACAACCCGTACACCGCGGTCGCGGACACGGCGAGCCCGAAATAGTCGCCGATGAAACTGCGGATCAGGCACGGGTTCTGATGCGCGGCGCAGGCCATCTGGTCCAACCCGTCGATGGTCTGGGCCGGCTGCTCCGGGTCCCAGGTGTGCGTGGAGAATCGCGCGTTTCCGCCTACCTTCACGGCGCCGTTGCCGCGATCGGTGAAGACCTGCAGCGTGGTGTCGATGCAGAAGTTCACCCGCCCGACGTGCGCCGGCACGATGGCCGGGTCGTTCGGGCAGGATGCGCGGCGGTCGTAGAACGCGACCGCGACCGCGCCGCCGGGGCCCGCGGCGACACTGGGCTGGAACTGATCCGTCGGCCCGGCGGTGTCGACGTTGTCGTTGACCTTCAGCCGCGCCGACCAGGTGCGTCCGGCGTCGGTTGACTGGGACAGGTAGACATCCATCTGCGTGCCATCCCACTCCTCCCAGACCACATACAGATGGCCCGGGTGATCCTCGCTGGCGGCGAAGTTCTCCAGGATGCCGTCGCGGAACCGGGTGTTGGGCAGGCAGCAACTGTTGATCAGCGTGGCGTCCGCCACCGCGGTCCACCGTCCCCAGGTTCGGCCGTCGTCGGTGGAGCGGGCAACGTAGATCGTCTTGGCGGTGGGCTGGCTCGGGGAGCTCGACGCGATCGCCAGGTACACGTCGCCGCTCGGGTCGACCACCGGGTATACGTACTCGTTCGTCGGCCCGGTCTGGTTAGGCTTGGTCACCGTCGCCCGCTTGCGGAACGTCTGTCCGCGGTCCTCGGACACCGCGATGTTGATCTTGGTCGTCGAGCCGTTGTAGACAGCCCACGCGGCGTACACGTGATCCTGGAACTTGCTGCCCGGGAAGTGGTTCACCGCGACCCACTGCTTGTCCTCGACGAACCCGAACGACTTGCTCGACCAGTTCGGCGCGTGCTCCAGCGGCTGTCCGCCGTTGCCCTTCACCCAGTTCCGGCCGAGGTCGTCGCTGTAGGAGACCTCGATGTGCGAGTTGGGGTGCAGGTTCGCCCAGAACGCGTTGAACGGCAGGGTGACCTGGTACGCCCGGCCCTTGGTGTCGAATGCCACGTTCGGGTCGGTGTTGTTCGTCCAGGACGGCGGCATGGCCTGGGTGCCGGTCGTGACGCACTCATACCCCTGGACGATGTTCGACCCCGCGGGCTGCCCGTTGAGGATCGTGTGCGAGCCGAGGTGGAAGTCGTAGAACGTGGAGTACTTCTCGAAGAACACCTTCGACGTGCCGATCAGATTCTCGGTACCGGGCTTGACGGCCAGCCACGACTCGGACAGGTTCGCGTTGTAGTCGCCCAGCCGGCACGTGCCCGGGGTCGGCGCCGTGGCACCCGGTGGCACGGGATAACCGCCGCCCTGGAACGGCGTGCTGGCGACCGTGTTCGTGACCGGAACCTGCGATGGCCAGCCGACGGCGGGCTGAGCTAGCACACCGCCGGGCGGCACCCCGACGGCCACCAGGGACAGCGCGGACAACACAACGGCGAGTCTTCGCACCATTGCGACCTCCCTTGTCGAACCTCTCGAAGTCCTATGACGTAGGACAGCGCCCCGCCGCCGCCCACATGTGGGCTGGATGCCGAAGCGGCGGCTGTCGATTTCGCCGACCCCTCCTGGTCAGCAACGTGTGTGGCCATGATCGGTCTGTCGCGTGCCCCGGCCTCGCGGCCGGGGCACTCAGGTGTGATCGGGTTATGGCGTGGCGCGTCGGATGAAGACGCTCGACGGGTCGGTGCCGTGCGGCATCGACCAGAGCGGTAGGAAGTCGGTGCCGTCGACGTCGAGGCCCTCGTAGTCGCCGGTGAAGAAGCCGCGGGCGATGGGGGCGTCGCCCATGTTGAAGGTGCTGTCGGTGAGCCGGGCCTCGCTGCCCCAGTTGGCGGGGTTCGCGCAGGTGGTGGGTGTGGTCGGGTGGCAGTGGGCGAGGAACTCGTCGGTGCCGAGGACGACCGGGTCGGCGGGGTTGTTGCGGAAGTCGTAGTAGTTGACGCCGATGGTCCCGTCCGCCGACACCTTGACCATCGGGGTGAACGCCTGCTGGTTCCCGAGCGGGATGGTCGTCGGCGTCTGGTTCACCTTGATGGTCGGCGACCAGGTCAGCCCGCCGTCGAGGGATTGGGAGAACGCGATGCTGCTGCGCGGGCCGAACCGCCGGTCCTGCCACACGACGTAGAGGGCGCCGGTGGTGGGGTTGACCGCCACCTCCGGGTTGATGTCGCCGGTGCGGACCGGCTGGTTGTCGTCCGGGTCGACGACGATGCCGCGGAGGAAGGCATCGATGATGATCTCCTTCTTCGTCCACGTCGCGCCCCGGTCATCCGAGCGGATCAGCGCGATGCTGAAGCCGCGGGTGCCGCGCCGGTTGCTCGCGCCCCGGATCAGCGTGAACACGTCAACGAGCTCGCCGTTGAACGTGGCGTTGTCCGGAAGGACCGCGATGACATTGCCGATGGTCTGCGAGAGCGTGCCCGGCTTGTAGATCTGCCGGGCCGGCTCCCAGCTGTCGCCGCCATTGGTCGTACGCGAGAACCACGCCGGGCCGGCGAAGGCCCTGGAGTTCTCGAACGCCACCTGGTTCGGGGTCGCCCCCGGCGGAGACACCAGCCGGTCCCAGACCGCGTAGGCGAAGTCCGGGTCGTTCGGGTCCGCGGTCAGCGAGTTCTTGTCGTTCAGGACGTTGGGGTTGTCGTCGCGGCGCAGCGTGATCGGGTTCTCCCAGCTGCGCCCGCCGTCGGTCGAGCGCATCACCAGCATGGCGCTCGTGGTGGCGTTGACGAACCCGCCGGCCTGCGGTTCGTGGATGGTCGACAGGCTCATCAGGTACGCCACGCCGTCCGGGGTGACCGCCAGCCACGGGTCGGAGGCACGCTCGTAACCGCCGCCGTTGGCCGCCGTACCACCGGTGCACACCGACGACTTCGTGGCGGCGTTG
>Ga0126306_10002697_pt1 | contig 10092 bp, 10 predicted proteins | sample Plot27_FD_92592 | JGI IMG/M metagenome (GOLD analysis project Ga0126306, IMG submission 92592) | Serpentine soil microbial communities from UC McLaughlin Reserve, CA, USA - Plot27 | ecosystem: Environmental > Terrestrial > Soil > Grasslands | place: USA: UC McLaughlin Reserve, Lake County... | reverse complement strand
CAGGCGATCACCCTCCTTCAACGAGAATAACGTCTCAGACAAACCCCCCTGGATACGAGGGCTGCGTAAGCTTAGCGACGCCGATAAGAGGAAGCTAGACAATCGGCACGAGAGAAGGGCCGAATCCTTACAGGCGGTCGACGATCTCGTGGCCGGGGTGGTAGACAAACTCAGGGACAAGGGCGAGTTGGGCAACACCTATGTCTTCTTTGTATCGGACAACGGCTGGCAAGAAGGCGAGCATCGCCTCGATTTCGGCAAGTGGCGCCCCTATGAGGAGGACATCCGTATTCCGCTCCTGGTGCGCGGACCACGAATAGCTGCCGGTCGTCAGTCCCAGAAGCTCGTCCTCAACACCGACTTCCTGCCGACTTTCACGGACCTTGCGGGCGTGCAGAGGCCGGGCTACACGGACGGGCGCTCCCTGCGACCCATCCTCACAGGGACCGCAGGCGTATGGAGAACCGCCATCCTGCTGGAGGCTGCGCGCAACTACGTCAACGTACCCAACGCCCCTGCCTACCGGGGCATCCGAACCAGCGGCGGCGCGAAGTTCGTAAAATACGCGAATGGTAAGAAAGAGCTGTACCGTCTCGGACGCGACCCCTACGAGCTCAAGAACAAATATCCTGCTACCAGGCCCTCTGCGGATCTCGTTTCGCGTCTGAGTGCGCTGAAGTCCTGTGCGCGCGATGGTTGCAGGGCGGCCGAAAACGGGCGGTAGTGCTGAGTGGCTGACCTTATCGGGCGAGAGGTTCAGACATCGGAGTGTGGCGGGGCTTCTTTCGCGAAGGAGACCATGACCGTTCGCTGGTAGGCGGGGCGGTCTTCCAGACGCGAGTGCCAGGCCTCGATGGCTGGCAGATCCGGCCCCTCGATATCCATCTCGAGCCAACGGTAGACGCTCGAACCGAGGGAGATATCCCCCATGGTTAGCGACGGACCTGCGACGAACTCGTGGTCCCTCAGGTGCGCGTCCAGTATGGACAAGACCTCGGCCGTAGCGCGGACGGAGGCCTCTATCTTCGCCGGGTCTCTCTGCTCCGGAGAGGTACGTATCAGGCCGAGGAGGGCTCCCTTGAAGGCGGGCCAGAGGGTACCGAGCTGGTAGTCCATCCACTTGTCCGCGAAGGCACGTTCTACGGGGTCGTCGGGCCAGAGTGTGCCTGACCCGTGTTTCGCCGAGAGGTAGCGCACGATGGCGTTAGACTCCCACAGGGCGAAGTCACCTTCGGTGATCGTCGGAACTAGCCCGGTCGGATTGCGGGCGAGATACTCCTCTTCGCTGGTACCGCCGAACAGCCCGCCCACGTCGTGGCGCCGGAAGGGGATCCCGAGCTCCTCGCAGCACCACAGCACCTTCTGTACGTTCATCGAGTTCTTCCTGCCCCATATCTCGAGCACCGCGTACTCCTCTCTTTCCGCGTACAGAGACTCTCGCCGCGCAGATAGTTCGCGTAGTCTACCGGGGATCGGGGTGTGTGATCCACCCTCCGTGCGATCTCCCGAACGTTGCGGCTACTGCGCCCCTGATATCTGCCACCCTACGTCGGGGCGTCAAGACGAGGGCCATCGGTTAAGATAGCCTCGCTTATGGATCGTGAGACGCCCAGGAAATTCGCCACCCCGCCGGGCACGCGCGACGTGCTGCCGCCGGAGTCCACGCGGTTGCTAGAAGTGCAGGCCAGGATCAGGGACCGCTTCAACCTGTTCGGGTTCAGGGAGGTCCTCACGCCCGCCCTCGAGTATTCGGAGGTGATCGAGGAGCACGGCCTCAGGGACGTCTCCTACAAGCTCTTCGACCAGGACAATCAGATGCTCTTCCTCAGGCCCGAGATGACTACCCCCATCGCCCGCCTCATCTCCAAGCGCCTGGCTGGCGGCCCACCGCCGCACAAGCTCTCCTACGTCCTCCCCGCCTACCGCCGCGCGAGCGTCGGACGCGGACAGAGTGCGGAGCTCTACCAGGCCGGCGTCGAGGTCGTCGGCTCAGCGAGTCCGAGGGAAGACGCCTCCACCATAGCGCTTCTCGTCGACGTACTGCAGAGCCTCGGCCTCAGCGCCCCTGCTGACTTCGCCGTCGTGCTGGGCCAGTCGTCCTTCTACGCTGGCTATCTAAAACATGCTGCGCCCGACGCCGCAGCGGCCGTAACCGCTGCCCTTGCCGCGAAGGATCTCGTCGCCGTCGATGCTATAGCGGGGGAACTGCCGGCCGATGCCGCCGCCGGGGTCCGCGGCATCCCGCGTATCGTAGGCCCTGCGACGGATGGATCCATCATCCAGGAGGCCGGACGTTTCGCCGTGGGGGAGGAGGCAGAAGAGGCCCTCGCGAACCTGCGGGAGATCCTACGTCACCTCGAAGCTCACGGGGCGCTCGGGGCGGTCATCCTGGATCTGGGTCTCTCCGGGCGTCACGAGTACTATACGGGCGCCGTCTACGAAGCCTACGCCTCGGGCCTCGGGTTCACTGTTGCCAACGGAGGGCGCTACGACAACCTCCTCAAGCGTTTCGGGAAGGAGTTGCCGGCGACCGGGTTCGCGATCTACCTGGAGAGGCTGCTCTCCGTGCTACCGGAAGAAGGTCAGCGGCCCTTGCTCGTCCTCGTCGGCGGAGACGTCGGTGGCATCCAGGCTGCCTCCGCACTGCGCAAGCTCGGAGTACCCGTGTTGCATCTTTGCGAGGAGATTCCACCCGAGGTCGCCCACGAGTACGCGAGGAGCGTCGATGCGGCCTGGATCTCCTACCCGGCACCGGGAGGCGTCAAGCTCGCAACCGCGGATCCTGCCGGAGAGTTCGTCTTTATGAGTCACGAGTCTGTAGTCAGGACGGTGCTCACTTGAGCAGGCTGCGGGTCGCCGTGCCGAAAGGGGCCATCTTCGCCGACGCGCTCGCCGCGCTCGAGAGGGCCGGGCTGCCTGCGGCCCTCGTAAGGGAGAACGGGCGCAGGCTCGTATACACGGCGGAGGACACCGAGTTTATCGTCAGCAGGCCCTCCGATGTACCCGTCTTCGTCGAGTACGGCGCTGCCGACATCGGTATCGTCGGCAAGGACGTGCTCGACGAGCAGAGGCCGAACGTCGTAGAGCTGAAGGACCTAGGCACCGGGCACTGCCGTATGATCCTGGCCGCACCCGATGACATGGCCGAGGAAGTGCGGCGCGCCATTCGCCACGCCGAGGTCGTCAGGGTGGCTACCAAGTTCCCCGACACGGCGAGGCGCTACTTCGAGCGTATGGGACGCCAGGCCGAGATCATAGAACTGCACGGCTCGATAGAACTCGCGCCCCTGGTCGGACTGGCGGAGTGCATCGTCGACCTCACCGCGACAGGGACGACCCTGCAAGAGAACGAGCTGGTGGTGCTCGATGAGATCTCTGCCTCGACGGCGCGCCTGATTTCCAACCGCGGCGCCTATCGTCTGCGCCACCGCGAGGTCGTGGCACTGGCCGACGCCATGGGGGGGAGTGGAGGACCCGTTGGTTAGGAGAATAGACGCGAGAGACAGGGGTCCCCGAGAAGTAGTGGGCCAGTTGCGCCGTCCTGGCGGATTTCTCTCCGAGAAGGTTCGCGAGGCGGCACGCCGGATCGTCGAAGAGGTGCGCGACAGGGGAGATGCGGCCCTCCTCGAATACAGCGAACGCTTCGACGGCATAAGGCCCCAGGAGATCCGGGTTCCACAGAGCGACATAGACCGCGCCGTAGAGTCTCTATCTTTCGACCTGAAGGACAGCTTTGCGGTGGCCATAGAGAACGTCCGCGCCTTCCATGAGCGCGAGATGGACCGCTCGTGGGAGCGGAGCCGTGCGGGAGCCACAACTGGCCAGCGTGTGCGGCCTATCCGACGCGTCGGCATCTACGTCCCCGGGGGGCATGCCGCTTACCCGAGCACGCTCGTTATGTCCGCCGTCCCGGCCAGGGTGGCTGGGGTGCGTGAGATCAGGGTTTGCACCCCTCCGGGCCAGGACGGACTGCCAGCATCCGACGTGCTCGCCGTCGCTGGCCTGCTCGGACTAAGCGAGGTGCACGCCGTGGGTGGCGCGCAGGCGGTGGGGGCCCTGGCCTACGGTACAGAGAGCGTGGCAGCCGTCGACAAGATCGTGGGTCCAGGCAACGATTACGTGACGGCGGCGAAACTCGAGGTCTTCGGGACCGTTGGCATCGATGCGCCACAGGGACCGAGCGAGGTGCTCGTGATAGCTGATGCGAGTGCGTTCCCCGAACGGGTCGCCAGCGACCTCATGGCCCAGGCCGAGCACCTCTCCGGGGCCTCAGCCGTGCTGCTAACTCCCGAGGATCGCCTTATAGCTGAAGTCGAGCCGCTACTCGGTGGTGAGCCGGCGGAGCACATTACGCTCGTTCGCGTCGAGGATCTGGCGCAGGCGGTTGGGATCGGCAACCTCTACGCTCCCGAGCACGCGCACGTAATCTCCGAGGACCATGAGGCCGTGCTGCAGGATCTCTACGCCGTCGGTATGGTCGCCTTGGGGGACTTCAGTCCCGTCGCGCTAGGCGACTACGCGGCCGGTCCATCCCACGCCCTCCCTTCTGGTGGGGCAGCGACCTGGGCTTCGGCCCTCGGCACCCACGACTTCCTCGCCAGGACCAACTACATCCACTTCACCCAGGACGCCCTGCGAGAACTCGGACCGCACGTCGAGCGCCTGGCCCGGCTGGAAGGCTTCGAAAACCACGCCGCCAGCGTGAGAACCAGGATGAGATAGAGAGACCGTTGTCCGCTAGAATGCTCTTTTTCTAGAGATACGGGAGGGAGATGGCGCGCGAGGGTAATGCTGAGCGTAAGACGGCCGAGACGTTCGTCAGGGTTGGCGTCGAGCTCGACGGCGAAGGAAGTGCCGAGGTAGCTACGGGTGTTGGATTTCTGGACCATCTTCTGCACCTGCTCGCCCACCACTCCGGCATGAACCTCACGGTAGAAGCGAAGGGCGATACGTGGGTGGATGACCACCACACGGTCGAGGATACGGGGCTAGTGCTGGGACGCGCCTTCGACGAGGCGCTCGGCGAGAGGAATAACATAGTGCGCTTCGCCGACGCGAGCGCGCCGCTCATCGAAGCGCTCTCGACGGCCGTCGTAGATCTCGGCGGACGTTCTCATCTCACCTGCAACCTCGGCCCGATGCCGGAGAAAGTAGGAACCTTCGACGTCGAGCTGTTCCCCGAATTCCTGCGTGCTTTCACCCAGTACGGACGCTTCACGCTCCACCTCAACTGTCACTACGGCGAGAACGCGCACCACAAGATAGAGTCGGGCGTCAAAGCACTGGCCGTGGCCATGAGGGAAGGGATCTCTGCCAGGACGGGCGGAAGCGCTTCGACGAAAGGGGTTGTCGATTGAGCAAGTCAGCACGCTACGCCCTGCGGGCTTCGCTTGTCAGCACTTCAGCACGCTTCGGGCCTAAAGGCCCTCGCTTGTCAGCATTTCAGCTTCTACCGTTACGGCCTCGCCTTGCCGCGCACGAAGAAACCTTGCTGACAGCGATTGGGTCCTACGCTCGCGACGAAGCTATGGGACGACTAGCTGAAATGCTGACAAGCGACAGCCGGAGGCTGGAGCGTGCTGACAAGGCGCCAAAGGCGCCGTGCTGACTTGCTGACCAGCTTGAACGTCGCGGTCATAGATTACGATGCTGGTAATACGTTGTCCGTTACGCGGGCGCTGGAGAAGGTCGGTGCTACGGTGGAGCTCACGCAGGATCCCGCCCTGGTAGCGTCCGCTGACGCGGTCGTGCTCCCTGGAGTAGGAGCGTTCGGCGATTGCATGAGGAAGCTGCGGGACCGGGGGATGGATGAGGCGTGTGGGGAGGCGTTCGTGTCGGGCAAGCCCTTCCTCGGGGTCTGCGTCGCGTTGCAGGTCGTCTTCGGGGCCTCCGAAGAGTCGCCGGGGGTGGAGGGCCTGGGGTTTATCCCCGGCGGAGTGGTGCGCTTTGTGGGCGGCGATCTCAAGGTCCCTCACATCGGGTGGAACGAGCTCTGTGTGGTGCAGGATCATCCGGTCCTCCGCGGTCTGGATGGCGAGGCTTTCTACTTCGTCCACTCCTACTATCCCGTGCCCGAGGATGCGGGGTACCTTCTCGGAGAGACGGATTACGGGGGGCGCTTCTGTTCTGCGGCCGGCAGGGAGAATCTCGTCGCCGTCCAGTTCCATCCGGAGAAGAGCAGCAGGGCTGGCCTGAAGTTGTACGAGAACTTCCTGGTCTGGGCGCGATCTGTTTGAGTGGCTTCACCGTCTATCCTGCCATAGACGTGCGCGGCGGACGATGCGTGCGTCTCAGGCAGGGGGACTTCGGTCGGGCCAAAGAGTACGATGCCGACCCTGTCGAGCGCGCCCGCGAGTGGGAGCGCCAGGGGGCCAGGGCGATCCACGTCGTCGACCTCGACGGGGCGAAGGAGGGCAGGCCGGTCCAGATCGGGCTGATCCGCCGTATCGCCAGGGCGGTCAGTGTCCCACTCCAGGTGGGAGGGGGCGTACGCACCATGGAAGACCTGCGCGCCGCGCTGGATGCCGGCGCCGGGTGTGTGGTGATGGGGACCGCAGCGGTCGAAGACAGGGACCTGCGGCTCAGCGCGATCGAGGAGGCCGGCGCTTCTCTCGTCGTGGCCGTCGACGCCCGCGAAGGCATCGTCGCGACGCACGGCTGGCAGAGATCGAGCGGACGCTCCGTCCTCGAACTGGCCAGGGAGTTGGCCGCCGACGGTGTCACCTCCGTCCTCCACACCGATGTCGCGCGCGACGGCATGGACGCGGGGGCGGCCCTCCAGGCGACCGAGGCGGTCGCGAAGATAATTCCCACCATCGCCAGCGGCGGCGTCCGCGGGATCGAAGACGTGGCCACCCTGTCAAGGATGCCGGGAGTAACAGGCGTGGTAGTCGGCACCGCGCTCTACGAGGGCAGGGTCACCCTCCCGGAGCTGGTCTCGGGGGTCCCTGGCTCCTCAGATAATTTCTCTGAAACCTGAGGTACGGCGGATCGCGTGGGCGCTTCGCGAAGCGCCCCTACATTCAGAAATCCAGGCTGGACGAACGGGGCTCGCCCCTTTCATATTTGGCGGATTGGATGGCACGCCAGGAGAACTTGGCGAGGGCTTCGTCTGTGGGGCCTCTGTTGTCGGGGTCGTCCCCGGTGATGGCTTCTCTGGCCACCTCTACGGCGGCGTCGAGAGCGGCGTTGATCTCGTAAGCCCTCGCGGCCTGGTACCCGATGCGCAACCCGCGCGGGGTCGCCTGGCCTACTGTGTAGGCGACCTCGTATTCCTCCGTACGGCTCTCGTGGTCGCCTATGCGCCTGACCGTGCACTTCAGCTGGGGCATGCGCGAATCCTACCATCTACGGGGTTGCTCCTGGGGGCGACCGCTCCAGGCCCGCGTGGGGTAGACTACGGTCGGAGGGCCGTGGACAACTTCTTCGAAACCAGCAAAAAGAAGTCGAAGGGGCGGAAGCTGGGCCGCTCGGTACAGCGGAGCCTGCGCGCCCTCTTCAACCTCGGTCTAGTCCTCGGCCTGGCCGTCGTGGTGGGCATTACGTGCCTTTACCTGTTCGTCCTGAGGGAGTACGAGGGCGATCTCGACAGGACATATCCCGAGCTCGCCGAGAATTCCTACGTCTACGACGTAGACGGGAACAAGATCGGTGAGATCCCCGTCGCCCAGAGCCGTGAGACCGTCGGTTTCGAAGGCCTCGGCGAGTACCTCCCCGCGGCCGTCATCGCCGTCGAGGACCGCCGCTTCTACGATCACTTCGGCGTCGACTTCGAAGGGCTCGCCCGCGCGGCCGTGACGGACCTGAGATCCCTGGAGATACAGGAGGGCGGCTCCACGATTACGGAGCAGCTCATGAAGAACCTCTACGTTCCCGAGGACCAGCGCCTCGAGACCTCTTTTCGCAGGCGCTTCGTGCAGTCCGCCCTCGCCTTCGCTTACGAGCGCAAGCACACCAAGAACGAGGTTCTTACCGCCTACCTGAACACCGTCTACTTCGGCCGCGGCGCCTACGGTGCCGAGGAGGCGGCGCAACGTTACTTCGGCAAGAGCGCCAGCGATCTCGACCTCTCGGAGGCGGCGATGCTCGCCGGTTTGCTCCACGCCCCTTCGGCCTACACGACCTGGGAGGGCGACATTATCGAGGGACCCATCCGCGAGCGCCGCGACGAGGTGCTTAGGCTGATGCAACAACAGGGTAGGATCTCCTCCCAGGAGCGCGAGGAGGCCGAGGCGACGCCACTAGACTTTGCCCCCGACCCTCCGCCCGAAGATCCCTCCTACACGCCTTTCCTCGAGAAGGTCGGGCGCGAGGTGGAGGAGGAACTCGGGCCACAGGCCCTGCGCCTCGGGAGGCTGAGAATCCACACCACCATGGATCCCGGCCTGCAGCATGCTGCCGTCGAGACCTCGGATGAGGTGCTCTCAGAGCCCGATGACCCTTCTGCGGCCGTCGTGACCATAGAACCCCAGAGCGGCGCCATACGCGCCCTGGCAGGCAAGGAAGGGGATTTCAACCTCGCCCTCGACGCCAGACGTCAGCCCGGCAGCTCCTTCAAGCCCGTCGTGCTCGCCGCCGCCTTGAAGGAAGATATCTCCCCGCAGAGTACCTACGTATCGCATGAGTTGACCTTCGACTTCAACGACGAGTACTACGAGATACACAACTACGACTACATAGAGAGGGGAGAGATCTCCTTGTTCGACGCCATGGCGGAGTCTGATAATACGGTATTCGTGCAGCTCGCCGTCGACGTTGGATTGGAGAACGTCGTCCAGACCGCCGAAGACCTCGGTATCACCACGCCCGTCGACCCCTACCCGTCGACCGCGATAGGCGGCCTCGGTACGGGCGTAAGCCCGCTCGATATGGCTTCCGCCTACTCGACTTTCGCCGGCGGCGGTATCCATCGCGAGCCTTACTCTATTGAGAGCATCGACAGGAACACTTATGGCAAGGAAGAAACGGTCTACGACCACCAGATCGGCGGTCAGCGCGTTCTCACGGGCAACCAGGCGGCCATCGAGACCCAGGTCCTCAGGGGCGTGGTTGAGGACGGCACGGCGTCGATGTTCCACGATCTGGACGAGGAGATAGGACATCCCTCCGCGGGCAAGACGGGTACCACGGATAACTTCGCCGACGCCTGGTATGTTGGCTACACACCCCGACTGTGCACCTCGGTCTGGGTCGGATACGCCGAGGGACGGCGCTCGCTCGTCGGCGTCCACGGCATTCAAGAGCCGAATGGAGAGACCCTGCCCATGGATATCTGGTCCGATTACATGGCCATCGCCACGGCCGGGGATCTCGAACTCGACTTCCCCGAGGCCGACACGGACGACCTCTACCTCCTCGGAGGCAGCACATCAGGCGGCTTCTAGCGGGTTTGGGAAGGCATGCTTTCCCAAACCCGCGCATGTCAGCATTTCAGCACGCTCAAGCCTGCGGCTTTCGCTTGTCAGCTAGTCAACTTTTGTTTCTCCTGAAATGCTGAGTTGCTGATTTAGAATAGCTTTATGGACTTGCAGCGACTGTATGCTGGATCTTTCATAGACTGGGAGGCGGTCGCCGCCTCCTGGAGCAAAAGGACAGTGCCTTCGCGGCTACTGCTGTTCGCCGCCCGCCGCTACCTCGAAGAGGGGACTGGCATCCCCGATACCGGTCGTGCCGAGATGCTGGCGTCGGCCCCGCTCCCGGTCGAGATCAAGAACGCCTTCGCCTCACCCCCCGAGGCTCCGGCCTCGCGCCGCTGGGGCGAGTTCGTCGACGCCGCCGTCGCCGCCGAGCTCGAGATGGTCTCCTACGGTGAGCGACCGCCGCTTTTGCACGAGTTGCGGGCCGGACTCGAACAGGCCGCAGAGGAGGCCGGTCCCCTCACCGACAGCGGAAGATGGTTTCTCGCCAGGCGCCATGCCCTTCCCGGAACCGACCTGCCCGACGATCCCGGATACCTACCAATATAAGCTGGTCAGCACGGCGCTTCGCGCCTTGTCAGCACGTTCCAGCCTCCGGCTGTCACTTGTCAGCATTTCAGCTACTCCTGTTCGGGTCTCGGCCTGCTTCGCCTGAGGTACCGCTGCCAGCGGCAGT
>Ga0126306_10002696_pt1 | contig 10093 bp, 7 predicted proteins | sample Plot27_FD_92592 | JGI IMG/M metagenome (GOLD analysis project Ga0126306, IMG submission 92592) | Serpentine soil microbial communities from UC McLaughlin Reserve, CA, USA - Plot27 | ecosystem: Environmental > Terrestrial > Soil > Grasslands | place: USA: UC McLaughlin Reserve, Lake County... | reverse complement strand
GATCCGCATTGGCCACAGTCGAGAGCGTCCACGGCCCCATCGATCTCGAGGAGCTCGGGCTCACGCTCATCCACGAGCACTTCCGCGCGACCGACGAGGCCACCCGCTTCCAGTTCCCGCACCTCTACGACGAGCAGGCGGAGTGGGACGCCGCTCTCTCCGACGCCAACGCGGTCAGGGGGCACGGTGTCAGGACGATCGTCGAGCCGAGCGCGATGTTCCTCCATCGCGACGCGCGCTTCAGCAAGCGCGTGGCCGACGAGGCGGGGCTCCAGGTGATCCTCGCCACGGGCGTCTACACCTACGACCACCTTCCGCAGGCGCTCATGAATCGCACCGAGGATCAGATCGCCGAGATCTTCGTCCACGACATCGAGAACGGCATCCAGGGCACAGACATCAAGGCCGCCTTCATCAAGTGCGCGGCGGACGAGCCGGGGCTCACCCCCAACGTCGAGAAGGTCCACCGCGCCGCCGCGCGCGCCTCGCAGCAGACCGGCCGTCCGATCATTGCCCACTCGCACCCGAAGAGCGGCACCGGCTTGGAGCAGATGCGCGTCTTCGAAGAGGAGGGGGTGGACCCGCCCAAGGTCCAGGTCGCGCACACCGGCGACACCGACGACCTCGACTACATCGAGCGCCTGCTCGACACCGGGTGCTGGATCGGCATGGACCGCTACGGCCTCGACATCTATCTGCCCACCGAGCAGCGCCAGGCGACCGTCCTCGCCCTCCTCGAGCAGGGCCACGCCGATCGCATGTTCCTCTCGCAGGACTGGTGCTCGACACTCGACTACTTCACGCCAGAGGTCGCGGAACAGCTGGCTGCCACCGCCGCGCCGAACTGGAGCATGACGTTCCTCTTTGACCAGGTCATCCCGGAGCTCAAGGAGCGCGGAATGACCGAGGACCAGCTCGACCAGATGATGGTCGAGAACCCCAAGCGTTGGCTAGCCTAGGTCGCCCCGCGGGCGTGGTGTAATGGCTGCACAAGAGCCTTCCAAGCTCTTAGTACGGGTTCGATCCCCGTCGCCCGCTTCAGTCGTAGAGCCAAAGAGCCGTTCTAGAGCGTTCTGCGGGTAACAGAACGGGTAACGACCCAGAGGACCAGCGAGGCGCTCCGAGGCCGTGTACGGGCCTCCTGTGGGCTGGGGGAGCTACTAAGCCGGGACAAGACCATGTCGGCCTTGGCGGCGAAAGAGCCGCGAGTGGCCCACCGACAGGAAGCCGTCCGAGGTCGATACCCGCAGCGCGTGGCCGTCAGCTTGCGCGGGCGCGGGGGAGCTGTGCACAGTAGTCCGCGAAGCCGCCGACGACCGCCCGGAGCTGCTCCCGAGTCCCCTCGTCGGTCAGACGGTTGTCCTGGTCGAACCGCTCCCGCGAGCGGTCGACGAAGAGCGAGTGGCCGAACCACGGCCGCATCTTCAGGTAGCGGAACACCGCCACCCAGGCGGTCTGGGCGTTCCGCGTTCCGGAGAGCCCACCGGCGCCAACGAGCGCGACGGGCAGGTCACCGAAGACGTGCGGTATGTCGCTCGGCGGGCGCGACGCCCAGTCGATCGCATTCTTCAGGAAGCCTGGGATTCCCCAGTTGTACTCCGGCGTGGCGATCAGCAGGCCGTCCGCCGCTCGCAGCGCATCCTTCAGCTCAACGACGGCGGACGGCACGCCGTCGCGCTCCTCGACGTCTTGGTCGAACAGGGGAAGCGAGCCGATGACCGCCAGCTGGCTGAGGTCCAGCTCGGTCTTGCTCGGCGCCAGTGCTGCGGCCTCATCGAGCAGTGCCCGGTTCCAGGAGCCTGCGCGGAGACTTCCGCCGAGGGCAAGAATTCGCATTGGTTCGTCCCGATCTCGAATCGTGGGGGGGGCCGCGGTGGGACCGCGGAAACCACGACGAGACGGCCGAGAGCAACGATGGAAGGTCGCGTCTAGGCGTCACGCGATCACCGGCAGCGGGAAACCCTCTCGAAATTCCGTTGGAAGGTGGGTCCTTGGCAGTAAGACCGACACTGTCACTTCGCGCGAAAGGGAGCTGTCTGTCAGGTCCGACTGAGGCGCCTGCCTTGGACGACAAGCACCCGCGCAAGTCGACAGTGCTGCTCTTCGAAGCAAGGAGCGCTCCGCTCGGTGCTCGACTCCACGCGGCATCAGACGTGCTCGCCGTGAGACTTGGGTCGATCCCCACGCCGACCTCACGATTATGAGACGCGCTCCGCCGTGTGAAGAGCGGGGCCATACGGGCAGGAGGAGACAGAAATCCCTGCCAGGTGACGTGTTGCCCGGAAGTCGCGGTTGCCCGGCGGATCCGCCCGTCTTCACGCTGGTGGACCCGTGGTGGACCCGCGGGGAGGTGCCACGAACAGATGCGTCGACCCGAACGGTGGGCCCGGCAGGTTGGCGCTTGCCGCCCGCGACCATCATTGCGGCACTGCCGTCGCGGCTAGCAGGGCGCCGACCAGCCGCTCGACGTAGCGCCGACCCCGATGACCGTTCTCGAGCGCGTCCAGCCAGCGAGCCGGGATCGACGTTGAACCAAACGCCGCGCCGGCCAGCGCGCCGGCCATGGCGCCCAGGGTGTCGGTGTCGCCCCCGCAGCGAACTGCGAAGCTGACCGCCTCTTCGAATCCCGTGTGGGAAGCCGCGGCGAACATCGCCGTCGGCACCGACTCGTGTCCGGTCGCCGAGTTGCCGAGTAGCTCTCCCACCGCCGCCGGCCCGATGTCCGAACCGAGCAGCGCGGCGGCTTGGTCCAGCCGTCCCCGCATCGCCGAGCGCGTGGCGGCGGTGCGCCCGGCGGCGAGGATGTCCTCGCCCCGTAACGCAGCCGCGATTGCGGCAGCCTGGACGATCGCGGCATCCACCGCGAGCGGGTGGGCATGGGTGAGCCGCGCGCTTCGTTCCGCCTGAGCGTGTAGCTCGTCTGGAGAGTCGGCGAACAGAACAGCGATGGGCGCGATCCGCATCGCCGCGCCGTTTCCGAGTGATCCTTCGCCGTCGAAGAGGCGCCGGGCGGCGGCATCCACCGGAACCCCCTGCCGCCAGAGCGCTAGGACCTGCAGGGTGCCCGCCCCGTAGCCCCGCGTGGGATCGCAGCGCTCAAGAAAGGCCTGGGCAAGCCTCTCCTCGTTCACACAGCCGTGCTCGAGAAGGGACTCGGCGAGCACGATCATCATCTCGGTGTCGTCGGTATAGGTGCCCCTGCCGCGCCGCGCCTCGACCATCTCCAGGCGCGAGGGGACGGCCGCCGCTGACAGTCCCTCGTAGGGCATGCCGAGAGCGTCACCGACGAACGTGCCCAGGAGGGCCCCGGCCACCGCGTCGCTCCGTTGCGATATGCGCTCGGTCACAGGTGATGCAGGTACTCGGCGACCTCCCAGTCCGAAACCCAGGCGCGGTGGCGCCCGATCTCGAAGCGCTTGACGGCGAGGAACGTCTCGACGATCTCAGGGCCGAGCGCCCGGCACAGGACCTCGTCGCTCTCGAGCGCCTCTAGGGCAGCGTCCAGCGATACGGGAAGTGGTCGGCCGATCGTCTCGCGGTCCGCCTGGTATGCATCACCGTCGACGGGGGGCGGCGGGCTCAGGCCCTTCCGCACCCCGTGCGCACCGGCAGCCAGCATTGCCGCGATCGCCAGATACGGGTTCGCGGCGCCGTCGGCGACCCGGATCTCGATGCGCGTGGCGCCGCCGCGCTGCGGCGGGATGCGGATGAAGGTGCCCCGGTTGTCCCAGCCCCAGTTCGCGTGGGTGGGCGCCAGCGAGTCGGGCTGGACGCGCCGGTAGGCGTTGATCGTGGGGTTGAGGAACGCCATCAGCGCCGCGGCGTGGGCGAGCACGCCGGCGGTGAATGCGCGCAGCTCGGCGCTGACGCCGTGCTCGTCGCCTCGCGCGTCGAACGCGTTGCGCTCGTCGCGGTCCAGCGAGACGTGGAGATGTGTGCCCGAGCCACCCTGGTCGTTGAAGGGCTTGCCCATGAACGTGGCCACGAGTCCGTGCTGCGCTGCGATGTCCTTGACGGCCGCCTTCAGGCGGAACGCCCGATCGGCGGCCCGCAGCGCGTCGGTGTGGCGCAGGTTGATCTCGTACTGGCTGTTCATGAACTCGTGCCCCGCGGCGAGGACCTCCAGCCCGAGCTGCGCCAGGTGTTCGGTCATCTCCCGCACGATCCCGCCGGGGTCCGCCTGCGGACCAACCGTGTAGACCATGCTCGGTCGGTCGATGTGGCGCCGGATGCCGTGTGTCGCGGCCGGATCGCGCTGGACCAAGAAGAACTCGAGCTCGGGACCCACGATCGGGTCCAGGCCGATCGCCCTCAGCTCCTCCACGACCCGGCGCAGGGTCCCGCGCGGGTCCGGGATGGGCGCTCCGCCCTCGGCCGGCTCGAGGTTCGCCAGGCAGCTCGCCACCCCCGGCTCCCAGGGCAGCGTCGTCAGGGTGGTCATGTCGGGACGGGCGACGAGGTCCGGATAGCCCTCGTCGCCGCCTACCACGGGCGTGTGGCGCAGATCGGTGCCCATCACAGCCGCGCAGAAGCGAAGACCCTTCTCGAGGACGTGGTCGAATTCCGCGATCGGTACGTCCTTGCCACGGGCGACCCCGTGGAGATCGGGGAAGAGCACACGGATCGACGTCACCGGCGTGCCAGTCGGGCCCTCGGTGGTCTTAGCGGCGGCGATCGCCGCGGGCCGGGAGTTGGTGTGCACCGGAGGTAGGCTAGGCCAAGCGGATGCTACCGGCGCGGTACATGCGCAGGTGGTCCAGCGCGGTGCCGCTCGCTTCGCGCAGGCGCAGCCCCTCGACGAGCGGTGCGTAGCGTCCTCCGGCCAGGCCGTCGGCCAGCACGGCCGCCCCCTGCGCCGCGGTCTTGGCGCGCGGACCCAGCCCGGTGGCGGCTGAGACCGTGGCGACAACCGCGAGCCGCTCGGTCAGCGCATCGAGCAGGCCGGGAGCGCCCGCCAGGCGGCCGACTACGAGGATCTCGCGCGGCGCGGGAACCGAGGCCGTCAGGGCGAGCGCGGCCTTCACCGCGCCCTCCTCGAGCGCGAGCCATCCCTCGCGCTGGCCGGGATCGCCGCGCAGCGCCTCGAGCGCCTCGGGCGCCGATAGGTCGAGCTCCCCCCGCGGGTCCAGCGCCCCGCCGCTGAAGACGGTCTCCTTGGAGAGTGCCGCGCCCAGCAGGTAGGCCACCTCCGCGTCGAGGGCCCCGCAGGAGCGGCCCCCGATCGGCGCGCAGGAGCCGCCGAGCCCGTCGACGATTTGCCCGCGGTCGATCGCAAGCGCGGCGCTGAAGGCGCCGCCGAGCTCGAGCATGATGAACGAGGTCTCTTCGTAGGCCAGGCCGAGCCGGTCCGCCTGGTCGACGATGCACAGCGCCGCGCTGCAGACCTTGTCCGGGGTGCCGAGGTCGATGCGGTTCCACTTGCGGTACTCCGGAACGGTGGGCAGGTGGATCGCTCCCGGACCGAAGACCAGCGGCAGCCCAGCCCCGACGAGCGCACGGATCAGCGCGCGCAGGCCGCCGATGCCCGTGTCGGCGCCCGCCTGATCGCTCCGCAGCAGCACCATGAGCGCGAGCTCGCGCTCCCCGACCCGCTCGCCCGGAACCAACGGCAGCCCGTACCCGGCAGGGCCGAGCACGAGGTCGAGCGGGCGGTGAGCCACGAGCGCATCGACCAGCGGCGACGGGTCGAGCGCCAGATCGGTCGACCGGAAGCTCTGGTCAAGCAGCACCTCTCCCCCGTCGAGCGCGCACACATCGATGGAGACGGTCCCGGGGTCGACGCCGGCGACGCGCGGGTCCACTCAGACCATTTCTCGGGCCACGGCGTAGACGCCGTCGATGTTCAGCACGAGATCGTTGCGCTCGAAGAGCCGGCGTACGCAGGCCTTGTGCGTCTTCATCTTCAGCCCGCCGACGGCCAGCGCGCCGAGGACGAGCTTCCCCTCCTTCTCGATGAGGTCGTCCACGGCCTCGACGCCCTCGATCCCCAGCGGCTCGGCGGCGTTGTAGTCGGCCAGGAGCTCGATCGTGGGACTGGCGCTCCACACCTCCTTACGCAGCAGCTGCACGCCCGCCGGCCCCGCGGCCAGGACGATGTTCGCGCCCTCCAGCGCGGCCTCCATCTCTGCCCGGTCGGCCGGCTCGACCGCGTTGATCCCCAGCCGCTCGGCGACCGCCAGCCCGCGCGGCCTGTGGTAGGAGTCCGTGCCGAGGACGTCTGCCGGGATCGTCGTCGCGAGAACGTCGCATCCCTCCTCGGTGAGCAGCGTCGCGGAGCGCAGCCCGACCGGGCCGACGCCCGCGATCACCACGCGGCGGCCGCGCAGATCGCGATCCTTTGCGATTCGCGCGACCGCGGTCGCGGCCGTCGTGTTGCAGCCGTTGGAGTCGAGCATCGCCGACACGCGAAAGGGACCGAAGTAGGCGGCCTGCACCTCGTCGAGAACCTTCTCGCCCATGGTCACGTCCGAGCCGCCGACCCAGAGGGCCATCGAGGAGAGATCGCCGGGGTCGCGCGTGAAGAACGCTCCCTGCACGAGCCCGCGCACCTCCTCCGGGGTCACGCCGCCGTGGCTGAGCAGGACGTCGACCCCCGCGTCGTGGGCGACGATGGCGTCGAAGGGGCTGGGATGTTGGTCCGTGTCGAGCTGTAGGAGGACCTTCTTCACCCGTCTGCTGCAGGGCGCCGAGCTAGGCTTCCACGCCGGCGGCGAATGGGTGGCGCGCCTCGGCCTCCTGCGCGATCACGGTGCTCGCGGTGGGCTCGCCGGCCATCGCGCGCGCGATCGCCTCCTTCGTTGCCTGGTAGTTCCAGTCGAAGATCTTCTTGTCGTCCTGGGCCTCCCAGTGGATGAAAACACCCACGATGACGCAGAGGTCCTCGGCCTCACCCTCCGGGATTACTCCATCACGCACCGAGTCGACGACACCTCGTGCCACCGCCGCCTGAGCGGGCCCGAACATCTGCCCCACCTGCTTCTCGCCCTTGATCGTCACCTTGTTGGCGATGATCGTGTCGGGCTTGGCGGGCAGGTTCGGCGCTACCAGGGCGAGCAGGTTCGTGTGGCCCTCCTTCTGGTTCAGCAGTGCGCCGGCGAACGCCTCGCCGACCGGCCCGTCCTTGGCTCCGATCAACGCATCGATGTGGGCGACTTCGTTGCCATCGCCCACCAGGGACTCTCCAACCGACAGGGTCCTGGCCATGTGTGCCTACCTCTCCTCATGGTTCTCCGTGCTACCCGACGTCTCCCGGAACCGGCGCGCCGGAGCCTCGACCCGGGACGAAGGCCAAAGGTCGCGCGCGCAGGCGGGGGCGCGAGTCTATCGCGGCGTACCCGTACGGCGCACGGCGGGCCGCGGTGCTCGCGTGGGTATGCTCCGGCGCGCGGATGCCTGAGCGCGCGGCGACCTGTGCCGGCTGTGGATGTGGATGCGACGACATCGAGGTCGCGGTGGCCGCCGGAGCGCTCGAGCGTGCGACCGGCACCTGTACGCTCGGCGACGCGTGGTTCGCCGAGCGAACGGCCGACGCGCCCCCGGTGGCCCGCATCGACGGCCGCGAGGTCGACTTCGCCGATGCGGTCGAGGCGTCGGCCGCGATCCTCGGCGCGGCCCGGCTTCCGCTCGTGTGCGGCCTCGGCCAGACGGACTGTGAGAGCCAGCGCGCGGCCGTGGCGCTGGCCGAGGCTAGCGGCGCCGTGATCGATCCCGCCGGGCCTCTGGAGGACGGGGCCGTCGGCGCGGCCTCGCAGGCCATCGGGCTGAGCACGGCCACGTTCGGCGACCTGCGCGACCGCGCCGGGCTCGTCGTGGTCTGGCGCGCGGACCCGGTCGAGTCCAATCCCAGGCTGCTACCCCGCCTGCGCCTCGATCGGGCGGGACGCGCGGCCGAGCGCACGCTGGTGGTCGTCGACGAGCAACGCACGGCGACGGCAGACGCGGCGGACGAGTTCATCGAGCTGCCGCCCGAGCTCGACTTCGAGGCGCTGTGGGCCATGCGCGCGCTGGTGCGCGACGTCCCGCTCGATCGCGACCGCGCGGGCCGGCTGCCGCTGGATGCCCTCGAGCGGCTCGCGGGCCGCCTCCGCGCGTGTAGCTACGGGGCGGTGCTGCATGGCCCCGCCGGGTACGTGAACGCGCTGGCGCTGCTGGCGCTCGTGCGCGACCTGGCCCGCGTCGCGCACGTCGTGGCGCTGCAGTTGCGGCAGGACGGCAACGCGCGGGGCGCCGAGGACGTGCTGGCCTGGCAGACCGGCTACCCGGCGGCCGTGAGCTTCGCGCGCGGGCATCCGCGCTCCCGGCCCCGGGAGTTCAGCGCCGCGGGCCTGCTGGAGCGCGGCGAGACCGACGCGGCGCTCATCGTGGGCTTCGACGCGCTCCGTCACCTCCCGCCCCGGGCCACCGATCACCTGCGCGGAATCCCCACGATCGTCGTCGACCCGCGCGCCACCGAGACGGCCGCGGCCGCCCGCGTTGCTTTCGCGACGGCCGCCGCCGGGGTGCAGCGCGAGGGCACGGTCCACCGTATGGACGGGGTGCCCGTGACGCTGCGCGCGCCGCTGGCATCCGAGCGGGCGGGGGATGGGGAGGTGCTGGCCGCGATCGCGGCACGCATCGCCGGGGAAGAGGGGACTTAGCGCCGCATGCTGCGCATCGCGCAGGGGCGTGTCTACGATCCCGCCAACGGGATCGACGGCGAGGTGCGCGACGTCTGCCTGGACGGCGGCACGGTGGTCGAGGAGCTGCCCTGGCACGCCCCGCGCATCGACGCCCGCGGCATGGTCGTGATGCCGGGCGGGGTGGACATCCACTCCCACATCGCCGGCCCGAAGGTCAACGCGGCCCGCAAGCTTGCCCCGGAGGAGCACCGCGCGGACGTGCTCGACCGCACGGCGATCGCGCGCTCGGGCACAGGCGGGACGGTGCCGTCGACCTTCGCGACGGGCTACCGCTACGCGCTCCTCGGCTACACGACCGTCGTCGACGCCGCCACCCCGCCACTCGCGGCGCGCCACACGCTCGCCGAGCTGCGCGACACGCCGATCGTCGACGCGGCGTTCCTCGTGCTGATGGGCAACAACCTGCCGATGTTCGAGCTCATCCGCAAGGGGGGCCCGCTGGCCGAGGCGGTCGCCTGGTGGCTGGAGGCCACCGGTGGCTATGGCGTCAAGCTGGTCAACCCGGGCGGGGTCGAGATGTGGAAGCACGGCAACCGCAACGTCACGTCGCTCGATGACGAGGTGGAGGGGCTGGGCGTCACGCCGCGCCGCGTGCTCGAGGCGATCGCCACCTCAGTGGACGAGCTGGGTCTCCCTCATCCCGTCCACGTCCACTGCAACAACCTCGGGGTGGCGGGCAACTGGCGCACCACGCTCGACACGCTCGACACCTTGGAGGGCCGGCGGGCGCACCTCGCCCACCTGCAGTTCCACGCGTACGGCGGGACGCCGGGCAAGCGGCCCCGCTCGCGCGCGCCGGAGCTGGCCGAGCATCTCGACGCACATCCCGAGCACAGCGCCGACGTCGGCCAGGTGATGTTCGGGCCCGCGACGACGCTGACCGCCGACGCCCCCGTCTCGGCGCTGCTGCGCGAGATCACCGGCGGCAAGTGGGTGAACGCCGACCTCGAGGCGGAGACCGGCTGCGGCATCGTGCCGTTCGCCTACCGCGAGCGCAACTACGTCCACGCGCTGCAGTGGGCGATCGGCCTGGAGCTGTTCCTGCTGAGCCGCGACCCCTGGCGGATCGTGCTCTCAACCGACCATCCCAACGGCGGCTCGTTCCTGAGCTACCCGCGGCTCATCCGCCTGCTGATGGACCGCGAGTTCCGAAACGAGCAGATCGACCGCGTCAACCAGAAGGCGATTCGGCGCACCGTGCTCCGCGACCGCCTCGAGCGCGAGTACACGCTCGGAGAGATCGCGATCATCACCCGCGCCGGGCCCGCCAGGCTGCTCGGGCTGGCCGACAAGGGCCATCTCGGCGTCGGGGCCGACGCCGACGTAACGATCTACCGCGAGCACGACGACGTCGAGCAGATGTTCGCCACGCCACGCTACGTCATCAAGGGCGGGCGGGTGATCGTCGAGGACGG
>Ga0126306_10002694_pt1 | contig 10095 bp, 9 predicted proteins | sample Plot27_FD_92592 | JGI IMG/M metagenome (GOLD analysis project Ga0126306, IMG submission 92592) | Serpentine soil microbial communities from UC McLaughlin Reserve, CA, USA - Plot27 | ecosystem: Environmental > Terrestrial > Soil > Grasslands | place: USA: UC McLaughlin Reserve, Lake County... | reverse complement strand
CGCGAGCGTCGCGACCGCCGAGAAGCTCACGTGCTCGGCGCCCACCACGAGGGCGCGCGAGCCGGGCGAGCGCCCCTGCAGGTAGACGAGCTGCTGGAGCATGGCCGTGGTCATCACGCCGGCCGGGCGACTCCCCGGCACGAGCCGGGCGGAGCGCGGACGCTCGCGGCAGCCCGTGGCGAGCACGACGGCTCCCGGCGCCAGGCTGGACCGGCCGCCGGGGCCGGTCAGCTCGAGCGTGAGACCGGGGCCCGCCCACCCGGTCACCATCGTCTCCGTCAGCAGCTCCACGCCGGCGGCGCGCGCCAGCTCGAGGTAGCGACGCGCGTACGCCGGGCCGCTCAGGGGCCGGCGTAGATCGCGCAGGCCGAACCCCTGATGCGCCGCGTGGCGGGGGATGCCACCGGCCTCGGGCTCCCGCTCGAGCACCACTACCGGCGCCACGCCGCGGCGCCGCAGCTCGATCGCCGCGGCCAGGCCCGCGGGCCCCGCCCCGACCACGACCACCGGCGGGTCAGGCATCCCGCCCCGCCTCGTGCTCGGCCAGCGTCGCCGCCACCTGGGCGCCGCAGAAGAAGCCCTGGCAGCGCCCCATGTGGACGCGGGTGCGGCGGCGTAGGCCGTCCAGATCAACGGGTGGGATCGGGCTGTCGAACGCATCGCGCAGCTCGCCACGTGTGACCCGCTCGCAGAAGCACACGACGCGGCCGTAGTCCGGGTCCGCGTCGATCAGCTCGGCTTGCTGGTAGGGCCGGGGAGCGCCCTCCCCGATGTTCGGCATCCGCGGCGGAGGGCGGTCCCGGGCCGGCCCCTGCGGGAGGCCCAGCCCCTCGCGCACGTACTCGGCGATCGCCATCGACGCCGACAGCCCGGTGGAGCGGATACCGCCGACGTAGGCGTAGCCGTCGTCGAAGCGGATCTGGTAGTCGGCGTGCTCGGTCACCGCGCGCAGCCCCACGTACACGGCCGTGACCTCGTGCTCGAGCAGCGCCGGCACGATCCGCCCGGCCTCGGCGCGGAGATAGGCGAGCCCCTCGGCGGTCGATCCGGTGTCGTCCTTGCGCTCCACGTCCACCGCGGTCGGTCCGACCATCAGATTGCCGAACACCGTGGGCGCCACCAGCACGCCCTTCGACACCTTGGTCGGCACGGCCAGGACGATGCTGTCCACGAGCGGGCGCGAGAGCTTGTCGAAGACGATCAGCTCGCCGCGGCGCGGGGTGACCGCGAAGGCCTCGCCGCCGAGCATGCGATCCACCTCGTCGCTGCGCAGGCCGGCGGCGTTGACGAGGAGCCGGGTGGTGATCCGTCCGCCGGGGGTGTCCACGCGAAAGCCGCCGCCCGCCAGTCGCTCGACGCCGACCAGGGGCGTGGCGCGGCGCAGCTCGCATCCCGCCAGCACCGCCTCGGTGGCGAAGGCAAGCGGCGTGGTGAACGGGCAGACGAGGCCCTCGTCGGGCACCTCGAGTGCCCCGCGCGCGCCCGGGCCCAGGTTGGGTTCACGCCGGTAGAGCTCGTCGGTGCCGAGCTCGCGGATCGACTGGTAGCCGTTCGCTCGTGCGCGCTCCACGATCCTGGCGAACTCACCGAGCTGCTCGTCGTCCCACGCGACGAGCAGGGCGCCCGCGCGTTCGACCGGGATGCCCGCCAGCTCCGCGTAGCCGGACAGCAGCTCGAAGCCGCGCGCGACAAGCCGTGCCTCCAGCGTCCCGGGCTTGGCGTCGAAGCCCGTGTGGAGCAGCGCGGTGTTCGACTTGCTCGTCCCCGCCCCCACGTCCGGACCGGCCTCGAGCAGCGTCAGGTCGAGCCCGGGGCGCGCGAGCTCCCGCGCGATCGCCGCGCCAACCACGCCGGCGCCGACGATGACGACGTCCCGGTCCATCCCGCGGCGACTCTAATGCGCCGCGGCCGGCTCCTTCCCGCGCAGGACCTGAAGCAGGCTCCATCCGGACACGAGCGCCCACACCCCTTCGAGCAGCAGGAAGCCCCACTGCTCCTCGTGTACGGCAAGCACCGCGAGGACCGCGCCACCCACGAGGTTCAGCACCAGGTAGAGCCGTGAATGCACGTCGAGCCACCCGAACTGCGCCGCGGCGAAGGCGGCCAGGATGAGCAGCGCCCCGACCACCTGGACGACCTGATCCATGCGATCAGAGACTACGCACGGTTCCTTCCATACAGGTCGTGTGCCGCCACCCACTCCTCGGCCACGATCGCCGAGCCGAGCGACAGCTCTCCGCACAGGACCGTGGCGGCCACGATCTCGGCGAACTTGCGCACGTTGTCCTTCCCGTAGCACCCCAGCAGCTCGAGGCACTCGCGCTGGGTCGCGAGCCCCGTGCCGCCGCCGTAGGTGGCCACGATCAGCGACGGGATCGTGACCGAGTAGTAGTAGTCGCCGCCCTCGCGAAGCTCGGCGTGGACAAAGGCGGCCGACGACTCGGCCACGTTCGCGGCGTCCTGCCCGGTGGCGATGAACATCGCGGTGATCCCGTTCGCCGAGTGGGCGCCGTTGTTGTTCACGCCGGACATGAAGCCGCCCAGGTTCGACACCTGCCGCGCCCGGAACATCAGCTCCGTGTCCGATCGCATCACCCGCCGCACCAGGTCGTTCGGGATCGTCGCCTCCGCCACCACCCGCTTGCCGCGGGTGCGCAGCATGTTCACCTGCGAGCTCTTCTTGTCCGTGGCGAAGTTCGACTCGAGGAAGTAGTGCTCGATGCCGGGATAGGTCTCCACGATCCACCGGCACGCGGCCTGGGTGGCCTTGCCGGTGAGGTTCTGGCCGGCGGCGTCTCCGGTCGTGTAGTTGAAGCGCGTGAACAGCATCCGGCTCGCGGAGTACTGCTCGATGTCCTGCAGCTTGCCCGAGCGCGTGGTGGCCTCGGCCGCCGCGGCGATCTCGTCGAAATGCTCGTCGAGCCACTCGCCGAAGGCGCGCGCCTCTCGGGCGCTCGTGAACAGGAAGGCCGGGGCACGCTGCATGCGGTCGTCCATCACCGTCGTCGTCACGCCGCCCGCCTCGTGAAGCAGGCGCATGCCGCGGTTGTAACTGGCCACCAGCGTGCCCTCTGCGGTGGCGAGCGGCACGTAGAACTCGCCCTGGGCGTGCTCGCCGTTCACGAGCAGCGGCCCCGCCAGGCCGATCGGTACCTGCGCCACCCCGACGAACTGCTCGACGTTGCCGGTCAGGATGCCCGGGTCGAACGAGTAGCTCGACACGTGCTCGAGCGACGCTCCGGTGCGCTCGCGGGCGAACTCGAGCCGCATGCGGGCGGCCTCTGGCGTGTAGTCGTTTTCGCGGTCGCGCGGGACCGGAATGCGCTGCTTGGAGGTGGTCGTGACCGTCATGCTTAGGAGGGTGCCCGGAGCGCGATTCTGTAACCGATTGCCTTGACGAAGCGCATTACCCAGCGAGAGCTCCGCAACGTCACCCGCGGGATCATCCGTGCGCTGGATCGCGGCGAGTCCTTCGTGATCACATGGAATGGCGTCGCGGTCGGCGAGCTCCAACCGCTTCGGCGACGCCGGTTCGTCGGCACCGACGAGGTGCTCGCGGCGTTCGCCCACGCTCCACCCGTCACACCACTCGAGGTCGAACCGGTCTAAGGCAGCGCCGGCGCCACCTCGGCAACGAACTGCACGATCCGGCGCGCCTCGGTGCCGTCCGGATCCTGGTCAGGGTCGTAGATGGTGAGGCTCCAGCCGCGGCAGCCGCCCGCCTCGAGGGCGGCGACCACCGTCTCGGTCAGTTGCGGCCAGGTCAGTCCGCCCTCCTCGTCCACGTCGCCCGGCACGCGCTGCGCGCCCAGCTCGGACTGGGAGAGCACGTCGAGATCGGTGTGCAGCCACCACTGCGGGGGCAGATGGGCAACCGCCTCGCGCGCCCGACCCGCTGGGTCCGCCGCCGTCTCCTCGTGGTCATGGAGCAGCACGCCGCGGTCGGCCAGGCTCGCCACGTTCAGCTCGCGCCTCAGCCGCTCGTCGCGCATGCCGAGCATCGCCAGCGAACCCTCGGACAGCGCCGGCAGCCTCGACCGCAGCGCATCGGGCGCTAGCTGCCCGGTCAGGCCGAGCAGGAGGCCCACCTCCATGTTCGCGGCCTCACCGTCGAGCGAGGAGTCGAGCGAGGTGGTGTCCTCGTGCCCGTCGAGGAAGAGCAGGCCGGCCTGGCCGACCGCCTCGCGCAGCGCCGGAACGATGCCCAGCAGCACCGTGCAGTCGGCCCCGTAGACGAGCGGGAAGCGCCCCGCCGACAGCGCATCGGCCACGCCGCTCTCGACCGCGTCAACCATCGCCAGCAGGGCCGCCTCGTTCATCATGCCCGAGGCCGCGGCGCGCTCGGGGGTCGGCTCGGGCAGATCGAAACCGGGCCGCTGCTCCACCCGACGACCGTCGAACGCCTGGCCCAACCCGGCCTCACGGAGCGCCGCCGCGGCGCGGGCCTGAGCGCCCCGGCGGCCCCAGCCGTCGAAGGGCACTCCGATGAGATCGACCGCGAGCACGCCTCATACACTGCCGCAATCGAGGTCCACCACCTCAACTGCGGAACCATGTGCCCGCGCGGTGCCCGCATGCTGGCCGGCCACGGCGGATGGGTCGCCCCGACCAGGCTCGTTGCCCATTGCCTCCTGATCGAGGAGGGCTCCGAGCTGGTGCTGGTCGACACCGGCTTCGGCATCCAGGACGTCGCGAACCCGAAGCGCCTCGGCCAGCCGTTCCGTGCGCTCGTGCAGCCCCGCTGCCAGATCGGCGAGACGGCGATCCGGCAGATCGAGGCGCTCGGGCTCTCGCCGGCCGACGTGAGACACGTCCTGGTGACCCACCTCGACGCCGACCACGCCGGCGGGCTTGGGGACTTCCCGGACGCCGATGTGCATCTCTTCGCCCCGGAGCTCGCAACCGCGCAGGAGCCGCCGCTGCGCGAGCGCAGACGCTACGTCTCCGCTCAGTGGAGTCACGGCCCCAAGTGGGTGCGGCACGAGGTGGGCGGGGACCGCTGGTTCGGGTTCGAGAGCGTGCAGCTGCTCCCCCATCTCGACGCCGAGATCGCCCTGGTTCCGCTGGTCGGGCACTCCACCGGCCACGCCGGGGTGGCCGTCAGGACCGGCGACGGGTGGCTGCTCCACTGCGGCGACGCCTACTTCCACAGGGGGGTGGTCGACACGCCGCCCACCTGCCCCTGGGGCCTGCGGGTGTTCGAGGGCATCACTGGGCACGACGCCAAGGCGCGACACCACAACCAGGAGCGCCTACGGGAGCTGGCGCGCGAGCACGGCAGCGAGGTGCGACTGATCTGCTCGCACGACCCGGAGCTGTTCGACCGGGCTGAGCGGCCCTAGGCCGGCCGCAGCCGGACCGGCAACGTCTTGAGCTGGTTCAGGAAGGGCGACTCGGCGTGCTGCGTCGCGCCCGCCAGCTCCATCGTCGGGAAGCGGGCGAGCGTCTCCTCGAACAGGATCCGGAGCTCTAGCCGAGCGAGCGCAGCACCGAGGCAGAAATGCCGCCCTCCGGCGCCGAAGGCCTGGTGCTCGGGGTTGCGCGTGACATCGAAGCGCTCGGGATCCTCGTAGCGCGTCTCGTCCCGGTTCGACGACACGTACCACATGACCACCTTCTCGCCCTCGCGGATGCGCTGGCCGCCGAGCTCGGTGTCGCGCGTGGCCGTGCGGCGGAAATGGGCGAAGGCGGGGAACATCCGCAGCGACTCCTCCACCGCGCTGGGGATCAGCGACGGGTCGTCGAGCAGGGCCTGGCGCTGGTCGGGATGCTCGAGCAGCGCGCGCATGCCGCTGCAGTAGGTGGCCTTGGTGCTGTCGTTGCCGGCGGCCATGAGCAGGAAGAAGCCCATCACGATCTCGTGCTCCTCGAGACGCTCGCCGTCGATCTCGGCGTGAACGAGCACACTGGTGAGGTCGTCGGTGGGACGCTCCCGGCGCTCCGCGATCAGCCGACCGCAGCGCTCGAAGATCTCGGGCACGTCGCGCTGCATCACCGACTCCACGCCCTCCGGGTTCAGATCGGGGTCGCCGGCGCCCAGCGTGGTGTTCATCAGGCGCGCCCAGACCTCGTCGTCCTCCGGCGGGATCCCCATGAAGCTGCCGATCACCCGCGACACGACCGGTTGCGCGACGTCCGTGACGAGATCGCATTCGTCGCGACCGGCCTGCCGATCCAGCGCAGTCGTGGCAATGGCGCGAATCGTGTCCTCGTGCTCGGCGATGCGCTTCGGCGTGAACCCGCGCTGGAAGAGCGCCTTGAGGCGATCGTGCTTGGGCGGGTCCATGCCGATGAACATCGCCCGGATCAGCTCGAGCGGCATGATCGCGTTGGTCAGCGCCGTGACCCCTCCTCGCTCCGACGAGTAGGTCTCCCAGTCGCGGCTGACCTCGTGCACGTGGTCCGCCCGCGTGACGGACCAGAAGCCGTCCTCCTCCGGGTACTCCGTGATGCGTGCCGTCCAGTGCACCGGACATTGGCCGCGGAGCCGCTCGAACAGCTCGTGGGGCGGGCCGTCCATCCATACCTCCCGCTCGGTGACCAGAACCTGGTCGAGCGGTGTCGCCTCGGTGGAGCTGTGCGGACGCGAAGCCAGGGCTCGACCCTAACCGGCCGTGGCGGCGCCGCCAAGGGGGCAAATCCCTTAGCCCGCAAATGTTCTCGTAGCAAATTGTTTACGCTTCGACATACCGAGTAGGATCTAGGTCCATGGGCGTAGCCGTAAAAGAGGCAAGCTCCCAATCCGAGCAACCGCTCTCGGGCCATCTGGCCTGGCTCCTGTCGCGCGCCAGCTACGCGCTGACCACGGAGCTCACCGCGGGGCTGGCGTCGGTGGGTGTCTCGCCACGCGGCCACTGCGTGCTGGCGGCCGCCAGCACCGGCGAGTTCACCCAGACCGAGCTGGCGTCAAGCGTGGGAGTGGACAAGACGACCATGGTCGTGACGCTCGACGAGCTCGAGGCCGCCGGCCTCGTCAAGCGCCTCCCCTCGAGCCATGACCGTCGCGCTCGCATCGTCGCGGTTACCAAGGCCGGCGAGCGCAAGGTCGCCGAGGGCAAGGAGGTCGTGAAGCGGATGCAGGAGGACGTCCTCACAGCGCTGCCCGCCGACCAGCGCGAGGTCTTCATGGACGCGCTTGCCACGCTTGTGCGGGAGCGGCTGGCCGAGGGAGTTGAGTGCACGCCGTCCGTTCGACGGCGTGAGCCGCGCGCTTAGGGTTTCACCCTAGATCAGGGATTATCCCGAACGGGACGATCTGCTACGGTCTCATCCTATGACCGAGACCGCCGCAGTTGCCGCCCAGGACCCGCAGACACAGGAAGACCGCTCGCGCTGGATCGCGCTGGTCGTGCTGTGCGTGGGCATGCTGATGATCGTCCTCGACGCGACCGTCGTGAATGTTGCCCTTCCGTCAATCCAGGATGACCTTGGCTTCACGCAGTCCAGCCTGGCCTGGGTCGTCAACGCCTATCTGATCGCCTTCGGCGGCCTGCTGCTCCTCTCGGGGCGGCTCGGCGACCTGATCTCGCGGCGGCGCGTCTTCATGATCGGCCTCGGTGTCTTCACCGTGGCCTCGCTCCTCTGCGGGGTCGCGCAGAGCCAGGAGGTGCTGGTCGGTGCCCGCTTCGTGCAGGGCATCGGCGGCGCCCTGACCTCCGCGGTCATCCTCGGCATGATCGTCACGATGTTCCCGGAGCCCCGGGAGCAGGCGAAGGCGATCGGCGTGTACAGCTTCGTGGCATCGGCCGGCGGCTCAGTTGGACTGCTCGCCGGCGGCGTGCTCACTGAGCTGATCAACTGGCACTGGATCTTCTTCGTGAACCTGCCGATCGGCATCGCCACGGCGCTGCTCGCCATCCGGCTGATCGACAGGGACGAGGGCATCGGCTTCGGCGAGGGCGCGGACGTGCTCGGCGCCCTGCTGATCACCGGCGCGCTGATGCTCGGGGTCTACACGATCGTCGAGCCCGCGGCCGACCGTGGCTGGGGCGACGGCCAGACGCTCGGCCTCGGCGCCATCTCACTCGCCCTGCTCGTGGCCTTCGTCCTCCGCGAGTCGCGCACGCGCAACCCGCTGATCCCGTTGCGGATCTTCCGCATCCGCAACGTGTCGGGCGCGAACGCGATCCAGGCCCTGTTCGTGGCCGGGATGTTTGGGATGTTCTTCCTCGGCGCGCTCTACCTGCAGCGGGTGCTCGGCTACGGCGCCCTCGAGATCGGCCTGGCGTTCCTGCCCGTCACGCTTGTGATCGGCACGCTCTCGCTGCGCTACTCGGAGCGGCTGATCATGCGCTTCGGTGCCAAGAACACGCTGCTCCCGGGCCTGGTGCTGATCGGGGCTGGTCTGCTCCTGTTCACCCGCGCGCCGGTCGACGGCTCGTACTGGATCGACGTCTTCCCGGTGATGCTGCTGCTCGGCACGGGCGCGGGCCTCTGCTTCCCGTCACTGATGACGCTAGCGATGTCGGGCGCCACGCAGAGCGACGCCGGGCTGGCCTCGGGCCTCGTGAACACGACGCTGCAGGTCGGCGGGGCGCTTGGCCTCGCCGTGCTGGCCACGCTGTCGGCCACACGCACCGAGAATGCGCTCGGGGACGGCGAGTCCACGGCCTCCGCGCTTACCAGCGGATACCACCTCGCATTCCTCATCGGGGCGGGATTGGTCGCGCTGGCGATCGTCGTGGCGGTGACCGTGCTCGAGGCGACACCGGCGACCCAGCAGGTCGAGGAGGGCGAGACGGCCGCCAGCGGCGAGCCAGCGTTCTCGGCAGAGGCCGCCTAGCCGCTGGCACTCGGCCGGCGCCGGCACACGGCCGGCGCCGGCCAACCCCTCAGGGGCGCCGCTGCCAGTCCGCGTTGCCGTCCTGCACGCGGTTGCGCGTCAGGCGGATCACCCGCCTCCCGTTCGCCTTCATCCGGTAGATGTCGAAGTCGCCGTCGCGCTTGCTCCCGAACGCCACGAGCTTGCCGTCGGGCGAGCAGGCGGGATCCACGTCGTCGACGCCGTTCCGGGTCAGCCGCACGGTGCCCTTCCCGTTCGACCTCGCCCGGAAGATCTCGTAGTCCCCGTCCCGGTTGCTCTCGAACACGAGCGACCTGCCGTCGGCGCACCAGTCGGCGTCGCCGTCGGCGGCGCCGTTGTGGGTGAGCTGGCGCAGGCCCGTGCCGTCGGCGTTCATCCGGAACAGCTCGCCGTCGCCGTCGACCTCGCTCGTTAAGACGATCGTCTTCCCGTCGGGCGAGTAGACCGGGTCGCCGTCGAGCGCGTCGTTCTCGGTCAGCTGAACCTGGTTCGAGCCGTCGGCGTTCATCGTGAAGATCTCGAAGTCGACCGTGCGGTCGCTCCAGAAGGCGATCGTCCTGCCGTCGGGCGACCAGGCCGGGTCGCCGTCGAGCCCTGCGCTCGTGGTGAGCTGCCGTACGTTCGACCCGTCCGCGTTCATGGTGTGGACGTCGTGGTTGCCGGGGCGGTCGCTCCAGAAGGCGAGCTGCGCGCCGTCCGGCGACCACACCGGCCGGAGGTCGCCGATCGTGTTGGTGGTGAGCTGCCGCTGGCGCGTTCCTGTCGGGCTCATCGCGAAGATCTCGCTGTCGCCATCGCGGGTGCTGTCGAACGCGATCTTGCCGTTCTTGCCGGGGAATGCGGCGCTCGCGGCGCCGGGCAGAGCGAGGAGGGCGATCAGGGCGACGAGGGGCGGGAGTGTTCTCTTGTTCGTCATTGATCCCATGGATGGCGCCGAGCCATCGGTTATTCCCGCGGCGGGGTGGCTAGTCTGGTTCGGTTGATGCGGGAAGTGATCGAGAACGATGGGGCGCAGGCCAGGGGGCGCGTCTGGCTGCTGGAGGAGAACCCGCGCGATCGGGAGCTGATCTTCGACTTCCCGTTCGACGAGGAGCTGAACGAGGCCGTCAAGGAGCTGCCGCGACGCTGGTTCGACTGGCGGCGCAAGCAGTGGCGGGTGCCGGCCGAGCCGCGCGCCGCCAAGGCGGTGGAGGCGGTGCTCGCCCAGTTCCCGCAGCCCACGCCCGCGCCCGAGGTGCTGGCCTGGCTCTCCGACTCCGACCGCTGGCGGGCGCCCCTATCTGTGGTCGCGG
>Ga0126306_10002693_pt1 | contig 10095 bp, 9 predicted proteins | sample Plot27_FD_92592 | JGI IMG/M metagenome (GOLD analysis project Ga0126306, IMG submission 92592) | Serpentine soil microbial communities from UC McLaughlin Reserve, CA, USA - Plot27 | ecosystem: Environmental > Terrestrial > Soil > Grasslands | place: USA: UC McLaughlin Reserve, Lake County... | reverse complement strand
CCAGGTCAAGAGTTCCGACGTTGACGCGGTGCGGGCCGCTGGAGTGCCGGATGAGGGCATTGTTGACGCACTCCACGTCAACCTGGTCTTCAACATCATGAACCGGCTCGCCAACGCCTTCGATTTCAGCTGGGACTCCGAGCAACACGTGCGTGTCGGTGCCCAGGTGATCCACCGAATCAGCTACCGGTTCCCGCGCATCCTGATGCGCTAGCTGTATCTCATTGACCTCTGCCTTATCAGGGATGCCCTTTTGCCGTAGTGCGTGCGGTCGAGCTCGTACGAACGTCCGGGACTGTCCAGAGTTGTAGGCGCGTTAGCGGGTGTGGGGTGTTACTCACTTTCACTCCGCGTGGGACCGGATTCCGGGACGCCCAGAGCGGGTCCGTATGGAACGTGCTCGGGCAGGCCGCTGCCGGCCCCCTGAAAGGCCGCCAGCTGCGGCCGGTCACCCACCTCGACACCTTCTGGTTCGCGTGGGTGGCCTTTCAGCCGCAAACAAGGCTCTACTCGTGACCTCGGGCCTGCGATCGCGTCCCCTTGGGTTGTGGTTCACTGTGCAGGTCAGCGGTGTTGATCATGCCGTGAGTGCGACCGGCTTGGCTGCTTCTCCGGTTGGGGCTTCGGACGCCGAGCTCCGCTGGCGGAGCGGTGGCCGTTGGCGGTGATGTTCAGCCTGCTCAGCGCACAGGATCCGCCCGGAGAGCCATGTCCGTGCGTGTGGGTCGCGGCTCAGACCATGTGGTGCTCGAACGCAAACGCCGCTGCCGCGGTCCGGGACCCGACGTCGAAGCTTAGCGAAGATGTTCGACAGATCCCGGGCGACCGTCTTCTCGGACAGCACCAGCGCCGCCGCGATCTCGGGGTTGCTCTTGCCCGCGGCGACAAGCCGTAGCACCTCGATCTCACGCGGACTCAAGCCGCCGGGCGCCCGGGCATCCCCCAGGAGTACGGCAACATCGTGCTCGGCCGGTGCGGCACCGAGACCCGCGAACGCCCTCCGTGCCTGCGCCAGATGGGCCACCGCCGACTCCGCGTCGCCGAGGAGTCGGAGCGCCCGTCCAATCAGCACGCGACACCGGGCCACCTCGTACGGCGCGGACAACAGGGCCCAGGCGTCGGCAGCACCCCGGGCCGACGGGAGCGCCTCCTCGGCCTCGGAACGAGCGACGGCGACCGATGCTCTGGCGTAGTCGCCGGCCGCTTTGAGCGCGGTGCAGCCGAAGGCCGATCCGAACTCGCAGAGCTGGTCGGCCAAGGATGCGGCGTCCTCGATCTCCCCCACTTGTACCAGCACGTCAACAGCAGCCGGAAGCACCTGCGACCGGTGCACGGGATCCAGCACCTCGGCAACCACGCGGTGGACCGCGGCCGACGCCGCATCCGGTCGGCCGCGAGCCAGCCACAGCAGCGCCCGGCCGGGCTGGGTCGGGTGGCCGTACTCGGCTGCCACCGCGTAGGCGGCCTCGGCAGCCTCGTACTCTCCCCTGATGCGCTGCGCGTCGCCACGCTCGTAATGGGCCTGTCCGACTGCGGGATCTCCCCCGGCCGCGGCGTACCTCCCGGCCGCATGTTCTAGCTCGCTTATCGCGTCGCGGTAGGCGCCATGCAGCCGCATCAATTGGCCACGGTGGACCGCACACTGACCGGTGAACGCGACCAGGTCGGGCTGGCTGTCACACCAGGTGGTCAGCGCATGGGTCCACTCCCCCATCCGGCCGAAGTCAGAGATCTGCTGGCAGGCCTCGACAGACGAGCAGTAGATCACCCCCGAGAAGATGGGTGAGACCTCCCCGGCCAGGACCGACACGATCGCCTCGTCGAGGAGGCGCAGCCCATCGGCGGCGCGACCCGAGAAGATGGTCAGCCGGCCCTCCATGTGGAGGCCCATGGATGTCAGATCGGTGTCGCCAAAGCGTCGGCCGTACTCGGTCACACTCGGAGCGGTGGCGACTGCCTCCGCGAACTCTCCCTTGGCGACGTACCCGATCGTGGCCCGTTCGAGCAGATAGCCGCGCTCCACCACATCCTCCTCGACTCTCTCAAGCAGGCGCTCGCCCCGGGCCAGCCAACCGTTGCCGATGGCGGCCTCCCCGCCCTGCCACAGGTCATCGCCAGCCAATACGCCGCGCGTACCGCGCCTAGAGTGTCGTTTTCCCCGAGCTCGGCCTGGTAGGCACGCTGCAACGCCTGGATACAGTCATTGCGGTGGCCCAGGAGAAACGCGGTGATCGCCAGGGCAGCGAAGTCGTCCGCCTGCAGGTGGGTGTCGTCCAGGTTTGACAGCGCCCGGTACGCCGCCACCCACTCGCGGCGCTCGTAGGCTTCACGGGCCCGCCGGCGAGCTCGTCAAACGGAACCTGGTCCACTTGGGACCGCGACCGGGATGGATCGCCGCGAACGACCCTGAGGGCGCCTGCCCGCGACGCGATTGATGGCTTATCTCGTACGAATCGAAACAGCGGCCATCGACCGCATCAAGCTAGTCATGAGTTCCGCTGGCCCGGCGATGTTCGACGGCCCGCCTGAGGTGGTAGCCGGTGGCGCCGGAGGGGGTGGCCGTTGGGTCCGGTTGCTTCCGCTCGAGGTGCTCGGCGAAGGCTTCGTGGAGTCGCGCGCGGTCTTCGCGCGTCATGCTCTGGTATGCGGCCATCTGGACGAGCGCGTGAGCGAACCTGAAGCGGCCCGGACCGGTGCGCTCGATCAATTGCTTCCGCTCCAATGTGTTGATGTGACGCTCGACGAACGAGCGTGCGTCGCCCGGAAGAAGTGCTGTTACGGCCTCGGGATCTAGATCGAGGCCTGCAACCGAGGCGCAGCGCAGCAAGTCGCGTTCTCCTGGGCCGAGGCGATCGAGACGCATCGACAGCAACCCGACGAGCGACGCCGGGACGGCGTCGACATCGCCGTCGGCGATGGCAGCGATCAATTGCTCCGCGAACAGTGGGTTGCCCTGTGAGAGGCTCACGATCCTTTGGAGCGGCGCCCGAGCCACCGGTCCGCCCCGGTCGATCACCAAACTTGCGAGCTGGGAGGGTTGGAGCGGCTCAAGCGTTACGACATTGCCGACACTCGACGCAGCCCGGTCTTCGAGAAATTCCGGACGCGCGATGCACAACAACAAGATGGCCCCGGTGGTCTCCCGCTCCAGCCGGCCCACCAGCTCGAGAACGGCCGGGTCGGCCCATTGGAGATTGTCCAGGACCACGATCAGCGGATGATCACGCGCGAGGACTTCGAGCAGACGACGCATCGGGAGGATCAGCTCATCTACGGTTGCCGGCGGCGAACGGAGCCCGACGGCCGCACCGATTTGCTGCACGGCGCTGCTTCCGTCAGCGGCCGTTTCGAGCAGCTCGTGCAGCCCTCGCCATCCGCACAGCCCTGCCGCCTCGAGTACAGCTTGGCGCACGGGAAAGAAACCCATACTCTCGCCAGGTGGTGCGCAACGGAGTTTGATCGCGTGGGCGTTGTCGCCGAAAGATACGGCGACCTCCTGGGCCAGACGAGACTTCCCGATACCGGCTTCGCCGATGACCGTGATGCGAACGACAGCATCGGTACGGATGGCGCGGCGGAACGCCGACCGCAGCTGCGTCAGCTCGCCCTGGCGGCCAACCATCGGCGTATCCATAGCTCGAGGTATGGCCGAGGAGTGAGCGATGGACTCGAGGACGCGCCACGCGATCGCGGACGCCCCGCTCCCTCCGTCGACCGGCCTCACGATGACCGCTCCGCGCACAAGCCGCTGCGTGTTGGTGCCGATCAGAATCTCATCGCTGGCCGCGGCGTGCTCAAGCCGTCGGGCGGCAGACACGACTGGCCCCATGACGACATCACGCAATGCCGCACCCGGCCCGGCAACGACGATGTCGCCGGTCTCGACACCCGCACGCAACCCCTGCTTTATGCCCTCGATCGCGGACCGATCGCTGTCTAGCGAGTGCACCGCAGTGCGCACGTCGAGCACAGCGCGAACGGCACGCAGCGCGTCATCTTCGTGCGCAGCGGGGAAGCCGAAGAATCCGATCAACTCCTCGCCCAGGGACCGCTCGACTCGCCCACCATGACGCTTGAGAACCTCGGTAGCGACACGCGCGGCCTGCGACGCTATCCGAGCCACCGCCTCAGTGTCCAGGCGCAGGTCGGCAGCTGGTGCAACATCAACGGCGGCGACCGTGACTGTTCTGCGCTCGCGCGGAAGCCACGATAGTGCCTCGTCGCGCGAACGCATCTGCGGTTCGGGCGTTCGCTCGAGTTCGAGCGTCAGGTCCTGACGCAGGATCGCAGCCTCCAGAGCCTGCAGCGCCGGGCCGGGCTCGAGCCCCAGTTCGTCGAGGAGCAAGGCACGCGTATCGCGAAACACGTCGAGAGCTTCCGTCTGCCGACCGGCACGATACAACGCGACCATGAGGAAGCCTCGGAGCTGCTCCCGGAACGGATACGTCGCAATGGCCTCGTGAAGCCCGCCGATCAACTGTGCGTCGCGGCCGAGAGCCAACTTGGCCTCGAACCTATCCTCGATCGCCTCGATCCGATATTCGTCGAGTACGACGATCGCCCGCTGAGCGAACGGTTCATAGATGAAATCGGCAAGCGCCGGGCCACGCCACAGCGCGAGAGCGGCTGACAGCTTGGCGGCGCGGCCTTCCGGCGACCCGCCGCGAGCCTCATCAAGCAGTCGCTTGAACATGGTGGCGTCCACAGAATCCGGATCGATCGCCAGGCAGTACGCATTCCCTGCCGTCAACAAGACCCGCGACGGCCCGCCCGTCGACCGCTCCGGCTCGAGTACCCTCCGCAGCCGCGACACCAGACCCTGTACGACCGTCGCGGCGGTCGCCGGAGGATCTCCGCCCCACAGCTCATCGATGAGCCGATCGGAAGAAACCGGCTCCCCCGCATGGAGCGTCAAGAGTGCTAGAAGCGAGCGGCCCCTGCCCGACGGCAGCTCGACGCGCCGAGCTCCGTCCAGGACCTCCATCGACCCCAGGATGCGGAACTCCACGGCGCCTCCCGCAGCCGACCGTTAGCAAGACGTTAGCGGCGCAATTCAGTATGTCATCCAGAAGTCGGCTGGGCGCCCCAGTCCGCGGAAGCATCGACACACGAAGGGAAGCATCATGGCAGGGCCAATCATCTACATCTTCACGATGACGATCAAGCCCGGGAAGGCCGAGGAGGCTCGCAAGCACATAGCCGAGCAGATCGAGTTCGTCGAGACGAACGAACCACGCATGATCGCGTTCCACTGCTTCTTCGACGAGGAGGGCAGCAAGCTGACAATCGTGCAAGTGCATCCCGACTCCGCCTCAATAGAGTTTCATATGGAGGTCAGCGCCAAGCACTTCACGACCGCTTTCGACTACCTGGAGGCACAGGTCAGCGAGCAGTATTACGGCTCAATCTCCGAAACGCTCGCCAGCGAACTAGCGAAGTGGGAAACCAACGGCGCTGTGACGCACATGCCGCTTCACGAAGGCGGCTTCACCCGCACGAATGTCAGGTAAGGCCCCTGACCCTCACATGCGCCAGCTGCAATTCCCCGCTGAACAGCTGGTAAACACCGTTGCACCGGTCTGGATCCTCGGTCGCAATCGGTGCCAATACACCAGCTCCATGACTGCAGCTGGCCCTCACACGAGACTCATGGTGTCACATCGAGCCTGGAAAGACCCGGCTCCGAAGAATGTAAGGAGATCACAATGCCACTGTTCATGGACGTGCACGAGTCCCTGCCCGAGGACGCCACGGTGAACGATGTCATCGGCGCACACAAGGCCGACCTGACGGCACAGGACGAGTACGGAGTCAAGTACCTGCGCTACTGGGTCGACGAGAAGAACGCCAAGGTGTTCTGCCTGGCCGAGGCCCCGAACGCAGAAGCGGCGATTGCCGTGCACCGTCAGGCCCACGGGCTGCTCGCCGACCGGATCTACGAGGTCGTCGAGGGCAGCTAAAGCTCTAGGCTGCTGCAAGTGCTCGGCCACGGACGGGAGCCGGGAATGCAATGAGCCCGGCGCCAGCACTGCCCACCGCTACGCCGCAGGCACACTTCCCACCTCGGGCGACGGCGGCGGAAAGGGCGGGAACGGCGGCTCGGAAGGCGGCGACAAAGGGCTCCGAAGAAATGGCGTATTCCACGTGTGACTGCTCCCGGCGCATCGGCGCCTCAACCAGCGTCGCCGCACTCTCTGCGGCCTCTGCAGCAGCAAATTCACCCCTGAAGGATCACTTCGAGAGGGTTTACGCCGAATCTGTGCAACTCCACCAAGCGGTGCCCCAACAACCACCCCTCGGATCAGGTCAGCCCTTCATCAGAGGCTCGCCCTAGGAAGGCGGGATCGCAGGTTTCGAACCAACGTCACGATTGGGATGCACCGGCGAGGTAGTCAAATCGGCGGTGGCAGATTCCGCCTTCTCGACCTTGTTCCCGCTCAGGCTCCCTATCGTCGGGCACAAAGTAAGGCGCCAGGTTAGTCTCGCCCTGGAGAATCATTAGTGCTTCCGCCAGTCTCTTCGAATCGGAGTACAGGTGGATCTCGCCTTCTTTCAAGCTGACGTACGAGCCGGGTCCTATCGCGTCACCGGACAAGATTTGCCCTACCTTGACGTCGTCGTAGAAGAACTCAATTCGAGTGAGATCACGGCCCTCAGGATTTGTCGTCCCATAATGCACTTGGTATGTTTCGAACGGCTTCACGATCTCGTTCATTATTCTCGCCTCCCAAGGTCGGCCTCACCATCCGGTTGGCGTCCCCAAAACGGTGTAAGAGAGGGCCGTTACACGTGAGGCTTTACAGTTTCACTATGCCGTGACAGCCGCTAGGGTGGCAACTTGCAAGTGGCGGTGTGACCGAACTGAAGTTGCCGTAGCGGTCTGCGCCGAACGTTGGCGCCGCTTCTGCTAGAAGACCGTCGGGATACGGGACTATCTGCTGAGGTGATGCACCTTGATCAGGACCGACCGCAGATCTGGCTTTTACTGTCGGCCCGCCATCAATCCAGCGATAAAGGCAGATCTCGGGTCGCCGCCATGGCCTCTGAGGCTCGCTTTGGGGCGTCATGACCTGCTCTGTCCGGTCACCTCCTCGGCCAGAGTGGGCAGTTCCTCCTCTGCCCCTTGGCTGCATTCTGCTTATTCGGCTTGACCTCCCATTCGGGGGGTCAGCTTCGGCTGCTTGCCCGCGAAGGCGCCCCTTGGCTTTCGCAACCTCAGATCCCTTTCGAGTCCGCATCCGGACAGAGACGCGCGCCTGCCGGGCAGTCGCGGGATAGGCCGGAAACCTTTCTGACCCACCCAGGCGCCGGTGTCTGGCTCGCAGCAGTGGGGTCGCAGGCGCGCGGGTCGGCGTTTCCCGCTATTGGGGTCTCAAGAAGCAAGTGTTCAGCTCACCGGTTTGGGGATGTATCTGAGTAGGAGGTTCAGGACCTGGCACATTGTTGGATCTGCCTGAAGGAAGCGGAGTAGTTCTTCGGATTCCGGGACCTGGACGTCTATGTCGAGGGAGCCGAGCAGCTTGCGAACGTCGTCGGGAGTGGCGCAGGCTTCAACTTGTTCTAAGCGCGCGGGATCGGCCGCAAGCGCTCGGCCTACCTCCGGCCAACGCGATTGGAGCACGATCCATCGGCCGAGGTGGGTGGCGGTTACTCCGGTGTTGGGGCCGAGCATGTTTCGGTTGAGTGCCACGGCGAGGAGAACACGGAGTTGGTTGATCATGCGTTTAGCGTCGCGGGGAAGCTCTGGGGGGTTGCGCAGTAGCTCAGCTTCGGCTTCCCGGCGGGAGTCCGACGCCTCGATCAGGTATCGCTGCACCCGCCGCTCCACCAGCGATCCCCGCGCCCCAGAAGTTGTCGTACTGTTCATGACTTCGCTGGCAAGTCGTTTGGAGTCCGTCTCGTTTCCGGTCGCGAGAACCTCGATCTGGTGGTCAATCTGAACTCGTGAGGAACGGGACTGGAAGCGAGCCAGCAAGTCAATGATCGCGCCAATCACTAGTCTCAGGATGAGCAGGGCCAGCAGACCGCTGAGGATGGTGCCGACGGCAAACAAGGTGCCGGAGAGCAGGCCAAGCGAATTGTCGCCGCTAGTGGCTGCGCCAGCGACCCCCAAGACCACGGTGGCCAGGAACATCCAACCGGCGACCTGCCATGGGTGACGGTCGAAATAGGCCCTCGCGTGATGAGTGACGCCGACCACTTGCTGGCGGGCCTGACGCACCGGGGATGTGACCGCAGTCTCGTCGGGCGCCGTTCGGACAACCTGCCGACCTACGGCGGTTTCGGTTAATAGTGAGCGCATAACGTCGGGACGGACCGGGGGCAGGTCGAATTGGATTTGCACAATCTTTTGCAGGTACCGTTGACCATAAGTTGGTGTGTCTTCGTTGCCGTGCTTGAGCTTGGCTGATGCGGCCAAGGAGGAAATGTCGGCGATCAGCACGACGGCAACATCGCGGTGGCCGAACAGCTGGTAGGCCTTCTCACACACTTCGACCGCTCGCGGCGGGGTGCACCGCTCCAAGTCGTCGACGAAGATCACTAACCGTCGCCGTGAGGGGCCGGTGCCGGTTGCCTGATGGACAAGGTCCCGCAGCTGGCTGCGGACGTAGTTGACCGAACCTTTCGCGGCCTCTCCTGCGGGGTCTTTGAAAAACCGTCCAGCACTTTGAGCGACCGTGGCGAATCTGCTCCACAGCGTGAAAACGACCAGCAATATCGCGGTAATTCCGGCGACGCCCTCAAGTCCGAGTGCACCGCTCAAGCCGACCATTTCCTGATTCAGCCAGTTACGACTTCTCGGCACGGCCAGGGCGGGCGCAAGGGCGATCAGGCACAGCAGCAGGATGAACAATCGACGCTGCCATCTTTCACCTGCCGGCAGCATCCGCGTCGGCAGGGGTCGAAGGATCCGTTGCAGTAAAGGGCGGTGACGGCCGGCCACGCGCGCTACCTCGGCGGCGAATGCAGCGCCGAGGTTAGGCGCGTCGTCGTGCAGCCACGCATTGAACCAGCAGATGATGTGTTCTGAGTCGCCGCGTTCTCGCGGCCAGCGCCGCAGGCGCGCATCCACCATCTTGGCCAGCGATGTTTTGCCTGAGCCCCATGGTCCGGTGATCGCGACGGTGAGTGGAGTGCTTGTTGCCGGGTGGTCGAGCAATTCCGCCAGGGCATCCGCGTAAGCGCCAAATCCCAGGAGATCCTGCTCATCATGCTCAATGGGTGTATCCGCGAGGATGTGGAACGTGGAAAGGTCAGCAGCCGGAGATGCGTCGTCAAGCCGGGGCGGCCCGGAGTGATCCTTGACAGGGCGTGCAGTGTCACCGGGCGGCGTCGAGATGGCTCGTTTACTGAGGGGAGTTGTCAGATCCCCCACATCGGCATGCTACTCCCGGCAGCCGGGATACTTAGCGGCAAATATGCTGCTTAAACCCAGCTCTGGACATAAGACCACGCACCTCAAGGCGTCGACGGCTACCTACTGGCTGGTGACGGGCGGCGCTTACGGCACGCCCCATGTAGCTACGACGTTCTCGTCGTCGGGCTAGGGTCGATGGACGCGGCGGCCGCTCGGACGCTCGCCGCCCGCGCCGGCGGGTCCTAGGGGCTACAAACCTTCGGCGCCCCCCACGACCAGGGCTTCGGGCACGGTGGCACGCGGATCGTGCGTCAGTCCGACTTCGAGGGCTCGGCATACGTGCCCTTGCTCCGGCTATATGTCGACGACAAAGCCTTTCCCATGCAGATCGAGATTGCTGTCCTACTGCCGGGGGCAACATTCCGCCTCGAGCAGTTTGACAACCGTCCTGGCGAGCAGGCCTAACCGGGCACCTGATGACGCTCGCACAACGTGAGGCCGCGGACCGCATGAAGGAGCTGCTCGTCTGAGCCCGTTGCCGTCAATCGCGCTGCCGTCAACGTCTCCGCCACGAGATCGTTCTCTTAGTATTTCCCCTTGTCAAACGGTAGTAGGCCCCGTGGGACTCGAAACCACAACCCGCGGATTAACAGGGGCGGGCATGGAATCCGTAGAAGTCCACGGACGGCTGACAGGTCTTCTGATCAGCCACGCTGGTGTACCGGAATCTGGTGGGT
>Ga0126306_10002692_pt1 | contig 10096 bp, 10 predicted proteins | sample Plot27_FD_92592 | JGI IMG/M metagenome (GOLD analysis project Ga0126306, IMG submission 92592) | Serpentine soil microbial communities from UC McLaughlin Reserve, CA, USA - Plot27 | ecosystem: Environmental > Terrestrial > Soil > Grasslands | place: USA: UC McLaughlin Reserve, Lake County... | reverse complement strand
CGGAGTCCTCGCCCAGCTCGCGCTGGATCGACTCCATCTGCTTGCGCAGGAAGTACTCGCGCTGCTGCTGCTCGGCGCCGTCGCGCACGTCCTCGCGGATCTTGCGACGGAGCTGCAGCTCGACCAGGCGCTCGCGCTGGATCTTGACGGCCAGCTCGAGCCGCTCGGTCACGTCGAGCGTGTCGAGCACCTGCACCTTCTGCTCGAAGCTGACGTCGGGCGCATAGCCGATCGTGTCGGCGAGCGCGCCGGGCTCGACGATCGCGCGCAGGAACTGGGCGACGCGCTCGTCGGCGCCGCGCAGCTCGAGGATCTCCTCGACGACGGCGCGGAACTCGCGCTCCGCGGTGCGCGTACGACCGTCGACCGGCACGTCGTCGGGGTGCTCGGTGACCTCGATGCGGAGGCGGCCGGCGTGGTCGGAATGGGCCGCGCCCGCGATGCCGCGGGCCACGCCGGAGAGCGTCACCGCGCGCCCGCCGCCGGGCAGCCGCACGCGGTCGGTGACCTCGGCGATCGTGCCGACCTTGGCGAACTCGCCGTCGTGGCGCGGGATGAGCAGCACGCGATCCTCGTCGTCGGTGTCGACGGGGAGGGTCACGTCCATCGTGGGGAAGACGACCGTGTCGTCGAGGGGGAGGAGCAGGAGGGAGGTCATGTGAAAGAGAGGCTTTCTCCGCAATAGCTGCTTACGATTGGTGCGTAAGCGTAGCAGTCGGGTCTGGCTCCCTCAAGCCCGCGCGAGGGCTACATCTTAGTTGGATGGACTGAGATCTGCTGCTGCGGGCGGCTCAGCGTGGAGGCATCCGCAGCGCGCCGTCGAGCCGGATGACCTCGCCGTTGAGCATCGGGTTCTCGACGACGTGGGCGGCGAGCGCCGCGTACTCCCCCGGCGCCCCGAGGCGCGCGGGATGCGGGACCTGCGCGCCGAGTGCCGCGCGTGCCTCCTCGGGCAGCCCCGCCAGCAGCGGCGTGTCGAACAGGCCGGGCGCGATCGTGCAGACGCGGATCCGGTTTCCGGCCAGGTCGCGCGCCGCCGGCAGCGTCATGCCGACGACGCCGCCCTTGGACGCCGAGTATGCGAGCTGGCCGATCTGGCCGTCGTAGGCGGCGATCGAGGCCGTCAGCACGATCACGCCGCACTCGCCGCCGTCGTCGGGCTCGTTGTTGAGCATCGCGGCGCCGGCCGCGCGCAGCAGGTGGAAGGAGCCGAGCAGGTTCACCGCGACGACCTTGTGGAACGGCTCGACGCTGTGCGGGCCGCGCTTGCCCGCCGTCTTCTCGGCCCAGCCGATGCCCGCGCAGTTGACCGCGATCCGCAGCGCGCCGTCGCCGCGCGCGGCGATCACGGCCTCGTCGACCGCCGCCGGATCGGTCACGTCGCAGCGCATGAAGGCCGCCCGGCCGCCGAGCTCCTCGACCAGCTCCACACCGTGCTCCCGGTCGAGGTCGGCGATCGTGACGAGCGCCTCCGCCGCGTGCAGGCGGCGCGCGGTCGCGGCGCCCAGCCCCGAGGCCCCGCCGCAGACGAGCGCCCTGGCTCCCTCGATCAGCATGAGGCGTGACCCTATCCGCCGCGTCTCCGGAAGGGGGTCAGACCCCGTTTGGGCGACGCTCGCGCCACGCGGCTGCGATCGCGTTCGCGCTGCGGTCGGCGTCGCCCTCGCTCGTCTGCCAGCCCGACACCGAGATGCGCATCGCGGCCATCCCGTGCCAGACGGTCCCGCCCAGCCAGCATGTGCCCTCGCGCTGCACGCGCGCGATCACCGCCTCGGTCGCCGCGTCGTCGCCGCCGAAGCGCACGAGCGCCTGGTTGAGCACGACCTCGTTGAGGATCGCGACGCCCGGCTCGCCCGCCAGCCGCTCCGCGATCCGGGCCGTCAGCGCGCAGTCGCGCTCGACCAGCTCGGCCAGGCCGCGGCGGCCGAGCTGCCGGATGGCGGCATAGAGCGGGAAGGCCCGTGCGCGCCGCGACGCCTCGGGCGCCCAGTCCGCGCCGTTGCGCTCGTGCGTTCCGGCGGTCGTCAGGTAGGCGGCGGTCAGCGTCATCGCGGCGGCGAGCGGCGCGGGGTCGGCGACGATCGCCAGCGCGCTCTCGTAGGGCACGTTGAGCCACTTGTGGGCGTCGACCGCCCACGAGTCGGCGCCGGCGGCGCCCGCGGTCAGGTGCGCGCGGCTCGGCGCCACTGCGGCCCAGAGACCGAACGCGCCGTCGACGTGACACCACGCGCCGGCCGCGTGGCATGTGGCGACGATCTCCTCGAGCGGATCGAACGCGCCGGTGTTGACGTCGCCGGCCTGCGCGCAGACGATCGCAGGGCCGTCGCCGGCGGCAAGCGCCGCGGCGAGCGCGTCCGCGCGCATCCGCCCCTGGTCGTCCGTCGGCACACGCACCGCCGTCTCGCGACCGAGCCCCAGCAGCCGCAGCGCGTTGAACACCGTGGCATGCGACTCCGCGCTGGTGACCACGCGCAGCGCGGGCGCGCCGATCAGGCCGCGCTCCTCGACGTCCCAGCCGGCGCCCGCGAGCACCGCGTTGCGCGCCGCGGCGAGCGCCGTGAAGTTGGCCATCTGCGCGCCCGTGACGAGCCCGACCCCGGCGCCCGCCGGCAGGCCGAGCAGCTCCTTGACCCAGGTCGCGACGGTCTCCTCGGCGGCGGCCGCGGCGGGCGACATCACGTGCAGCGCCGCGTTCTGGTCCCAAGCCGACGTCAGCCAGTCCGCGCCGAGCGCGGCCGGCAGCGCGCCGCCGGTCACGAAGCCGAAGTAGCGCGGACCGGCGCTCGCGACAAGGCCGGGCGCGGCGGCCGCCGCGAGCGCCTCGATCACCCCGACGGCGTCGTCGCCCTGCTCGGGCAGCGGGCTACGCAGGCCGTCCGGCTCGCCCGCGGCGCCTGCGGCACGCTCCGGCAGCGTCTCGAGCCAGGCGCCGGCGAGCTCGGCGGCGCGGCGCAGGACGCGGTCCGTCACGATCGCACCCCGTAGCGCAGGTAGAGCTCCTCGCCGTGGCGCAGGGCCCACTCGAGCCGAAGCCGCGCGGGCGCCGGGAGGCCCAGGCCCTCTACGATCCGCGGCTCGTCCGGCTCGCCCGTGAGCATCGGCGAGATCGTAAGGAACAGCTCGTCGACTACGCCTGCTGTTAGCAGTGCGCTGTTGAGCGTCGGCCCGCCCTCGCACAGCAGCGAGCGGATCCCGCGCGACCGGAGGTCCGCCAGCGCTAACGCCGGCGTGGGGTCCTCGAGCCGGACGACCTCTAGAGGCGCCGCGACGCGCGGCGGGGCGCCGTCGCCACCTGTGTAGACGATCACGGGCTGGTCGGCGGCCTCGAACAGGCCCGCCCCCCACGGGACGTCGAACGAGCGCGAGATCAGCGCCGCCGTCGGCGTGGCCGCCAGCCCCGCGGCCTCGCGCCGTGCCACCCGCTCGGGGTTGCGCACAAGCCTGCCGTAACCCTCCGCGCGGATCGTGCCGGTTCCGAGGAGCACGGCGTCCGCGAGCGCGCGCAGCTCGGTCAGCAACAGCGTGTCGGCCTCCGATCCCAGCCCCTTCGTGCGGCCCTTGAAGGCGGCGCGCCCGTCGGCGCTGGCGACCATGTTCAGGTACAGGAACGGACGGTCCTCGCGTGCACGCGCATGCGGACGCAGCTCGGTCAGCCACTCGTGCGGCGGGCGCCCCGGTCCCGCGGTGAGGCGGTCGAACCGGACGCTCACCGCGCGGCGCACCCCACCAGGTGGTCGTTGACCAGGCCGCACGCCTGCATCAGCGCGTACGCGGTCGTCGGGCCGACGAAGCGGAAGCCGCGCTTCTTCAGCTCCTTGGCCAGCGCGGTCGACTCCGGTGTGATCGCCGGGATCTCGGCCATCGTGCGCGGCGCCGGGCGCCCGTCGGGATCCGGCGCGTACGACCAGAGCAGAGCGCTGAAGTCGTCGACCTCGGCGGCCGCGCGGGCGTTGGCGATCGCCGCATCGATCTTGGCCCGGTTGCGCACGATCCCGGCGTCGGCCATCAGCCGCTCGACGTCGTCGGGACCGAACTGCGCCACGGCGGCGATCTGGAAGCCCGCGAACGCGCTGCGGAAGCTCTCCCGCTTCCGCAGGATCGTCAGCCACGACAGGCCGGATTGGAACGCCTCCAGGCAGAGCTTCTCGTACAACGCGTCGGCGTCGTGGACCGGCCGGCCCCACTCCTCGTCGTGGTAGGCGACGTACTCGGGCGTGCTCGCGCCCCAGCGGCAGCGCGCGCGCCCGTCGTCGCCCTTCACCAGATCAGTCACGGCGCGAGCTCGTCGATCAGCCCGGGCAGCTGCTCGGGCCCGCAGAGCGGCATCAGGCAGAGCGTCGTGATACCGCCGGCGACGAACCGCTCCAGCCGCTCGCGCAGCTCCGGCGGCCGGCCGAAGACGAAGATCTCGCGCAGCAGCTCCTCGGGCGCGCGCTCGACCGCCAGCTTGCGATCGCCGTCGCGCCAGGCGCGCACCATCGGGTCGAGCGCCTCGCCCCAGCCGAGCGAACGGAAGAACGCCTCGTAGACGGGCACGGTGGCGTAGCCGGCGAACACGAAGCGCGCGAGCGCGAGCCCCTCCTCGGCCGGCGCCGGGATGCAGAAGAAGCGACACACCACGTCATGGCCCGCGGGCGGCGCGATCGCACCGACGACGTGCTCGACCGCCGAGAGCGGCAGGAAGTTGACGAACGTGCCGTCGCCGATCTCCCCGCCGAGCGCCAGCATGCGGTCGCGCAGCGCGGCCACGTAGAGCGCCACCGGATGCGGCGGGGGCGTCTCGAGCTTGAAGCCGCCCGGCCCGCGCTCGCCCGCCAGCACCGGCCGCAGCGCCTCGACGGTCTCGCGCACCTTGCTCAGCGGCCGCTCGAACGGAACGCCGTTCCAGCGCTCGACGATCACGTCGGACGACGAGCCGAGCCCGAGCACGAAGCGCCCGCCGGACGCGTCGGACAGCGCCGCCGCATGCTGGGCGAGCACGGCCGGACCGCGCGTGAAGGCGTTGACGACGCCGGTGCCGAGCCGCATCCGCTCGGTCCACGCCGCCGCGAGCACGAGCGGCGTGAAGCCGTCGGGCCCGTTCGTGTCGCCGCTCCAGAGGTCGTCCCAGCCCGCGGCTTCGGCGCGCCGCACGAGCGGCTCGGTCGCGGCGAGCGGGACGCCGGCGAACGGAAGCGTCAGACCCCAGCGTGTCGACCCCGCCATGAACCGGCACGCTACCTGTGCCCGCCGACGACCGCGTCACGCGGCGGGCATACCCACCGTCGGCAGCGATCCTCCCCGGTCATGCGGTGGGCACGGGCGGGGAGGTAGGGTCCGGCTCGGATGTTCCTCGACTTGGACCGGATGAACCGCTCGGAGTGGATCGCCGTCGCGGGCGGCCTGCTGCTGGCCGTCGCGACGTTCCTGCCCTGGTACGGCACGTCGGACAACCCGAACGCGGTCATCGACGGCGAGCGCGGCGACTTCAGCGCGTGGGAGGTGCACCCGATCATCCGCTGGCTGATGCTCGGGACGGCCGCCGCGCCGCTGATCCTCGCCTGGATCGTGCTGCGCGACCACCAGCTCTCATGGCCGCGCGGCGACGCGACGGCGGTCGTCGCGATCGCGGCGATCGGGCTCGTGCTCTACAGCGGCATCGTCAGCCGCCCGGGCGAGCCGCGGTCCGAGATCGGGCTGCAGATCGGCTGGTTCCTCGCGCTGCTCGGGATAGTCCTGATGATGGTCGGCGGCGCCAAGCGCGCGGCCGAGGTCGAACGCCGGCGCAAGCCGCCGGGGGTGATCTGAATTGAAGGCGACACCGGACCGGAACCTGGCGCTCGAGCTCGTGCGCGTGACCGAGGCGGCCGCGCTGGGCAGCGCGCGCTGGATCGGGCGCGGCGACAAGGAGGCCGCCGACCAGGCCGCGGTCGACGGCATGCACGCGGTGCTCCACACGATCCACATGGACGGCATAGTCGTGATCGGCGAGGGCGAGAAGGACGAGGCGCCGATGCTGCACAACGGCGAGGAGATCGGCGACGGCAGCCCGCCGCTCGTCGACATCGCGGTCGACCCGCTGGAGGGGACGCGGCTGGCCGCGCTCGGGATGCCGAGCGCGATCGCGGTGATCGCGCTGGCCGAGCGCGGCACGATGTTCGACCCCGGCCCCATCGTCTACATGGAGAAGATGGCGGTCGGCGACCAGTTCGCCGACCTGCTCGACCTCGACCGGCCGCTCGGCGAGACGGTCGAGCTGATCGCCGAGCGCAAGGGAACCGACGTCAACGACGTGATGGCGGTCGTGCTCGACCGCCCACGCCACTCCGAGGGGATCGACGCGATCCGCAAGGCGGGCGGCCGCGTCCAGCTGATCACCGACGGCGACGTCTCCGGCGCGCTCAACGCCGTCTCGCCCGATCGCAAGGCGGACTTCCTCTGGGGCATCGGCGGCACGCCCGAGGGCGTGATCACGGCCGCGGCCGTGAAGTGCATCGGCGGCGCACTCGTCGGGCGCCTGTGGCCGCGCGACGAGGAGGAGCGCAAGGCCGCGCTCGATCGCGGCTACGACCTCGGGCGCGTGCTCACGCACGACGATCTCGTGCGCGGCGAGGACGTGTTCTTCTCGGCCACGGGCGTGACCGACGGCGACGTGCTCGCGGGCGTGCGCTACGAGGGCACGCGCGGGGCGAGCACGGAGTCGCTCGTGATGCGCTCGCGCTCGGGCACGGTGCGCCGGATCCAATCGCGCCACGACCGCGCCAAGCTGCGCGCGCTGACCGGTTACGCCCGCGGCTGAGTCAGCGGCGGCTGCGGATCAGTAGGGCGAGCGCGAACACCGCCGCGGTCGCGAGCGCGCCGACCAGCGGCCACGGCGTATCGCCGACCGTGAGCGGCTGCTCCTCCGGGGCGTCCTGCGCCGGATCGAAGCGCCCGACGGCTGACTGTTCGAGTTCGAGCTTCTCGAGCGAGCGCAGGAAGCCGTGGGTGACGAGCACGTGGATGCGCGACTGGGTGTTGGCGTAGACCCAGCGCGCGATCCTGAACGCTATCGCCGGGTAGAACGAGGCGATCTCGACCTCCACGTGCAGCCTCGCCCCGGCCGCGGTCTCGGGGAGGCGGCGTATGTCGATCTCCAGATAGCCGTCGCCCTCGTGGCCCTCCGAGGCGACGAGGATGCCGTCGCGGATCCGCCAGCGCACGACGCCGTGCGCGTCGTCCATGAAGTATTCCGGCGCACGGAAGCGCAGCAGCACGAGCGGGCGCGCGATCAGCACGACGGAGCGCTCGGTCTGCGTGTAGGCCACCCGGATCAGGCCGAGCGTGACGCGCGACAGGTACTTCCAGTACGTGCGCGCCAGCCGCTCGAGGTGCATCGGCGACCAGATCGCGTCGAGCTCGGCCGCGGGCATCGTCAGGTCGGCGGCCTGGATCGAGCGCACGGCGCCGTGCTCGTCGAACGAGGTGTGCCTCGCCGGGTCGCGGATCACCGCATCGGCGACCCTGCGCGCGCGGGTACCGTTGAGCAGCCGCATCGGCCGCACGATGATGGCACGCGACGCAGCTCTCGTCGCCCCACCAGAGCGGCGCTGCCAGGCGCTCGCGCTACGGCTTCGGCAGCCTGTCGACGGCGCGCTTGACGATCTTGCCGCCGATGGTGAGGCCGATCTGAGTGAGCTCGCCGGCGGCCTGGACCGCGGTCGTCACGAGCTCGACGCCGCTCGGCCGGCCGTGCTCAGGCGATGCTGCCTCGACTGCCTCGCTGCGCTCGTCAACGCGGCCGGTCGGCGCCCGCGCTCGTTCGCCTGTCCTCGCCGACGAGATCGGATCAGGGCGCGCGCCGCTGGTGCCCATGCCGGGCGCGGCCTCGCGCACCGCGCGCGGGCGCGACTCCGGCTCGCGCGTGGGGACGGGCTTCGTCGCGGCCGGCTTCGCGGCCGGCCGCTTCGCCTTGGTCGGCGACGCGGCGGCCTGCGCGGCCTTCGGCTGCGCGAAGGTCTTCGGCGCGCTCGCGCGGCGCATGCCGATCCGCTCGGCGCGGGTCGAGGGGAGCGCGGCGAGCACGCCCTTCTCGTCCTTCTTCGGCTTCGACTTGGACTTCTTCGGCTTCTCGACCTTGTCAGCCATGCGTCTGCGAGTGTACGGTTCCCGGTTAGGACGCGGCGCACGCCCGCCGAGCTTCAGGCACAAGAATTCCAATTCGCCGCGCCGTCCTGCCGCCGTGGGTCGGTTTCGCGTGCCCGCGCGATTGACGACCAAAATGGAAGTTCCTAGACTGGCCGTCGTGCGCCTCCTCCGCGGTTTGAGCCGCGAAGACCTCGAAGCTAGACAGGACATCGATGTCAGTAGTTGATCTGCAGGAACTCGAAGAGGTCAAAGGCCTGGTTCTGAAGGGCCAGCAGGTCGGCGTCCTGACCTTCGCCGAGATCGCTGTCGCGGTCCAGGAGATCGACCTCGACGAGGCCGACGTCGAGGAGCTGCACGGCTTCCTCGAGAAGTCCGAGATCGAGCTGGTCGAGGAGATCGACCCGGCCCTCGCCGCCCAGGAGGAGCGCGCTCCCGACAAGCGCGGCCGCCGCAAGGCCAAGACGGCGATCGATCTCAAGCCGGACATGACGACCGACTCGCTTCAGCTGTTCCTGAAGGACATCGGGAAGGTCCGCCTGCTCACGGCACAGGAGGAGGTCGATCTCGCGCGCCGGATCGAGCGCGGCGACCTCGACGCCAAGCAGAAGATGGTCGAGTCCAACCTGCGGCTCGTCGTCTCGATCGCGAAGAACTACCGCAACCAGGGACTCCCGTTCCTCGACCTGATCCAGGAGGGGACGCTCGGACTCGTTCGCGCGGCGGAGAAGTTCGACTACCGCAAGGGCTTCAAGTTCTCGACCTACGCCACCTGGTGGATCCGCCAGGCGATCGCGCGCGCGCTCGCCGACAAGGCACGCACGATCCGCATCCCGGTCCACGTGGTCGAGAAGCTCAACAAGATCGGCCGCGCCGAGCGCAAGCTCGTGACCGAGCTCGGGCGCGAGCCCACGCCGGACGAGATCGCCGACGTCACCGGGATCGATCCGGAGGAGGTCGACTCGATCAAGCGCTCCGCCCAGGCTCCGGTCTCGCTCGAGAAGCCGGTCGGCGACGAGGAGGAGTCCGAGTTCGGCCAGTTCATCGCCGACGAGCGGGCCGAGTCGCCGTACGAGCGGGCGGCGGAGATCCTCACCAAGGAGGCCCTGCGCGAGGCGCTGGAGAATCTCTCCTACCGCGAGCGCCGCGTGCTCGAGCTGCGCTACGGCCTGGGCGGCGAGCACCCGCGCACGCTCGACGAGGTCGGCCGCACGTTCAACGTCACGCGCGAGCGCATCCGCCAGATCGAGAACCAGTCGCTCAAGAAGCTCCAGAGCCTCGCCGAGGCGCAGAAGCTGCGCGACGTCGCTTAGCCCGCGCGGGAATGAGTCGTGTACCGGCGGCGTCTCCGGTGCATGGACATGACCATCCTCATCGCCTCGGCCATCGGCACCACTCTTCCCTGCGTCGTGCTCTGGCTGTCCGACCAGCGCAACCGGCCCGGGTGAGTCGCCGGGGGCGACCCTAAAGCGTCGCCGCCGGGACGCCGATGTAGGTCGCGATGCCCTTCGATCTCGACCACGCCCTCCGCTACCTGATAGCGGCCGAGGGCTCCGACCTCCACCTCAAGGTCCCGGCCTATCCGCTCGTCCGCCTGCACGGCATCCTCGAGCCGATCACGGGGACCGAGCGCCTGACGCCGCAGGACACCGAGCGCGTGCTGCACGAGATGCTCAACGACCCGAACAAGCTGGCCGAGTTCGAGGCCGAGAACGAGGTCGACTTCTCGTTCGCGCTCGAGGGCCTCGCCCGCTTCCGCGTCAACGCGTTCCGGCAGAAGGGCTTCGTCTCGCTGGTGCTGCGCGCGATCCCGGTCGACATCAAGTCGATCGAGGAGCTCTCGCTGCCGCCGGTCATCCGGCGGCTCGCCGAGGAGGAGCGCGGGATCATCCTGCTCACCGGCACGACCGGCTCGGGCAAGTCGACCACGCTCGCGGCGATGATCGACCACATGAACCGGACGATGCACAAGCACATCGTCACGATCGAGGAT
>Ga0126306_10002691_pt1 | contig 10096 bp, 11 predicted proteins | sample Plot27_FD_92592 | JGI IMG/M metagenome (GOLD analysis project Ga0126306, IMG submission 92592) | Serpentine soil microbial communities from UC McLaughlin Reserve, CA, USA - Plot27 | ecosystem: Environmental > Terrestrial > Soil > Grasslands | place: USA: UC McLaughlin Reserve, Lake County... | reverse complement strand
GGTCGAGCACGTCGCCGAGGCGGCGGAGCGTCTCTGGACCGGATATGAGCACGACTCGATCCACGAGGCGCCCCGCTTCAAGCCGGACTCGTCGCTGACCGCCTCGCAGGAGCTCGAGCTCGCCGCCCACTGGGGCATCGGCGAGGGGTGGGGGAGGGTGGCCGAGTTGGCCGACCGGGAGGCCGATGAGATCAGCGCGCTCCCGGCCGAAGTCGAGGACTAGTCCCCGCCGCCTTCCATCAGGTTCTCGAGGAAGCTGCGCTTCTTGCTCTTCTTGCGCGGACGCTCGCGCTCCTCGAAGTCATTCGCGTACTCGCGCTCGTAGTGCGCCCCTTCGGCGTCGACGAGGCGCTCGAGCTCACCGCGGTCGAGGGAAGATCCCCTTGCATCCGGTGCACTGATCGACGAGCACGCCGTTTCGCTCGTAACTGCGCATCTCGCTGCCGCACTTCGGGCAAACCAGGGTCTGTGTGCCTGCCTCCATGGCCGAGGCCTTAGCTAGCAGCCGAGCTGGCGGGCGATCACCATCTGCTGCACCTCGTCGGTGCCCTCACCGATGGTGAGGATCTTGGCGTCGCGGTAGAAGCGGCAGACGGGGTACTCCTCGATGTAGCCGTAGCCGCCATGGATCTGCACCGCCTCCTCCGTCGCCCGCACCGCAAGCCGCCCGGTGATCAGCTTCGCCTGGGCGGCGGTCAGGGTGAAGGGCTCGCCCCGGTCCTTGAGGACGGCCGATCGGTAGACGAGCAGGCGGGCGGCCTCGATCTGCGCGGAGATGTCGGCGATCTTGGCCTGGATCGCCTGGAAGTGCGAGATCGGCTGACCGAACGCGCGGCGCTCCTTCGCGTATGAGATCGCCTCGTCGAGCGCGCCCTGCGCAAGGCCGACGCCCATCGCGGCGACCCCGATGCGGCCGCCGTCGAGGATCTGGAGGAACTGCTTGAAACCCTCGCCCCGGCGGCCGAGCAGGTTGTCCTCGGGGACGCGGCAGTCGTCGAAGGTGAGGGGCCTGGTGTCGGAGGCGTTCCAGCCCATCTTCCGGTAGGGCTCGCCGGCCTCGTAGCCGGGTGTCCCGTTGGGGACGATGATGTTGGAGATCTCCTTCGTCCCGTTGCTCTGGCCGGTGACCGCGGTGATCGTCACGCAGCCCGAGATCTCGGTCCCGGAGTTGGTGATGAACTGCTTGGCGCCGTTCACCACCCACTCACCGCCCTCCAGGGCGGCGCGGGTCTGGGTGTTCCCGGCGTCGGAGCCGGCCTCCGGCTCGGTGAGCCCGAAGGCCGCCAGCTTCTGCCCGCTGCAGAGCTGCGGCAGCCAGTCGCCCTTCTGCTGGTCGGTGCCCCAGAGGTGGATCGGCATCGTGCCGAGCGAGGTGTGGGCGGCCATCGTGATCGCGACCGACGAGTCGATCCTGCTCAGCTCCTCGACGGCCAGCGCGTAGGCCAGCGTGTCTGCGCCGCCGCCGCCGTACTCCTCCGGGAAGGGGATGCCCATCAGCCCGAGCTCGCCCATCTTCGCCACCAACTCGTAGGGGAACGACTTCGTCCGGTCGAGCTCCTCCGCGACCGGCGCCACCTCCTGGCGAGCGAAGTCGCGAACGGTGTCGCGCAGCAGCCGCTGCTCGTCGGTCAGCTCGAAGTCCACGGGGCGGGGAGTCTAGGAAAGCGCGGCTAGGCGGCCGCTTTGATGCGCTCGAGCGAGGCCTTCATCCCGGGCCCCTCGATCGCCGTTGCCTCGCGCACCGTGAGCTTCTTGCCGCACTTGGTGCAGATGCGGCGGTCGTCGATCTCGCCGCCGCACTCGCCCTTGTGGACCACGATGGAGGGACGCCCCTCGGGCTGCTGCTCATACTTGTCGCCCCACTGCATCAGGGCGATCATCACCGGCCAGAGGTCGAGCCCCTTCTCGGTGAGGAAGTACTCGTAGCGCTCGGGACGCTCGCTGTAGGGCCTGCGCTCCACGATGCCCTCGTCGACCATTCGCTGGAGGCGGGCGGTGAGGACGTTGCGCGCGACACCGAGCGAACGCTGCATCTCTGAGAACTTGCGCCGGCCGTGGAAGATCTCGCGCACCACGAGCAGGGTCCAGCGCTCGCCGACCAGCTCGAGGCTCCGTGCGATGGAGCAGATCTGTCCCTCGTACTCATTGCCAAGCATCTGTGTGATCTTCGCACACTCAGTTGCATCACGCAACTTACGCTGTTAGGGTCGCTCTCAAGCGGTTGCGTGAAGCAACCAACCCGAGAAGGAGTCCGAGATGAGAGCACTCCGCTTCGAATTCCATCCCGAGCAGGTCCGGATCAGCTCCGAGGAGATCCTCGCCGACCTCCGCTACCCGGCCCGCGAGAGCCGCGACGACGGTGGGCGCAAGCGTAATACGAGGGCGTGCCGAGCTCGCTCGGCGCGACCCGTTTGATGGCGGGCCGGGGGCGGCGTTGACGATCGCGCCGGGCCGAGGAGCGGAGAGCGCAACGGACGCCGCCGAGGCCTTCGCTCGGCGGTCGCCCGAGACCACCCGCAGCCGGACGGTCACCTGGCAGGACCCGGCGGTATCGGCTGCGGCGGGCGCGCGGATGTCGGGGCTCGAATACATTCGCGCGATTCAGGCGGGAGAGATCCCGCCGCCTCCGATCGCGGTCGTCATGAACTTCTCGATCGCGGAGCTCGAGGAGGGACGGGCCGTCTTCGAGGGCGAGCCCGGCGAGGAGCACTACAACCCGATCGGCGTGGTCCACGGCGGCTACGCGGCGACGATCCTCGACTCGGTGCTCGGCTGCGCAGTCCACACGACCTGCCCGGCGGGCGTCGGCTACACGAGCCAGACCCTCGAGGTGAAGTACCTGCGGCCGATCACCCGCGACATCGGCGTCGTTCGCGCCGAGGCCGAGGTCGTGCACCGGGGACGGAGGAACGCCACCTCGGAGGCGAGGCTGATCGCCGAGGACACAGGCAAGCTGCTCGCCACGGGAACCAGCACCTGCCTGATCCTCGACTGATGGCGGGCGGGATAGCTTTCGGGGCGATGTCCGGCACGGATGCCAAGGACGCCATCGTCGCTTCCTACGAGGCGCTCAACGAGAGCGACATCGACACGGCGATGGAGGCGCTAGCCGAGGACGCCGAGTGGCACGAGAGCGAGGTCCTGCCCGATACCGGCGTCTACCGGGGTCGCGAGGCGATCCGCGCCTTCCTCACCCACTTTCTCGACTCCTGGGAGCGCTTCCACCAGTCCGTCGAGGAGGTCCGCCAGGAGGGCGACCGGGTGCTGGTGATGATCCATCTGGAGGCGACTGGCCGGGGCTCCGCCGCCGACGTGGACGCCCGCTACGCGCACGTGTGGACGGTCTCCGGCGGTCGCGGGATCCGCGTCGAGGCGTTCTACGACCGCGACGAGGCTCTCGCCGTCCTCAACCCGTAGCCGCCGGTCACGACGACCGCGATCCAGAACGCCGCGTAGAGCGCCGTCGCCAGGGGCCGGTCGCCGAGATCCGGGATGTGGAGGTTCAGAGCGAGCAGCTCGAGCAGCCCGAGCGCGGTGTAGGCGAGCGCGGCGCCGCGGAAGCTGAGCGGATCGTCATCGCGGATCGCGATCAGAGCCGCCAAGCCCACCCCGAACAGAAACGAGCCGATCGCGCGCGAGGTGAGCGGGCTGAGCGCCCAGGGCCAGATGTCGTCGGCGGCGCCGGGCGCGATCAGAAGCAGAGCGCCGGTTAACACCATCACCACGCCCTCGACGACCAACGCCCGGCGGAGCGCTCTCGGCAGTCGTTTCGCCCCGCGCCGGTCCTCGCCGGCGCTCCGAAGCTGATCGGCGATCGCCCAGCCGAGCAGCACCGGGACCAGGACATACGTGACGACCCAGAAGACGCCGAAGAGGCTGTCCAGGTCGAAGCGGTCGAGGTGGATCAGCGTGATGACGAGCAGCAGCAGCGCGATCACGGCGACCGGGTAGACGGCCGGCCGGGCCCCGGTCCAGGTCTTGGAGCGGGCCGCGCTCAGGATGAGCACCAACGCCGCCCAGTAGAAGGCGCCGAGGGTGGCGGCCGTGAGCGGCGGCTGGATCGTCCAGGACCACCAGGCGTCGGTGCGGGTCGCCCCGAAGAAGAGAAGCGCCCCTGCGATCAGGGCGAGTCCGGCGAAGACGCCGAGCATCAGCCTCAGTTGCGGAGTCACCAACCGCATGCGCGAGATCCTACGATCGGGCCGTGAGCCGGAACGGCAGGGTCCACAGGGTCCGCCTCGGCCGGATGGTCGAGGACGGCGTCGCGCCCAGCATCTTCGGGCTGATCGAGCGCGGGATCGCGCGGGAGCCCGCGCTGGCTGCGCAGATGCGCGGCCGGGTCGTCTTCCGGTTCGCCGAGGAGTTCTCGGCGCTGCGGATCACCTTCAGGCCGCGCAGCGTCGTGGTGGAGGACGGCGACTCGCGCAACCCGGACCTGGTGATCGAGGGCCGCCTCCCCGACATCGTCCACTTCGCGACGGTGCCGACCCTGCGCGGGCGACTGCACGGTGTCCCGGATCCGCGCCAGCCCCGCGGTCGAAAGGCGCTGAGGCGGCTCGCCGATGGTCGGGTGAGGATTGAGGGCAACAGGGCGCTGGGCCGCCAGCTGCTGCGGCTACTTGCCGTCTGACAGCGAGCGGGCCAACTCAACGAGCAAGCGAACGCCGTACCCCGTCGGCCCCTTGCCGACATACTCCCGCCCCACGTCCCAGGCGGTGCCTGCGATGTCGAGGTGGACCCAGGGCTTCCCGTCCACGAACTCCTCAAGGAACGAGCCCGCGTAGATCGTCGAGGCCTTGCGCTTCGCGGAGGCGTTGGTGAGGTCGGCGGCCGTCCCCTTGGTCAGGTCCTTGTACTCGGGGTGGAGGGGAAGTCGCCAGGCGAGCTCGCCCGTGCGCGCCGCGGCCGCCTCAACCTCGGTGGCGAGCGCGTCGTCGTTCGAGATCATTCCGGCGTAGGTCGAGCCCAGCGCGACCAGGACGGCACCGGTGAGGGTGGCGAGGTCGACGATCCGATCCGCACCCAGCTCCACCGCGTAGGCGAGGGCGTCGGCGAGGATCAGGCGACCCTCCGCGTCGGTGTTGTTGATCTCAACGGTCTTGCCGTTCAGCTGGGTGATGATGTCGCCGGGCTTGACGGCGGTGCCGCTCGGCATGTTCTCGGTCGACGGGATCACCGCGAGGACGTCGATCGGCACCTCGAGCTTGGCCAGCGCGGAGACCGTCTCGAGCACCGCCGCGGCGCCGGACATGTCCATCTTCATCTCGTGCATCGAGGCGGCCGGTTTGATCGAGATGCCACCCGAGTCGAAGGTGACGCCCTTGCCGACTAGGCCGAGAGTCTCCCCACTGCCCCCCTGGTAGCGCAGCACGATCAGCCGGGGCTCCTCCGCCGTCCCCTGCGACACGGCGACGAGCCCGCCCATACCCTTCTCCTTGATCTCGTCCCGGCCGAGCACCTCGCAGGTGACCGAGCCGTGCTCCTCGGCGATCGCGTTCGCGCGACCGGCGAGGTAGCTCGGTGTGACCACGTTGGAGGGCAGATCCTGGAGCTCGCGGGCGAAGTTCTCGGCCTCGGCGCCGATCCGGGCGGCCTCCACCGCTTCCGCCAGCCCCCCGTCGCCGACCATGGTGAGGTCCTCGAGCGGCTTCGAATCTCCCTCGCCCTCGTCCTCCTTGCTCTTGAAGCGGTCGAAGCGGTAGGAGGCGAGGATCGCTCCCTCAACCATGGCGGTCGCCGCGACCGCCGCGTCGTCGCCGTCCGGACCCTTCAGCGCGAGCGAGGACGCGTCCATCGAGGCCGCCGTGCGGGCGGCGATCGCCGCTACGACCCGCGCCCGCTCTGGCTCGAAGTCGTCGCGGTCACCGAGGCCGACGACGAGCGCGCGTCGAGGGGTGCGCGGGTGCACCAGGGTCGCCCTCTTGTAGGTGGCCTTGACGTCCTCGGAGCCGGGCGCGCCGGCGAGCGGCTCGGGTAGCTCGTCGCCCGCGAAGATCAGAACCGCGAGGAAGTCGGCCTTGACCTCGGAAAGCGGCTGGTCTGCGACCTCGACGCGCACGGCGGCGAACAATAGTGGCGCCCCCTCGTCGGACTCAGGAGCCCGGGGGAGCGGAGATCGGGTTCGCCTCGAGCGCTCGCGCGGCGGCGAGGAGGTTCGAGGCCGCCGCCTCACCGGTGCTCTTCGACCAGGGGTGGCCCTCCTTGGCGTCGAGGTAGTCCTTGCCGGGCCCGGGACCGCGGTTCCAGTACGTCCAGGCCTGCCCCGGAATCGTGAACCCGATGTCCGCCAGCGCGCCCGAGATCTCGCTGATCACGTGGTGAGCCCCGTCCTCGTTGCCAGTGACGATCACGCCCGCCACCCGGTTGTACGCCACGGGGCGGGCCTCGTCGTCGGTCTCCGAGAGCATCGCGTCCATCCGCTCCAGGACCCGCTGGGCCACGCTCGACGGCCTGCCGAGCCAGGTGGGCGTGGCGATCACCAGGATCTCGGCGCCTAGGATCTTCTCCCTGATCTGCGGCCACTCGTCCCCGTCGCCCATGTCCGACTCGACGCCGGGCTTGATCTCGTGGTCGACCGCCCGCAGGAATTCCACCCCGACGTCCTCCGCCTCCAGGGCGTCGGCGACGACTCGCCCCAGCGCCTCGGAGTTGGATCTCTCCGGTGAGGGCTTCAGAGTGCAGTTGATGAAGACGGCCCGCACGACCTCTGGCTTCTACCCGGCCACGCGACTCGAAACCGGGCCCGCCTGGGGGGAGTGACTAGCATTGCTGGCGCACCCGGAACCAGCCGCGCGGGACCCTCGCCGGCCCAGACGAAAGGCGCAGATGTCGAAGACGGTCATCCTCTCCACCGCCAGGACCCCCTTCGGGAAGATGGGCGGCGGGCTCTCCTCTCTGGACGCCACCGACCTGGGCGGCACCGCGATCACGGAGGCGCTCGAGCGCGCCGAGGTTGCGCCCGACGAGATCGAGGGCGTCGTCTACGGCCAGGTGCTGCAGGCGGGCCAGGGGCAGATCCCCTCGCGCCAGGCCCAGATCAATGCCGGCATTCCCCGCGAGGTCCCCTCGGAGACCATCAACAAGGTCTGCGCCTCGGGCATGCGCTCGATCGGAATCGCCGACCAGGCCGTGCGCGCTGGTGACCTCGACATCGCCGTCACCGGCGGCATGGAGTCGATGAGCCAGGCGCCCTACCTGCTCCCGGGCGCTCGCTTCGGGTTCCGGATGGGGGATGTCACGGCGATCGACGCGATGACCCACGACGGCCTGACCAACCCCTTCACGGACAAGCAGATGATCAACGAGGCGAGCGAGGTCTCGAACGAGCTCGAGATCACCCGCCCCGACATGGACCGCTTCGCGGAGCGCTCGCACCAGCTCGCCCACAAGGCGACCGAGGACGGCAAGCTCGCGGAGGAGATCGTCACCGTGACGGTCAAGTCGAAGAAGGGCGAGAACGAGGTCGCCGCGGACGAGGGGATCCGGCCCGACACGACGCTCGAGGTGCTCGCCAAGCTGAAGGCCGTCGGTGGCGACGACGCCACCCACACCGCCGGCAACTCACCGGGCGTCAACGACGGCGCCGGCGCGGTCGTCGTCTCTTCAGAGGAGTGGGCGAAGGAGAACGGCAAGTCGCCGATTGCGACGGTACTCAGCTACGGCCAGGTCGCCGACGACTTCCCCTACCTCGCCAAGACCCCGGCCCGGGCCGCGCTGCAGGCGCTCGAGAAGATCGGCAAGAAGCCAGCTGACGTCGACCTCTGGGAGATCAATGAGGCCTTCGCCTCGGTCGCGATCAACTCGATGCGGATGCTCGAGATCGACGACGAGAAGGTGAACGTGAACGGCGGCGCTATCGCCCTGGGTCATCCGATCGGCGCCTCCGGCGCCCGCATCGTCGGCGCCCTCGTGCACGAGCTGAAGCGCCGCGGCGGCGGCCTCGGCTGCGCGGCCATCTGCTCCGGCGGCGGCCAAGGCGACGCGATCGTCGTCGAGGTGAACGGGGGGTAGTTTCGGCCCGCAGGCCGGAGGGCAGTCCCTCGGCATGCGGGTCCATTTCGAGAGCGACACGCTGAGCGCGATCGGGCGTGCCTGGCACGACGTGGGTCTCGGCACCATCGTTGGGTCGAACCTGTTCGCGCAGGTCGGCTGGCATCCAGCGCTCCGCGAGGTGAGCGACGAGCGCGAGCGGGGCCAGGTGACGAACGAGGCGTGGCGGCGCTACGGCGTCGTCAACGGGATCGCCCTCCTTGGGATCGGCTCCGGCTGGCTCGGAGCACGCGCGTTCGAGGCGCAGCCGAACAAGCTCACGGAGCGAGAGCGCCGAATCGCGACCGCCAAGGACGTCCTCACCGGCGTGATAGCGGTGACCGGCCTCGCCTCGGCCGCCGTCGGGATGCGCTTCTATGAGATGGCCGATGACGGCGCCGTGCCGATGCGAGATGGCGACCACACCAGCGGGCATGCATCGCCGGCGGCCGCTCGGATGAAGCGAGCCCTGTCGGCGCTCAGTCGCATCCAGCTTGCCTCGGCGCTCACCCTCGGCGTCGTGCAGGCCGGGATGGCGCAGGTCAACTACCGCCGCCCCCCGCTCAAGCGGGTCTTCCGCCGCACCTACTAGCCGACAAGGGGCATGGCTAGGCTGCCTCCCCATGGCCGAGAAGTCATCCGAGGGCAAGGGCGCCGCCTTCTTCGACCTGGACAAGACCCTGATGGCGGGGTCGAGCGGCATGGTGTTCGCGCGGGTCGCGAACCGCAAGGGCTTCGTCCCTCGGCGCCAGCTCGCCAGATGGGGGCTTGACCACCTGCGCTACCGGCTCCGCGGCTCCTCCGATGAGCAGACCAGTGCCGTCGTGGAGGTCGCGAAGCGAATCTTCGCCGAGATTCCCGAGCGCGACATCGAGCGGATGGGGCCGGAGGTCCTCGCCGGGATCCTGCCGCGGATCTACCCGCAGATGCTGGACGAGGTCCACAGCCACCAGGACGAGGGCCGCGCCACGTTCATCGTCAGCGCCGCGGGCAACGACCTCGTGAAGACGCTGGCCGCCGTGCTCGGCATGGAGGGCGGGATAGGCACGCGGTGGGCGGTCGGCTCGGACGGGAAGTACACCGGGGAGATGGACGGGCCATTCGTCTACGGCAACGGCAAGGTCGAGGCGATGCGGCAGTTCGCCGACAAGCACGACATCCACCTGGCGGGGTCCTATGCCTATTCCGACTCGGTCAGCGACCTGCCGATGCTGCGGGCCGTCGGCCACGCCGTCGTCGTCAATCCGGACGGCCCGCTGCTCGAGATCGCCCGCCAGGAGGGCTGGCAGGTTATGCGCTTCGAGAGGCTCGGGCGAAAGCTGGCGATCGCCGGGGCCACCGCGCTTGCGGCTGCCGCCGGTGGCGTCGGCGCCCTTGCCTCGCGACGCCGGAGCGATAGCCGGGGACTGGTCTCGAGGTCGGTCCGTCGCTAGCCCTCGCACCACGGGCGGGGCGCGGGAAAGGTGCGACACTGGAGGGGCATCAAGTTTGCCGTCGGACGTCTCCCGGGCGGACGACGGCGCGGGATGGGAGCAACCGTGACGCACACAGGATCCAGCGGTACCGATTGGGACGACGACAGGGCCCGGCTGGAGGAGGAGCAGCGGTGGCTTGCCAGGTTCGCCGAGGAGCAGAAGAGAGCCGCCGAAGATCAGTCGGCGTCCGATGCGGATCAGACCGCGTCCGATGCGGATCAGAGCCTCTCCGATGTGGAGCGCGACCTCTCCGAACGTGACCAACTGGCATCCGACGGCGACCAGCTCGCCGCGGACCGCGACCAGGCGTCGTCCGATCGAGAACTGGCGCTGCATTCGGACGAAGCCTCACCCAGGGCGCATGAGGCGAGCCGCGCCGGTCGGGAAGCCGGGAAGCTGGAGCGCGACCAGGCCTCGTCAGATCGGTCACTGACGGCGGACGAGCGCGCCCGTAATGCGGCGGGACGCGACGAGAGCGCCCGCCAGCGCGATCTGACCGCCAACGCCCGGGACCGGGCTGCCGAACAACGCGACCTGGAGGCGGTCGCACTCGAGCGACAGATCGCGTTGCGAAGCTCTTCTCTCCAAGCCGC
>Ga0126306_10002690_pt1 | contig 10101 bp, 10 predicted proteins | sample Plot27_FD_92592 | JGI IMG/M metagenome (GOLD analysis project Ga0126306, IMG submission 92592) | Serpentine soil microbial communities from UC McLaughlin Reserve, CA, USA - Plot27 | ecosystem: Environmental > Terrestrial > Soil > Grasslands | place: USA: UC McLaughlin Reserve, Lake County... | reverse complement strand
TTCTTCCGGGGCGAGGTCCCGCTGCGCGAGATCGCCGCCAGCCAGCCGGCCGCCCTGCGCCTCGGCGTGCGCCTTCTCGGGCCCCGGCTCTTCCCGAGCTACCCGTTCGAGGAGGCGTTCTTCCTGCCGTACGCCCGCCAGGTGCGCGCCGCGGTCGGCCTCCCACTGATCCTGCTCGGCGGCATCAACCGGCTCGACACCGTCCAGCACGGCCTCGACGAGGGGTTCGAGCTGGTGGCCATGGCCCGGGCGCTGCTGCGCGAGCCCGACCTCGTGGAGCGCATGCGGGCCGGCGCCGCCACCGAGGGCCTGTGCGTCCACTGCAACAAGTGCACGCCGACGATCTACTCGGGGACCCGCTGCGTGCTGGTCCCCGAGCCTGCACCGACGACCGCCGGGGGGCGCGCGTGAGCGACGGAGAGAGCCGGGCCGAGGGCGCCCGCTGGGACCACGAGGTCGACGTCGTCGTCGTCGGCTCGGGCTTCGGGGGGATGACCGCGGCGCTGCGGGCCGCCCACCGCGGCCTCGACGTCGTCGTGATCGAGAAGATGCCGAGCTACGGCGGTTCCAGCGCGCTGTCGGGCGGCGGGGTGTGGATCCCCAACAACCCGGTCAACGTGCGCGCCGGCCTGCAGGACTCGGTCGAGCGGGCCCGCTCCTACATGGCGGCGATCGTCGGGGACGCGGTGCCGCAGGCCCGCATCGACGCCTTCCTCGCCGCCGGGCCCGACGCCATGGCCTTCCTCGAGCGCGAGACGCGCTGGGTCCGCTTCATGCGGGTGGCCGGCTACGCCGACTACCACCCCGAGGAACCGGGCGGCGAGCCCACCGGCCGGACCGTCGAGCCCGTCCCGATCGACGCCCGCAAGCTCGGCGGGGACGAGGAGGCCCTGCTCCGCAACCGGATGATGAAGGCGCCGGCCGGCATGTACGTCACGCAGGCCGAGTACCGGAAGCTCACGCAGGTCCTGACCACGTGGCAGGGCCGGGCGGCGGCGATGAGGATCGGCGTCCGCACGGCCGTCGGCAAGCTGCTGCGCCGGCGTGTGATCGCGCTCGGCGCCGCCGGAGTCGCCCGCTTCCGCCTGGCGCTGCGCGACGCCGGCATCCCGCTGTGGCTGGAGACGCCGATGGACGAGCTCGTGGTCGAGGACGGCCGCGTCCTCGGGGTGCGGGCCACGCGCGACGGCGCCGAGTGCGCGATCCGGGCCCGGCGCGGCGTCGTGCTGGCGGCCGGCGGCTTCGAGCGCAACGAGGCGATGCGCAAGCAGTACCAGCGGGAGCCCATCAATGGCGTGTGGACGTCGGGCGCCGAGGGCAACACCGGCGACGCCATCCAGGCCGGCCTCGGCCTCGGCGCCGCCGTCGACCTCATGGACGACGCCTGGTGGGGCCCGTCGATCGACACCGGCGGGCCCGGGCTCTTCATCCTCGCCGAGCGGGCCCTGCCCGGCGCGATCGTCGTGAACTCGCGGGGCGAGCGCTACGTCAACGAGGCCAGCCCCTACGTCGATTTCGTCCACCGCATGTACGAGGTGCACGACGAAGACGGCGTGAGCACGATCCCGTCACACCTGATCATCGACCAGCGCTACCGCAACCGGTACCCGTTCGTGCAGGCGCCGCCCCGCGCCCCGCTCCCCCGCTGGATGACCAAGTACGGCATCGTCACGACCGCCGACTCGCTCGACGAGCTGGCCGGCAAGATCGGCGTGCCGCCCGAGGGCCTCGCCGCCACCGTGCGGCGCGTCAACGAGTTGGCCGCCACGGGCCACGACGACGACTTCGGCAAGGGCGACAGCGCCTACGACCGCTACTACGGCGACCCGGCCAACACGCCCAACCCGTGCCTGGCCCCGATCGGGGAGCCGCCCTTCTACGCCTTCCGGCTCATCCCGGGCGACCTGGGCACCAAGGGCGGGCTGGTGACCGACGAGCGGGCCCGCGTGCTGCGCGAGGACGGCACGGCAATCCCCGGCCTCTACGCCATCGGCAACACGTCCGCCTCGGTCATGGGCCGCGACTACGCCGGCGCGGGCGCCACGATCGGCCCCGCCATCGCGTTCGGCTACGTGGCCGCCGACGACCTCGCCGAGCCGGCGGCGGCGAGGCCGGCGGCCGGCGACGCGCCCGAGCCCGAGGCCGCCTCGTGACCGGGCGCACGCACCCATCGGTCACCACCACGGTCCACGGGGGTGGCGTCGCCGAGGTCGTGGTCGACAACCCGCCGGTCAACGCCCTGCCGGTCGCGGGCTGGTTCGCGCTGGCCGACGCCCTGCGGGCCGCGGGCGCCGACGAGGCCGTGCGGGCCGTGGTGCTCCGCGCCGAGGGCCGCGGGTTCAACGCCGGCGTCGACATCAAGGAGATGCAGGCGACGGAGGGCTTCGCCGCCCTCGTCGGCGCCAACCGGGGCTGCTACGAGGCGTTCGGCGCCGTCTACGACTGCCCGGTCCCCGTGATCGCCGCCGTGCAGGGCTACTGCCTGGGCGGCGGCATCGGCCTGGTCGGCAACGCCGACGTGATCGTGGCGTCCGAGGACGCCACGTTCGGCCTGCCGGAGGTCGACCGGGGCGCGCTGGGCGCCGCCACGCACCTGGCCCGCCTCGTCCCCCAGCACAAGATGCGGGCGATGGTCTACACGTCGGCCACCGCCACGGCGGCCGAGCTGGCCGCCTACGGGTCGGTGCTCCGGGTGGTACCGCGCGACGGGCTGCGGGCGGCGGCGTTCGAGGTCGCCGAGTCCATCGCCGCCAAGTCGTCCACCGTCATACGGGCGGCCAAGGCGTCGCTCAACGGGATCGACCCCGTCGACGTCCACCGCTCGTACCGCTTCGAGCAGGGCTTCACGTTCGAGCTCAACCTGCTGGGCGCCGGCGACGAGGCGCGGGACGCCTTCGTAGCCGACAAGCGCCGCGATCCCGGTCAGCGGACCACGCCCCCGGGGTCCTGAGGCGCCCCGGGGCGGCCCGCCGTACCGTCGCATCCGGACGCGACAAGGGGAGCGCACCCGCCATGGCCCAGACCTGGGACAGCCTCGACCGATACGTGGTCATCTCGGCCGACACGCACGCCGGCGCCGACCTGCGCCAGTACCGCGACTACCTCCCCCGCCGGTGGCACGAGGAGTTCGACGCCTGGGCCGAGGGCTACTCGAGCCCCTACGACGACCTGGTGACCGCCACCGCCGCGCTGAACTGGGACAGCGACGCCCGCGTCAAGGCACTCGCCGACGACGGCGTCGCCGCCGAGATCGTGTTCCCGAACACGGTCCCGCCGTTCTTCGAGACGATCGGCAACTTCGCCTCGATGCCCTGGACCCGCGAGGACTACGAGCGGCGGGCGGCCGGCATCCAGGCCCACAACCGCTGGGTCGTCGACTTCTGCCGGCGCGAGCCGGTGCGCCGCCGGGGGCTCGTCCAGATCTTCCCGCACGACATCGAGGCCGCCGTCGCCGAGGTCCGCTGGGCGGCCGAGACCGGCGTCGTCGGGGGCATCCTCGCCCCGGCCATCCCGGCCAACCACGCCGTCGAGCCGTGGTTCCACACCCGCTACGAGCCGCTGTGGGCCGCCCTCGAGGAGACGGAGCTGTCGTTCGGGCAGCACCCCGGCACGGGCACCCCCGACGTGGGCAAGGACCAGCCCGCCGCCGCCGCCGTGATGCTCGTCGAGTTCACGTGGTGGACCCGCCGCACGCTGTCGCACCTGATCCTGGCCGGCGTGTTCGAGCGCTACCCCGACCTCAAGGCGGTGTGGACGGAGCAGGGCGTGACGTGGGCGCTCCAGGACCTGGGCCTGCTCGACTACACGGTCGCCGACATGAAGTCGACGGCGGACAACCGCACCACCACGCTCTTCGGCGCCGACGTGATCGACAGCCTGTCGCTGACGCCGAGCGAGTACTTCGCCCGCAACTGCTACCTCGGCGCCAGCTTCATGTCCCGGGGCGAGATGAAGTACGCGCAGTACGTCGTCGACCGGATCATGTGGGGCACCGACTTCCCGCACGAGGAGGGCACGACGCCCTACACCCGCGAGGCGCTGCGGGCCGCGTTCTCCCGGACGCCCGAGGCCGACCTGCGCAAGATCCTGGCCGGCACGGCCGCCGAGGTGTACGGGTTCGACCTCGAGGCCCTCGCCCCCATCGCCGCCGAGATCGGGCCGACCGTCGAGGAGGTGGCGGTCCCGCTGACCGAGGTCCCGCCCTCGAAGTCGCCTGCGTTCATCGGCGCCGTCAAGCAGCCGGCGGCCTGAGGGGACGCCCGTCCCGCCACCGATCGCCATGGGCCCCGCCGACCTCGCCGCCGCCGCCGAGGCGCTGTTCCGGGCGCAGGAGGACCGCGTCCCCATCGCCCCGCTCACCGGCACGTGGGAGGGCGTCGACGTCACCGCCGCCTACGAGGTCCAGCTGGCGAACATCGCCCGCCGGGTCGACGCCGGGGACTCGGTCCAAGGGCACAAGGTCGGGCTGTCGGCCAAGGCCATGCAGCAGATGCTCGGCGTCGACGAGCCCGACTACGGCCACCTGCTGGAGAGCATGTTCCTGTGGGAGTCGGACGCCGTCGAGGTGGGCCGGTTCCTGCAGCCGCGGGCGGAGATCGAGGTGGCGTTCGTGCTGGGACGGACGCTGGAGGGGCCGGGCGTGACCGTGGCCGACGCCATCCGGGCGACGGACTTCGTCCTCCCCTCGATCGAGATCGTCGACAGCCGCGTGGCGGACTGGAACATCAGGCTGCCCGACACCGTCGCCGACAACGCCTCGTCGGGCGCCGTGGTGCTCGGGGGCTCGCCCACCAAGCTCACCGAGCTCGACGTCCGCCTCATCGGCGCCACACTGCGCTCGAACGGCGAGTTGCGCGAGACGGGCGCCTCCGGGGCGGTGCTGGGAAACCCCGCGGTGGCGGTGGCCTGGCTCGCCAACAAGGTCGCGGCCTTCGGGGTCACCCTCGAGGCGGGCCACGTGATCATGCCCGGCAGTTGCACCCGGATGATCCCCGTCGCCGCCGGCGACGTGGTCACCGCGGAGTTCGACCGGCTGGGCAGCGTCAGCGTCAGCTTCACCTAGGAACGGAAGGTCTGGGAGCGTCATGGCCACTACCACGGCCGCCATCGTGGGGTCGGGCAACATCGGCACCGACCTCATGTTCAAGCTGCTGCGCTCGCCCTCGCTCGAGCTGCGGTACATGATCGGGGTCGACCCGGCGAGCGAGGGGCTGGCGCTGGCCCGCCAGCACGGCGTCGAGGCCTCGCACGAGGGCGTCGACTGGCTGCTCGACCGGGCGGAGCGGCCCGAGATCGTGTTCGAGGCAACGTCGGCCCACGTGCACGCCGGCAACGCTGCCCGCTACGCCGACGCCGGGGTCCGGGCCGTCGACCTCACGCCGGCGGCGCTCGGCCCCTACGTCATCCCGCCGGTGAACCTCACCGAGCACCTCGATGCCCCGAACGTGAACATGGTGACGTGCGGCGGCCAGGCCACGATCCCGATGGTCCACGCCGTGGCCCGGGTCGTGCCGGTGCCCTACGCCGAGATCGTGGCCACCGTGTCGTCACGCTCGGCCGGCCCCGGCACCCGCACCAACATCGACGAGTTCACCCGCACGACCTCGTCCGCGGTCGAGGTGCTGGGCGGCGCCGAACGCGGCAAGGCGATCATCATCCTGAACCCGGCCGACCCGCCGCTCATCATGCGGGACACGATCTTCTGCGCGCTTCCCGACGACGCCGACCAGGCCGCCGTCGAGACGTCGATCGACCGGATGATCGACGAGGTGCAGTCGTACGTGCCGGGCTACCGGCTGACCCAGCGCCCGCAGTTCGACCAGGCTCCATCCACCGGCGGCTGGGCCCGGGTGGCGATCTTCGTCGAGGTCGAGGGCGCCGGCGACTACCTGCCGCCGTACTCAGGCAACCTCGACATCATGACGGCGGCGGCCACGAAGGTCGGCGAGGAGATCGCCGGCCACCTGACGAAGGTGGGTGCCTGATGCCCTACTCCGACCAGCTCGACATCCGCGTCACCGACTCGTCCCTGCGCGACGGGTCCCACGCCAAGGGCCACCAGTTCACCGAGCGGATGGTGCGCGACGTGGTCCGGGCGCTCGACGGCGCCGGCGTGCCGGTCATCGAGGTGACGCACGGCGACGGCCTCGGTGGGTCGTCCTTCAACTACGGGTTCTCGCTCACCGACGAGCGGGTGCTCATCCGCGCCGCCGTCGAGGAGGCGCAGCGGGCGAAGATCGCCTCCCTGATGCTCCCCGGCGTGGGCACCAAGGACGACATCGCCTTCCTGGCCGACTCGGGCGTCGGCGTGGTGCGCATCGCCACCCACTGCACCGAGGCCGACGTCTCGATCCAGCACTTCGGCCTCGCCCGCGACCTGGGGCTCGAGACCGTGGGCTTCCTGATGATGGCCCACACGCAGCCGCCCGAGCGCCTGGCCGAACAGGCGCGCATCATGGCCGACGCCGGGTGCCAGTGCGTCTACGTCGTGGACTCGGCCGGGGCGCTCGTGCTGGAGCAGGTCACCGACCGGGTGGCCGCACTGGTGGCCGAGTTGGGCGACGACGCCCAGGTCGGTTTCCACGGTCACGAGAACCTTGCCCTGGGTGTGGCGAACTCGATCCTCGCCGTCCGCGCCGGGGCGGTGCAGGTCGACGGGTCGACCCGCCGGTTCGGCGCCGGGGCCGGCAACACGCCGGTGGAGGCGCTGGCCGCGGTGTGCGAGAAGCTCGGTATCCGCACCGGCATCGACGTGCTGGCCGCCATCGACGCCGCCGAGGACGTGGTCCGCCCGGTGATGGACGGCGAGTGCGCCCTCGACCGACTCTCGCTGACCATGGGCTACGCCGGCGTGTACTCGTCGTTCCTGCGCCACGCCTACCGGGCCGCCGAGCGCTACCGCGTGTCGGGCGCCGACATCCTCCTGGAGTGCGGCGCCCGCAACCTCGTCGGCGGGCAGGAGGACCAGATCATCGACATCGCCGTGGGCCTGGCCGCCGCCAGGGAGGTCGCCGGCGCCGGCACCCCCGTCGGCGCCTCCGCCGGCGGCGGGGCCTGAGGCCGGCCATGGCCGCGGGCCCGGCCGGGACGGTGGTGGCCGCGGCGCTCGCCCCCGTGGTGGTGGCCGGCGCCGGCGCGGGGCCGGGCGCCGACGCCTCGTCCGCCCGGGCGTCGGTGGCGCTGCTCGACGCGGCGGCGCTGCACCCGCCGGAGTCGCCGCTGACCGTCGGGGGCGGGTCGGCGCAGGTGGCGCCGGGCATCATCCTCGCCCTCGGCGCGCCGGTGGCCGGCCCGGGGGCGACGCCCGCCGCCGCGCTGGCGGCTACGGCGACCGTGCACGGCGGGCTGGCCGTGCACCAGGGCGGGGCGGTGACGCGCCTGGTCGTCGGCCGGACGGGTGCGGCCCCGGCCGGCCTCGACCTGGGGCTGGTCGGCGTGCTGTTCGAACGCGACGGCGTGCAGCTCGGCACGGCGGCCGGCGCAGCGTCGTTCGGCCACCCGGCGGCGGCCGCCGCCGCCGCGGCCGACGCCCTCGCCCTGGACGAGGCCCGGCTCGAGGCGGGGTGGCTCGTGTGGTGCGGCGCCCTGCTCCCGCCGGCCGAGGTGCCCGCCGGCTCCCACGCCCGGGCCGCCTTCGGCCACCTCGGCGTCGTCACGCTCCGCTGCACCTGACGCCCCCATCGCCGCCGGCGGAGCCAGGATCATCGGGTCGATGGGCGGGACCCGACGGACGAGGGGATGTGACATGGCCGAGGGGACGCCGCTGCCGAGGATCGGGGCTCCGGCGACGCGGGCGCTGGCCCACATGGGCGTGACGACGCTGGAGGACGTATCCGGCCACCGGGCCGACGAGCTGCTCGAACGTCACGGTGTCGGGCCGACGGCCATCCGGCTGCTGGAGGAGGCGATGGCGGAGCACGGCCTGGCCTTCGCCGGCGGCGAGCGCGGTCACGCGGGCCCGCAGCCGCTGAGCGACGAGGTCCGGCACTATGTCGAGGGCCTGCCGGCCTCCCACCGGCCTCTGTTCGACCGGCTGCACGCCCTGATCCTCGACGAGGTGCCCGACGCCGAGGTCGTCATCTCGTACCGGATCCCCCTCTACCGGGTGGGCCGCCGCCACGTCGGCCTCAACCCGCGGCGGGCCGACGGCATCACGCTCACCGCGACGTCGCCGGACCACATCGCCGAGTTCCGGCGCCGCCACCCCGAGGTGCGGACGGGCAAGGCGAGCATCCAGCTGCGCCTCGACGGGGACGTGCCCGAGGACGACCTGCGCGACGTGATCCGCAAGGCAGTGCGCACCTAGGCGGGCCGGCGCGCCGGCACTCCGGGACGCGGTCAGGCGAGGACGAAGCGGCTCGTGGGTAGGACGTCGAGGTCGGCGTCGTCGATGAAGGTCGACGTGGAGGCGGCCATCGCCTCCATCCGCCGGCGCAGCTCCCCGTCGTCGCCGCCCGAGCCGAAGAAGGCGTGCAGGTCGCCGAGCGCCTCGAGCGGGAACAGCTCCTCGACCACGGCGTCCACGGGCGGCCACTGGGGCAGCGGGACCAGCGTCCGGGCGACGAGGTGCTGGGCGTAGCCGAACGTCGCCTGGGTGGCGATCGCCACCGACGTCTGCCCGCCGAGCCAGCGCGCCGCCCACTCGTCCCGGCCGAGTCCCGCCGGGACGCGTAGGAACGCGACCTGGGCGTAGCCGGGCGTGCGCCCGGCGGCCGGGCCGCGCCGGCGGCGGCGCCGGCCGCCTCGCCGGCCGCCGGCGCCGTCGGGCGGCACGAGCGGCACCGACTCCGTGACCAGCAGCGCGCCCCAGCGGGGCGTCGCGCCGGCCACCACGGCGTCGAGCGGCGCCCGCCGGTCGTCGACGGCCGAGTCCACCCACACGCCCAGCACCGCGCCGGGCAGCGGCGGGTGGGCGGTGATGAGCATGACTGCGCCGTCGACCGTGCCGTCCGCCACGTCGGCCTCGACGCGGTGAGCGCCGCGTGCCAATAGCGCCTCCCCCACCGGGCCGACGAGCTCGTCGCGCCAGGCGTCGGGCGCCTCCGTCGTCGGGCGCCACAAGACGTAGAGGACCTTCTCCACGCGCGCAGCCTGGCACCACCGCCCGCGCCAGCGCGGCGTCCGTCTCGCTCCCCGGCACGGCGGCTGCCGGGACGGCGACGACCGTGCCACGATCGTCGCCGTGCCAGGGATCTGCGACGGCCGCGTCGCCATCGTCACCGGCGCGGGCGGGGGGTTGGGCCGCGCCCACGCCCTCGAGCTCGCCCGCCAGGGAGCCCGCGTCGTCGTCAACGACCTCGGCGCCGCGATCGACGGCGAGGGCCGGTCAGCCACGCCCGCCGAGCGGGTCGTGGAGGAGGTCACCGCCGCCGGCGGCACCGCCGTGGCGAACGCCGACGACGTCGGCGACTGGGAGGGCGCCGGCCGCCTCGTGCAGGACGCGCTGGACGCCTTCGGGCGGGTGGACGTCGTGGTGAACAACGCCGGCGTCCTGCGCGACCGCATGTTCGCCAACTCCTCGGCCGCCGAATGGGAGGCCGTGCTGCGGGCCCACGTCCACGGCCACGCCGCCGTGGCCCGCCACGCCGCCGCCCACTGGCGCGACCGGGCGAAGGTCGGCGAGGCGGTCGACGCCCGCATCGTCAACACCAGCTCGGGGGCGGGGCTGCTCGGGTCGGTGGGGCAGGCCGCCTACTCGGCGGCCAAGGCGGCGATCCTCGGCCTCACGCTCGTGCAGGCGGCCGAGCTGGCCCGTTACGGCGTCACCGCCAACGCCATCGCCCCCGCCGCCCGCACACGGATGACCGAGGGGGCGTTCGCCGCCACCATGGCGCCCCCGGCCGCCGGCGAGTTCGACGCCATGGCCCCCGAGAACGTGTCGCCGCTCGTCGTCTGGCTCGCGTCCGGCGAGGCGCGCGATGTCACGGGCCGCGTGTTCGAGGTCGAGGGCGGCAAGGTGGTGGTGATGGAGGGCTGGCAGCGCGGCCCGCACGTCGACAAGGGCGCGCGGTGGGACCCGGCCGAGCTGGGGCCGGTCGTCGCCGACCTGCTGGCCAAGGCCGCCCCGGCGCTGCCGGTGTACGGGGCGAGCTGATGCCGATG
>Ga0126306_10002687_pt1 | contig 10107 bp, 9 predicted proteins | sample Plot27_FD_92592 | JGI IMG/M metagenome (GOLD analysis project Ga0126306, IMG submission 92592) | Serpentine soil microbial communities from UC McLaughlin Reserve, CA, USA - Plot27 | ecosystem: Environmental > Terrestrial > Soil > Grasslands | place: USA: UC McLaughlin Reserve, Lake County... | reverse complement strand
GGTGGTGGCTGATGTACAGGATCGTTACGCCGTGCGCCTTGAGGTCGCGCAGCACCCGGAAGAGGTCTTCGATCTCGCGCGGGGAGAGGCTGCTGGTGGGCTCGTCTAGGATCAGGATCCCAGGGCTGCGGGCTAGGGCCTTGGCTATCTCGGCCAGCTGTTGCTGGGCCAAGCTCAACTCGCTCACGAGCATGTCGGGTGAGAAGTCCGCCCCGAGGCGAGACAGGAGCTCCTCCGATTCCCGGCGCATCTTCGCGAAGTCCACGAGCGGCCCACGCCGGGGCTCGATACCCATGAAGATGTTCTCTTTGACATCGAGATTTGGCCAGACACTCAGTTCCTGGAAGACGATGCCGATGCCCCGCCGGTTGGCCTCCAACGGGTCGGCAAAGTGCACCGGATCGCCCCCGACGATGATGCGTCCCGAGTCGGGGGCGTGTATTCCCGCCAGGGTCAGCATGAGGGTGGACTTACCGGCGCCGTTCTCGCCCACGACAGCGTGGATGGTGCCCTCTTGCACTTCGAGGCTTATGTGGTCCAGGGCCAGTACCCCGGGGAACCGCTTCGTGATCTCCTCCAGCGCGATCAGCGCCTCGGTCATCTCCTAACTACCTGCCCTCTTGCTTCTTTATGTACTCGTCGACGTTCTGCCGGGTCACAGCGTCTAGGCCGGTGAAAAAGTGTTCTTTTGCAGGTTCTTTGCCCTCGGCCATATCGTTGAGGACCTCCATCGACTTGTACCCCATCTCGTAGAAACGCTGCCCGACAAGGCCGGTAGCAAGACCGGCCTGCAAAGCCTTGAGCTCTTCCTCCACGGTGTCGGCCACTACGACCACCAACTGGCCGTTGCGGACGTCCTCGACACGCTGTCCCAGAGCCTCGCGGTAGCCCTCAGGGGCGAAGAGAGGCCAACCGCCGACCGATACTATGGCGTCGAGGTCGGAGTAGCGGGTCAGGATGTCGCCGACTAGCTGCACCGACCGCGTCACCTCGTCTTGGCACGGGTAGGGTGAGCCCTGAACCTCCTCGTACTCGGGACCCAGCACCGAGCGCACCCCGTTGATGCGTTGGTTGAGGTTGCTCGCCGCCAGCGTCCCGGTGATCATCGCGTAGGTTCCTCCATCCGGCTTGTTCTTCTTGAGGAGGTTGCCCAGCTCCTTCCCGAGCTGCGTGTTGTTGGTGCCGACGTAGGCCGCCCGCTTAGAGTCGGGGGCGTCGGAGTCGAAGGTAATAGCGTTTATGCCTTGATTCACCGCTTGGTCTATGATCCGCCCCACGGACTCTGCGTTGAGCGGGCTCACCGAGATCCCGTCCGGCTGACGGCTAATCTCGTCCTGCAGCACGCGGATCTGCTCCGCCTCGTCGGGTGAGGTGGGGCCAACATAGTCGCAGGTCACCCCGAGCTTCTTGGCCGCCGCCTTGCAACCGTCGCTGGCAATCACGAAATTTGGATCGTTGGTCTGCTTCGGCACGAGTGCGAAGACCTTCTCACCCCCTCCTCCTCCCCCTCCTCCTCCTCTTGCGCAGCCCGCTATGCCCAGCAGCGTCGTCCCTGCAAGCCCGGCGCCGCCAAGCTTCAAGAAACTGCGGCGATCCATTGTCTTGCCGGCTACCATTGTTTCTCCTTTCCGTCCCTCAAGCATTGACGACTCTCCGTAAACTTGATCTTCGGTCGGATCGTTACCTCTTCTGCCTCCTATGCCGTAATTGATCTATGCCAACCGCGACGATTATGAGCAGGCCTATGAAGGTCCCCTGCCAGAACGGGTCTATCCCCAGGAGCAAGAGCCCGTTGCGGAACACCTCGGTGAGCACGGCCCCGGTGACCGTACCCAGGACAGTCCCCTCACCGCCCATCAGGCTGGTGCCGCCGATCACGGTAGCGGCGATCACTTGCAACTCCCGGCCCAGTGCGAGATTCGCGGTAACGGAGGAGAGCCAGCTCACTTCGAGGATCCCCACGACCCCCGCCAAGGTGGCGCTGAGCACGTAGACGAAGATCTTCACATGGTCCACAGGTACGCCGGCGAGCCTGGCGGCGCGCTCGTTGCCGCCGACGGCGTAGATGTAGCGGCCCAGAGTTGTCCGGCGCAGCAGAAAGCCCGCCGCCAGGGCCAGCACGACGAAGAAGATTACGGGGTTCGGGATGCCGAGAACCTGCCCGCCTCCGATGGCGAAGTAGGCTTCCTGGTCCGGCCCGAAGTCGGAGATCGGCCTACCCTGCGTCACCACTAACGCCAAGCTGCGGGCGATGCCTAGGCTGCCCAAGGTTACCACCAGCGGCGATAGGTTGAACTTGGCGATCAAGATCCCGTTGAAGAGCCCGAACGCAATAGCGACGCCGAGCCCGGCCGCGATGCCCAGCGCGAGCGGGGCTCCGCCGTTCATGACCAGCGCGGTGGTGACTCCCGACAGCGCCATCACCGATCCGACGGAGAGGTCGATGCCGCCGGTGAGGATCACCGCGGTCATCCCCAAAGCGCTGATCCCCACGAAAGTGACGTTGCGCGAGGTGTTGAAGAAATTGCCGAGGGTCCAGAAGTTGTAAGCGGCCAGGGAGAACACCACGATCGTCACGATCAGGGCGATAAGAATCCCCGCTTCCTTACTGCGCAAACCGCGCTGGAGTAAGTCACGTATTCTTTTCATCCTATAACTCCTTGGCCCTTTCCTCACCGACCTTCGCGCTTCCGGTGCCGCCGTCGACGCAAAGTGGAAGCAAGCTCTCGTAGCAAAGCCGCGCCGCCTCCTCGGCGGGTAGCCGCCATAGCTCTTCGCTAAAGAGCTCGATGGAGAAGAATCTCTCGTAGCCGTGCCGCTCTATGGTGGCGATGATCGTCTCCAGGTCGAGCACCCCCTGTCCCGGCAGGACCCGGTCGAAGTCTCGGTGGGCGAGGTCGCCCGGCTTGTCGGACATGTCATTCAGGTGCACGTGCTTGATCCACCCCACGGCATCGGCAGTTAGGTGCTCGAGCTTCGTCGGGGTGGTGTAGTAGTGCGCGGGATCGAAGAGAACCCCCACTTGCTGGTGGCGGACTTTCTCAGCCACCAGCACTGCGCTCTGCAGGCTCCTGATGAGCGGCGACCAGTTAAATTCCAGCGCCACGTTTACGCCGAGGCCCTCAATTCTCTCGGCCAGCTCGCGTAGCGCCCCAGCAACGTTATCGAGCGCTTCGAGCGACGGTTCGGACGGGCCATCGGTGCCGACAACCAGCGTGCCCCCACCGAGCTCGCAGATGAGCGTCGCCTGCTCTACCTGGAGCTCGAGGTTGGCGCGCCGCGCTTCGGGGGATACGAAGCACTCCACCGGCTCTTCGGCGCCACCGATAACCTGCAGATCGTGCTCCGCGAGAAATCGCCTCACGTCGTCGCTACCGCCGTCCTTCCTGGCCCGCTCCTTGACGAGCCGGAAGAGCTCCGAGTTGAGCTCGACGTTGCGGAACCCGGCGGCCGCGTAAGCTGCCAGGGCTCCTTCGAGGTCGTTCTGAATGGTCGAAGCGGAGTTGATAGCGATCTGGCTTACCTTCATGGCTTCAGACCTCCGCGAGTGGGGGCCGTTCTAAGCTTGGCAGGCGCTGCGGCATCCCCGAGCGCAAAGACGCAACACAACCTTCGGCCGCCAGGACCGACGTGTAGCCGTCCCACACATCCGGCCCGATGAGTCTTCCGTTCTTGATCCCTTCAATCCACTGCTCCACCTCGATTAGGTACGCGGTTTGGAACCTTTCGGGGAAGTCCTGTTCGATCGCCCGCGACTGGGCGCCGTCGCGGCGCACGACAGGACTCCGTGGCGAGGCGGTACGGGCCGTGCCCCGTTCGCCTACCAGCTCGAGCCCGACCTCATAGCCGTAATCGGCCGTCACGTAGACCTCGATCGTCGCTAAGCAGCCCCCGCTCAGCGACAGCTGTATTAGCTGTAGGTCGTAGGTAACGGCGCCGAACGCCGGGTCGGTGTTCACACCGCGCGCGTACACCTCCTGTATCTCCTGCCCGAGCAGCCACCTGACCGAGTCGAAGTCGTGGATCGCTGCGGCGAACGTTACGAACTCGGTGGTTACGTCCTCGACGCTCATGAACGGGGGCAGCGCGACGTTCCGGTGCCACCCTTCGAACAGCAGAGGTCGACCGATGGCGCCGGCATCGACGACCTCCTTGACGGCTACGTGTTGCGGGTCGTAGCGGCGCATGAAGCCTATCTGGACCAGCTTCTTGCCCAGCTGCGCTTCCGCCTCCACGATCTTGCGTGCGTCCTCCGAGCCGGTCGCCAAGGGCTTTTCGCACAGGACCGGCTTGCTGCTCCGCAGACACTCCAGCACCAGCCCGGCGTGGGTGTCATCTGGCGAAGCGATCAGGACGGCCTCTATGCCGCCATCTTCGATCAACGAGCGCGCGTCTTCGAACACCTTGGCGGACCCGCATTTGGCCGCAACTGCCTCAGCCCGCGCCGGGTTGGCGTCGGTTACGCCCGCCACCCTCACGCCCACTACCTTGCTGTGCAGGTTGTCGGCGTGCCTCGTTCCCATGGCGCCCGCCCCGACGACGCCAACGGCGACCCCATCAGAATCTCCCCGCATCCTACAGCCCCTAACTTATAGATCCCTTGCTACAGGAGGCATTTTGTCCAAGCCTTCCCCAGGACCGCAATATCTGGATCAGTTCTTGCCGGTCCGCTTCATTCAACTCTCCAAGTGGTTCCCGGGCCACGCCGGCCGGGAGACCCGCGAGGTTCATCGCCTCCTTTATGGCCGAGACACTATTTCCGTTGCGGTTCTTGGCGCGCAGCCTCTCCATCGGAGCCACGTCGCGCCACACGGCGCGGACCGACGCTGCATCGCCCCGTCTCAAGCCGGCCAACATGGCCAGCGACATCTCCGGGGCAATGTTGACCAAGCCAGAGGTAAACCCCTCGGCACCGGCGGCGAAGAAGAAAGGTGCCCATAGCTCGGCCGTGCCGCAGACCCACACGACGGGGCCATCCACGGATTGAACCAGACTGGCGAAGCGCGGAAGGTCGTTTATGGCGTACTTGATCGCCAGCACGTTCTCCAGGTCGGCGACCCGACTCAGGACCTCTCGATCTATCGCCTTATGGCGGACGTAGAGGACGACGCCGATCTCGACGCTGCGGGCAATCCCGGCGTAGTATCGCACCAGGCCCTCGGTCATCAGGTAGGGATGCACAGGCTGGTGGACCATCACGGCATCCACACCAGCTTCCTGCGCGGCCAACGCCATCTCTCTGGCGGTGCCTAGGTCGTAGCCGATACCCGCCAGCACCGCGACTCTGCCGTTGACCGTCTCGACGACGAACCGCGTAATCGCCTTCGCTTCCTCCACGCTAAGAGCGTAGAATTCCCCGGTGTTGCCGCAGGGGACGATCACTTCCAAATCGTTGGCGATGAGGAACTCGATGTTCCGCTCCAGGAGGTCATAGTTCACGCTCCGGTCCTCTCGGAATGGAGTTACGTTGATCGCGTGCACCGTTCGTAGCCTCTCCGCCAGCTTTTCGGGGGCCACCGCTTACGCCCCCTCTGCTTCGATCGTCCGGGGCGCCCACCGCCTCGGTCCTTCGCGGTCGTCTAGAGCATAAAATGGAACTAAGCCCGAGACTTCGTAACCCATGATACTCCGCCAACAACCTCCGATCTCCGTCGACGCTAGATTCTGTTCGGGGCGCGGCTGTCTCCATCGCTTCTTTCGAGCAACTACCCGCGCGGACGATTGCGAAGCGCTTGTCGAACCCATTCGTCCTTTTTTATTCGATTTTTTCACCTGCATATCGCCACACCCAACAGTATAAGGTCGCTCTCGATCCCGTGTATCCAGGTCAAGAAGGCATGAGTGTCTCGACGGCGCAGAACGAGCGTCGGACGGCATCCTGCGGACGCTTGCTCCAAAGCTCTTCGTTGAACAACTCGACCGAGACAGCTCCCGAGTAGCCCATCTGGGACAAGACCCCGACAAACTCCTTCAAGGCTAGCCCACCCTCGCCTGGAAGGAGACGATGTCCATCCGTCAGATTGGGCGGCAGTTCGCGCGGCGCATCGACCAGGTGCACCATCCAAAGCTTCTCAATCGGCGTGGCGCGAAGTTCGTCGAGGCGGTTTTCCCCGAGGTAGAAGTTCCATGTGTCTACCACGAGCCCAACATCATCCCTTCCCACCTGGTCCACGATCCTTACTCCCGTTTCCCAACTCCTGACTGAGTACCAGGGTAAGCCGATCGGCTCGAACCCCAACCGCACCCCGAAGTCCTCCGCCACGCGCGCGAGCCTCTCGAGGTTCGCAGCCGTCTTTTCGACTACCTGTTGAGGAGAAAAGTTAGGCCTGCGATAGCTTGGCACCACGACGAGGAGATCCGTGTCGAGCAAGGAACACAATGAGCACATGAAACGCGTCTTTTCTTCCATTAGCCGGTAAGACGAATCCGGCATCAAGGAAAAGTGCTCGAGAGAGTTTAGCGAAGCGACCTTTATGTTGTTATCCTGAAGGAGCGCTCCCCACTCGTCGGCACCTCGAGTAGCAAAATAGCTCTCCGTCGCCTCAAATCTAAGCTCCACCTGATCGAATCCTTCTTTGGCACAAACCCGCACGAACTCTTCGGTGGAGCACTGTGCTACGGTCGCCTGGTTTAGCGATGGCACCAACGTCATCTGGTCCTCCGTTGCCCCCCATCCAGTGTAATGGGGCGGCCCGTTGACGCGGATTCATAGCACGCCGCGACTATTCGGACCGCTTCCAACCCGTTTTCCGCGTACGCCCCGAGAAACTCCTCGCCCGCGATGGCGTCCACGAACGCCCTGTCCTGCGCAGCGTACCCCCAACGATCTTCTCTCGGCAGCAGGGAGAAGTCCCGGGTGATGGTAGCGTCCTGCAAGCTCGCCGAGTAACGGAAGCGGTCAAACTCTTCGGTCTCCGCCATCCAGTGATCACCGAAGAACTCGAGTCTCTCCCACGGGAAGGCCCAGGTAGCATGGGCGCAACTGAAGAGGGTGACCAAGGTGCCACGAGAAAAGGTAAGTTGAGCCGTTAAGTTGTCCAGCCGCTCTTCTTTGTACACGGCGGCAGTCCCCAGGCATCGGACCTCCGCTACCTCATCGTCAAGCACGTGACGACAGATATCGATCACGTGGATTGGCGTTTCATACAGGTAGCCTCCCGTGAGGCTCGGGTCTCCCACCCACAACGGATCTTCAAGCTCACCCCTGTTCATCTTTGCCAATGCCATAGTGGGCGTTCCTCGCTCATATATGGTGCGCCTTAACTCGCGGTAGACCGGAGCGAACCGCTTGTTGAAACCTACCCAGTAGACGAGCATCTCTTTCCCGATCGCATCTCTGATCCGCACGGCCTCGTCCACGGTAGTTGCCATCGGCTTCTCAGAGAAGACGTGCTTTCCAGCGGCAGTGGCGTACAGCGCCGGCTCGGCGTGTAGGGCGTTGGGAAGTGTGACGAAGACAGCGTCCACGCGCGAGCTGTCGATCAAACTCCGGTAGTCGACGAAAGATTCCCCACCGTACATCTGTGCCGCGGTGCGGGCTTTTTCCTCCGAGACATCGGCGAAGCCGCGGATGGTGACTCGAGCATCTCTCGACACCAGGGAGGCGTGCAACCTACCCATCGCTCCAGCTCCGACAACAGCCACCCCGATCGACCCTTGCACCTTCCCTCCTCACTCGGTATCTATGATGATGGCGAGAGCCGCGGGTGGACGCCTCTTCACGCCCGCCACCCGGCACCTTCGGACGTATGAAACGCGGCCCACTACGCTCCTTTTAGATTACCTGCCAAGGTTCGGTACGCTCCTTGACCGTTCATGCGGCAGGTTCCAAGACGCATATGCGAAGGCTAAGCGGAAGGGTGTCGGGCGTGAATTCGACCTCGGAGCCCCCGACGCTTACGATCGCCTCGCGCGGGTAGCGGGAGAGAAAAGCGTCTACGGGCAGAATCTCTTCGCTTACCTTGAGCCTGGGTATCCGGTAATGCATGGGGATGACTACCTGCGGCCCGATCTCTTCTATCGCTTTACAAAGGTCTTCGAGTTCTATGGTCGGGGGACCCCCGACCAGGGCCAGCAGGACGTCCACCCTACCCCGAAGCCGATGCAGTTGCTCCTCGGTGAAGGGGTTGCCCATGTCTCCCATATGGAGGACGCTGACTCCCTCCAACTTGAAGCGGTACATCGCGTTGTTGTCCGGATCCTCTTTGTGCTCGATGCTCTCCATAGTCCACAGGGCCTCGAATCCTACGCCCCCCGCCTCGACCGTGCCAGATCCGGCGACATCAAGCGCATTCAGGCAGAGCGGATCGCCGGAGATCATTGCGGCGTTGGAGTGATACTCGTCGGTCGTCGAGCTCACGACCACCAAGTCGGCAGGATCATCCACGGGCTTCAAGCCGGAGACCTTTGGATCGTACGGATCCGTCACGATGGACACGCCACCTCCCTCGCACCGGAAACATGCGTGCCCGTACCATTTGATCAGCAATCCACAATCCCTTTCCCATAGCTTCGGAGTGTCATCAGCTACGGTTGCTCCTTTCCCCTCTAATATTTTCTATGATATACTGTTTTATATATCGTGCAATCAAAGGCCGCGATTCTGGTGTGCCGTTTGGTATATGGCAACGAATCAGGAAGGAACGTCCCGCAGGCAGACCTCGCTAGCCCAACGTGTCGCCCAACGCGTCAAAGACGACATCTTCAATCAGCGGTTGCTACCTCGAGAACCGTTGGTAGAAGCGGAGCTCGCCGAAGCGTACGGTGTGTCAAAGACGCCCGTGCGAGAGGCCTTACTGTCGCTGACCCGCGGGGGGCTGGTGGAGAGTGACTCGTTCCGCGGAGCTCGGGTACGCGATTTCACTGCGGAGGATGTACGCGAGATCTACGAGATGCGGATGCTGCTTGAGCCGTTCGCATTGGAAAAAGCGGTACCGCAAATGGAAGATGATGACCTGGCTGTACTCTGCTCTTTACTGCAAGAGGCCGATGCGGCCGTCGAGGCAGAGGATCTACTAAGACTCTCCGCGATCAACCGGGACTTTCACCGGGCGCTCGTAGTCCGGTGCGGGAACTCGCGGATCGTCGAAACCCTCGACCATCTCCATGATCAGCTCCAGGTCATTGCCTTACGCTTGTGGTTTTTGAAACCGACCTACGTGCAAGAGGCACAACAACACAAAGCAATAGCAACGGCGGTAGAAGCTCGAGAGGCTTCTAGGGCCGCCGAGTTGCTAGGCGCTCACATTATCGAGTTCAAGGATCGGTACGTCAGGACCTTCGGCGAATCGCGACCTAACGAACAGCGATTAGGACAGATTAGGAGGTAAAGTATGCGAGCACTGACCGTAGAGGCCGATTGGGAGCCGAGGGGAGGTTACGTCCCGACTCCCCAGGACGCGGAGCGGCGCCTCGCGCGCAACGGCAACCTCGTCTGGAGAAACCCGCGCTTCCGGGTAGTAGATCTCCCCGAGCCCTCCGTGGGTCGAGACGAGGTCCGGATCAGGGTGCGGGCGTGCGGGATCTGTGGCTCGGACGTGCACATGTACGAGAAAGACGACGAGGGCTACATGGTCTATCCCGGCATGATGTCTACCCCGGTCGTCACCGGGCATGAGTTCTCCGGCGTCGTCGAAGAGGTAGGGCAAAGCGTCGTGGACCTGAAGCCGGGCGACGCCGTGTGCTCCGAGGAGATAGCGTGGTGCGGCGAGTGCTACGCCTGCCGGGCTGGGCGCTTCAACTACTGCGAGCGCCTGGGCGAGCTTGGCTTTACCTTCAACGGGGCGCACGCCGAGTTCGTGGTCACGAAAGCCAAGTACTGTTGGCCCCTCGAGGACATGCTGGAGACCCTCGGTACGGAGCACGGCTTCCAGGCCGCCGCGCTGGTCGAGCCCACCAGCGTCGCCTACGTGGGCATGTTCGTCCAGGCCTCCTTCTTGCCCGGTGAGAGCGTGGCCGTCATCGGTGGCGGCCCGATAGGGCTCGCAGCGGTCGGACTCGCCCGTGCCGCAGGGGCTGGGAAGGTGCTGGCATTCGAGACCGTCGAGACCCGGCGGCGCCTCGCTGAGGAGATGGGCGCGGACGCCGCTTACGACCCGAAGACTCTCG
>Ga0126306_10002686_pt1 | contig 10108 bp, 11 predicted proteins | sample Plot27_FD_92592 | JGI IMG/M metagenome (GOLD analysis project Ga0126306, IMG submission 92592) | Serpentine soil microbial communities from UC McLaughlin Reserve, CA, USA - Plot27 | ecosystem: Environmental > Terrestrial > Soil > Grasslands | place: USA: UC McLaughlin Reserve, Lake County... | reverse complement strand
TATCCTGGCGTTCGCTCCGCAGGATGACGACGGGATGTGCCCGGCTCGTGCCGTTCGTGATCTTCTCGAGGAAATCCGAAGTCGACGCCTTGAGTCTGGGCTCGGAATTGGAATCCTGAACCGTCGCGGTACCACTATCCGTGATTCCCTGGAGGGCGGCGATCAGGAGTGGAAGCTCGCAGAGAGCTACAGGAAACAGGCTGAGTCTGCGACCCACTAGCCCAGGACATGGCGAGTGCTCTTAAAAATCGCCGAATCGTACGAAGCGGAAGCACGTGACGAGGATGCCGAAGCGGAGCACCTGCGACGAGGCTTATGAAACACGCGCCCTCGAAGGTAAGCGTCATCAGCGGCCAGGAAAGGCCGTCTTGGCCGAGCCGGCGTAGTCGGATGCACTGGTATTAGGTGTGGGCGCGTACAAACGCTTGCCACCTCCGAGATGCTCACCGAGACGGCGCCCGACGATAAGGCCGCGTTCGGGAGCCCGGCCGCATTTTCAACGGCAGCTCGCTCGGTAGCGCAGCCTCACCCTTGATGAGCGCGCCGATTGACATTCCCCAGGCGCGGGCAGCTAGCGCTGTCGCAAAAGGGAACCTTGGGGCGATCCCGTGGCCCCGGAAAAGCACGGGAACGCCCCAAGATGCGGCGCAGTCCGATCAGAAAAATGGCGCCTGGCCTTTGCCTGAGATTCGCGGCCTTCGTCCGGCGTTGTTGGCTGTCACGCGTACGAGGTCGTTGGCGCCGGTGGCTGAATAGATCAGCAGCATCGCGTCACTACCGATCAGCTACGATTCGGCGCTCGGTCAGCATCCGCCAGGTGCTCATTGCTTGCTCGCCGACGCCAAGGATTTTCGCGTCTGGGTAGGCAGGGCTCGGAGTGACGCTGACCTCGTAGCGCATGACCATGTCCTCGGCCACCAGCGCACCCAGGCTCAACCCCCAGGCGTGCGCAGCCAGGCTTGGGAGCAAACGGCGGCGACATCGGCGAGCAGCTCATCGCCGAACCCTCCGCGTCGTCGACCTCCGCAAGAATCAGCAGCGCGTGAGTCGGGTAGGTGATCGTGGCGAACCGGCGCACCATGCCGACGTGCATGATCACGCCACCGCTGGTGATCAACGGGCCATGATCAACCCGCAGCGGAACAGCGGTTTCCAAAGCAAGGAAATCCCTGAATTGTTCAGCTTTCCAAGAGCGGCCGTCGTTGGGACTCGGCTGGCCGAACACGGTCGCAATGCCGCAGATGGCGCGGTCAGGATCCTTGATCACCGACCGACCTGCCTCTCCCGGGTCAAGATCGCCCTTCCGCAAGTACCAACGCGATCGATTTTGGTCTACTGCAGACTTGTGTCGAAGCCGAAACAATCCGACTAGGCATCGAACTGACAAGCGTGTCGGTTGCCGTCTGTTTGGAGAAGTCCTGAGTGGTGGACCTGCATCTCGCAAAGGTTCTGCGTCAGCAGGGCTGCGCGCTCGGCTGGTTTGTCGACATACAGGGAGTCCAGCGACACAGCCTTCGCAGCGTCCCGATCCGTGACGGAGCGGCGATTAGAGTTTCGCCCATGACGGCCTACCCGACCGACATTGTTGGTGGGCTCGCGTGAATCCCATAGTTGTGATTGGCGCGGGACTAGCCGGTCTGTCGGCGGCGTGCTATCTCACAGGGCGCGGATACGACGTGACGGTCCTGGAGCGAGAGCAGCTGCCAGGTGGGTGGGCTGGGGTATTGCAGCTCGACGGATTCACGTTTGAAACCGGACCGACGGTGCTCACCATGCCGGACCTGATCGCGGACGCCGTCCGGGCTGCCAGCCGAGACCCCAGCACCAACCTCCACGAACTGCTGCCTATGCGCAGGCTCGATCCGGCGTATCGGGCGTGCTTCGCCGACGGCAGCACGATCCATGTGCGCTCCGGCCGCGAGGCGATGCGAGACGAGATCGCCAACACATGCGGCAGTGTGGATGCCGCCGCGTTCGACTCGTTCGTGGATTGGTTGCGCAAGCTCTATCTACTGGAGATGCCGAACTTCATCGACCGGAACTACGACTCCCCGCTAGGCATGCTCGCTTCGCCCCGCGCACTTGCCGATCTAGTAAAGCTCGGCGCCTTCGGACGACTTGGCGCGGCGGTTCGGAAGCGGTTTGCCGACCCTCGCCTCCAGCGGCTGTTCAGTTTTCAGGCGATGTATGCCGGACTGTCGCCAGATTCGGCCCTTGCGCTCTACGCGGTGATCACATACATGGACACCATCGAGGGGGTGTGGTTTCCGCAGGGCGGGATGCATGCCGTCCCGGTACTCATGGCCCAGGTCGCGGAGAATGCCGGTGCGACTTTCCGGTACGGCGACCCGGTGGAAACGATCTTGCGATCGCCGATGGGACGGATTGCTGGTGTTCGCACCACGTCCGGAGCACGGATCATGGCCGATGCTGTGGTGTGCACTGTTGATCTTCCGACCGCGTACGAGCGACTGCTTGGTGATCTTCGCCCGCCACGGGCGGCGCGACGCGGCAAGTACTCGCCTTCGGCTGTGGTGTGGCACCTCGGTGTACGCGGGGTGCCGAATTCTCCGATAGCGCACCACAACATCCACTTCGGTGAGGAATGGAGCACATCTTTCGGTGTGCTAAGTCAAGGCCGGCTGATGCCCGACCCATCGCGGCTGGTAACCATCCCGTCGCTGGACGACTCGACCATGGCGCCGCCCGGCTGCTCCACACTTTATGTCTTGGAGCCGGTCCCGAACCTCGATAGCAAGATCAACTGGTCAACGGAGGCCAAGCCGCTGCGTGACCGTCTGCACGCCTTCCTTGCTAGGCACGGATATCCGAACGAAGTGATAACCGAGCATTTAGTGACTCCGCTGGACTGGCATGCTCAGGGAATGGCGGCTGGTACACCGTTCGCACTCGCGCACACCTTCGGCCAGACCGGGCCCTTCCGTCCATCGAATGTCGAGCCCCAGCTACCGGGGATGTTCTTCGCAGGGTCGGGAACGGTCCCGGGCGTGGGCGTCCCGATGGTGCTCATCTCCGGCAAACTCGCGGCCAGTCGAGTCGCCAAATATCTTCGGGAGCAGGGACGGTGAGCGACTGGATCTCCTACGAAGCCCGGCTGACCGAGGGCTACCGACGCTGCGCGAAGGTGACGTGGCGGTATGGCACCACCTACTTCTGGGGCGCGGCGCTGCTACCCAAGCCGCAGCGCAAGCATGTGCACGCGGTTTACGCCCTCTGCCGGCTAGCTGATGACATTGTCGATCTTCCCGATGGAACTGCTCCCGAGCCCGCATCCGACCACGCTCCCGCCGGGCTGGAATCGATTCCAAGCGAGCCGGACTCAACTCTCCCTGACCCCAGCGGCTGGATCAGCGAGCGCCTCAGCGCGTTCGCCGAGTCCTTCCGAACCAGCTTGGCTGCAGGCGACAGTGCCGACCCCGTGATGGCGGCCGTGGTTCACAGCGTGATCACCTGCCGCATCGACCCAGAGTGCTTCGACCGCTTCTTCAGTGCTATGGCCATGGATCTGTCCATATCCTCGTATGAGACGTGGGAAGACCTGTGCACCTACATGGAGGGCTCGGCGGCAGTCATCGGGGAGATGATGTTGCCGGTGCTCGAGCCCATCAGCCAAGCGGCAAGAGCCCCGGCGCGGTCGCTCGGGTTAGCATTTCAGCTCACCAACTTCCTGCGCGACATCAATGAAGATCTTGATCGAGGGCGGGTCTATCTACCGCAAGATGATCTTCGGCTCTTTGACGTTGATCTGCGACGACGTTCGGTGACTCCTGAATGGCGGGCTTTTATGGCGTACGAGATCGAACGAAATCGTGCTCTTTACTCCTTCGCTGATACTGGAATCGCGATTCTGCCGCCACGATCGGCACGCTGCGTCGGGACCGCCCGGGTGCTCTATGCCCAGATCCTTGATCAGATCGAGCGAAATGACTACGACGTATTCTCGCGTCGAGCACGGGTACCCACGCTGCGCAAGGCTGCCACGGCGGCTCGGATGATGGTGACAGGGCCACGGACGCTCAACAGGCGAGCGGAGCTTTACCAGCAAAGGAGCATGACCGACGATGTCACTCAGGACACGTACTAGCTCATTGCCGCAGGTTTCCAAGCCGAATGTGCGCTCCCGAATCCCGATCTCGCGGGTCCCGCAGCCACAGGAGAACCGGCTAGCGACGACGTGGCGGCTGGCCAAGCCAGCTCGCATCGCCGCGGCGCTCCGTGTGGCCCAGTCGCGCAACTCCGGCGGCTGGTTCGTTGCCGGCAGCAGCGTTGATGTCGGACGCAAAGAGTCGGTGACGCGGACCATCGCCGGCCGCGAAGTGGTCTTCTGGCGCAACTCGGCAGGCGGCCTGATCGCTGGGCCGGGCGCCTGCCCGCACTTGGGGGCGCTGCTGGACAAGTGCCCAGTCATCGACGGCACCATGTATTGCCGGTGGCACGGTCTTGCGCTAACCGAGAGCGGCGATCAGACATGGAGCCCGTACCGGGCCTACGACGACGGCGTTCTGATTTGGGTTGGATTGCCCACCGATGGGGAGATCGCCACCGATCGACCGTCATTGCCTGCGCGCCCACCACTCTCCGAATCGGTCAGTGCGGTGATCAGCAAGCCCGGGATCTGTGAACCCGAGGATGTCATCGCCAACCGGCTCGACCCGTGGCACGGCTCCTGGTTCCACCCGTACGCTTTCAGTCACCTCGTCGTCGACGACGATGCCAGCAACGACCAGGCTCTGGTCGTGGACGTGACGTTCAGGCTGAACCGGACCTGGGGGGTGCCGGTGCGAGCCGAATTCACCTGCCCGGACAGCCGCACGATCGTGATGCACATCACCGAGGGCGAAGGCGCCGGCAGCGTGGCGGAGACCCATGCCACCCCGCTCGGCCTTGGGCCCGACGATCACCCGCGCACCATGGTCACCGAAGCCACCATCGCATACTCGGATCGTCCCGGCTTTCAGGTCGCGTGCTGGCTCTCGCCACTGGTCCGCCCGGGCATCCGACACACTGCCCGGAAGCTCTGGGTGGACGACCTCGCGTACGCCGAACGCCGCTACGAGCTGCGGCAGCGCGGCGAGTTTCCCGGCTGAGCTCTAGCGGGCGACCAGCCGGTGCAGCGGAGCACCCAGCCGGTGACGCGCCCGCATGGGTACCGTCCAAAGATCATGGCCGGCCACACCATGTATATAGAGGAGCTGGTTGGCAGCAAGGAGGCCGGTCGTTGCAGCGCGCTCCATGAGAGCGACGGGGAGGTCGCAGCGAATGCTGTCGCCCGCCAGCACGATCCGCGGGTGCGGCGTACGCACTGTCGGCCGCTGCTCCCACGGTTCGGTGCCCCACAGCGGACAGTCGTCATTGATCTGCCACTCGTCCGCAACGATGGTGGCTGGCGCCAGCTCGGGATAGATCCGCCGCATTTCGGCCACTAGCCGGTGCTTCAACGCAGCCTCGTCCGGCCACTCGGTGAGTGCGTACGCATGCAGCTCGATAACCGAACCGCCGCGAGCAACCGCCCAGCGCCTAGCGCCCTCCTCGAAGCGTTCCAGCACTGAGATGTTGTCAAGCGGCCCGAAGCCGCTGGTTCCCAAGAAAGCTGCGCGATCGGGTGCCACCGGTCGATCGAGCCATAGCCGCCAGACGGCGAAGGGCGGCGCATTGGAAGTCCCAGCGATCCTTTCCCGCCAGGCTTCATCACCCAATGCAGACTCACGAGCCAATCGGCGCAACGTCGCCGGATCTGTCGCCAACACAAGCGCATCGGCTTCGATCACAGCTCCCGACGCCAACCCAATTCGCAGCAACTCCTGACCCGCATCCACCCAGGTGACGGCCTCGGCTGTGCGCACCTCAGCGCCGAGGCGTTCCAGATAGCCCCGGAGCGGGGACCAGAGGCAACTGTCATAGTCGTCCCGCGGCACGTCGAAGAGCAGCCCTTCCGACGAACCCAGGAAATAGGTATGGAACATGGCGACTAGCTCACCGGCAGAGAAGTCGTCTGGGTGCGCAAAGAAGCTGCGCGCAAAGACCTCCAGCGCAAGGTGTCGAGCCGCCCCTGGAAACCGAAGTCGATCAAGGAACTCCGCAGCACTCTCACCGTCATAGCGGGAGAACGTGCTCGGGAAATCGACGTGGAGCAGCTCCAACGCCGCTGACACGCTCACTGCGGCTAGATCACGAAGCCCAAACGATGGGCTTTGCAGGACGAACGCTGCGATGTTCAGCGGCGGCGTGCGCGGAATCGCGGCGAAGGAGTCGGTGTGACCGTCAGCCAAGATCAGCGGATAGTCCGCGACTGCCGCCAAGGACTGCAGATCGGGATCGATTCGCCGGAGCAGCGCCCGAAGGTTGTAATACTGCCGAAAGAATGCATGAAACCCTCGGCTCATGGTGACCTGATCATCGCCATGGGTCACCGGCCAAGACCTCACCCGGCCACCGAGCTGCTCATTCGGCTCCACCATGATCACAGGCACGCCGCGCTCGGCCAGCCCAACGGCGGCCGCGATACCAGCAATGCCACCGCCGGCGACGACGACTGGCGTGGACACCTCGGTGAGCCGGCTTGCCCCGCGCGGCGCTGGATGGCGGACTGCGCGTGGGTCGCGGCCAGGTGTCCAGCGCGCATTCCGTCGCCTAATGATCATGAAGTCGCCGCAGGCTTGCGTGCCCGGAAGTTGTGCAAGATCCCGCGCTGCCAGCCCGACACGGTCGCCACCTCGACGTCGACAAATCCCGCGCGGTACAAACGATCGACAAAGGTCTGAATCGCGTCGAAGGACCGTACGCTGCGCCAGAGGTAGCGATAGAGCCGGGTTCGCCGAGAGGTCAGCCAGCCAAGCGGAATGATCACAACCCAGCAGACGACGGTCCAGACCGCCAGCGCCCACCGACCGGCTCCGGCAATCGAGTACTCCTGAACGACCAGCACCCCGCCCTCGGCCAGCAAGTCAAATAGACCGGCCAGCACTGCATCCCGATCGGCGACATTGCGGAACAGGTATGCCGCAAAGGCTCCGTCGATGTGACCGCCAAGTCCCCATGATTCGCGTAGCGAGGCGATTCCCTCGGCCTGAGCAACCTCGAACCGTACGCTCACAGGCCAGCTCTTAGCCCGCGCCTGCTCGATCATGCCCGCGGACGCGTCCACACCGACGACGGCGAATCGGAGGTCAGCCGGCTGGGCAGCGCGCTGCACAGCGCGGGTTGATACTCCCGAGCCGCAACCAAGATCAAGAATGCGAATCGGAGGTCCTCCACTGGCCAGCGCAGACTCCGGCAGCCACTCCACCAAGGCGTCTGCCGCCGCCCGCAGGTGCCTGTGGTATCCCGGGTTGAACCCCACCATGAGGTCGTAGCGAGGTGCGACCTCGTCAAAGGCCGCTGCGACGTTGTCGCTTGTGATCATGGTCATCGTGGATCGGCATCCTCGGGTAACGGCCTGCGATCCAGCCATCGGCGCCACAACAGAATAGCAAGCGTCACCATGGCGAATCCGAAGCCGAAGTCTTCGATAGGAATGTCCCAGGGCGCCCGCAGTCCAAGAATCGCCTCAGGGTTGTAGATCACAATCGGAGCAGACAGCTTGGTGAGCCAGCCATCAACCGGAATCTGGAAGGCAAAGATGATCACCATCGACCACCAGTACTGCGCAGTGCGGAAGATCCCTGACCTGAAATAGACCAGCTCGGCAACCACAACGCCCACAACCGCAAGCACGGTCAGCAGGGTGTACTCAGCCATGCGGACCTGCCTCGCCAACTCGTGATCTCCGCTGCAGCAGACCGAGCACCTGACCGACGGCCTCGTAAGTCAACAGCCCACAGGTTGGCACCACAATGAAGAACACCAGCTCCTCGATCGGCATGCCGAAGATCAACTTCCAACCGGTCGTAAAACGGGCGCTGTAACTCCAGTGATCACGCAGAATCCCGACGATATCCCAGACCGAAAAGATGATCAGTACTGGAATGATCGCAAAGGCCAAGCCAGCTACCCGGCGGTATACCCGGGCACCTAATACAAACTCCAGCGGCAGCGTGATCAACAAGCAGCACACCATCAGCAGCAAGTACTGGAAGTGATCGAGACCGCCCACTTCCCAACCGTACAAGGGCAGCGCTACGAGGACTATCAGGGGCATCTCGAAAACAAGGCGGTTCCAGGCACAATGCGACGGGCCAAAACCAGGTGATTGCGTATCTGATGGCCGGTCTCCAACCGGTCCGCCACAAGGGGAAACGGGACCGTTTCACAGCGAGTTTCACGCGGCTTTGGAATGCACGAGAGCCCCAAACCACATGACCAGAAGTCCGGGGCTCCCGTTCCGCCGGCGGAAAAGTGGCGGGCCCGCGCCTGATTAAACCTCGGGACTGGGGTCCTACTTCTTTTTCTCTCTCCCTCTCTCTTGTGTCCTCCATCGCCAGATCCACCAGAGCCGCGAGATGACTGGGGTTCCGGTCAAAAAGAGCCGGGGATAGTTGTAACCCATGCCGGGACGTGCCTGCCGCATGTACCTGGCGAGGTGCGCAGCTTGTCCCGGTCCGAGCGTGGTCTGAACCCAAGCGTCATATCTAATAGTCACGTAATCAGAGAGGGCGAATCTTAACAGCACGGTGAGCCGGTAGTCCTTGATGTCGCAGCGGACTCACCCGATGAGTTCGAAGCCTTCAAGGATCTACCTGAGAAACTGCTCGTTGTGCCGAAGTCGGAAGTGGACGAGAAGCTTAAGCCGACTTAGGCATGCCCGGTAAGAGCGGTTTAGGTTATTCGACGACCGCTCACTGTGCTGAGGACGTCGTTTGCGCATGTTGAAGGTGAACACCCGCTCATCCAAGTAACGGAACAAATGGAAAGGCTCTACGCTGACGTAGGTGCCGTGTAGCCCGCGCTTCAGCAGTGCCCAAAAGTTCTCGATGCCGTTCGAGTGAACCTGGCCGTCAACGTACGCCGTCGTGTGATCGCTGCTCTTATGGGTTTTGGGCTGGGCAACTAGACCGCCTAGCCACCCTTGCCGAGGAGGCTGAGAAGCAGTGAGCGATGTCGTCGTCACGCGATGGATCGCCGCGTCACCCCCGACGGTGTTCGCATGCTTTACCGACGCAGAGCGGTGGACAGCCTGGCAGGGTGTCGGCGGAAAGGTCGAAGCCCGGGCAGGTGGCGTGCTCCGCGTAATCATGCCAGACGCCGCCGCCGCATCCGGACATTTCATTGAGGTCGTGCCGCCGCGCCGGATCGTCTTCACCTGGGGTTGGGAAGGAAACGGGATTCCCGTTCCGCCAGGATCCTCGATTGTCACCATTGAGCTCGAGCCAGCCGACGGCGGAACGATGGTCCGTCTGATGCACACCGGACTGCAGACAGCCGACATACGGGAGCTGCATCGCGCAGGCTGGGAGCGCTATCTCGACCGCCTGACTCGACGCGCGACGGGAGGGGACCCGGGCCCAGACCGCTTTGGCGACTAGTCGGCTGCAACCTCAGGAGTCCCCACAACTGACTGATGTCTAGTGTTTGTCCAATGTTTGTCCTAGGCTTGCCATTGAACTGTCGTGGGTAAGGGAGGCGCATGGAAAGAGCAACCGCTGTTCGCGATGAGGACCTAGTCGAGCTCGTGGACGAGGCGGGACGGGTTATCGGGCAAGCGGCACGGGCGACCATACATCACGGCAATACGCCCCGACATCGCGCCTTCTCTGTTTATCTGACCGATGCCGCTGGTCGCGTCCTCCTCACGCGGAGGGCTCTCAGCAAGCTCACGTGGCCCGGTGTGTGGTCGAACTCGAGCTGCGGACATCCTCGCCCGGGAGAAACAGACGTGGCGGCCATCCATCGCCGAGTGCGTGAAGAGCTCGGCGTGGAGGTGATGGATGTCGAAGTGATGTTGCCCGATTTCGGTTACACGGCCACCGATCCGCGCGGTCTGGTCGAGAACGAGTACTGTCCGGTCTACCGCGCTGTCATCATTAATGCGGCCGTGCTGCGCCCGGACCCAGATGAGGTCATGGATTACCAATGGATGACCTGGCCGGATCTGATCGCGACGGCCGAGCAGACGCCGGGATTTTTGAGCCCGTGGGCGGTCGCCCAGGTC
>Ga0126306_10002685_pt1 | contig 10108 bp, 8 predicted proteins | sample Plot27_FD_92592 | JGI IMG/M metagenome (GOLD analysis project Ga0126306, IMG submission 92592) | Serpentine soil microbial communities from UC McLaughlin Reserve, CA, USA - Plot27 | ecosystem: Environmental > Terrestrial > Soil > Grasslands | place: USA: UC McLaughlin Reserve, Lake County... | reverse complement strand
TCGTCGTCCCCGCTCGTCCGGCGCACGGCAACGAGCTCGTCGTCGTCGCGGATCTTGATCGCGATGATGCCGTCGGCCTTGATCGGCGTGTTGTACGCGAGGAACTCCGTCTTCTTGATCTGGCCCTTCCTCGTTGCGAAGACGAGGTACCTGCCCTCCTTGAAGTCCCGCGTGGCCTGTACGGCCTGGACGCGCTCGCCCTCACGCAGCGGCAGCAGGTTGACGAGGGCGCGGCCCTTCGCGGTGCGCGAGGCCTCCGGCAGCTCGTAGACCTTCTGGCGGTAGACCTTGCCGCGGTTCGTGAAGAACAGGAGGTAGTCGTGCGTCGAGCTCACGAAGAGGTGCTCGATGTAGTCCTCGTCCTTCATGTCCATCCCGGTCACACCGATGCCGCCACGCTTCTGCTGTCGGTACGTCGCGAGCGGCAGGGTCTTGATGTAGCCGGAGCGCGTGATCGCGATGACCATCTGCTGGTCGGCAATCAGGTCCTCGATGTCGATCTCGTCCTCGGAGTGCGTGATCTCGGTGCGCCGCTCGTCGCCGTAGCGGTCGCGGATCTCGAGCAGCTCCTCCCGGATCAGGGCCATGACCTTGGTCTCATCGCCGAGGATGTCGCGCAGCCACTTGATGCGCTCGACCACGTCGGCGTGCTCGGTCTTGATCTCGTTCGTCTGGAGTGCGGTGAGACGCTGGAGGCGGAGGTCGAGGATCGCCTGCGCCTGGATGCGCGTGAGCTCGAAGCGCTCCATCAGACCGTCGCGCGCCACGTCCGGGTCGCTCGAGCCGCGGATCAGCTCGATGACCTCGTCGATGTTCGCGATGGCCACGAGCAGGCCCTCGAGGATGTGGAGACGGGCCTCCTTCTCGCGCAGCTCGTACTTGGTCCGCCGCACGATGATGTCGCGCTGGTGGTCGACGTAGTTCTTGACGATCGGCAGCAGGCCGAGCGTGCGCGGCACACCGTCGACGAGCGCGACCATGTTCACGCCGAAGGTGGTCTGGAGCTGCGTGTGCTTGTAGAGCTTGTTGAGGACGACCTTCGGGATCGCGTCCCGCTTCAGCTCGATCACGAGCCGGATACCCGACTTGTCGGACTCGTCGCGGAGGTCCGAGATCTCCTTGATGCGGCCGTTCTGGACCTGCTCGACGATCTTCTGCATCAGCCCGCTGCCGTCACCGCGCCCGTCGCCCTTGTAGACCTGGAAGGGCATCTCGGTGACGATGATCGCCTCCTTGCCCTGGCGCAGCGGCTCGATGTGAGCGCGCCCGCGGATGACCACGCGGCCGCGGCCGGTCTCGTACGCGTCGCGGATGCCGCCGTGCCCGACGATCGTGCCGCCGGTCGGGAAGTCGGGGCCCTTCAGGTGCTTCATCAGGCCCTTCACGTCGATCTGCGTGTCGTCGATGTACGCGACCACCGCGTCGATCGCCTCACGCAGGTTGTGTGGCGGGATGTTGGTGGCCATGCCGACCGCGATCCCCGACGAGCCGTTCACCAGCAGGTTCGGGAAGCGCGACGGCAGGACGAGCGGCTCCTGGCGCGACTCGTCGTAGTTCGGGCCGAACTCGACGGTGTCCGCGTCGATGTCGCGGAGCATCTCCGTGGCGAGCCGTGACAGGCGCGCCTCCGTGTACCGCATGGCGGCCGGCGAGTCGTTGTCGATCGAGCCGAAGTTGCCCTGGGGGTCGATCAGCGGGTAGCGCATCGCGAAGTTCTGACCGAGCCGGACCAGCGCGTCGTAGATCGCCGAGTCGCCGTGGGGGTGGTAGTTCCCCATGACGCCGCCGACGACGTTCGCGCACTTGCGGTGCGGGCGCCCAGGCTGGAGCCCGGAGTCGTACATCGAGTAGAGGATGCGGCGGTGGACCGGCTTCAGCCCGTCGCGCACGTCCGGCAGCGCGCGGCCCACGATCACGCTCATGGCGTAGTCGAGATAGGACGAGCGCATCTCCTCCTCGAGCCCGCGCGGCTCGATGTTCCCGCCTGTCAACTGATCGATGCTCATCTCTACACGTCCAGGTTGGTGACTTCACGCGCGTGGTTCTCGATGAACTCGCGCCTTGGCTCGACGCTGTCGCCCATCAGCATCGAGAAGATCTGGTCCGCCACGCTCGCGTCGTCGATCGTGACCTGCTGAAGCGTGCGGTTCTCCGGGTCCATCGTGGTGTCGAAGAGCTGGTCGGCGTTCATCTCGCCGAGGCCCTTGAAGCGCTGGAGCGGCACGCCGTCCCTGCAGATCTCGAGCACCCTCGTGCGCAGCTCCTCGAACGACAGAGCGTCGTTGTCCTTCTTGCCCAGCACCACGTGGAACGGCGGGGCGCCGGCGAGCGACTGGAGCTCCTTGTGGATCTTCACGAAGCCCGAGTACTCGGGCGTGTCGAACAGCGCGCGCGGCAGCCGGTAGGTCTTGGCCGTGCCGGTCTTGCGCTCGATGAACATCGCGTCGATCTGCGCGTCCGTGGCCTTGAGGAGGGACGTCTCGTAGGCCTCACCCTCGGGGTCGTCGGCCTTTAGGAGCGCGATGACCGCCTCGGAGTCCGAGGCGCCCTCGTCCAGCAGCGCGGACTCCTCGAGGAAGGTGATCGGGTCGTGCCCCCACTCCGCCCGGAGCGCGGCGGCCCAGCCCTCGTACTGCTTGAGCAGCCGGCCGTACTTCTGCCAGCGCGCGTGCGTGAGGCTGAACGGGTTGCCCTCGCGGTCCGTGACCTCGAGCTTCTCGAGCTTGTCGCGCAGCAGGACCTCCTCGAGCTCGGACTCCTTCTCGATGTAGACGTCCTGCTTGCCCGACTTGATCTTGTAGAGCGGCGGCTTGGCGATGTACACGTAGCCCGCGTCGATCAGCTCGGGCATCTCGCGGTAGAGGAACGTGAGCACCAGGGTGCGGATGTGGGCGCCGTCCACGTCGGCGTCCGTCATGACGATCACCTTGTGGTAGCGGGCCTTCTCGATGTCGAACTCCTCGCGGATCCCGGTGCCGATCGCTGTGATCAGCGCCTGGATCTCCTTGTTCGAGAGCACCTTGTCGATGCGGTTCTTCTCGACGTTGATGATCTTGCCGCGCAGCGGCAGGATCGCCTGGGTGTTGCGGTCGCGGCCCTGCTTGGCGGACCCGCCCGCCGAGTCGCCCTCGACGATGAAGATCTCCGCCAGTGCGGGGTCGCGCACGGAGCAGTCGGCGAGCTTGCCGGGGAGCGTCGAGTTCTCGAGCGCCGACTTGCGCCGCGTGAGGTCGCGCGCCTTGCGGGCGGCGTCACGCGCGCGGGCGGCGTCGACCGACTTGCGGATCGCCTGGCGCGCCTCGGTCGGGTTCTCCTCGAGGAACTCGGCCAGACCCTTGTTGACGGCGGCCTGCACGAAGCCCTCGACCGGGGGGTTGCCCAGCTTCGTCTTCGTCTGGCCCTCGAACTGAGGGTCGGCGATCTTCACGGAGATGATGGCGGTCAGCCCCTCGCGCACGTCCTCGCCCTGGAGGTTCGGGTCCTTCTCCCTCAGCTCGCCGACCTGACGCGCGTAGGCGTTGACCGTTCGGGTCAGCGCCGAGCGGAAGCCGGACAGGTGGGTGCCGCCCTCGTGAGTGTTGATGTTGTTCGCGAACGAGAGCAGCGCCTCCTGGTAGGAGTTGTTCCACTGCATGGCGACCTCAACCTCGCCGACCTCGCTCGAGTCCTCGAGGTACACGATCTTCTGGTGCAGGGGCTCGCGAGTGCCCTGGCTGTGCAGGTACTTCACGAAGTCGACGATGCCGCCGTCGTACTGGAAGGTGGTCTCGAAACGCTCGCCTCGCTCGTCGCGGAACGCGATCTTGAGGCCCCTCGTGAGGAAGGCCATCTCGCGGAAGCGCTGCTCGAGCGTCGCGCGGTCGTAGTCGATCGTCTCGAAGATCTCGAGGTCCGGCAGGAAGGTGATGCTGGTTCCGCGGCGATCCGTCGTCGCGCCCTTCTCGAGCGGGCCCATCGGCACGCCGCGCTCATACGACTGCGTGTGCTCGTGCCCGTCGCGCCACACCGTCAGGTGGAGCCACTCGGCGAGCGCGTTGACAACGGAGACGCCGACGCCGTGCAGGCCGCCCGACACCTTGTAGCCGCCTCCCTCGCCGAACTTGCCGCCGGCGTGAAGGACCGTGAGCACGACCTCGGCGGCCGGCTTCTTCTCCTTCTTCATGATGTCGACGGGGATGCCGCGGCCGTTATCGATGACCGTGACGCTGTTGTCCGGGTGGATGACGATGTCGACCTCGGTAGCCTCGCCGGCCAGCGCCTCGTCGACCGAGTTGTCCATCACCTCGTAGATCAGGTGGTGGAGCCCCCGCTGGCCCGTGGAGCCGATGTACATGCCCGGGCGCTTGCGGACGGCCTCGAGGCCCTCGAGGACGGTGATGTCCTGTGCCGCGTAGGAGCCGTTCTTCTTTGAGCCGTCCTTCTTCTCGGGCTGCTTCGCCAACTCGTTCCTTCCAGATCGCGAGCGCGCGGCCGGCGCTCATTCCGCCGGCTCGTCCGGCGCTCATCTCGCGGGCGTTATGGCGCCCGCGTCCGCAGGCGCGGTCGCGCCCGCCGATACCACGAAAAGCCCCGACTCGGATCCCCTGTCAGGCCGGGTCGGGGCGGTACATAAGACCGCTCTGAATACTAGCAGGCTACCCCCTGGCCCGGACGGTTCTGCGGGTTACAAAATGCCCGCAAATCGCAGCAAAATAGTGTGCAGGAACTACCGGTTCGGGCCCGAACCTACGACGAAGCGCAGCTTCTTCACCGGAGCGCCCGCCGGGCGGCCCGCCTCGGCGGGCAGCGCATCCCCGAATCGGGTGAGCAAATCGGGGCCGAGAAGCTCCAGTTCCTGGGCCCAAACCGCGGACTCGCAGGCCACGGTGACGACCCCGTCACGCTCCGACACGGGAGCCGCATAGGCGGACAGGCCCGGCCCCGCAAGCTCTGGCCAGACGCCCTGAACGCGGGCCAGCAGCGTGGCGGGCTCGGCTTCGCGGACGACGCCCTCGAGCGCCACCGACAGCGCGCGTGGGCCAGGTCGCCTCACGCCGCCACCGGGTGGGTCATGCGGCCACCGCCGTCGGGCCTCCGCTCACGGCGCCGTCCTGCACGCGGATCAGGCCTCCGCCCGACAGCGCGGTGCCCGGGACGTGCTCGGACTCGGTGGTGGTGATCACCGCCTGGCCGCCGGAGCGCAGCAAGTCGGCGAGCAGCTCGCGGCGCTCGGCGTCGAGCTCCGACATCACGTCGTCGAGCAGCATCAGCGGCGGCCGGGCGCGGCGCTCGGCCAAGAGCGACCGCTCCGCGAACAGCAGCGCGAGCAGCGCGGCTCTCTGCTGGCCCTGCGACCCGTACGCGCGCAGCGACGCGCCGCCGAGCAGGAGCTGAAGCTCGTCCCGGTGGGGACCGTGCGCCGTGAAGCCGCGGTCGAGGTCCGCCTGGCGCCGCTCGGCCAGCTCGGCGGCGAGGCCGTCGGCGTCGCCGGCCGCCGAGCGCGGCCGGTAGCGCAGCTCGGCCTCGCCGGGCAGGCCCAGGCTCGCCGCGAGCTCGGAGAAGAGCGTGCGCAGGCCGTCGACCGCCTCGGTGCGGTCCTGCATCAGGCGAATGCCGTGTCGTGCCAGCTCGGCGTCCCAGGCGTCCAGCGCGGCTGGGCTCGCCGTGCCGGCGCGCACGCGGGCCACGAGGGCATTGCGCTGCGCGAGCGCGCGCGAGTACGCCGTGCGCGTCTCCGCTCGGCTGGGCCAGAGGGCGGCCACCACCTGGTCGAGGTGGGCACGCCGCGCGGCCGGGGCGCCCTTCACCAACTCGAGTCGCTCGGGCAGGAAGACGCTCGCCAGCGGGCGCACCGCGACGGCCGACAGGCTGTCGACGGGGCTGCCGTCCACGCGCAGGTGCTTGGCCTCGCCGGGGTGGAAGCCGACCTCGATGCGGTGCTCCCCGTCGTCCGCGACCAGCTCGAGCACCACCCGCGCGACGCCCTCGCCGCCGCGGCGGACCAGCTCGCGCTCGTTCGAGGTGCGCGGCGAGCGGGCTGTGCAGCCGAAGTAGATTGCCTCCAGGAGATTGGTCTTGCCGGCACCGTTCGCGCCCGTGACCACGCTGAGCCCTTCGCCCAGATCCACCTCCGCGCTCTCGTAGTTGCGGAAGTCGCGCAGCTCGATGCGCGTGACGCGCACGACCCGCCTACACGTTGAGCCGGATTGGCATGACCAGGTACCTGAAGCCGGCGTCCTCGTCACCGGACTGGATCAGGCCGGGTCGCAGCGGGCTGATCAGCTTCAGCAGCAGCTCCTCCGACTCGGCGCTCTCCAGGCCCTCGCGGAAGAACTCGGGATTGAAGCCGATCTCGAGCGGCTCGCCGGCAAACGGCACGGGGAGCGACTCGCTCGCCTCACCCACGTCAGGGGTCTGTGCCGAGACGTCGAGCGCTCCCTCCGAGAAGCGCAGCCGCAGCGGGGCGTTCTTCTGCGCCAGCAGGCCGACGCGCCGCACCACCTCGAGGAGCTCGTCGCGATTCACGCGCAGCTCGTGCTCGTAGGACTCGGGCAGCAGCTGCTGATAGTTCGGGAAGCGCCCCTCGACGAGCCGGGAGGACAGCACGATGTCCTCGACGGTGAACACGACCTGATTCTCGAGCGCCGCCACGGCGATCGTCTCGGCGCTACCCGCCGAGGCGATGCGCCCGAGCTCCTGGAGCGTGCGGGCGGGCACGTTTGCCTCGAGCGAGCCGCTGAGCTCCGAGTCGAGCTTCGTCTCCTTCACGCCGAGGCGGTAGGAGTCGGTGGCGACCATGCGCAGCTCGGTGCCGCTGGCGGTCACGAGCACGCCGGTGAGATGCGGACGCGTCTCGTCCCGCGAGGCCGCGCGGGCGACACGAGCGATCGTGTCGACGAACGCGGTGGCCGGAACGCTGATCGTTCCTTCGGCGGGCGCCTCGGGCAGGTTCGGGAAGTCCTCGGTCGGGAGCGTGCGCAGATGGAACTTCGATGGGCCCGACACCACCTCCACGTCCTGTTCCGCGCTGCGGTACTCGAGCGTCAGCTCGTCCTTCGGCAGCGAACGGACCACGTCCAGGAGCAGCCGGCCGGGCACGACGGACTGGCCGGGAGAGGAGTCCGTGGTATCCAGCGCAACGCGAACTCCCAGCTCCATGTCCGTGGCCTGAAGCTCGGCCCCGCTGTCGTCAACACGCAGCAACACGCCGGCGAGTGAGGGAACGGGGCCACGCGTGGATGCACCGCGTACGGCGACGCCGAGACGAGCGAGGAACGTTTCACGGGAAACGGAAAGCTTCAAAAGAGACTGCCTATCTCAAATAGAGGTGATTGGGGGCTGTTGAGAAGTTGATATCCGGGGCGATGCTGCTTTGCGAGCGCGTTCGCCCCATGTGCGGAAGCTTGTTGATTCTTCCATTCACAGCGGTCAGGACGAGGGGCGACCGAGTCGCCGGCGCAGGTTGTGCACCGCACTGCGCACCGAGTCGTCGCTGTGCATGGCGACGCTGACACGGTTTACCGCGTGGAGCACGGTGGTGTGATTGCGGCCCCCGACGCCACGCCCTATCTCCGGCAGGCTGTGCTCGGTGAGCTCCCGCGCGAGGAACATGGCCACCTGACGGGCGGTGGCCACGGCCGGGCGCCGGTCGCGCGCCAGGAGCGCCCCTCGCTCGACCCCGAACTCCTGGGCCGCGGCGTCAAGGATCTCTCCGATGCCACAGGCGTCCGTCGCCGTGCTGTCGCCCAGCCGGTGCAGGACGTGACGCACGAGCGCCGGCGTCGCGGGCTCCTCCTTGAGTGAGGCATAGGCCACCACGCGGATCAGCGCTCCCTCGAGGGCCCGCACGCTTGTGGTCACGTGATCCGCGATCTCGGCGAGCACCGCCCCATCCACCTCGATGCTGTCGAACCGTGCCCGCTTGGCGAGGATTACGCGCCGGACCTCCAGCTCGGGTGCGTCCAGCTCGACCACGAGGCCGGACCGGAAGCGCTCCGTCAGGCGGTCCTCGAGGCCCGGGATGTCCTCGGGAGCGCAATCGGCGCTCATCACCAGCTGCCGGCCCGCGCCCACGAGTGCGTTGAACGTGTGGAAGAACTCCTCGCGCGTGCGGGTGCGCCCGGTGAGGAACTGGACGTCGTCGATCAGGACGACGTCCGCGCCCCGAAAGCGCTGCTTGAAGTCGGCAGTGCTCTTCACGCGCACGGCCTCCACGAACTCGCTCGTGAACTCCTCGATCGTCGCGTAGCGCACCCTCAACCCGGAGCCGTAGCGCTCGACGTAGTTGCCGATCGCATGCAGGAGGTGCGTCTTGCCGATGCCGGGAGAGCCGTGCAGGAAGAGCGGGTTGTAGGAGTGGCCCGGCAGCTCGGCCACGGCCAGCGCCGCGGCGTGCGCGAAGCGGTTTCCCTCTCCGATCACGAATTGGTCGAACGTGTACTTCGGGTTCAGCCCGTCGCGCTGGTGGACGGCTCCGCGCCCATTGGCACCCTCGGCGCTTCCCGCGACCTGGGTCGAGCTCTCGGCGGCCGGCGGCTCCCAGTCCGTCCCGACGACCTCCACGAGCGCCTGCTCGTCGAAGCGCGCGGCCGCGGCGCGGCGCAGAAGCGGCAGGTAGCGCTCGGCGACCGAGGTGCGAATGTGCTCGGGCGCCCGCACGTAGACGGTGTTCCCCTGCACGGCGGCGAGCTGGAGCGGCTCGAGCCAGATGTGGAACTTGAAGTCTGGAGTCTCCCTGCGGAGCTCGTCGCGGATGTCGTCCCAGATCTCGTCGGGCTGTGCGGGCACGGGCGCTCGCGACCCTCCTCAAGGGCCTGGTCAAAATGACTGTTCACAAAGGGAAGGGACGAGCGGGAAACGGCCCCGCCGCCCTCGGCGAGGCGAGTGTACACCGGCCCCAATCGCCCCGAGCCGGGCGCCCGGAGGCGGCTCCGCAAAACGCGAGAAAAGCGTGGCGCCCCCACGTCGGCGCGCTATCGACAGGAATTGCACAGGCGCAAGCGCGTCGATCTTGTACCCTGGCTCGCCGAACCATGAAGCGCACCTACCAGCCCAAGAAGCGCAAGCGCGCACGCACCCACGGCTTCCGTGCGCGCATGAGAACCCGCGCCGGCCGCGCTCTTCTGAAGCGCCGCCGCGACAAGGGCCGCAAGCGGCTCACCCCCTAGCCGATGGCCGACCGTGCGCGTCGAAAGCGCCGCCGGCTATCCCGCAGCGGTGAGTTCGAGCGCGTCTACCGCGAGGGACGCTCCCACGCGAGCCGTCACCTCGTCGTGTACGCCTTCCCGCGTTCGGCCGACGACGACACGGATCCCCGCCTTGGCGTCTCCGTGGGCCGCAAGCTCGGCGGCGCTGTGGAGCGCAATCGCATGAAGCGCCTGCTTAGAGAGGCCTTCTGGTCGAACTCGGAGGGTCTGCGTGAGGGGCACGACTTCGTGATCGTGGCGCGCCCCGCGGCGGGCGAGCTCGCGCGCGACGGCGGCGAGCAGGCAATCGAGGAGGCCCTGCGCACGGTCCTGGCCGACGCGGGGCTGGCCACCGGCGACGAGCCGTCCTCGTGAAGGCCCTGCGAGTGGTGGCCACCGCCCCCCTGCGCTTCTATCAGCGCGCGATTTCCCCGGCGATGCCCGCCCGCTGCAAGTACCATCCGAGCTGCTCCGAGTATGCCGTGCAGGCGGTCCGCCGCTACGGTGTGCTGCGAGGTGTCGTGCTGGCCGCCTGGCGGTTGCTTCGCTGCAACCCCTGGAGTCACGGCGGCGTCGACTTCGTGGAGGACCAGAAGCTGTTCCGTCCACGCCCCCACGTCCAGCGCTAGCCCATGTACATAGCCAACGTCCTTCAGCCACTCATCGATGTCTGCCAGGCGATCCTGGAGTTCTGGCACGACCTGATCGACGAGAACGACAACCTGGGCGGCAGCTGGGGCATCGCGATCATCCTGATGACCTTCACGGTCCGGCTCGCGATCCTGCCGCTCACCTTCAAGGGCGTGAAGTCGATGCAGCGCCTCCAGACGCTGCAGCCGGCGATCAAGCAGATCCAGGAGCGCTACAAGGACGACAAGCAGCGCATGAACCAGGAGGTCATGGCCTTCTACCAGCGCGAGAAGGTCAACCCGCTGGGCTCGTGC
>Ga0126306_10002684_pt1 | contig 10109 bp, 8 predicted proteins | sample Plot27_FD_92592 | JGI IMG/M metagenome (GOLD analysis project Ga0126306, IMG submission 92592) | Serpentine soil microbial communities from UC McLaughlin Reserve, CA, USA - Plot27 | ecosystem: Environmental > Terrestrial > Soil > Grasslands | place: USA: UC McLaughlin Reserve, Lake County... | reverse complement strand
GCCGGCCTACGACCCGCAACAGCAGCAGTATCCGCAGTACCAGCAGCCGTCGGCTCCGACCTACCAGCCGCCACAGCAATACCAGCCGACCGAACAGTTCGGCCAGCAGCCCAGCGAGTACAACCCGCAGGCCTACCCGAGTCAGTACGGACAACCCGGCCAGTACGGCCAGCCATATGGGCAGCCGCCAGGCGCCCAGTACGGTCAGCAACCGGGTCAGTACGGTCAGCAGCCGGGCCAGTACGGGCAGTATCCGCAGTACGGCGCGCCGGCAGGCTCCGAAGAGGGCTCGAAGCGCTCATTGGCCGTCATCGGCGGGGTGCTCGGCCTTCTGGCCGCGCTCATCGTGGCCGTGGTGCTGGTGCTGGGCTTCTGGAAGCCCGGCTTCTTCGTCACCACCAAGCTCGACGTCAGTGCCGCACAGAGCGGGGTGCAGCAGATCCTCACGGACGAGGCCAATGGCTACGGCGCCAAGAACGTCAAGGACGTCAAGTGCAACGACGGCCAGAGCCCCACGGTGAAAAAGGGTGTCACCTTCAACTGCGAGGTCAGCATCGACGGGACGAAGCGCCAGGTGACCGTGACGTTCCAGGACGACAATGGCACCTACGAGGTGGGTCGGCCTAAGTAGCCGGGGGCCGGAGCGCCGGGATGGATCTGTCAGTGCCCGGCTATCAGCGACAGAGTCGCTAATTGCATGGTGCGTCAAGGCTTACAGCGGGCGGTGTCGCTGGGAGCCGGGCAATACGACGAATGCTCCTTCGCCCGGCCGAGCTAGCCGGGCAGCCCGTCGAGTGCCTTCTGCAGTCGGCCGATCGACGACGTAACGCCGTACTGTTCGGCGAGTTTGACGACCTTACGGGGGTGCTCGGCCGCCAGCGGCAGGGTGTCTGACGGCGTGGAGAAGTCCACGTCGGCATCGGTGGCTACCCGCACTACCGGGCCGGCTGCCTCGATGTAGTCGGTGGCTGCCAGCAGCTTGGCCCGGTACGCCTTGGACATCTTCGATTTGGGGTCGTGTGCGGCGGACAGAATGCCCTCGAGCGAGCCGTGCTGGGCCAGCAGCGTCGCCGCCGTCTTCTCGCCGACACCGGGGACACCGGGCAGGCCGTCGGACGGATCGCCCCGCAGCAATGCCAATTCGGCGTAGGCAGGTCCGGCGCGGTCGAGGGGCACGCCGTAGGTCTCGGCGACTTCTGCGGGCCCCCACTTCGTCGCCTTCGCCAGCCCGCGGCCCAGGTAGAGCACCCTGACCTCGACCGGCTCGTCGCAGACCAGTTGCAGCAGGTCTCGGTCGCCGCTGACCACGACGACAGGGTCCCGGCGCTCTCGATAGGCCAGGGTGCCGAGAACGTCGTCGGCCTCACACTCGGGTGCTCCTGCCGTCGGGATACCGAACGCGTCCAAGATCTCCAGGATCATGTCGATCTGCGGCGTGAGATCGTCGGGCACCTCTTCGATGTCGGGCTGGCCGGCTGGTTCGGGGACTGCGACGCGGTGTGCCTTGTACGACGGGATGGCATCGACCCGCCACTGCGGCCGCCAATCGTCATCGCGACACACCACCAGTCGGGCTGGGCGTTCGCGCGTGATCAGCGTCGCGACCGCGTCCAGAAAGCCGCGCACCGCGTTGACCGGCCGCCCGTCGGGTGCGGTGATCGATGAGGGCACACCGAAATACGAGCGGAACCACATGCTGGCGCCGTCGAGCAGCAGGAGGGGAGCGGGCATGCCGTCATCCTGCCAGGGGTTGTGGTTGCCATCTGCGGGTATCCGATCGGCATGCCGCAGGTCCAAATGTTCGCCGACGTCCATCGCAGCGCCGAGTCGATGTGGCGGGAGCTCGGCTCCTTCCAGAGCATCGCGCGCTGGCATCCGTTGGTGGAGACGGCAGAAGGGGAAGGTGAGCAGCCGGGTGCGACGCGGACATTGGAAACCAGCGATGGGTTGAGGTGGGTGGAGCGCTTGACGGAGGTGGCGCCTTCGCAGCGGTTGTACCGGTACGAGGTGGCGTCGACCGAGCTGCCGATCGCCGACTTTCGCGGCGAGTTCCGGATCCGCGAGAGCCGACCAGACAAGTGCACCGTGATCTGGACAGCCCAGTTCGCCGTCACCACCGAGGAGAAAAAGAAGGTCAGCGACACGGTGCGTGAGTTTTTCCGCGCCGGAGCACGCGCCATCGAAAAGCGGTACACGGCGAGGCCGGTCAACGCGTTGCGCCGCCGAGTGAGGATGATGCAACGCCGGCGGTAGGGAGCCGTCGGCCCTGCATCGCCGCCGGGCCGGCCTGCCCTGCCGATTTGATGGATGGCTGCAATGAGCGTCGCCGTATTTCGGTGCATTTCACGCGGCGGAGGTTTAAACGCTCATACGCTGACCCAGTGCGATTGCAGTGGCCACTGACCGGTCGAGCCGAGGAGCTCCGGTTCGTCGAGGCCGGCCTGTCAAGTACCGATGTTTCAGGCGTGGTCATTCACGGGGCGGCAGGGGTCGGCAAGAGTCGCGTCGCCCGTGAAGCGCTCAGGCTCTTGGCTGACGGGGGACGTCAATGCCGTTGGGCGGTCGGCACATCGGCCGCCCGCTCGCTCCCGCTCGGCACCTTCACCCCGTGGGTGCCAACGACCGGCAGCGACAGTCTTCAGCTTGTCAGAGACGTGATCGAGTCACTGACTTCGGCGCCTGAGGGTGTCGAAGTGGTCGTCGGTGTCGATGACGCGCACTTGCTCGATGATCTTTCGACCTTTGTCCTGCATCAGATCGTCCAGCGATGTCTTGCGAAGGTCGTGTTGACTATTCGTGACGGTGAATCGTTTCCGCCTGCTGTTCAGGAGGTGTGGCATGCCGCGCGATTCGAGCGTCTCGACTTGCGGGCCCTGTCGCGCGAGGAGACCACAACACTGCTGGTGGCTACGGTAGGGCAAGCAGTGGATCATCAAGCGGCCCAACAGCTATGGGAATTGACACAGGGCAACGTGCTTTACCTTCGCAATATCGTCGATCAAGGGGTCGCAGATGGCAAGTTGACTGTGCGTGGCGGTTACTGGCGGTGGACTGGAGACCCTGTTATACCGCCCAGCTTGGTGGAGTTCATTGAGTCCCGGATCGGAGCGCTGACAGGATCGGTCAGCAGGGTGATGGATACGCTAGCCGTTGCTGAACCACTCCCACTGCGTTCACTGGTCAATATCACCGACCCCGACGCGATCGAGGAGGCGGACTTACGTGGCCTCATTACGCTCCACGAGCAAGACGGAGGTGCAGAAGTTCGTCTTGCCCACCCGCTGTACGGAGAGGTACGGCGCACGCGCGCATCGTCGTTGCGACTGCGACGGTTACGAGGGGTAGTCGCCACCGAGCTTGGGGCGTCCGATCGCGACGACACTCGCGCGGTGGTTCGCCGGGCCGCATTGACTCTGGATTCCGATCTCCAGCTGGACGCAGACTTGCTCACCCGAGCATCGCATGGCGCGGTATGGCTGGTCGATCTACCGCTCGCTGGACGCTTAGCACGGGCGGCGATTTCGGCTGGAGCTGGACCTGAGGCGCGTCTCGTCCGCGCCTATGTTTTGTCGTCTTTTAGCCGTGGTGAGGACGCTGAAGCGATCTACGCCACCTTTCCGGTCGATCAGATGGCCGAGGGCGAGCGTGCCAATGTCGCGTTCCATCGGGCGACCAACAAATTCTTTACACTCGCTGATCCAGCCGGGGCAAAGGCGCTGATCGACTCTATTGCTGACAAGACACAACAGCGGGCCAGGAGTTTCCTTCAGGCGTTTCTAACCCTCTATTGGGCGTTGATGGGCAGGCCGGACATTGCGAGAAGTTCCGCGAAGTCGATCGTCTGGAGCGAGCTGACAGATCTGGTTGCGGTCCGTTCGGCAGTCTGGGGCATGACCGTTGCAGCAGGCGACGCAGGGAATCCAACCGAGGCCGCAGACAGGGCTGAAGCTCCACAACCATCTCAAGCTCGCGGATTTGACTCAGCCCAAATGCGCTTCCTTGTGGCCGACGCTCACGTTGGAGCGCTGCTTTTGTCAGGACGCATAGGTGAAGCTGCGGATGTGGCGATACGGCTTGGTCATCGAGCGGCGGATTTTCCTGCAGCGCGTGAGGTCCACAGTGATCCGGTAGCGGGTCGAGCGGCGTTGGGCACCGGCCGACTCGACACCGCGTGCGATCTACTTGGTGGTGCAGCTGAGTTGTTGTCGGCGTTCGGTGATGCAAATGGGTGGGCGTACCGCTGCCAGATACCGCGCACCATAGCGCTTGCCATGCGGGGACTTACCGATAAGGCCCTTGCCGCGCTCGACCATCTTGAGAGTCGGCGGCATCCGGGTTGGCAATACTTGGACTACGAGTACGGGCTGGCCCGTGCCTGGGTGGCTGCCTGTCGAGGTGCCGTCAGCGAGGCGATCATGGTGGCGCTATCGGCCGCCGAAAATGCGCGCGCCAACGGACAATTCGCCGCAGAAGTGATGTGCTTGCAAACGGCCACCCAGTTCGGCGATCATTCGACGTCGTCTCGTCTGCGAGAGCTCGAAGCAATCGTCGAAGGACCTCGCGCGGAACTTGCTGCGCGATTCGCCGCCGCCTTGGATGCTGGCGATGCGGCTGAATTATCGGTTCTATCAGGCGACTTCGAGAGGATGGGCGATCGTCTCGCTGCTGTTGATGCGGCGGCGCATGCCGCAATTGCGTATCGCCGTGGTGAACTGCGCGGATCGGCATTGGCCTGCTCGACGCGAGCACAAGCATTGGCCGAGCAATGTGGAGGCGCCGCTACTCCTGCCCTGCGCACTGCCGCGCAGCCGTTGCCGCTTACCGGTCGGGAACGTGAGGTCGCGATGTTGCTCGGCGAGGGCCTATCCGTCCGCAAAGTCGCTGAGCACCTCACTGTGTCTGTGCGCACTGTCGAGGGCCATATCTACCGGGCGATGACCAAGACCGGTACATCCAGTCGTGAGGAGCTCATCGCGCTGATGCGTCCAACCCGGGCAGCGTCTCGTCGCTAGGCCGCAGCACCGTCCTCCGGCGAGCTCGAGCACTTAGAAGCCGCAGCCCCGCCGGCAATCTGCCGCCACCCTGTTCGGCCCCCGATTAGCCTTCATGCCATGACCGCCAGTCGATTCAGCAACGACGTCTACGCGCAACGACTTCGAGCGGCCGCGGCCGCCGCAGCCGATGCGGGCCTAGCCGGCCTGGTCATCACGCCGGGCTACGACCTGCGCTACCTCGTCGGCTCGCGGGCGCAGACATTTGAACGGCTGACCGCTCTGGTGCTACCGGCGACCGGCGAGCCGACGGTCGTGGTGCCGCGGCTCGAACTGGCCTCGCTGAAGGAATCCGCGGTGACCGAACTCGGCCTGGCCGTGCGCGACTGGGTCGACGGTGACGACCCCTACCGTGTGGTCGCCGACGCTCTCGGCGGTGCGCCCGCCGGGTCATCGGGACCGCTCGCCGTCGCTACCGCGGTGACAGACGCGATGCCCGCGCTGCACCTGCTGCCACTGGCCGACGTCCTTGGCGTGGTCCCAGTGCTGGCCACCGACGTGTTGCGGCGGCTGCGCATGATCAAGGACGCCGCCGAGATCGACGCCCTCCGTGAGGCCGGTGCGGCAATCGACCGCGTGCACGCAAGGGTGCCGGAGTTCCTTGTGCCCGGCAGGACCGAGGCCGACGTCGCCTCCGACATTGCCGACACCATCGTCGCAGAAGGACACTCGGAGGTCGCATTCATCATCGTCGGCTCCGGCCCGCACGGCGCCGACCCGCACCACGAGTGCTCGGACCGCGAACTGCGCGCCGGCGACATCGTCGTGGTCGACATCGGCGGCCCCTACGAACCCGGCTACAACTCCGACTCCACGCGCACCTACAGCATCGGCGAGCCCAATCCCGAAGTCGCCCGGCGCTACGCCGTGCTGCAGCGCGCCCAGCAGGCCGCCGTCGAGGCGGTGCGCCCCGGCGTGACCGCGGAGCAGGTGGACGCCGTCGCACGCGACGTCCTCGCGGCCGAAGGCTTGGCCGACGCGTTCGTCCACCGCACCGGTCACGGCATCGGGCTGTCGGTGCACGAAGAGCCCTACATCGTCGCGGGCAACGCCCTCCCGCTCGAGGAGGGCATGGCGTTCTCCGTCGAGCCCGGCATCTACTTTCCCGGTCAATGGGGAGCGCGGATCGAGGACATCGTCGTTGTCACCGCCGACGGCGCGTTATCGGTCAACAACCGACCACATGAGTTGGTCGTGGTGCCGGCAGGCGCGGGCGCAGTGGGCTAGTTTTTCACTGCCGAGCAGAGACGCCAGCACCCTGACACGTCGAAAGAAGGTGCTTTGGTGCCTGCTCGCGCTTGAAAGGCGAGCTAATCCTCGGCGCGGTCCAGCAGATCCGAGGAGCCGAGGACCCGCTCGACGCGCACCTCGATCACCACACGCTTGGGATTGACCCGCGGGGTGCGGTAGCGCTGCGCATAGCGAAGTTCGGCATCGCGGACCGCCTCCGGCTCGGTGTTGACGCACGCCTTGCCCTCCAGCGACAGCCACCGCGCGCCGTCGACCTGGCTGAGCACCGCGACACCGCGTTCCTCTGCGTTCACGGCCTTCTGCGACCCGCCCGTGGTGATGACCCGGGCGATGTGCGTCTTCGGGTCGAAGGTGAAACCGACCGCAACCACATGCGGTGTATTGTCCGAGCGCAGCGTCGTCAACATGGCCAAATGGCGTTCAGTGAGAAACGCCAGCGCGTCGTTCGTGAGCCTGGTGGTTGCCTTCGCCATCAGCGCCCACGCTAGCGCAGGTGATACTTGCAACCGTGAAGGACACGGATGCCGGGCTGATCGTCGTTTTCGGTGGCCGCAGCGAGATCGGGTTGGATCTGGCCACGCGACTGGCACCCGGCGCGACGGTGTTGCTGGTCGCCCGTCGCGCCGACAAGCTCGACGACGAGGCCGCGGCCGTTCGGGCCGCTGGGGCCACCGCCGTGCACGTGCGCGAATTCGATGCCGACGACCTCGCCTCCCATGCACCGCTGGTCGAGTCGATCGTCGCCGAGCACGGTCCGATCCGCACCGCGGTGCTGGCGTTCGGCGTCTTGGGCGATCAGTCCCGCGCGGAGAAGGACCCTGAACACGCGGCGGCCATTGTGCATACCGACTTCGTCGCCGAGGTCAGCCTGCTGACCGTGCTGGCCAACACCATGCGGTCGGCGGGCTCCGGATCGATCGTCGTGTTCTCCTCGGTGGCCGGGGTCCGAGTGCGACGCGCCAACTACGTATACGGATCGGCCAAGGCCGGCCTGGACGGCTTCTGCAGCGGCCTCGCCGACGCGCTGCACGGGTCGGGAGTGCACCTGCTGGTCGTGCGGCCCGGGTTCGTGATCGGGCGCATGACGGACGGCATGACGCCGGCGCCCCTGTCGAGCACCCCGGACCAGGTCGCGGCGGCGACGGTGCGCGCATTGGCCAAGCGACGACGCACGGTGTGGGTGCCCTGGGCGCTGCGGCCTGTGTTCATCGGCCTGCGGATGCTGCCCCAGTTCGTGTGGCGGAGGATGCCGCGATGATCGTGGTGGTCGGGATGGGCGCCGACGGTATGGCGGGACTCGCGCCAGCGTCGTGTGCCGAATTACAGAGGGCGACAGTTATTTACGGCTCGCGCCGTCAACTCGATCTGCTGGACGACACCGTCACGGCGGAGCGCAGACAGTGGCCGTCGCCGATGTTGAGCACGCTGGAGACGCTGCGCGACGTCCCGGGCGATGTGCACGTTGTCGCCAGCGGAGACCCCATGCTGCACGGCGTCGCTGGCCTCCTGATCAAATTGTTTGGCCTGGATCAGGTGGCGGTGTTGCCGCACGTGTCGTCGGTGACGCTGGCATGCGCGCGGCTCGGCTGGGCCGTTCAGAACACCGAGGTGATCAGCCTGATGACCGCCGAAACGCACACCGCGGTGCGGCGCGGTGGACAGGCGGTCGTCCTCTGCCGCGACGGCGGCGGCCCCGCCGCGCTGGCCCGGCTGCTCGCCGACAGTGGTCGCGGTGACTCCGAACTGACGGTGCTCGAACAGCTCGGCGGACCTGACGAGCGCCGTCGCGACGCCACCGCCCGCGACTGGGCGGCCAATCCGCCAGGTGACGTCGACGACCTCAACGTGGTGGCGGTGCGCTACCTGCCCAATGATTCTCGGCTGTCGGTGCTGCCTGACGATGCGTACGCCCACGATGGTCAGATCACCAAGCAGTCGATGCGGGCGGTCACCCTCGCCGCGCTGGCACCCCAGAGGGGCGAGCTGCTGTGGGACGTGGGCGCCGGATCGGGCAGCATCGCGATCGAGTGGTGCCGCAGCGGATCGCATTGCAAGGCAGTGGCGTTCGAACGCGACGAGCAACGCCGTAAGCGGATCGCCGAGAATGCATTGGCGCACGGCGCCGTTGTGGACGTGCGCGGTGAGGCACCGACGGCGTTCGACGAGGCCTTGCTGAGCAGTGGGGGCGTCGATAGGGTTCCGCGGCCGTCGGCGGTCTTCATCGGCGGAGGCCTTACCCAGCCCGGCCTGCTCGAGGCCTGTTATGAACGGCTCCCCGTCGACGGCAGGCTGGTCGCCAACGCCGTTACGGCCGAATCCGAAGCCGTTCTCGTGCAGTGGTATTCGAAGTTCGGCGGAGAGCTTCGACGGTTCCAGCACTACCGTGGCGAGCCGGTCGGCGGGTTCACCGGCTGGCGACCCGCGATGCCCGTTACCCAGTGGTCGGTGACCAAGCGGTGACCGTCTATTTCATCGGGGCAGGGCCCGGCGCCGCCGATCTCATCACGGTACGGGGACAGCGATTGCTCAGCGGCTGCCCGGTCTGCTTGTATGCCGGCTCGATCATGCCCGAGGATCTGCTGGCGCTGTGCCCGCCGGACGCGCGGGTGGTCGACACCGGCCCGCTGAACCTCGACGAGATCATCACCGAGTTGGCTGACGCAACCGCGGCGGGCCTGGATGTGGCGCGGCTGCACTCGGGTGATCCGTCGATCTACAGCGCGCTCGCTGAACAATGCCGACGGCTCGACGCGCTGGGCATCGGCTACGAGATCGTGCCCGGCGTACCGGCATTCGCCGCAGCGGCGGCCGTGTTGGGCCGCGAACTCACGGTGCCTGGGGTCGCGCAGACCGTGACGCTGACGCGGGTGGCGACGCTGTCGACCGCGATGCCGCCGGGGGAGGACCTCGAGACGCTTTCGGTGCCAGGTTCGACGCTGGTGCTGCATTTGGCCGCCGCACAGGTCGACGCGATCGTGCCGCAACTGCTGGCCGGCGGCTATGGACCGGAAACTCCCTGTGCCGTCGTGGCATTCGCCACCCGACCACAGGAGACCGTCGTCCGGTGCGCGCTGTCCGATCTGGCCGAGCAGGCGAAGGCAGCAGGCGTTACCCGTACCGCCGTCATCGTGGTCGGGGATGTGCTTGCCGCCGAAGGATTTTCCGACAGCTACCTCTACTCCTCGGGGCGGGCACGCCGAGGGCGGCATTGATGCGCGTACTGTTGCTCGGCGGCACCGCCGAGGCCCGCGCCCTCGCCGCACAGCTGGATCCGGACGTCGACGTGATCAGCTCATTGGCGGGCCGTGTGCCGAATCCCGCGCTGCCGGTCGGCGAGGTCCGCATCGGCGGGTTCGGCGGTGTCGACGGGATGCGGCGGTGGCTGGTCGATTCGAAGGTCGACGCCGTCGTCGACGCCACTCACCCCTACGCCGCTACCATCACGGCCCACGCTGCAGCCGTGTGTGACGAACTGGCCCTGCCGCATGTGGTGTTGGCCAGGCCCGCTTGGCCTCCCGGTGATGCGATCGTCGTCGGATCTGATGTCGAGGCGGCGAAAACCGTTGCTGTCGAGCGGTATTCGCGAGTGTTCCTGACCACCGGCCGATCCGGCACTGCGGCCTTTGCTGACGTCGACGCGTGGTTTTTGATCCGTGCGGTCACCGCACCCGATGCTGACACGTTGCCCCGCCGCCACCAGCTCGTGTTGTCACGCGGGCCGTACCACTACGACGACGAGGTGGCCCTGCTGCGCGAGCATCGCATCGACGCGTTGGTGACCAAGAACAGCGGGGGACGGATGACGCG
>Ga0126306_10002683_pt1 | contig 10112 bp, 11 predicted proteins | sample Plot27_FD_92592 | JGI IMG/M metagenome (GOLD analysis project Ga0126306, IMG submission 92592) | Serpentine soil microbial communities from UC McLaughlin Reserve, CA, USA - Plot27 | ecosystem: Environmental > Terrestrial > Soil > Grasslands | place: USA: UC McLaughlin Reserve, Lake County... | reverse complement strand
TGGCGGGCGCTCCCGGCCGCCTCCCGGCAGGTGCCGGACGGCCGGGGCGACCCGGACGGCCTCCCGCCCCTGCTGGACGGCCTTCGCCCGCTCGCCGGGCCGGTCGCCGCCGAGCAGCTGCTCGGCCGGCCCCTGCCCCGGGTCGACGGCGACGCCCGGGCCGGGGCCTGGCACGCCCCGCCGGGCGAGGCGGGCGTCGTCCTCGCCTGGCGGGACGGCGACGACGTCACGACCCTGTGGGTGGCCCCGGCACCCGGCCCGGGCGAGCCACCGGGCCGCGTCAAGGTCGTCACCGCACCCGCGGCGAGCGCCGGGCCGGCGGCGACGCAGAGTGACGGTGGGGCGGTCGTCGATGGCCCGCGGCGGCCCCGCGTGGTGCCGATCGCCGGCCTGGGAGACGAGGCCCTGCTGGTGCGCGGCGCCCACGTCCTGGTCGCCGGCGGCGGCGAGTGGGCGGCCGGCACGGCGGTCCTGTGGGTGGCCGACGGGCTCGAACTGAGGCTCGAGACGACGCTGCGCGACCGGGAGGCCGTGACCCTGGCACGGTCGGTGGCGACGGGCGTGTGAGAGGCGCCATCCCGCGGTCGTGGGTGCCGTCCGCGGGGGGAGATCGGCGACCAAATCCGTCGGCCGGGGAGTAGGGTGGCCGTCGATGACCGTCGAGATGGAACTCGTCAGCGTCGAGGCGCCAGAGCGTCCAACACGCACGCCGGTTGTCATCCTCCGTGAGATGTCCGGTCAGCGCCGCCTCCTGCCGATCTTCATCGGCGTCCCGGAAGCGCAGGCGATCGCGCTGTCCATGCAGAACATCGAGACGCCGCGTCCGATGACCCACGACCTGCTCAAGAACATGCTCGACGAGCTCAGCGCCCAGGTGGAGCGCATCGTCGTGACCGAGCTGCGCGAGGGCACGTTCTTCGCGGAGATCGTGGTCAGCTCGCAGGGCGAGGTCCGCAGCGTGTCGAGTCGGCCGTCCGACGCCATCGCCCTGGCGGTGCGCATCGGCTCGCCGATCTTCGCGGAGGAGGACGTGCTCGACGAGGCCGGCCGGGTCGAACAGAACGACGACGACCAAGCCGAGCAGATGGTCGAGGAGTTCCGGGCGTTCATCGACCACGTCAACCCGGAAGACTTCGCCCTCTAGGCCCTGCCGCCCCCGGTGGGCGGTGAGTGCGTGGTTGACCAGGTCCTGGCTTCGTCGTACCCTGCCAGAAGCATGTGACACCGGCGTAATTCCGCCTGTGTCATCTTCGTTCCACGCGATGTGCAGACCGTGCGCGAGGCGTGGGGCCCGAGGGTAGGAGCAGCGGTGAGCGAAACCCCGAGCCCGTCCTCCGACGGCTACAGCGGCAAGCGGACGGCCGAGATCGTGGGCATCAGCTACCGGCAGCTCGACTACTGGGCGCGCACCGACCTGATCCGGCCGAGCCTGGCCGATGCGCGGGGGAGTGGCTCCCGCCGGCGCTACAGCTACCGCGACCTGCTCGAGCTGAAGCTGGTCAAGACGCTGCTCGACAACGGCATCAAGCTCGAGTCGATCCGTGACGCATTCGTCTACCTCCGCGACCAGCTCGGCGAGGACGTGACCAGCGCCAAGCTGGTGATCGCCGAGAACACCGCCGTTCTCGTCCACGAGAACGAGCAGCTCATCGACGTCGTGAACCGGTACCAGGGCCAGGGCGTCCTCAACCTGCTGGCGCTCGACGGCGTGAAGGAGCAGGTCGACGCCGCCATCGTCGAGCTCCGCCCCGAGACGGCCGGCGACGCCGGGCGCGCCACCCCGCCGACCCGCCTCGGCCGCACCGGCACCAGCCCGAGCTGACGCCCGGCGGGCGATCGCAGGGCGGCCGCCCGCCGGCGACGCCCACCCGGGCCGCACGCCCGAAGCCGCGGCCGGAGCCGCACCTCGGGGCCCGGATGGCCGGCCACTAGGTTGGGCCGGGTGACGCTGCAGACCTCGCCGCTCGACGCCGTCCACCGGGAGCTGGGCGCCAAGCTCGTCCCGTTCGGCGGCTGGGAGATGCCGATCCAGTACTCGACCGGCACGCTGGCCGAGCACAGGGCCTGCCGCACGTCCGCCGCCGCCTTCGACGTCAGCCACCTCGGCACGGTCCGGGTGACCGGGCCGGGCGCCTATGGCCGGCTCCAGTCGGCGTTCACCAGCGACCTCGGCAAGATCGGCCCGGGCCGCACGCAGTACACCCACCTCCTCGACGAGGGCGACGGGTCGGTCCTCGACGACATCATCGTCTGGTGGGTGGGCGACGAGCGCTTCGACGTCATGCCCAACGCCTCGAACACGTCCCGGGTGCTCGACGCCATCGGCGGCGAGGACGTGACCTCCGGGCGGGCGATCATCGCCGTCCAGGGGCCCGAGGCCCGGTCGAAGCTGGCCACCGTCGCCCCCGAGGCGGCGGCCGTCGAGCGGCGCCGAGTGGCCGAGGTGGAGGTCCTCGGCGTGCCGTGCGTCGTCGCCGGCACCGGCTACACCGGCGAGGACGGAGTCGAGCTCGCCGTCCCGGCGCACCACGCCGCCGCCGTGTGGCGGGCGGTGACCGGCGTCGGTGTCCAGCCGGCCGGGCTCGGCGCCCGGGACACGCTCCGCCTCGAGATGGGCCTGCCGCTCCACGGCCAGGAGCTGGGCCCGGGCATCACGCCGCTGCAGGCCGGGCTGGGCTGGGTGGTGGCCTGGGGAAAGGGCGACTTCCGGGGCCGCGCTGCGCTCGAAGCCGAGCGGGAGAAGGGCGTGGCCCGCAAGCTGCGGGGCCTCGTCGTCGAGGGGCGGCGGCCGCCGCGGGCGCACCAGCCGGTCCTGCTCGACGGCGAGCACGTCGGGGAGACCACCAGCGGCAACTTCTCGCCGTCGCTCGGGGTGGGCATCGCCCTCGCGTTCCTCCCGCCCGACGTGGCGGAGGACGCCGACCTGGCCGTCGACGTGCGAGGCACGCCGGTGCCGGCGCGGCTGGCGAGCCTGCCCTTCTACAGGCCGGCCCGCTGACGCCGACATGGCACTGCCCTGAACCGTCGGTGACGCGGCGTAGTCAAGACCGCGTTAATCGACTCCATAGGCCCGGACGCGCTCCTAGCCTGAGGCCCAACCCACCCGTTCCGTCCAAGGGGGTTGTGTGCCATGACGCTCGCGTCCGTGGTGGAGAAGGTCCTCGGGGAGGACCTCCCTGTCGGGGTCGAGGCCTACGACGGCAGTCACGCCGGCCCGCCCGATGCGACCACCAGGATCGTCATCAGGAACCCGGAAGCGCTCCGCCGTGCGGTCACCGCGCCGGGCGAGTTGGGCCTGGTCCGGGCCTACGTCGCCGGTGACCTCGATCTCGAGGGCAGCATCTGGGACCTGCTCGCCCTACGCGACCGCTTCCCGAACGTGAGGCTGAGTCGCGAGGTCGTCGGCGACCTGGTTCGGGCGCTCGGGGGCTGGCACCGGGTGCGCCCGGTCCCGCCGCCGCCGGAGGAGGTCGTGCTGCGCGGCCGTCGCCACAGCAAGGCCCGCGACGCCGCCGCCATCAGCCACCACTACGACGTCTCGAACAGCTTCTACCGGGCCGTGCTCGGCCCCAGCTGGACCTACTCGTGCGCCGTCTTCCACGAGCCCAACCAGTCGCTGGAGGACGCCCAGGCCAACAAGTACGAGCTGATCTGCCAGAAGCTGGGCCTCCGGCCGGGCATGCGACTGCTCGACGTCGGCTGCGGCTGGGGCGGCATGGTCATGCACGCCGCTCAGCACCACGGCGTCCGCGCCATCGGCGTGACGATCTCGAAGCAGCAGGCCGAGATGGCCGAGAAGCGCGTGGCCGAGGCCGGCCTGGCCCGGTCCGTCGAGATCCGCCTGCAGGACTACCGCGACGTCCACGACGGCCCGTTCGACGCCATCAGCTCGATCGGCATGTTCGAGCACGTCGGCGAGGCACGGCTCATCGAGTACTTCACGACGCTCCGGTCCCTGGTGGCGCCCCACGGCCGCGTGCTGAACCATGCCATCAGCCGCCCCCAGGACCAGCGGGCTCGGCTGCCGCGGCGCAGCTTCATCCAGCGCTACGTCTTCCCCGACGGCGAGCTGCACGAGGTCGGCAAGGTCGTCACGCAGGTCCAGTCGGCGGGGTTCGAGGTCCGGCACGCCGAGAGCCTGCGCGAGCACTACGCCCTCACGCTCCGGCGCTGGGTCGACAATCTCGAGGCCAACTGGGACGACGCCGTCGCCGAGGCGGGCGAGGGTCGCGCCCGGGTGTGGCGGCTGTACATGGCCGGCTCAGCGGTCAACTTCGAGGCCAACCGCAACCAGGTGCACCAGGTGCTGGGCGTGGCGACGCCGGAGTCCGGCGACGCCCGCATGCCGCTCCGGCCCCGCTACGACCCCATCATCTGACCGTCACGCCAGCTGGCGGGCGATGGTCCCCGTGTCGTAGTAGACGCGTGCGCCCGTCAACCGGTCCTCGGCGAACGTGAAGATCACCGCGGTGCGGCAGCGGAAGCCCCTGCCGGTGGCCTCGACGTCGCCGGGGCCGGAGCCGAGGTGCGTGCCCGACATCCAGAGCTCGGCCACGACGGCGTCGTCGGCGTGGTGCAGCGCAGCGATCTCCATCGTCAGGTCGGGGAATATGTGGTACATCGTGGCGAACCAGGACCGCACCTCGTCCGGGCCGTCGTAGACGCGGGCGTTGCCCAGCAGCTCGTAGCGCGGGTGCTCGAAACAGTCCACCGCGGTATCGACGTCGTGCGTGTTCTGGGCCTCGAGCAGGCGCACGAGGACGGCCTCACGGCGCTCGTCCCACCGGCGGCCGATGCGGGTGACGGCCTGGGGCCGCGGCTCGGAGCTGGGCACGGTGTCCTCGGTCGGCGTGGTCAGTCGAGCAGGTCGGGTTGCTCGGCGACGATCTTGTCGTACAGGGGCTGGAAGCTGAACCACCCGGCGAACGGGCTGCCGACCTGCTTGCACGTCAGGGCGGCGTACTCGTCGTCGATGAGCACCGGCTCGCCGGCGGCCTCGGCCATGAGCTGGACGTGGCAGCTGCGCTCCATCGTGATGTACCACCAGGCCGCCTCGTCGACCGTCTGGCCGACCGTGAGCAGGCCGTGGTTGCGCAGGATCGCGGCCTTCCCGCCGCCGAGGGCGTGGGCGATGCGCTTGCCCTCCTCGACGTCGTTCACGACGCCGGTGAAGTCGTCGAACACGGCGTGGTCGCCGTAGAACGCGCACGAGTCCTGCGTGATCGGGAGGAGCGGGCGGCCCAGCGTCGAGAACGCCCGGCCATGGGGGGAGTGCGTGTGGGCGGCGGCCTTCACGTCGGGCCGGGCCTCGTGGACCTGGCTGTGGATGGCGAAGGCGGCCTGGTTCAGCGGCCAGTCGCCCTGGACCACGGTGCCGTTCCGGTCGACGGCGATGAGGTCGGAAGCGCAGACGAGCCCGAAGCTGAGGCCGAAGGGGTTGACCCAGAACAGCTCGGGGTCCTCGGGGTCGCGGCCGGTGACGTGGCCGGCGACGCCCTCGTTGAAGCCGAACCGGTCGAAGAGGCGGAAGGCGGCGGCCATCCGCTGCTTCATGTGCGTCCGCTCTGCGTCCGGCGAGTCGAACGTCGGGTAGTGGTGCCGTCGGCGACTGGGCATGGCGCATCCCCCCGGAGAGCCGTACGTGGTCGTGACATGGCCGTACGGCAGCTTCGAGTGTAGGGGAGTGATGCCGCCGGCCCTTGTCCGGCGGCGGGCCGATGCGGGCGTTCGCCCGGGACGCCCGCCCGGCCGGGACCTCAGACGGCGCCGGGGACGCCCGGGGCCGCCGGGGTGGCGCCGTCCGGGCGCTCGCTGCCGTCGATCTCGTCCCACAGCCGGCGCAGCTCGCCGTCGGGGTCGTCGACGTTCGTGGGGGAGCGGTCCAGCACCACGGTGGACCGGGTGGCGAGGTCGTACGCCGGCCAGGACAGGCCCTCGTGGCCGGGGTCGCCGGTGCGGGCGACCTTCGTCCAGGCCAGGACCGACGTCGCCGAGATCGCGTGGGCACCCTCGTCGAGGCCGCCGATGAGGACGTCGACGCCGGTGCGCGACAGGTTCCCCAGCACGAACGGCACCTCGACGGCGTGGCAGGCGCCGAGCAGGCCGCCGAACGCCGTGGAGCCCAGGTCCCAGCGGTACATCGACACCCGGGGGGCGTGGGGGAGCTGGGCCTCGGCGAGGCGGATGGCCGGCACCCGGAACACCCGGTCCGTCATCACCGCGCATACGAGGCCGTCGACGTCGGCCGTCGGACGGGCGGCCCGGTAGGCGTCCAGCACGTCGGACACCCGGTCCTCGCCCACGACCGTGCCGAGGCGGCGGCGGGCCCGGGCCTCGTCGAGCGGGCCGGTCTGGCGGATCCGCAGGTGGAAGAGGTTCCACTCGTCGGCGTTCGTGCCGATGACCAGCGGCTTGCCGGCGGCACTGCCGGCCCTGATGCCGGTGAGCGGGTGGCCGTCGAGCAACGAACCGTCGACCGTCGGCTGGAACGCGAGGATGCCGCCCGCCGCCCGGACCACCGGCGCCTCGCCGCGCAGGATCTCGGTCTCGACCACGCCCTGGACCCGCAGCACCTCGTCCACCGGCAGGCCGAGGAGGCCCTCGAGCCCACCGGGGGAGCCGGGGGAGAGGCGCATCGCGTCCAGGAACTCCCCGGTGACCCACGCGGCGATGTCGGGCCGCTGGACGTTGGACGCCGCCCCGCTCTGCAGGATCGCCTTGTGGAACAGCCCGGTCGCCTCCGGCACGGCGAGGAGGGCGCCGATGCTCATGGCGCCGGCGGACTCGCCGAAGATCGTCACGTTGCCGGGGTCGCCGCCGAACGCCGCCACGTTGTCCTGCACCCAGCGCAGGGCGGCGATCTGGTCCCGCAGGCCGTTGGCGCCCGAGCCGGCCAGCGCCGCGTCGAGGTGGCCGAGTTCGAGGAAGCCGAGGGCGCCGAGGCGGTAGTTGATGGACACGACGACGACGTCGCCGCCCCGGACCAGGTTCGAGCCGTCGTACCAGGGGACGTGGCCGGAGCCGGATACGAACCCGCCGCCGTGGACCCACACCATGACCGGCCGGGCGCCGTCGTCGAGGGCGGGGGTGAACACGTTGAGGACCAGGCAGTCCTCCTCGCCCGGGACGTCCTGCCCGCCGATCATCGACTCGAGGGGCGCCTTGTTCTGCGGCGCCATCGGCCCGAACCTCGTGGCCTCGCGCACGCCGGCCCAGGGCTCGACCGGCTCGGGTGGCCGGAACCGCTCGGCCCGGGCGAACGGCACCGCCCGGAACTGGAGGACGCCGCCCCGCTCGACACCCTGGACCTTCCCCGCAGTCGTGGCAACGATCACCCGGAAACCCTACCGAGGCCCTTGACCCTCGGGTCAGTCGCCACGGCTCTCCGGGCCGCGTCCATCGCAGGGGCACGAGCACCGGGGGCGAAGCCGATCGACTGCGTGATCGCGGTCGCCGCCGGGGCGTCGGGGCTCGTGGTCCTGCACGACGACGACGACTTCGACGGCAACGAGCAGGTGACCGGGCCGCGGACGGGCCTGCAGGCAAGTGCAGCGACAGCTGCCTCCCGCGCGAGCCGACGTCTGCGTCCCGTCGGACGGGTAGGCCGGGACCGTGACGGCGAGCGGCTCCAGGAGGTCGGCGACGCAGGCGGCCCGGCTCGAGCGGCGCAACGCCGCCCTCGCGCGGCGGGCGTCGATGTCGCCCACCGGGCCGGCCCCCGATCGCCTGCGGGTGGCGACGTGGAACCTGAACTCCCTCCGAGCGAGGCTCGGCGCCGTCGGCCGGTTCCTGGAGCGGGCCTCCCCGGACGTGCTCTGCCTCCAGGAAACCAAGACCGCGCAGCTGTCCGATCTAGCCGTCTCGACGTTCGAGCGGCACGGCTACACCGCCGTCCACGTCGGAGGGCGGGCGTACAACGGCGTGGCGGTGGTGGCGCGCCATCCCATCACGAACGTCCAGGCCTCCGGTGACCTCGGTGACACGTACCTCGACGGCGAGCCACGGATCATCGCGTGCCTGGTCGAGACACCCGTGCCGGTGCGGGTCGCCTCCGTGTACGTGCCGCACGGTCGTGCCGTCGACCACTGGCACTACGACTACAAGCTGGGCTTCCTCGACGCCCTCGCCGAGCGGGCCCGGCAGTGGCTGCTCGACGATGCGCCCCTGCTCGTCGCCGGCGACGTCAACGTGGCGCCGACCGACAGCGACGTGTTCCACCCGGATGCGTTCGTGGGTTCGGTCTACGTGACGCCGCGGGCGCGGGACGCGCTCGCCCGGGTGCTCGACACCGGCCTCATCGATGTCGACGTCGCCCGGTGGGGCCCGCGCGCCCGGCGGTTCACCTGGTGGAACCTCGGTGTCGGGTACGCGCGCAACCTGGGCATGCGGCTCGACGTCATCGCTGCCGACCGGGCACTGGCGGCCCGGCTCGACACGACGTGGATCGACCACGTGGAGCGATCGACGCCTCCTCCCTCCGATCACGCTGCGCTGGTCGCGGACTTCCATCGCACCGATCGCCCGACCCACGGTGCCGGCGCAGGCCCGCCAGGGTGATGGCCCTGTTACGGCCAGAGGGCGGCCGGGCTCATCGGGCCCCTCCCCGGCGGGCGGCGGGCGCCGGGGCGATCCGGGCCCACACGAACAGCACGATAAGCGCGCCCACCAGCGAGCCGATCAGCCCGCTCGGGCGCAGGGCCAGGCCGTCACCGGCGAGGATGCTGGCCAGGAGGCCGCCCACGAACGAGCCGGCGAGCCCGGCCACCAGCGTGCGGCCGTCGGGGCGCGTCCCCAGGCCAAGGATGATCTGGGCCACCCACCCGACGATGAACCCGAACGCGAGCAACGCGAGTAAGAGCACGCGATCACGGTGACCCGCCGGGCGGGGAGGCGCACCACCCGATCCGGGTGGTGCCGGTCCGCAGGAGGCCGCGGCCGCCGTGGCTCGCCGTTGCGACGTAACGCGAGATCGGGGCAGCTGGGTCAACTCGTGACCGCGGAGGCAAGGAGCCCGAGCGAGTTCGTCGACGCGTGGGCGACGATCGGCGCCAGGGTGCTGCCGCTCCGCACCCGCAGCGCGCAGAAGAACAGCCCGCCGGCGGCGGTGAAAAGCACCGCCGCCGCGACCGCGACGGCGCGGGCCGCTGGGTCGTCGGCGACGTCGTTGGCGTCGAGCAGCCCCAGCGTCGGCCGGACGTGCCAGAGGCCGAACACCGCGCTGGAGGCCAGCGCCGCCCGCACCCGGCCGGAGGTGGGGGCGAGCGCACCGAACAGCGCGCCGCGGAAGGCGACCTCCTCGAACAGCACGGTGCCGAGCGGGATCCGGACGAGCGCGTGGTAGGCGACCGCACCCGGCGACAGGCGCTGCACACGGGCGTCGTCCAGGAGCGGGTGCAGCGCGGGGACCGCCCACGCGACGGCGAGCGCCCCCGCGACGACCGCCGCGACCGCACCACCCCAGCGGGCGCCCGCCCACAGGCGGTCACGCCGCAGTCCGAGGTCCGACGCCGACAGCCCGCTCCGGCGGGCGGCGGCCGTCACCGCCGCGGTGGCGGCGAGGTTCAGCGGCACGTACCCGGCGGACGCGCCCGGGAGCAGGTGGACGAGGTTGTTCCACGCCAGGAGCGCGAGGGAGAGCCCGACCGCGAACCGCCGCACGCCCTGATCGTCGCGCTGTCGCCGGCGCGCCGCGGGTGCGTCAGCTCGCCTGAGCAGCGTCGCGGCCTCGCCGGGCAAGCGTGACCGCCATCCGTTCCGATGGTCAGCGCCAGTTGACCCGCACGAACAGGTGCCAGCCCAGCCACAGCCAGGCGGCGACGACGGCGAGCCGTACCCGCCACGGGCGCAGGACCACCGCGAGCGCGTCGCCGAACCTCGCACCGCGCTGCTGACGGCGGGCGCGGACGTCGAGTACGACTGCGGCCGCGAGGATGACCACGTACCCGGCGAGCGTGACGAACCGGGTCATCGCCACACCAGCGTCACCGTCACGGCGAGCCAGGCCACGAACGCGGCCGCTCGGGCCGCGTGCGAGTCGAGGGCGGCGTTGGTCAGCGAGCTGAGCGTCGGATGGTCGTGGCGCGGATGCTGCAGGTACGCGGCGAGCTGCCAGG
>Ga0126306_10002682_pt1 | contig 10112 bp, 18 predicted proteins | sample Plot27_FD_92592 | JGI IMG/M metagenome (GOLD analysis project Ga0126306, IMG submission 92592) | Serpentine soil microbial communities from UC McLaughlin Reserve, CA, USA - Plot27 | ecosystem: Environmental > Terrestrial > Soil > Grasslands | place: USA: UC McLaughlin Reserve, Lake County... | reverse complement strand
GGCAGCCAGCACATCCCCTAAATGAGTGATATTTGTTGCATACTACAGTTACAAGGGGGGGGCTAGCGGCATTGTCGGCCTATTTCGCCGAGTGCGTGGAATGGGGATTCTCAGAAGTTCGTGCGTAGAGCTCTCAACGAAGCAAAGCAAACCCCTACAGAAAGAAGAAGACGCTGACTGGGGGAAGTCTCTCCAGTCAGCGTGTAAAGAGCCTAGCCTGGCGATATGGGCACACCAGGCCAGGCAAAATGAGCGGCCAGGCGCTGGAGGCTTGCCGTAGAGGCTGACAAAACCAGCGTGCTCTAGCCACCTTCCACATACTAGGCTTTACAGCAGCCATGTTTATGTATTAGTATCCCCCACTTAGACAAAAACTCGGCTTGGTAGAGGCTAAGAACTTCGTCCCGTATATATATGGGCACCTGGGATAGAGGGAGCCAGTGGTGCAACCGGCTACTTTGGATCACATTGTGATCCTTAGAGGCCGGTTTTTTGTTTTTGGGAAAGTGAGGCGAGGAGAGAGGAGGGAGGTGAGAAGATGAAAAAGCGCATTACGTTGTTGATCGCGGCGCTGATGTTGGCGCTGTCGATGTCGTTTGGCGGTGTGGCGTTCGCTAAGATAACGCCAGTGAAAGAGAACGGTGGCGGCAACACACCGCAGGGCCAGGCAAATGGTGTGCCCAGCGAGAACCAGAACCCTGCTGGCAAAGCTCCTCCGGGGCAGAACTAGTAAGGACTAACGACTACGGGCCGGGGCCTCAAACAGCCCCGGCTCGACAAACGGAGTAGCGGTAGCACCAACTAACCGCGTCCGACCCCGCTTACGTATGGCTCTCGGCGACGATCGCAGCCCTTATTCACCCAAGTGCTTAGAAGAGTAATTCTGCGAAGTTCGTGGTACCAAGGTCGCCGGCGCACCGACCGCCTTAGGGCATCGGGGTGGGGCTGTGCGGGCGCTGACTGGCTGAAGTGCTGTCAGTTGTCGCATTCGTGGCGTGGATTCGTGGCAAGCGGGCACAGGGTGTTGCGTTCCAACTTCCCGAGAATTTCAGGACCTCCTCTTGATTTCAGGCGAAGCCACGATGCTCTAAAGCCACCTAGCGAAGCTGCCACCAGGGGCGGGCGAGGTACCCTTTGATCTTCGGGGGCGTACTCTCTTGGGCATCGAACAGCTTCTGCAACTGTTCCCGGTAGGGTTGGCGAGTGGCCGCGACCGACCACCCGGGCTTCGCCTCCTGAATCTCGCCTCTAAGGGTCCGTTCGAAGCTGTCAGAGGTCATGTTTGGAGAGCGCACGAGGGTCAACAGGGTCTCTAGCGGAGCGTAATACTCCTGAAGCGCAGCCATAAGGTCGTCCGGCAGGAGCGCAGCGGCCCTCTCTTGCACATTGCCCCACGTCTTCGCCTTCTGGGTCTGGAAGTGGGGGTGGCCTATCAGGTCCTCCATTGCCTGACCGGGGTTCATGCGATCGAATATTGTTCGGATCACCTCGGCGTTGTGCTCGATCTCGGCCATCAAGAGGATCAGCAACCCACGCCGCTCCTGCTCGTCGCGCCACCACTCCCTCAGCCACCCGAGGAAGAACACGGCGAGTGCCCCGATTAGCCCCGACAGCAGGACCCCCACGCCTACCCCCCCACCAACCTACGCCACCAGGGCCGCCCCTGAGACCCCTCTGAGGGCGCCTGAGCCTCTTCCGTAGCGGGGCGGGGCTCTGCACTTTCTGAGGCGTCCCGGCCCGTCTCGGGAGCTTCTATGGCCGGTATCCTCTCCAGCGCAGCAGCCAGCAACCTTCTCGCCTCGGCGTGTGCCTGGCGCTCGGCGTCGAGTTGTTCTCTTAGTGTAGATATCAGTTCGTTGGTACGGTCGTGGGATTGGTCGTGGGTACGACCTGGGTCGGATGTGGGGTCGGGATCCAACAGGACGTACATCCGCCGGCCCTCTCTCGTACTGGCCAGCGTGCCCCGCTTCACCCGCATCCTCACAGCGCCTTCGCTGATGCCCAGTGCTACGGCAGCATCACCGACGAGCAAACGGCGTGAGGTCGGCTGAGGTTCGTCTGTACGGTCCTCTCCCACGCCCCCATAGTGAGATACCAGAAGACCCCGCGCAAGTCCTTAGAGGCCATCCTCGTCGCCCTGAGAAGACATAGGATGCCTCTAGCGGATAACCCTCATCGTTGTCGTTCCTCTACGCCGGGTCTGCCAACCCCACAAGCTGAGGCATACGGCAAACAGCAGGTCGTCATGATCGCTCTCACGCCACGGTTCGAACACCATGTTCCCCGTAGCTATGTTGGTGGCGCGGCGGTAGTTCCTAAGCTCGTTTACGAGGGCGTCTCTATCCTTGATCCCTTTGGCGATCCTGATCTTCCCCTGCTGGAAGGCGGCCACGGCAGGGAAGACGAGATCCTTCTTCGGCACCGACCAGTAGCCGTCCGACCTGGTCGGCATCTTCAGGGATGTGTTGGATCCCGTAACGGAGACGGCACGGAAGTCTACCTTCGGCACCGCGCGGGATCCGGATCCCCGACGTTGGAACTCAGTCCTAAGCATATCCACTACGCCACGCCCCACCCCGGTACCATCCACCGATAGCGTAACCTGGCCTAGCTCACCGAAAGCACCCTGCGGTTCTAGCTCGCAGATGAGGTCGGCCACACGCTTGGCTATGGTGTCGTAAGGGGTACCCAGCCTGGGGCGTTTCAGGTAGACGAGATCAAACAAGATCGAGCCCTCGACCAGCCTGTTAGATGGGCTCTCCCCCACGGGCGAGAACATGGCCGTATCGGGTGGGGCTATGGTCTTCTCAAGCACTGCGATGGCTGTGGGGTCGTTGGCCTGGCCTAAGTCAACGCCGACGGCGTAGCGCCTGGGCGAATACTTCGGCATACGGGGTGGCTGATAGCCCGTGTTCCACGTAGCGGAGCCAGGCTGCTCTTCCGCAGGCCCGTAAGGCCAGGGTAGTGCTCTCACCATTCGTCGTCTCCTATCTCTATAGTGCTGACATGCTGACCAGCAGCCAGCGCCGCCTCGATGTCGTCGTGGCTGAAGAGAGATCCCTCCGTGTCTAAGAACTCGCAGTAGAACTCCTGCCTAAAGAACTGCTCTGGCATCGAGTGCCTGAATACGTCGAGATCCTCAGGCCTGATCCGCTCTACCTCGTCGCTACGCACCATGATGCGTAGCCAGTCATCCATGTGGTCGACCGACTCGACCGCGTGCCAGATCTCATGAAAGAACCCGCGCTTACCACGTGGCGTGCTGAGCAGCACCTGCTCTCCCTGCGTCGCGATCAGGGCAGGGAGGATGCCATGGTAATCCATATCCTGTACGGCCGCTGCCTCATCGACTACGAGGAGATCCACAGAGTAGCCGCGCGTCGTTCTCTCTACTGCGGGCAGCGCCTCGATGATAGAACCGTTGGATAGTTCTAGGCCTGTACGCCTCTCGCTGTGTGCAGGAAGAGGATGGCCTGCTAGCTCATAGAGCCTACGCGCCTTGCTGAAGAGGAGTTTGGCCTGCCTCTCCCCCGGTGCCACAACCAGCACGGTTGATCCTGGCACGGTCAGGGCCTTGTGCACTGCCAGCACAGCCCCGACTGTGGATTTCCCTGTCTGCCGCCCGCAGCACAGGATCTTGCGTGGATGGTCGGATGCGAGAACCGCTATCTGCCAGTCGTCAGGGATGATGCCTACAGACGTGGCAAACTCTACCGGATAGGCGGGGATCGAGGTCGACCTCGTCGAGGTCATCTCCCTCACCCTGCGGATGTCTCTAAGTATTGACGACGTAGCCGAGTTCATCCATCAACCAATCGAGTTCGCTGCGCACATCCACTTCCTCAAGTTTCAGGATCACCTCGGTGCGCCGATCCTTGGCAAGCTCTAGGTCTTTGCGTAGTGCCAAGGCCTGCAGCATCACGCGGCCTACGTTCCTATCCAGCTCGCCAGTCTCGACCCTGGCCTGCACCTCAGCCACCTCGGCGCCGAGAACGTCGAACGGTGCGTTAGCCTTGTTCAGGCGCCGCGTTCTGTGGCCACGCTGGGCCGCCTGTACGCGGCGTGTGTGGCCCGAGTTATCGCCATTGTTATGCGGCATCTGGCTCATCTAGATGCACCGCCTTTTCTGTGGGTAGGTCCTCGAAACGAGGACCTGAGGCCATCCTCTTTTCACCAGGGTTCTCAATGCCCAAGGGGGTAGGCCTGGGATGCGTGGCCTTCTTCGGTTTCCTGCTGTACTTATCCTGCTGTGGTTTCTTGACCTTGTTACGTCTCGGCACAGCTACCTACCTTTGTCGCGAGGGCGCTGGCAAGGGAGAACGACACCCTCGCGATAAGGGATGGGAGCTCTTGAGGCGGATGGAGCCCTCTGGCCATTACTGGTACCAGACTCCCACCCATCTAGAAGTGGGCGGCAGGATGCGAAGAAGGGAAGACCAATAACCCCGCCGGGTGTTTCCACGTCGGCCATCCCACCACCCTATTCAGTTGTCTACGGGTTGGCCTGCAGGTCGAACAGGCGAGCTCCGTCTAAGACCTTACCGCCGTATAGGTGAAGGCCACGAACGGCGTCGGCGAACGAGCCTTCGAGCCTCAGACCTTCTACGTTCACTATCTGTTCGGCGTAGGCGATAGCAGAGGCGTGGCCAGCCATCATGTGGCTAACTACAGGCGCCGATCCTGTCGTCTTCACGTTATTGGAGACGAGGATGTTCAGGCCAGCGATCTGCCCGACCTGGCCGTTTAGAACCACGCTAGGCTGTGCGGTGGTGACGAACGTTGCGTTCTGAAGGAGGAGGCCCTTCACCCACGGCGGCACGACGACGAAGCGCCCATCCGCCGGGAGGTTGACCTGATCCATCAGAACGGAGAGATCAACGAGCTTCTGGTAGACGTTGACTGCGGTGAACTGAGAGGTCTCAACGACGTTGTCAGGCGCTGCTGCAGAGGCGCCTGTGTACAGGCCAGCGATGAAGGCGTCAGAGTCTTCAGCGAGCTGATAGGCGGCCCTGTCGGCAGCGGCGTCGATGAGCTTAGGCCTCATTTGCGCGGCGTCGATATCGTCGATCTTGAACGCGAAGTATTTCGACTGATCTATGAGCAATGTCACACGTGTGTCAGTCAAGTTCTCGTAGCTGAGCGTCGTGCTGTTCTTGGTATAAGAACCGATCGTCAGGTCGTTGAACGCATGCACGTGTACGCGATCACCGTCGGCGCGGATGTCACCTTCGTAGTCTCTATTCACCACGCCGGGTTGGGAGAAGACGAGGTTCTTCTCTAGCTTTGCGAGGATGCGGGCCGACCACACCTGGGGGAGCATGTTGCTAATGGCCATATGAGATTATCCTTTGTGGTAATGGGGGTGATAGGTTGCCGCGTTTATAAGAGGTCCGCGTGTGACCTGCCGTGTTTATGCCGTCGCGTCCGACGTATCAGCAATTATACCGGGTGGGGCTCCCGCTCATCAAGCCCCCACCCGGCTTCGCTAGTTTAGCGCTAGCCTCGCTCTCCGGCCAGGAACCCCTGGATACGTTGCCAATTCGAGTTTATCTCTGACTCGCTCATCCCCTCTAGCTCGTCACGGGTGACAGGCTTCTCGGTGGGCTCTAGAACACGCGTCTTCGAGCCGCCGCCGGAACCAGCACCGACATGCACAACAAACAGCTCGGGCACTTCTTTGGATAGGGCTTCGAGCTGTGCTGCGGGCTCGATCCCACTAGCCCCGCTGAGGTCGATGAGCTTCTTGATGCGCGCCTGCCTCGTCTCATCGGTGATGCCGCGCCTCGCGAGATCCCAGTCTACGGCGTGCTGGGCCTTGGTGGAGGAGAGCTCCTCGTCCTTGGCCTCGAGCTGTGCCCGAAGGTCTTCGGCGGCCCCGCCGTCCTCCTTCTCCCAGCGTTCGCGCTCCCTGGCAAGACGTGCCTTGATGCGCTCGTCGAACTCCTCTTGCGTGGTGATGGGTTCGAACGTCTTGTTCTCTGTCATGGCAAGTACCTCCTAGTACTCTTCTTCCTCTTTCCAACGTCGGTAGGCCTCGAGCAGAATTTCCCTGCCCTCCTCCGTCTGGGTCAGTACTTGTAGCTCGTCGATGAAAGGTTGGCCGGCCGTCCCCCTCTCGAAGGCCTCTGCAAGCGCCTCCTCTCCGGCGACCTCATCATCGACGCCATACGCGGCCGAATGCATAACCCCGACGTGCGTACCATCGGGACTGACGACGGCCGGCGTCCCAAACAACTGCGCCTGGCGCAAGAGGTCCACGACCTCGCGCACGCGCCCTTCGCGTAGCTCCTCGCTCATGCGACGTCATCTCCTGGGTCGAAGAACCTGTCGTGCTGATCGTGGAAGTCGTGCTCTGAGCGGCCTTTCTTGTAGCCAGTGTGGTCGTGTCGGCGCAGCCATCCTGACGGGCCGGTGTCGTGCAACAGCACGCTCTTATCACGCGGCTTTATGTCTGGTCGGTTTGGCCCCTGCTCAGTCGTCATGGTTGGTTCCTTTCTACTACGTAGGCCAATGCCTCTTCTCTTGTGAACAACTCTGGTTCGGCGTTCGGGTTATCGCTAGAGCCGGGCTGCCATACCTCGTTGCCATCATCGTCTTCGTGGGCGACGTGCAAGTAGAGTTCGAGCAAGGCGGTTTCCTCTTCGTAGTTCATCGCTCTCCTTTCCAAGCTTCGCTTTCCGTTATCCGACGTACGATCTCATTGAGGGTTCGCCAGTAGTTGTTGTCGTCGGCAGCAGCCTCCGGCCGATCAAGATCTTCATCGCTCATCTCGATCACGACGAGCGCCGGGATCGGCCACGGTAGGTCACGCATGGCGGCGACCCGCGCCTCAACTAGAAGCATGCGGTCCGGTATCACGCCGCCAGCTTCCCCGCGTACTTAAGCATCGCAGCCTCTGTAAGCGCCTGATCAACCCAGGGCCTCGCGCGAAGCTTGGCAACCTCCCGCTCAAAGAGGTCATCCGGAATGCTGGCAAGCGCACGCCAGGCTGCCAAATTAGGCAGCGGCCTCAAATCCCGCACCGCCTCTCTTAGCGCGGCGGCTGCGAGCTTCTTATCCTCCCATTGGTCCAGCTCCAAAAGCATCTTCCCGCCCTCGCGCTCGTAGCGGATGCACTCTTCGCACTTCGCGGCTCGTATCTCTTCGTTCCTCCTTGCAATCTCCACAATTTCGGGAAGCGTATCGGCGACCTGCAGCCGCTCGCGGAGATCTAGCAGCTCTGCCCGGACAGCGTTTTCGTCGTCATCCTCCCCTAGCGAAGCTGACGAAGAGAGCGCCTGTAGCGCACCCCTGAAACTCAAATGCGCAACGCGTTGCGTATCTGCCCCAGCGAAGCTACCCCCTTCGCCTTCGAGCGTTGGCAGCTCCCTGGCCACCCTCATGTACGCCTGCGCCGTGCGCACTGAACCCTCGAAGTTATCGGCAAGCCAGCCCCCCCACTCGCCGTGCTTCGTGTGGGTCTTTGCCTCTACCAACAGCTGACCAGCCTTCACCGCGTGCGCAAGCCCGTTACGGAGCGCCGCGTCGCATGCCCGGTGCTCGGCGTTGATTTCGGCGGCAAGATTCTCCAGTGTTCCGTCTACGTTCGTTCGTTGTAGTTCGCTCATAGCTCTTCTCCCAACCACATCACATACCTAATGGCTGCCTCTAGCTCTTCCGGTGGCGCTCCATCCACAGTCTCGCCACGTTCGATCTCTGTCTCATCCACAATGTATTTCGCCAGCTTCTCCGGCTTGTGCTCGTCTGTGACGAACCTGGCAGCCCACCACCTACCGCTATCAGGGTTGAGTAGCTCCCTGACTTCAGCAAGTAAGGTGTCGTCATCCGGCTTGGGTGGCGCTACAGGCTCTGCAACCTTCACCTTCGTTGCTGTGGTTTCGCTGGGAGCATGTCCGTTCTGAGAATGACGTTTGTCACCGACGGGTGACGACGAGTCTTCTTTTTCTTCTTTCCCATTTATTTCGCGTGCGGCGGGTTCCGCGAAAGTGGGTTCCGCCGCTACTGCAGTAGGATTATCCTGAGAGAAAGCTACTGCGTAAGCTCCTGTGTTGGATGGTACCCCCCCCTTTGGTGAGTTTTCCGGATAGGTATCGGGCGCATCGTCCATTTGGGGGGGGGCCGAAGGATCGGCATCCCCTAAAGGGGGGTCCGAAGGCTTTGGCGTCCCCTTAAGGGGGGGCCGAAGAACCTCTTCCTCGAAGTCCTCGAAGAAGTCGAAATCATCCTCCATCGGTACCCCCTTAAGGGGGGTCCGAAGGACATCTGCGAGTGCCACCCAGTCGACACGGTAGTGAACCCGCTTATACGGCCCCATCTTCTCTTCCACCATGCCAGAGGGGTGGGCCTTGAGGCGCCTGCGCCCCTTGTCTACCTGCTTGCGGTTAAGGCCCCGTTGGTCGCGCCAGTTCTCGCGGGTGAGGTACGCCCACCACCGATGCTGCATCTTCGGCTTAGAGAACCAATAGACGAGCTGGTGAACTATGTCCCGCTCGACGGTTGGGCCCAACACCTGGGTCAGACGCGTCATCAGCTCGGGAAATGCGGGGATCCCCATGATCGCATCGCGAGCGGCCCGCTGGGCCTCATAATCGGGTTCAGGGTCGGGGTGCTCGTTGCTGCCGTTTATCTGGTATTCTGCCTCCACAGGCGTACCTCCGTTACGTCTATTGCCCGCCTGGAGGCGTGGGACCTTCCAGACGAGGAGCCCGCAGCGACAGATGCATCAGGCAGCGCTGTCGGGCGTCCAATGTCAACACTAAGCATTGTGAAACATCGCACATATGGTTGTCTAGTGGGAATGGCATCTACTTCTGGTACAGGTCGGCTACCGCACCAGCTCTGAGGCACGCACCCCGAGAACGTCGCCCAGCTTCTTCAGGGTGGCCGGGTTCGCTCCCCCGCCGCGCTCTATCTTCCATACCGTGGTGTGAGTGACCCCAGCCATCTCGGCGAGCTTGCGCTGAGACCACCCCTTGTCTACTCGCACGAGCATACCTCGAACCTGAAGGCGGGCGCTCGCCTCACTGCGGCGGAGTATCGTTCCGACGACGCGGAGATCGTCCGCGCTGCCTGGAGGAAGCCACCCGCCGGGGGTCGGCCTCCCTTCCAGATCCAGGATCGGACCCCGGCCATCCCACCGGAGGGATTCTAGGCCTATCGGGGTGGGGCCATGCTAGCTCCGCTAGGCGTGTAGGATGTGCGGACTGGAACGGAGAGGAGGAGCATGGTCCTGGATAGGCTACTAATCCCCGTGGCGGCGTGCGTCCTGCTGGCGACCGTCTCGTTCATGGTGGCGTGGATGTTCCTGGACTTGCCCGCTGCGGTAGTTTGCGAGAGAGAACCTTCACGTTACATGGACATAGCGGTGTCCACACCACGCAAACACGGATACTTCGAGGAGCACCGGATCGGGCCGTGCGTGGCGATCATGTACAACAGCAACGCCCCGAACGTGGCCGGATCAGATCCGTGGGGGGACTAGCGGGTGAGCAGCATGTCAGCACGCTGACGACCTGAAGGGGGATGCTCGACGTGTCACTGCGAGCGCCCCCCCCTACCAGATCACTCTCCCCGACAGGCGCGACGGCCCTGCCAGAGCACCCAACAGGACGCGTGCTGAAGTGCTCATAAGAGGAATTCTCGGAAGTTCGCATAGCCCCGGCCCTGTGCGGCATTCTCTTATGTACAAGTTAGGAGATACGTAGCTGCTGTACATAAGGTTCTGATAATAGGCATTGGCTTTATTATGGCCCTTCTAGGGTGAGCCCTCCGGACCGGGGCGATGTGGTAGATGAGCTATCCCCGTGAACTTCGCCTTGACGGAGTTCTTGGAAGTTCGCCTATCACGCTCTGCGAAGTACACACGATCCCCATCGACTCTCTCAGAATGTTCTCAGATTCAGCCGCCATAGTGTGCCTTTTCGGGGCTCGGCGATTGTCCCAACAATCTCATTCTTCTTTCGCCGAGTCCTGAAAAGGTAGCAGCCATAGGCAGCCAGCACATCCCCTAAATGAGTGATATTTGTTGCATACTACAGTTACAAGGGGGGGGCTAGCGGCATTGTCGGCCTATTTCGCCGAGTGCGTGGAATGGGGATTCTCAGAAGTTCGTG
>Ga0126306_10002681_pt1 | contig 10113 bp, 8 predicted proteins | sample Plot27_FD_92592 | JGI IMG/M metagenome (GOLD analysis project Ga0126306, IMG submission 92592) | Serpentine soil microbial communities from UC McLaughlin Reserve, CA, USA - Plot27 | ecosystem: Environmental > Terrestrial > Soil > Grasslands | place: USA: UC McLaughlin Reserve, Lake County... | reverse complement strand
CGCCGCACATCAGCATCGCGGTGGTGTGCGTGGGAATCGCCGTCGTCGGCATCAGGTAGCCGCCCAGGTCCGCCCATATGCGGGCGCGCAGCCCGAGCATGGTCCCGTCCTCGTCGAGCGCCAGCTCGACGTCGGCCTCCATACCTCGCCCCTGGTAGGAGGCGACGAAGTTCTCCTCCCTGTCCTCGGCCCACTTGACGGTCCGGCCGGTGATCATCGCCGCCGCCGCCACGAGCATCGTCTCGGGGGCGGGCGCGCCCTTGCTCCCGAATGCGCCGCCCACGTCGGGAACGATCACGTGAATCGACGCCTCGGGCCGGTCGAGCACCTCGGCCAAGCCGGCAAGCTGGCGGTGGCTGTCCTGCGCCGAGACCCAGACGGTCAACATGTCGTCCGCCTCGTCGTGGGAGGCGATCGCTCCGCGGGTCTCCATCGGCACCGGCGCTAGCCGGGGAAGCGCGTGGCTCGAGCGAACCACGTGAGCCGCCGACTCGAACGCACCGTCGACATCGCCGCTGACCTTGTGCCAGTGGCTCAACTTGACGTCCGAGCTGCGGGCGTCCAGCACGGCGGCGAGCGGCTCGTAGTCGAGCTCGATCAGCTCGGCGGCGTCCTCGGCGAGCGCACGCGACTCCGCCAGGACCGCGGCCACGGGCTGGCCGGCGTAGCGCGCCTCGTCCCGGGCGAGCACCGGGTGGCCCTCTGCCGAGACCACGCCTCCCTCAAAGCCCTGCACCGGCAAATCGGACACCCGCCCGGCGAGGTCCGCGGCCGTGATCACGGCGTGGATGCCCTCGAGGCCGTCGGGCACGTCGATGCCTCCGATCCGGGCATGCGCGAACGGGCTGCGCACGAACGCGACGTGCGCCGCTTCAGGCGGCTCCATGTCGTCGAGGTACGTCGTCCCGCCGCGCAGGATGCGCTCGTCCTCCCGGCGTCGAACCGGGCGGCCGACCAGCGGACCGGCACTCATCAGCGCACAGCCTCCGCGTGTTCCTCGAGAGCTTCGAGCACGGCAGCGAGAGCCGCTATGCCCTCGTCCGCGCCGGTCTCGGGCTCGGCTTCAGCTCGAATGCACCGCCCGAACTCCGCGAGCTCCTCCGCGAGCATGTCGCACTCCTCGAACTCCACCGCCTCGCCGCCGAGCGTGAGCGTCGTGACCCCGTCGAGCGCCGCGGCGTCGGGCCACACCGAGAAATCGGTGCGGTAGTCGAGCACCGCCTCTGTCCCCAGGAGCCGCAGCGAAAGCGTTTTCGGCGAGACGTAGCTGCCTGTGAGCGAAGCGAGAGCGCCGCACTCGAACTCCAGCGTCACTACGGCGACGTCGTCGATGTCGGCCTGGGTGTGCACGTGGGCGAAGCGGCCCGATGCGCGCTGCACGGGCCCGAGCCAATAGGCCAGCGTGTCGACGTGGTGGATCCCAAGCTGCATGATCGGGCCACCGCGGTTGCGCTCGCGCTCCCCCCGCCATGCACCGGGCTTGAAGGACCCCGGAAGCGACATGTTCGCCTCCGCCAGGACCACGCGCCCGAGCGCGCCCTCGTCGAGCAGTTGCTTGACCCGGCGGGCTGCGCCAAGCCGGCGAAAGGCGTGGCCCACCATCAGCGTCACCCCGGCGTCCGCGCACGCCTGGCGCATCCGCTCGCCCGCCTCCGTGGTGGCGGCGATCGGCTTCTCCACGAACACGTGGCGGCCACGCTCGGCACACGCGAGCGCCTGCTCCTCGTGCACGTGGTTGGGCGTCGCGAGCAGCACGCCCTCCACCCGCGGATGCTCAATCGCCTCGTCCAGACTCGCCGCCGGCTCGCAGCCGAAGCTCTTGGCGAACTCGGCGCGCCTGGCCTCGTCCCTGCTGAAGCAGGTGACCAATTCGAGCTCGGCGCGCCCTGCCGCGCCGGCCAGGCGCGGCGCCCACATGCCCGTGCCGACGATGGCGATGCCGGTCATCCGAGCTGCTCGCGGAGCCAGTCAGCCGCCACGGGGCGCGTCTTGTAGGGGACGTTCGCGCAGCCGTGGTTCCCGTCCTCGTGCAGCAGGAAGATCCCGTTCGGCGCCTCGTTCGCCGCCCGCTCGGTCTGCTCCCACGGGATCAGGCGGTCGAGCTTGCCGGTGATCGCCAGGTACGGCTGCTGGATGCGCTCTGCCACCCCGTTCAGGTCGAGCACGGCAGCCTTGGCGCGGCCCTCCTCGTCGTTCTTCGCGAACGACTTGGCCACGAATGTCTCGCGCGTCTGCGGCGGGACGTCGTCCCAGATGTCGCTGAACCGATACGGGCCGCTCAGCCCCACCCCGGCCTTGATCCGCGGCTCGAAGGCCAGCACGCGCGGCGCGTAGTAGCCGCCGAGGCTCACCCCGAGCAGGCCCACGCGATCGAGGTCGACATCCGTACGACCGGCGATCGCATCGAGCAGCGTGGACACGGCGACGTCGTAGTCGGCGCGGATGGGCAGCTCGTAGCCCGACTCGCCCTGGCCGGGTCCGTCCATCGACAGCGTGGCCATCCCGCGCTCGAGGAAGACGTTCTCGAGCCTGAAGAACTCCTCCTTCGTGGAGTCGAGCCCGGGCACGAGCAACACGAGTGGCGGCCGCGCCTCCCCGGCCGGCCGTCGCAGGTTGCCCACCACCACGCCGCCGTCGAGTGGCACCTCGATCCGCTCGGCGTTCGGGTCGAGGTACTCGTGCGTCCTGGCCATGGCCGCGACCGCCTGGTCGGCCGCGGCTCGGCTGCGCTCGGGGTCCACCATCCAGACGAACTTCGCGAAGTGATACGCCACCGTCGCCCGTGCCCACGCCTCACCGGCCGTGAGGCGCCGTCCCTTCTCAGCAGCCGCCTCCGCCAGCCCCGCGTGCATGTCGCCATTGCGGCACCAGGCCGCATGCCAGTCCTCCCAGCGCTCGACCCCCACCGTGGTCACCACGAAGTCGCTGTAGTCCACCCCCGCCTGCACGAACCGCGGCGCCCAATGGTCAATTGCGGCCTGCACGCGTGCGTCCGCCACTGGCCATCACCTCCTCCGGGTCGTGCCCGAGATCGCCGAGCATCACCATCGCGGCGTTCCGACCCGGCACGCCGGTCACCGAGCCACCCACACTCGTCGTACCGCCGGTCTGGTAAAGCCCCGCTATCGGCATCCGGTGATCCGCCCAGCCCGGCACAGGCCGGTTCTTGCCGCTGAAGGGGTAGCTGCGGTCCCCGCCATGGAACGCGCCGCGGATCATGTGCTGGTTGGCCCGCTCGATGTCCTCCGGGCTCTTCACGTAGGAGGTGAGGATGTGCTCGTCCGAGAGCGCAGGAATGAAGCGGCGCACATGCTCGAGCTGACGCCAGAAGATCGTCTCCTTGTGCTCCTCCCAGCTCCCGACACCCTGCGGCAGGTCCCAGGTCTGCGGGCTGAGCAGCTTGACCGTGTGATGGCCCTCGGGCGCGCGGTCGGGGTCCACGAGCGTCGGTGTGGCCACGAGCAGCCACGGCACGCCGTCGTCGAACGGGAGCCGGTCGCGGACGGCGCGTCCCAGAGCGAGCACGTCCTCCGGCCAGCCCACCGTCCCGGCCGAGACGGCGGCCCGGGGGCCGTGCGGCGTCTGAAACTCAGGAGGCGCGTCGGTGGCCAGGTAGCACGCCATTCCCGACATGCCGACGTCATAGGTGTCGACGCCGTAGACGAACTCCTCGCCCCATGCCTCCCGCGGCGCCATCTCCACGAGCTGCTTGACGTGAATCGTCGAGAGCACGGCGCGTCTCGCCAGGTAGCGCTCGCCATCGTCCGTCTCGACGCCGGTGCAGCGCCCGTCCTCGAGCACGAGGCCGGACACCTGCCGGTTGCAGAGCACCGTCGACCCGTGGTCCTCGAGGAAGCGCGTGAGCGCCTCGGTCAGTGCGCCGGACCCGCCACGGGGAACCGACCAGCTGCGCCCCTGCCGGCCGAAGATGATCGAGTAGGCATTGACCCCCGAGCCCGCGGCATCCACGGGCACGAGCGTCTGGAAGGCCTGCCAGATCATGAACGCCTGGACGTGGCGGTCCTCGAACTCGCGCCGGATCACGTCCCAGGCCGAAATCGCGTGGCGCCGCAACCAGATGCGCCCGCGCGGATGCTCGAGCAGCATTTCCTCCAGCGATGGGCCAAAGCCCGGCGGCGTCACCCGCGCGCGCCCGAAGATCCCCTTCACCTCGTCGTACTCGGCGATCAGGCGCCGGTAGGCGTCGGAGTCCCGCTTCGAGAAGCGCGCGATCTCTTCGCATGTGCGATCCAGATCCAGCCACATCGTCAGCTGCTCGCCGTCCGGGAACGCCACGTGGCCGACCGGGTCGGGCTCGAAGTACTCGAGCCCGTAGTCCGCGTGGAGCCCCAGCTCGTCGTTCATCAGCACGGGACTCACGCGGATGATCGTGTGCCCGGTCGAGCAGGAGTCGATCCTGTAGCCCGGGCCGAGCAGTTCCTCCGTGGCGGCCCCGCCGCCGGGTATGGGACGAGCATCAAGGAGGAGGCACTCGTGGCCGGCCTTCGCGAGGTAAGCCGCGGTGATGAGGCTGTTGTGGCCAGCCCCCGCGATCACGATGTCAGCGGTGTTTGTCATATCGTCAGCAGGCGGTCCGCGTTGCCGGCGAGGATCGCCTCCTCCACCTCCGGCGCCAACCCCAGTGCCCGCACGGTCTGCACGTGCCGCGCGTCGCCCATGTCGAAGGGATAGTCGGAGCCGAGCAGCACATGGTCAGGGCCGACGTATTCGATCAGCGCGCGCAGCAGAGCGTCGTCGTGGGTCAGCGTGTCGAAGTAGAAGCGCCTTATCGAATCCTCGGGCGACTCGCCCAGCCGCGCGTTCGCCTGCGGCTGGAATCCATGAGCCTGGCGCATCCGGCCGCGCACGGCCATCAGCGCGCCCCCGCCATGCGCGAGCAGGACGCGCAGGCCGGGGTGGCGCTCCATCACGCCGGCCACGACCATGTGTGCCGCAGTCGTGGCCGTCTCGAGCGGATTCGCGACGGTGTTCCAGAGGTAGTAGTCCTGGAATGCCGGCGAGTCGAAGCCGCGCGTGGTCGGGTGGATGAACACCACCGCGCCCGTGCTCTCCGCCGCATCCCAGAACGGCTCGAAGCGATCGTCGCCCAGGAACACGCCGCGCACGCTCGCCGCGACCTCCACGCCCTTCAGCACCCCGGCCTCCATCAGCGCGCGCAGCTCGCCGGCGGCGAGCTCCGGGTCCTGCAGCGGCAGCGCGCCGAGAGCGGCCACCCGGTCGGAGTTGGCACGGACGAGCCCGGTGAGGGCGTCATTCTGGATGCGAGCCCGCGCGAGGCCGTCGTCGGGCTCGGCGTCGTAGTAAAGGAGCGGCACCCAGGGGCAGAGCAGCACGCGGTCCACGCCGGCCTCGTCCTGCGCGGCGAGAATCCCCTCGATGTCGACGAACTCGGATATGGCGGCGCGGATCTCCCTGCCCCCCGTCTCCACCACCTGTGCGTCCTTGTCGTCCCTGAAGACGCGCGGACGCCACGGCTCTCCGCCGCCCGCCTCGCGAGTTATCTCCGGGACGATCACGTGCGCGTGTGCGTCGAAGGTCACCCGCTCATCCCTCGATCGCGATCAGCGCGAGCACCCCGGCGACCACGAGAAGCCCGCCGACCCAGACCCTGGTCCCTGTCTCCTCGAGGTGGCGTCCCACCATGAGTGGGGCGAGCAGCAGCGTGATCGGCACGCCCACGAGGTTCGTGGCCAGCACGACCGCGACGTCCGTCTCGCCGAGCGCAAGCAGCCGGAACCAGGTGGCGAAGGCGACGAGCACGGCGGCCGAGACCTTGAGCGCCAGCGTGTTGCGTGCGATCGAGCGGATCGCCCCCAGCGAGCCACGCGCGAGCAGCGCACCGCCCAGTGTGGCGGTCGCGGCGAGCAGCCCGAGCGTCACGCCGAGGAGCGGCGAATCGAGCCCCTCCAGCGCCTCCACGGTCAGTACCGCGCTGAGCGCCCACATGAACGCGGTTCCGAAGGCGAAGATGGAGTCGCGCTGGACGGTGAAGTCGCCCCCGCCCCGGCTTGCCAGAAGCCAGGCCCCGACCATGATCGGCGCGATCGCCGCGAGCGCCGCGATGGTCGGCAGCTCGCCGAGCGTGATCGCCGCGAGCGCCACCCCGAACAGCGGTGTGAGCGTGATCAGCGGCGCGGTGCGCGACGCGCCGATGCGCATCTGGCTGACGTTGAGTAGCAGCCAGCCCAGGACGAAGTGGATGACCCCGGCCACCGCGAAGAGCACGATCGCCTCTCCGCTGGCGTCCGCGAGCTGGCCCAGGTCCTCCGAGACGAGGCTCGCCACCAGGAGGATCGCCGTGGCCACCGACAGCTGGAGGAACGTCGAGACGTACGGGTCCTCGATGCCCCGGATCGCACGCCGGTTGAGGCTCTGGAAGAGCCCGAACCCGATGCCTGAGGCGGTCGCCCACAGAACGCCACTCACGCCCGCGCCGCGGGCTTGTTCTTCTGGTCCTTCGCCTGCCCCACGCTCCCGCCGAAGTAGAGCGCAGCCATCTCCGGGTTCTTCAGCACAGCGTCGGCCTCACCGGTCAGGAGCACGCGACCGCTCTCCATGACAACGCCCTGCTTCGCGAGCCGAAGCCCGAAGCGCACGTTCTGCTCGACGAGCAGGACCGTCTTCCCGGCGTCCACCATCACCTTGATCGAACCCCAGACGTGCTTGAGCGCCTTGGGGTCGAGGCCAAGCGAAGGCTCGTCGAGCAGGATCAGCTTCGGCTCGAGCATCAGGGAGCGACCGAACTCGACCATCCTCCGCTGGCCTCCCGAGAGGTTTCCCGCGCGCTCCTCCGCGCGCTCGCGGATCACCGGAAACAGCTCCGCGACGGCGTCGTAGCGCTTTTCGAGCAGCTTCTTGTCGCGGCGCTGGATGTAGGCGCCCATCAGCACGTTCTCCTTCACCGTCAGCCCGGGAAAGAGCGCATTCGACTGCGGCACCTGTGAGACCCCCATGGCGAGGATGCGCGAGGGGTGGAGGCCGCACAGCGACTGCCCCTCGAGCTGGACATCGCCCTTCCGCGGCTGGAGCAGGCCGCTGACCGCACGAAGCACGGTGGACTTGCCGGCGCCGTTCGGGCCGACGATGCAGCAAACGGAGCCCTCGGGCACGTCGAGCCCCACTCCCTGGAGGACGTCGCCTCCGCCATAACCCGCGTATACGTCGGTCAGCGTCAGCATCTCAGGCGCCCACCGGTTGTTCGAGCCGGAAGTCCTCGCCGAGGTAGGCATCGAGGACGTGAGGGTCGCGCTGAACCTCGTCCGGCGTTCCGCTCGCGATCGTCTGACCACGCGCGAGCACGAGCACGGGGTTGCACAGGCCGAGGACGAACGGCATGTTGTGCTCGACGATCAGGAAGGTCTTGCCACGCGAATTGAGCTCGCGGATCATCTCGCCGATCCGCTCGATCAGCGTCGGGTTGATGCCGCCCGCGGGCTCATCGAGCATGATCAGCTTCGGGTCGAGCATCAGGATCTGCGCGAGCTCGACGAGCTTCTGCTGGCCGTAGGAGAGGGCCGACGCCCGCACGTCCCGGTACTTGCGCATGCCGACGAATTCGAGCAGCTCCTCGGCGCGCCGAGCCTCGGGACCGGAGACGGCGTTGGCACCCAGCAGCCCCAGGTGAAACTCACGCAACGGCGCGACCACGTTCTCGAGCACGGTCATCTCCCCGAACAGCCGCGTGATCTGGAACGTCCGCCCGAGGCCGAGGTGCGCCCGCCGCCACGGCGGCTTGCCGTCGATCCGCCGCCCGTCGAACCAGACCTCGCCGGCGTCCGGCGTCATGGTTCCGCCGATCAGGTTGAAGATCGTCGTCTTGCCCGAGCCGTTCGGGCCGATCAGCGCGGTGATCGAACCCTCGGGCACGGTTAACGACGCGCCGTCGACGGCGCGCACACCGCCGAACCGCATCTCGAGGTCCTTCACCTCGAGAAGAGGAGTGCCCGAGACCGCGGGTGCCGGAGGCGGCGCTGCCGTCCGCTCTCGCAGGTCGATCCCACTCAGCCGTTCGCCCGCCAAGCCGGCCTTGCCGCGCCCGCGCCACCGCTCGATCCAGTGGCTCGCAGTGGGGATGATGCCCCCCGGCAGGAAGAGCACCACGAGCGCGAGCAGCCCGCCGAATATCAGGAGCCGCGCATTCCCGCCGCCGAACTCGTTGTTGCTCGTCTCGTTGAGCCACTCGATCATGAATGCACCGAGCACGGGTCCCCACAGGGTGGCCCGCCCGCCGAGCAGCAGCGAGAGGATGATCTGGACGCTCAGGAGGATGTTGAACATCCCGAGCGGGTCGATGAAGCTGATGTAGTAGCCGTACACGCCGCCGGCCATTCCCACGAACACCGCACTGGCGACGAACGCGAGGATCTTGTACGTCGGCGTGGTCACACCCACCGTCGCCGCCTTGTCCTCGTCCTCTCGGATCGCGATCAGGCCCATGCCGAACTTGTTGCGCCGGATCCACCACGAGACCAGGAGCGAGACCGCGAGCAGTCCCATCAGCACGTAGTAGAAGGGCCAGTACTGGTACTCCGCGCTCCAGGTGGGAATCGGCAGCGTTATGCCACCCGTGCCGTTCGTGAGCTCGTCCCAGTTCGTGGCGAGCAGTTGCACGAGGAACAGAAACGCGATCGTGAGGATCACGAACGAGTGGCCGCGGGCGCGCATCGCCACCACTCCGAGCACTGCCGCCACCGCGCCCGCGAGCAGGCCGGCGACCGGCACCCAGACCCATGGCGAGCCACCGATGTCGTTGACGCAGATGCCGACCGTGTACGCCCCGAGTCCGAGGAACGCGCCCTGGCCGAGCGAGATGTAGCCGGCATAGCCGGTGATGATGTTGAGGCCCACTGCGCCGATGGCGAAGACCATCGAGAGGATGATCATGTTCTGGTAGTAGAGGTCGTCGGAGAGGACCGGGTACACCGCCACGAGCAGAACCGCCGCGGCGATCAGCGCCGTCCAGGGCGAGCGGAGGGCCTTCGAAGGCGACGACGACGGGGACGCACCCCCGCCCGTGAGGGTTCCCTCGGCGACGGTGGTCGCGCCGGCGTCCGTCATGCCGTGGCCACGTCCTGGCGCAGGCGAGTGCCCAGGATCCCCTGCGGTCTCAGCAGCAGCACGATGAACACAAACACGTACGGCACTCCCGTCGCCCACTCGGGACCGATGTAGGTCACCGTCATCAGCTCGGCCACGCCCAGGCAGAGCGCGCCTATCACCGCTCCCGGCAGGCTCCCCATGCCTCCCAGGACGATGATCCCGAGGAGCCGCGCGATCCATTGATAGTGGGAGCCAGGGAGGAACGGGTACAGCACGCTGGCGATTGCGCCGCCGGCGCCGGAGCTCGCGACCCCGATCGCGAAGGTGAGCGCCGCCACGGACGCCACGTTCACACCAACCAGCTCGGCTCCCTGCGGGTTAACCGCGCTCGCGCGTATCGCGCGCCCCAGCCAGCTACGCGTGAGCACCAGGTAGAGCGAAGCCAGCACCACGATCGCGACCAGTCCGCCGAACACCTGCGCCTTCGGGAGGAACAGCTCGCCGATCTGGAAGCGCTCGTCGGCGTAGCTCGGGCGGACCGAGTGGGACGTGTTGCCCCAGATCACGCCCATTATGCCCTCGAGGAACAGCGCCAACCCGAACGTGAGGAGCACCGACGCCGCAGGTGGCGCCCTTCGTATCGGCCGTATCGTCAGGTTGTAGAGGAGCCAGCCGAACGCGAACATCAGCGGCGTGACCGCGACGATCGCGAGGAGCGGGTCCATCCCGATCTCGCGCCAGAGCGACCAGGTGATGAACGCGGCGAGGATCAGGAACGCGCCGTGGGCGATGTTGATGACGTTCATCACGCCGAAGATCAGCGTGAGGCCCGCCGCTAGCAGCGCGTACACCCCTCCGATGAGGAGGCCGAGGATGAGCGCCTGGAGGAACTCGGTCACTGTGACGTCCTACTACCTGGGACCGGCTCCCTTCTACCCGCCGCCGTCCGGCCGCCACTCCGGGATGATCACGTCCGAAGTGGCCGCCTCCTCCGGCAGCACGATCTCCGGAACGCCGTTCTGCCACTGGCCGACGAGGAATTCGCCCTCCGGG
>Ga0126306_10002679_pt1 | contig 10115 bp, 15 predicted proteins | sample Plot27_FD_92592 | JGI IMG/M metagenome (GOLD analysis project Ga0126306, IMG submission 92592) | Serpentine soil microbial communities from UC McLaughlin Reserve, CA, USA - Plot27 | ecosystem: Environmental > Terrestrial > Soil > Grasslands | place: USA: UC McLaughlin Reserve, Lake County... | reverse complement strand
GCGGCCAGCTGGCCGTGCTCGTGAAGCGAAACGGCCTGCTTGGCACCGCCTACATGGCCGCGATCAGGCCGTTCCGCCACCTGATCGTCTATCCGCAGATGCTGCGCGACATCGAACGCCAGTGGCCACCTACGACCTGATCCACGGAGCCGGCGACTCGGCGTTCTAGGGGCACCTCCCTTTGTCCCGAGCTGGAGGAGCGGGGGCCTGAGGTCGCAAACAACGAGGGGACGGCCTCGCGGCCGTCCCCTCGTCACGGAAAAAGGAGTGTCCTCGAGCTACTTCTTCTTGGACCCCTTCACCTTGCACTTCCCGCTGGATGACGCGCTCAGCACTTCGCCGCTGTAGAAGGTGGTCGTCTCGGTGGTCGACCACGTTCTGTTCTTGGCCTTGCAGCGGGCCATCACGTAGTAGGTCGGCACCTTCTTCGTCTTGCCCTTGACCTTGACCTTCATCTTGCCGGTCTTGCGCTTGTTGAAGGTGGTGTCGAATTTCGTCAGCACCAGGCCCGGCGTGTTCGGGATGTTGCTGAACGTCAGGGTCTTGCCCTGGATCTGACCGATGATGGTCAGGGACGTGGCTCCTGGTCCGATATCGGTCTGCACGTAGATCGTGGAGGGACCACCGCTGAAGAACGTCACGATGCCCCTGATCGCCCCGTTATTGACCTCGACGGTTCCCTGGCCGGTGATGCTCTGCGGACAGGCAGCCCGCGCCTGGGCGTCGAACTTGCCCTGAATCTGGCTCAGCTGGCAGGGCGGGATGTTGCCGTTCACGAACTTCACGTTCGGATCGATCGTGAACACGGTCTGCCGCGGCGACTGCGTCGCAGCGGGGTTGTCGATCGTGGTGCCGATGATGTTGTGCAGCGACACGCCGCCAAAGATCTTCTTGTCCTGCTTCGCCGGCGCCAGCGTCGTCTGCAGCGTCTGCGATAGAGGCGCGGCCGAGGCGACGCTCGAGAACGCCAGGGCCCCGATCACGCCCACCAAGACGCCAATCAGATATTTGCTGTTACGCATACCGCTCCCTTCCCTTGTGTCCACTGGGCATTCCATTGCCCAACCCGTGAAACACATCACACTTCCGTTGGTTGTGCCGCCACCTTACGACGCCGTCAGCCGGCTGACCGAGGTACCGGGGAACCTGACGGCGTCCGGGAACCAGCCCCAGCCGTACGGCGGGCGTAGGCTCGCCATGACCAGCGAACGGAGGAGGGCCTCATGGAACTGGACGGCAAGGTCGCGCTCGTCACCGGTGCCAGTGTCGGGATCGGCGCGGCGGTGGCGCACAAGCTGCACGACGCCGGAGCCTCGGTCGGCTTGCTCTCCCGCCGGGGAGCGGACCTGGGACTCGAGCGCGGCCTCGGCCTGAGCTGCGACGTCCGCGATCGCGCCGCGGTGGCCGAGGCCACGGACGCGGTCGTCGAGCGATTCGAGCGCCTCGACATCGTCATCGCGAACGCCGGCGTCGGGGCGTACGGGGACTTCCTTGACCTCGACCCCGACCTGCTCGAGGCGATGATCGACGTGAACCTGAAGGGCACGCTCTACACGGCGGCCGCGGCGCTGCCTCACCTGATCGCATCGGGCGAGGGCGACTTCATCTCGCTGGCGAGCGTGGCCGGCCTTCGCGCCTTCCCAGGCGAGTCCGTCTACAACGCCTCGAAGTTCGGGCAGATCGGCTTCACGCGCTCGCTGGACCACGAGCTGCGCGAGCGCGGCGTGCGCGCCACCTGCATCTGCCCCGGCGGCGTCAACACGGACTTCGCGATCGGGGCCGGGCGGACCGAGGGCGACCCCGAACTCGAGGGAATCCTGACCCCGGACGAGGTCGCCGACGTCGTCCTCTTCACGGTCACCCGCCCCAGGCGCCTGCGGATGCTGACAACCAGCTTCCGGCCGATGATCGAGTCCTCCTGGGGCTAGGTCGTATCTTGGGTGGATGCCGTCGGTCGAGGGCCTCACCACAGCCGACCTCGTCGATGCAATGGGGCGCCTGCACCGCCACCGTTGCCACATCCTCGACCTGGTCAGCCCGACGCCTGGACGCGTGCTCTTCGGCCCGGCTGTGACGATCTCCTATTTCTCGAGCTGCTCGGCTTCGCTCGACCCCGAGCGCTACAACCTCGGCAACCTCTTCTAGAGGCCGTCGGCGACGAACCGGAGGGCAAGGTCGTCATATTGGCGAGCAACGGGTACACGGACGCCTCGATGGGAGGGGGCACGAAGCTCTCGCGATTGCAGAACCACGGCTGCACGGGGGTGATCACCGATGGGCGGTTGCGGGATTTCAAGGACCTCGCCGGCTATGACTTCGCCGCGTACTGCTCGGGCGAGGCGACGAAATGGGGCGGAGGCGAGGTGACGCCCTTTCAGGCGAACGTGCCGGTCGTCCTGTCCGGTGTGGGGGTGATGCCGGGGCAATACGTCTTCGCCGACAACTCCGGGGCGGTGATGGTCCCCGATGCCCAGATCGACGAGGTCCTCGCCGGAGCCCGCGAAGTGAGCCAGGAGGACGGCAGATACATGGAGGAGATCCGCCGCGAGCGGCTGCCGGGTAAGTAGCGTCTCAGCATGCCGCCCGCCTGGCCCGCGCTCTCCTACGAGCCCTGGAGCGAGACCTGCGACACGCTCCACGCCCACACGCAGGTCCTCGGCAAGCTCGCGGTCGAACTCGCGCCGCTCGAGCGGCAGCTTCAGCACGCCGCGCTCCGTCTCTCGCCGCGCGGCTGGGAGACCAACCCACTCCCGGCCCCAGATGGTTCCGGGGCGATCGTCGCCGGCCTCGACCTGCGCACCCACGAGGCGTTCGTGGAGCACACGACTGGGCGAGAAATCCGAGTCGCGCTGACCTCGAACCGGCCGGTCGCCGAGGTGACCCGCGAGGTCCTGGATGCCGTCGGCCGCCTGGCGGGAAAGGTCGAGATCAACCCGAAGCCGCAGGAGGTCCCGTGGACGGTCTCGCTTGACGAGGATCGCGAGCACGCCACCTACGAACCGGACCAGGTCGACACCTACTTCACGGCCGCCACTCAGGCGGCGCTGGTCCTGGCGGAGTTCCGCGCGCCGTTCCGGGGGCGCGCGACGCCCGTGAACGCCTGGTGGGGCACCTTCGATCTCGCGGTCCAGCTCTTCTCCGGGAAGCCGGCCGACCCTCCGGGGGACGACTTCATCCTGCGCAATGCCGGCGATGCGGAGCTGATCCAGGTTGGTTGGTGGCCTGGCGACCAGAAATATGATCGAGCGGCGTTCTTCGGCTACGCCCACCCTGCGCCGGAGGGCTTCTCCGCCGGAGACCTCTCGCCCGACGCGGCGCACTGGGACCCGGACATCGGCGAGTTCATCCTCGATTGGGAGGACATCCGCTCGGCCGACGACCCCCACGCACTCGCGCTCGAGTTCGCCCAGTCGGTCTTCGACCACGCGTGCGATGTGTGTGCCTGGGATCCAGTCCTCGCCGACAGCGGGAAGGGCAAGCCGCCGCCGATTCATTGAATTGGGTTGTCCATTTCCCCGTCCTCGATTCGTCTCAGAGGCGAACATCCACTCAAGGAGGCTCCCCGATGAAGTACATGCTGCTGATCAATCAGCCAGACGATCCCGAGACGTGGAGCAAGCTCTCCGAGGAAGAGCAGAAGCAGGTCGCCGCCGACTACCAGGCGATCAACCAGACTTCGGGCGTGACGCCCGGCGAGCGCCTGCAGCCGCCCGAGGCGGCGACCACGGTTCGCGTGCAGGATGAGAAGACGCTGACCACCGACGGTCCCCTCGTCTCCGTCAAGGAGGCGCTGGGCGGTTGGCTCTTCTACGAGGCCGACGACCTGGACGCCGCGATCGAGCTCGCGTCGAGGATCCCGGCCGCCCGCATGGGCGGTGCGGTCGAGATCCGGCCGTTCGCAGGGAGCTAGGCCATTCTCGACCGGGTCTTCCGCGACGAGTGGGGCCGCGTCCTCGCCAACCTGATCGGCTTCCTCGGCGACTTCGACCTCGCCGAGGAGGCCGCTCAGGAGGCCTTCGCGATCGCCGCCGAGCGCTGGCCCCGCGACGGGACGCCGGACAACCCCCGCGCCTGGCTGGTGACGACAGCGAGGAACCGCGCGATCGATCGGATCCGCCGCATCCAGACCCTCGCCGAGAAGACCAGGCTGCTCGAGGTGCCGGAAGCCACCGAGGATGAGATGGAGGAGACGACGATTCCCGATGAGCGCCTCGAGCTGCTCTTCACCTGCTGCCACCCGGCGCTGGCGCTCGAGGGCCAGGTCGCGCTCACGCTTCGGGCGCTGGGCGGGCTGAGCACCGAGGAGATCGCCCGGGCGTTCCTGGTGCCACGCGAGACGATGGCGAAGCGGCTGATTCGGGCAAAGCGCAAGATCGAGGAGGCCGGCATCCCGTTCCGGGTTCCCCAGACGCACCAGCTGCCCGACCGCCTCGGCGCGGTGCTCGGCGTCATCTACCTGATCTTCAACGAGGGCTACGGCGGGCGAGGGGACCTCCCGGATGAGGCGATCTGGCTGGGCGCTGCACTCGTCGAGCTGATGCCCGACGAACCCGAGGCCCACGGGCTCCTCGCGCTCATGCTCGTAAACGATGCGCGGCGGAACGCGCGGTTCGCGGAGGGGGAGGTGGTGCTGCTGCGCGATCAGGATCGATCGCTGTGGGACGTCGAGCGGATCGAGAAGGCGAAGGCCGCGACTGACCGGGCGCTCGCGCTCGGTGGCCGCGGCCCCTACGTGCTGCAGGCCGCGATCGCGGTCCTGCACACCGAGGACCCTCCGGATTGGCAACAGATCGCCGCTCTCTATGGCGAGCTCGGTCGGCTTACGGACTCGCCGGTGGTGGAGCTCAACCGGGCGGCCGCCATCGCCGAGGCCGGGGACGCGGCAGTGGCCCTCGAGCTCATCGACAGGCTCGAGCTCGACCAGTACCACTACCTGCACTCCACCCGCGCCGAGCTGCTTCGCCGGCTCGATCGCGCTGAGGAGGCGCGCGCCGCCTATGACCGCGCGCTCGAGCTGGGTCCTTCGGAGGCGGAGCGGCGATTCCTCGTGCGCCGCCTGGCGGAGCTGCCCGGCGCCTGACCGAGTTCAGGCTGGGAGCGGTACGGCCGCCTCCGGGGTTGCGACCCGGAAGCTGAAGCTCTCCTCGAGATAGAGCTGGACTGAGTCGGCGTCGTGACCCTCGTACCCGATCGAGAGATCCTGCCCCGAGTCGAACAGGAAGTCACCGCCCCGCAGGCTCACCACCACGCCGCCGTTCATCCCGGGCGCCCAGACGATCGGCCCGCCGAGGATCTCCTGCAGATGCTGCAGCAGCGGATAGCCCCCGTGCTCCGCGGTCTCGAGCACGTGCGTGTGGCCCTCGGGACTGAGCGCGAGCCCGTAGGGGCCGTCGATACCCACGCCGCGCAGCGCATCGACCGATTTCGCGACGTGGCGGGGGTAGACCTCGCAGTCCTCGCCGAGATTGATCTTCTCGTGTGGGGAGGACTCGCCGATTCCCTTGATGCCGGCTGAGCTCCAGCCGCCGAAGACGACGGCGTTCTCCGCTCTCGCGATCCTGCGAGCGGCCTGGTCGAGCGTCTCGAGATCGACGTCGGGCGCGCCGCGCTCGGCATCGTCCAGCTGGACCCGGCTGATCGCGAAGTGAGCGCGGAGCTCCACCAGTCCGAGGACCCGTCGCTGGCTGGCCGCGACACCATCCCCTGGCACGTCTGCGACCTCCTCGGCGCGCCCCAGGTTCGTCGCTGAGTACTCCCATCCATGGGGCCCGGAGAAGTCGACGAGCTTTCGTGCAGCCAGAGCCGGTGTGAGCCGTTCGCGCGCCTCGTCGTCGAGCAGCCGCCAGCCCGCCTCCGTGATCGGCGCATGCTCTCGGAGCAGGTGGCTCAACTCACGCTCCCCCGGAGGCTGCCGATGCCGAGCGATTCGCTGCCGGCGAGCGGCGCTCCCTTCGCGGCCTCGCCCTCCGTCGCTTCCTCCTCCGACTCCTCGCCGTGCTCGACGATGTCGCCGTCCTGGAAGAGGATTCCCTGCGCGATCTCGCGCCACAGCGGAAGGCGGCGAAGGAGGAACTCGAGGTTCATGGCGAAGTGCTTGAACTCCTCACCTTCGGCGTCCAGCATGATCTCCCGGGCCACGGGGTCGCGCTCGATGGCGAGGCGCTGTTCGTACCAATCGATCGCCTCCGCCTCCTCGATCAGGTTCGCGCACATTCTCGCGAAGGTCCGCGCTTCCTCCGGAAGCTCCGCCGCGGGCTCGTGGTACTGGTCGAATCCCACGGGATAATCCTTTCAGGCTTGGGGTGCGGCTGACCTGGAAATCAGTGGCCCGCGCGCTCACCGCGCAGCAGGGCGAGGGCGTGGGGGAGAGCCGTCTCGAGGACGGGTGCCGTCTCGTCGATGCTCGCCGGGTTGCCTGGGAGGTTCACGATCAGCGTCGATCCGCGGGCACCGGCTAGCCCGCGCGAGAGCATCCAGAGATCGGTGTGAGTCTGAGAGGCCTGACGGATCGCCTCCGCAATGCCCGGTGCGGGCCGATCGATCACCGCGGCGGTCGCCTCGGGCGTGACGTCGGTGGGCGCCAGGCCGGTTCCGCCCGTGGTCAGAATGAGCTCGCAGTGCTCCTCATCGGCCCAGTGCCGCAGGCGGCTCTCGATCAGAGCACGGTCATCGACGAGAACCTCGCGCTCGACGGCGTCACCGCCGAGCCGGCGCGCCAGATCGGCAAGCTTCGACCCGCCCTGGTCCTGGCCCTCGCCGCCAGCCCTCGACGTCGAGATGGTCAGTACGGCGACCCGCATCGCGCCTAGCGATCCGCGGTCGCCGAGCCGTCGCGGCGCCATGGGCCGCTCCGCCCGCCGCTCTTCTCGATCAGCTCGATCGCCTCGATGCGCACGCCGCGCTCGATCCCCTTGACCATGTCGTAGACCGTGAGTGCCGCGATCGCGGCTGCCGTCATCGCCTCCATCTCAACGCCGGTTCGCCCGAAGACGCGCGCCTCCGCCTCGATGCGTATCGCTCCCTCGGCGGGATCGACGTCGGCCCGGACGTCCGCGTAGGCGAGCGGAAGCGGGTGGGCGAGCGGGATCAGCTCGGCAGTTCGCTTTGCTGCCTGGATGCCCGCGAGGCGCGCAGCACCGATCACGTCTCCCTTGGGCGCGTCGCCGCGCGCCAAAGCTGCGGCGGTCTCCGGATCCATACGCACGATCGCCTGCGCCACCGCGCGGCGCTCGCTCTCCGGCTTGCCGCCGACGTCGACCATGTGGGCGCTGCCCTCGCGTGAGACGTGGGTGAGGTGCGGGTCCTCGTTCACGGGACCTTGCCTTCCACCCAGCGCGCCCCGGAAGCGTCGACCTCGCGCTTCCAGATCGGCGCCTCGGCCTTGATTCGGTCGATCGCCTCCCGGGCCGCCGCGAATGCGGCCTCGCGATGGGCTGCCGACGCGGCGACCACCACGCTCGCCTCGCCAAGCGGGACCGAGCCGACTCGGTGCTCGGCCGCCGCGGCCTCCAGGCCGTGGCGATCGGCGCACTCGGCAAGGATCACTGCGATCCGCTCCTCCGCCATCTCCCTGTAGGCCTCGTACTCGAGCCTGTAGACGTCCCGAGTTGTCCCCTGGAAGCAGACGATCGCGCCTGCGGCCGGTCTGGATACGAGGCGCGAGAGCGTCCCGAGCGAAAGCGGCTCGTCGGTGACACGCGCATGCACGTTCGAATCGGCGCTTCCCCCGCTGACCGGAGGTACCAGCGCCAGCTCGTCGCCGGAGGCCAGGGAGGTTTCGGCGTCCGCGTAGTCCCGGTTGACCGCCATCCTCACCGGCATCCGCTCGAGCAGGTCACCGAGCTCGGGGCGCTCGGCGAGCCTGGTCAGCGCCTCGGCCACCGTGGCGCCGTCGTCCAGCTCCACCTCGATCGAGTCGCTGCCCACACGCTCGCGCAAGACGGCGAACAGTCGGACGGTGACGGTCATCACGGCGATGCTACGGGGCGGACACCCTCCAGGAGCTCGACCTTGACGTGGCTGCCGGCCACGGGGGCATCGGCGTTGGCTGGCACGATCACGAGTGCGTCGGCGCCAAGCATCGAGGTGAGCACGTGCGAGTCCTGGTTCCCGGTCGGCCGGGCGTGCCACCCGTCTTCGCGAAGCTCGAGGGAGCAGCGCACGGCGTGGTCGCGCCCAGGTGCCGCCTGCAGATCCTCATCGAGGATCGCCGAGGAGCTAGCGACCCTGTCCTCGACCCCGAGCAGACCCCGGAGCGCGGGGTGGACGAAGAGCAGGAAGGTGACCATCGCCGATACCGGGTTTCCCGGTAGGCCGAAGACAAGCGTTCCACGGGGCCCGACTCCGAACCAGGTCGGCTTACCGGGCTTCAGGGCAACCCTCCAGAAGACCTCTTCGACGCCGAGCGAGTCGAGCGCGCCCTTGACATGATCGTGTTCGCCGACTGAGACGCCGCCGCAGATCACGGCGATCTCGGCGCCGAGCATGCGCTCGATCGCGGCGCGGGTCGGTTCGGGATCGTCCGTGACGGTCTCGGTCGCAACCACCTCGGCACCGGAGCTCAGGGCGAGCGAGGAGATCGTGTAAGTGTTCGAGTTGCGGACGCCGCCCGGTCGCGGCACGGCCCCAGGCTCCTGCAGCTCGTCGCCGGTGGTCAAGACCCCGAGCCGGGGTCGGCGAACGCAGGCGACCTCCGTGACACCCACGGATGCCAGCACCCCGAGTTCCGCGGCACCGAGGCGAGCACCCCGCCGGAGCACGGTGGCCTCCGGCTCGATGTCGTCGCCGGCGTGACGCACGTTGTTCCCCGGCTCGACTTCCACAGCGATCGTGACCCGTCCGCCCCGCAGGCTCGTGTCCTCGACCCGGACGACAGAATCCGCGCCCTCGGGAATCACCGCGCCCGTGGAGATCCCGATCGCCTGCCCCTCGTCAAGCGCCGAGCCGGCCGGACGCCCCGCTCGTGACTCGTCGACGACGAGCAGGCTCGCCGGGGACTCGGGATTCGCACCGCTGGTGTCCGCCGCCCGCACCGCGAAGCCGTCCATCGAGGAGTTGTCAAAGCCGGGGACCGAGTAGACGCTTTTGACGTCGTGGGACAGGATCCGGCCAAGTGCCTCGCGAAGCGGAACGGATTCCGGTCCCAGCGGACTGACGCGCTCGAGCACGAGGCGCCGGGCGTCCTCGAGATCGATCGGCTTGTCGGCCGTCGCCGGCGTCAGACCGCCCTCAGTCGACTGCCAGCATCACGTCGCTTGCCTTGATCAGCGCGCTCACCTTTTTACCCGGCGCGATCCCGAGTTCGCGAACCGCTTCGACGGTCACCGATGCGACCAGCCGCATGCCGTTGACCTCCAGCTCGACGTTCGCGATCGCTTCCCCCTCAGTGACGTTCTTGACCTCACCCGGAAGCTTGTTTCGGGCGCTTATCTGCAAGGTTTCCTCCTTCGGTTTGCGGCTGGTTCGAGTCTCGACTTCGAGGCTAGATCATCCGCTTCGCCGCACTTGCAAGGGGCCGTCAGGCACTTTGCATAGGCAGAACCGTTGGCTGCCATACTGGCCGCCGATGAATGAGCTCAGCCTGGGTGAGGCGGCGCGGGTGATCGGGGTCAGCGTCGACACCTTGCGCCGTTGGGACCGCGCCGGAAGGCTCAAGACCACGCGCGACGCCCGCAATCGCCGTCGGGTGCCGGCCAGCGAAGTGGAGCGGCTCCGTGGCACTCCGGCCCGCCACCGCACGAACAACGCATTCTCAGCACGAAACCGGTTCCCCGGGACGGTCACCTCCGTGGAGGTCGCTGGGGTCATGGCACTGGTCGAGATCGAAGCCGGACCGCACCGGATCACGGCCGCGATCACCCGGGACGCGGTGGAGGAGCTGGGACTAGTACAGGGCACTCGTGCCACGGCCACCGTCAAGGCCACCTCCGTGATGATCGACCGGGACGGCTAGGTCCGGTTCTACCTATGTAGTGCATATGTATGATCGCCCGGGAATGGGCCCCGACGCCTGCCGAACGACCCGCATTGCGACCGTGCTCGCCGTGGCGGGCGCCTGTCTGGTGGGCACAGCGGGCTGCGGAGGCGATGGCGGCTCTAACCAAGTGGTCGTGTCG
>Ga0126306_10002678_pt1 | contig 10119 bp, 11 predicted proteins | sample Plot27_FD_92592 | JGI IMG/M metagenome (GOLD analysis project Ga0126306, IMG submission 92592) | Serpentine soil microbial communities from UC McLaughlin Reserve, CA, USA - Plot27 | ecosystem: Environmental > Terrestrial > Soil > Grasslands | place: USA: UC McLaughlin Reserve, Lake County... | reverse complement strand
TCCGTCGCGCCGACGAGCTCGCCCGTGAAGCTCGTGTGGCCGTCGAGGGCGTCGCGCGTGCGGACGCGCGCGCGCCGGCCGACGAAGCGGCGGAAGTGGTCGGGCTTGGACAGCGGGCGCTCGGGCCCGGGCGAGGAGACCTCCAGCGCGTAGCGCTCACGCACCTCCGGCAGCAGCTTGGTGACGCGCTCGCAGAGCTCGAGCGAGACGCCGTTCCGATGGTCGATGAAGAGCCGCACGAGCTTGCCGCCCACGACCTCCGCGAGCAGCACCTCGACATCCGGCTCCGTCTCCGCCAGCCGGGCCTCGATGTCGTCCTGGATCGCGCTCATGCTCCTCGTTCTCCAACAAAAAAGCGGGCGTGCGCCCGCTTTCGAAAACACGGCCCGCGGACCGCGAAAGCTCTGTACGACGTTATAGCACCGGCGGTCAAGCCGCGCGGGCGCGGGCGCGATCGCGATAGATGCGGTAGTCGCGCCGGTCTGGCCTCAGGCAGGCCGCGAGCGCGAGCGGCTTGCGCGCATCGGCGGGCCTGCCGCACTCCATCAGCGCGCGGCCGAGGCAGAACAGCGCGTAGTCGTTGGTAGGCGCGCGCTCGACGACCGCCTCGAACTCGACCGCCGCCTGCTCGAACTGGCGCGAGCGGAAGTAGGCGCGGCCGAGCGCCTCGCGGATCGAGGTCTTCTCGGGCTCGATCGCCGCGGCCTTGCGCAGCGGCACCGTCGCCTGATTGAAGTTGCCCGACTCGAGCAGGCGGGTTCCCCGCTGGAACAGCTCGTAGACGTCGTCCATCTTCCGCCCCAGCCTACCCATGCAGCTCGGCCACGTCACGCACCTCGACCAGCGCGGCGAGCCGCTCGCCCAGCCCGCGGCCATGGCGCTCGGACACGGCGAGCTCGAGGTCGAGCCGCGCCCAGCCCGGATGACGCGAGCGCCCGTAGCGCAGCGCCACCACGTCGGCGCGCCGGCGCAGGCAGAGCCCTGTCACGCGCAGCAGCGTCTCCGGCCGGTCGTCCATCAGAAGCGAGAAATGACGGGTCATGGGGACTCCTTCTGGTCCCACTCCGCCGGAGGTGCGCGAGGCCACCCACGGTCCGAAGGGGACCGTCGTGGGCCTGCGGCGCGCGTGTGCGTGCCCAGGCCCTAGGTGGCAATGGCGATGTACCCGGCCGGCTTCGCCGCCGGGCACAGGCGGCACGCCGTGATCGTGCAACTGGCTGCGATCGTGGCGATGCCGGACATCACCGCGGAGGGTACGGCGCGCGCGCCGGGCGCGCAAGGTGTCCCGGAAAGCGGTCAGACCCCTTTCGGGACACGGCGTCCTCTCCAGGTGCGCCGCGGCGGCAGCGCCCACCAGGAGCGCAGGACGCCCGCGTCGCGCGCGAGCGCCGCGCGCAGGCCGCGGCGCTGCGCCGCGGTCGGGGCCGCCGAGCGGCCCGAGTAGCGCTGCTCGCGCAGCGCGCGCACGTAGCCCGCCGCACCGGGCCAGCCCGCGAGGTCGCGCTCGATGCCCGACAACGTCATCCCGGGGCCGCCGCGGAACCGGGCGCGGCGCAGCGCGCGCTCGAACTCGGCCAGCGGCCGCTGCGCCGGTGGCGGCAGCCGCCTGCGGCGGCGGCGTTCGAGCAGCGCCCCGGCGATCAGCACGGATGCGATGAGCGCGCCCGCGAGCCGGAGGAGCCAGCCGCCGCCCTGCTCCTGCGCGACCGCCCTGCCGCTCTCGGGGTCGCTGGCGCGCTCGCCGCCGAGATCCGGCGCGCCGGCCGAGCCGCCCGCCACTCCCGCGTCCTCGTCGTCGCCCGGCTGGGAGCGCGGCGGTGCCGCCGCCGGCGTCGGGTCGCGCGTGACCCAGCCGTAGCGGGGGAACCACACTTCGACCCACGAGTGCGCGTCGAGGTCGCGCACGACGAACTCGCGCTGGCGGTTGTCGAACGAGCCCGACGTGAAGCCGGCGGCAACACGCGCCGGGATCCCGCCCATCCGCAGCAGCAGCGCCTCGGCGCCGGAGAACTGCTGGCAGTAGCCGATCTTCGCGTCGAACAGGAAGCCCGGCAGCGTCCGGGCCGCGGACGGCGGCGTCTCGGAGTACGCGTAGCCGTCGTCCAGCAGCGCCTCGACGCTCTCGACGTAGTCGAGTGCCGACGTCGAGTCCCGCCTCAGCCGCTGGGCGAGCCCCCACATGCGCGCCAGGTCGCTGCGCTCCAAGACGCGCTCCGCGGACCCGTCGAACTCCCCGAAGCGCTCGGCTTCCGGAGCCGCCGCCTCGGCCCAGAACGGGAACGAGACTCGGAGCGGCATGCTGCGCTCCTCGCCCAGATCGGCGGGTGGGCTCGCCCCCGGCTCCGCCAGGTAGATGGCGAGGTACCTGCGCAGCCAGTCGCCGTAATGCGTGTCGGCGTTGTCGCGCAGCTGTTGCACGGTCGGGTTCGGGGTGTAGACGGAGGCGGAGTAGGAATCGCCGCGATTGAGCCCGTTCGGCGAGTTGTAGACGCCTCCGCCGATCGGATAGCCGGACTCGCCGTCGATCTGGGTCGTGATCCCGGCGGTGACGAAGCTGTCGGAGCGCAGGTTGCGCACGGTGACCTCGATCCGCTGGGTCCAGCGCTCCTGGCTGGTGGGGCTCGGGGGCAGCTGCGCGGTCGGGTCCTCGCCGCGCGTGCGTAGATCCTGGCGCCAGCCGTGCCCGTCGAACAGCGCCAGCTCGCGCGCCTTCCAGTACGACGCCTCCTCGGCCTTGACGCGCAGCAGCTCACGGCCGTCACGGGGCCAGTCCAGGGGGCTGTAGTCATGATTCCAGCTGAACGTGACCGCCTTCGAGCCGGCCGTCTCGACCGCCCAGCTCTCGTAGTCGAACCAGGGGTCGCGGCCGTCGAGCGCCGGCGCCGCGATCAGCGCCCCGACCGCGGCCGCTGCGGCGACCGCGCCGGCGGCCGGTGCGTCGCGTACGCGCAGCTTCTCCAGCCGCAGGAAGGCGAGCATCAGCAGCGCGAGCATCGCGCCGCGCAGGAACTCGCCCTCGAAGTCCAGCACGACGGCGGGAACGGCGTAGAGCGTCACCAGCGCCAGCAGCGCCATGCCAGGGAAGCCGGTGCGGCCGCGGCGCGGCCAGAAGGCGAGCAGCGCCGCGATCACCGCGAGCAGTGTCCCGCCGGCGCTGATCGCCAGCCGCGTCCATTCGTCGACGCCGCGGTAGGGCACGCGCACGCCGGGCAGCGCGTCGACCCCGCGGCTCCCCCCGGACGCGAGCGCGCCCCAGCGGTCGGGCAGCAGGTACTCGTCCGCGAGGCCGCCCGCGAGCAGCGCGAGCCCGATCGCCGCGGCTGCCGCCAGCGTCGCCGCCGGCCAGCGCAGCGGGTGCGCGATGCGCGCCGCCGCCAGCATCGCGATCACCACGAGCGCCGCGAGGCCGACCGCCTCCCACGCCCGTCCGGGCTCGGCCGGCTCGAGCAGGCCCGCCCAGTGCAGGCCGGCGAACGTCACGAAGCCGAGCAGCACGCCGCCGCGCGCGAACCAGAACGGGAGCAGCGCGCCGCGCGCGGCAGCTTCGCGCACCTCCGGGACCGGCCGGGGCGCGGCGAGCGTGCTCATGCCGCGCCCCTCGGGGCCGCGTTCGGCCGCTGCGCGGCGAGCGGGCTCATGCCGGGTCTCCGACGGCGGCCATCACGGCGGCGCTTCCCGTCCGGCCGGCGACGAACCCCTGGCAGCCGGCCACCTCCAGCACGCTGCGGCGCCCGGCGATCGCGCCCGGCACGACGATCAGGCAGCCGCCCGGCGTACGGCCGAGCCCGCGCGGCGGGCGATCGATCACGCGCGCGGCGACGAAGATCACGAGCCCGCGCCGGTTCTGCGCCGCCGTGAGCGCGGGGCCGGTGGCGGCGTCGATCAGCGCGAGCCGCACGTGCGCCTGCGGCCAGGCGAGCAGGTCGGGGTCGATCGTGACCGCACGGCGATCACCCGGCAGCAGCAGGCCGCAGCCGGTCTTGCGCGCGAAGTGCACGGCGAGCGAGCCGGCCGCGCGCACGCTCGCGTCGAGCGCGTCCTGCGAGGCCGGCGCGCGCGGGTCGAGCACGACCAGCGGGCGCGAGTCCGCCTCGGAGATCAACTTGCGCTCCATCAGGCCCGCTCCGCGGGCCAGAGTCGGCCAGTGGATCCGCGAGGCCGGCGAGCCCTCGCGGTGGTCGCGCAGGCCGTCGATCTCGGTCTCGGCCGCGGCGACCAGCGCTGCTCGGGCGTGCGCGCTGACTCCCTCGCCGCCGCCGGCGGTCGCTCGTACCGGGAGCACGCGCGGCAGCACCATGACCTCGTCGGCGTGCGCGCCGGCCAGAACGCGCTGGGCGAGCCCGAACGGATCACGCAGCACCAGCGCCGGCGGGGCCAGCCTGCGCCGCCCGCGGCGAGCGAACGTGACGTCGATGCGCAGACGCGCGCGCGAGCGCCCGGCGGGCAGCCGCACCGGCTCCGGCAGCAGCGGCTCGTCGATCCAGCCGGGCGGCAGCGGCAGGCGCCCGCGCGTGGCCTCGATCCGGACGCGGAGCGGCTCCTCCTCGGCGACGCTGCGCTTCTCGATCGTGCGGTGTATCTGCGCGCCCCATGCGCCGAGCCCGATCCACACGGCCGCCCCGGCACCGAGCAGGACGAGCGCGGCGCCGGTGACGTAGAGCGGCTCGGCGTCGAACGTCCCGGCGACCGCCAGCAGCAGGAGCCCGAGCGCAGCGCAGCCGAGCGCCGAGCGCACGACCGCCCCTACAGCGCCGGCGTCGCCGCTACCGCCGCGGCGACGACCTCGTCGCGCTCGACCCCGGCGGCCTCGGGGACGAGCATGATCCGGTGCGACAGGACGGCAGGCGCGAGCGCCTGCACGTCGTCGGGGAGCGCGTGGTCGCGGCCGCTGACGAGCGCGTGCGCCTTGGCGGCGCGCAGCAGCATCAGGCCGGCGCGCGGCGAGGCGCCGAGCTCCACGCGGTGGTCGTCGCGCGTGTGGCGCACCAGCGCGACGATGTAGTCGCGCAGCGCGCGCGAGGCGTGCACGCGGCGCGCCGCGTCCTGCGCCTCGAGCACGTCGTTGCGGTCGACCACGGGCTCCAGGTCGAGCACGCTGTCGCCGCCCTCGTGGCCGGCCAGCATCCCGGCCTCGTCGTCGGGCTCGGGGTAGCCCAGCGACAGCCGCACCATGAAGCGGTCGACCTGCGCCTCGGGCAGCGGGTAGGTGCCCTCGTACTCGACCGGGTTCTGGGTCGCGAACACCATGAACGGCGCGGCCAGCTCGTGCGAGTGGACGTCGACGGTGACGTGGCGCTCCTGCATGCACTCCAGCAGCCCGGACTGCGTCTTGGGCGATGCGCGGTTGATCTCGTCGACCAGCACGATGTTGGCGAAGATCGGCCCGGGCCGGAACTCGAAGCGCTGCTCGCGCTGGTTGTAGATGTTAGCCCCGACGATGTCGGCCGGGAGCAGGTCGGCGGTGCACTGGACGCGCGCGAACTGGCAGTCGAGCGTGCGCGAGAGCGCACGTGCCAGCGCCGTCTTGCCCACGCCGGGGTAGTCCTCGACGAGGATGTGCCCCTCCGCCAGCAGCGAGACGACGACGTGCTGGAGCACGTCGTCGCGCACCTTGACTGCGCGGCGGATGTTGTCCTCGACCCGCCGGGCGAAGCCGACGGCGGCTTCCACCTCGTCTTGCGCGACGGATCGGGGCAGGGGCTCGATCGGCTCCATGTGGCGTTCAGACTCTCAGTGTCGTTGATGAACGATGGCTCAAGACGGCGTCGAGGATCGCGGCGGCGACCTCTGCCTTCGATGCCCGCGGAACGTGACGCTCATGCTCGGCGGAGACGATCGTGACCTCGTTCTCGCTGGAGTCGAAGCCGATGCCGGGCTCCGCCACGTCGTTGACCACGACGACGTCGAGGCCCTTGCGGGCAAGCTTGGCGCGGCCGTAGTCGAGCGCGCCCGCGCCCGTCTCGGCGGCGAAGCCGACGATCAGCTGACCGTCACGGCGGCGGGCGACAAGGCCCGAGAGCACGTCATCGGTACGTTCGAGGCGCAGCTCGACTTCTGCCTCGGTCTTCTTGATCTTGTCCTCGCGCACCGCCGCGGGCCGGTAGTCGGCGACCGCGGCCGCCATCAACAGCACGTCGGAGGTCTCGAACTCGGCCGCGGTCGCCGCGCCGAGCTCGGCGGCGCTCTCGACGTCGAGATACCGCACCGCCGGGTTGCGCGGCAGCGCGACGTTGGCGGCCACGACGGTCACGCCGGCGCCGCGGCGCGCGGCCTCGTCGGCCAGCGCGAAACCCATCCGCCCGGACGAGCGGTTGCCGATGAAGCGCACGGCGTCGATCGGCTCGCGCGTGCCGCCGGCGGTCACGAGCACCCTGAGACCGTCGAGGTCTCCCCCGGACGTCGCCGCGAGCGCGGCCTCGACGGCCGCGAGCAGCGCGGGCGGCTCGGGCAGCCGCCCGACGCCCCACTCGCCCGGCGAGCCGAGCGCGCCCGTGCCGGGCGCGAGCACGATCGCGCCGCGCGCGCGCAACGTCGCGAGATTCGCCTGCGTCGCGGGATGCTCGTACATCGCGTCGTTCATCGCCGGGGCAAGCACGAGCGGGCGCCGGCACGCGAGCGCGGTGGCGCAGAGCAGGTTGTCGGCCTGGCCCGTTGCCAGCTTCCCGAGCGTGTTGGCCGAGGCCGGCGCGACGATGAAGACGTCCGCGGTCTCGGCGAGTTGGAGATGCGAGAGCGGCGCATGGGCGGGCGGCGGATCGCCCGGGAAGGCGCCGCGCAGCGGGTCGGCCTCCCATTCCGTGATCAGCACCGGCGCGCCGGTGATGGCGGCGAACGAGGCCGTCCCGACGAAGCGCGTCGACGCCTCGGTCTGGATCACGCGCACCCGGTGGCCGGCCGTCGTGGCCAGGCGCGTGAGCTCCAGCGCCTTGTAGGCCGCGATCCCACCGGTGACGCCGAGGAGAATTCTGCCTCGGCCGGGGGCCTTTCCTGCCTCGGCCGGAGGCCTCGTCACCGCTTCGCTCGCTCGGCCAAAGGCCTCGCCACCGGCTATCGCCTCGCCGCTGCGCTCGGCCATCGCGCGGGGCGGCGCTAGCCGCGGTAGCGGTACTTGATCTTCCCGCCCGCGACCTCTTCGAGGGCGATCGTGAGGTAGTTCTTGGAGCCCGTGTCGATCATCGGCGGCGGGAACTCCTCGAAGGTGCCCTCACCCAGGTTGTGGTAGTACGAGTTGATCTGGCGGGCGCGCTTGGCGGCCACGACCACGCTCGCGTAGGGCGAGTCGACGTTCTCCAGCAGGCGATCGACGCGGGGTGAGATCAAGAGGTTCCTTCGTGCCGGTGAGCGGGGCTTTCGGACCGTCAAGGTTAGCGGCCCGGCGGATCCTCCACTCACGGCTGCCGCGCGAGATGCGCGCGCACGCACTGCTCGAGCGCGTCGGACGCGTCCTCGAGCCGGTCGTTGATCACGACGTGGCCGAACTCGCCCTGGGAACGCAGCTCCTCGCGCGCGGTCTCGAGGCGTGCGGCTACCTCCTCGGCGTCGTCGGTGCCGCGGCCGACCAGTCGCACGCGCAGCGCGTCCTCGCTCGGCGGCGCGATGAAGATCTGGACGGCCTCGGGCATCGCCTCGCGGATCTGGCGCGCTCCCTGGACCTCGATCTCGAGCACGACGGGGTGGCCGCCCGCGAGCCGCTGCTCGAGCTCGGAGCGCAGCGTGCCATAGCGGCGGCCCGAGTAGCGCGCGTGCTCGACGAACTCGCCCGCATGCACGCGGCGCTCGAACTCCGCATCGGAGAGGAAGTGATAATCGACGCCGTGCGTCTCGCCCGGACGCGGGCGGCGCGTCGTCGCCGACACGGCGAGATCGAGCTCGGGGACGCGCTGGAGCAGCGTCCGGATCAGCGTGCCCTTCCCGACCCCTGACGGGCCGGTGATGACGAAGACCTTGGCCAAGCCGCGGCGGCGCTAGCGGCGCAGCATGCTCACCAGCTCGGTGCGCTGCCGCTGGGACAGCCCGCCGATGGTCTTGCTCGGCGAGATGCGGCACTGCACGAGCACCTTGTTGACCTTCACCCGGCCGTACTTCGGCACCGCCAGCAGCATGTCGAAGACCTTCGCCGTCTCGACGTAGATGGGCGGCTCCAGGAGGAGATCGTGGATGCCGACACGGCCGGCCTTGAGATCGCGCTTGAGCTGCGCGCGACGAGTGCGAATCTCGTTGGCGCGGTGCAGTGCCTCCATGCGCTGGGTGAGAGAACGCTCGGGAGTAGCCACGGCGGGCTTGGCGGGCATCTTCGTGGCTGGCGGCATGGGCGGCGAGTCTACATCGCACGCGCCGCCCGGCAAGGCGAAAGGAGCGAATTCAGCTGGACCTCAAGTTGAGGTGAAGCCGCATGGAGGGCACTTGACGGTAACCACCTACTTTGCAGGGCTTTTTCGGCCACGCCGTGCTATTCGCGGGCAGGCGTGTTCATCGGGCACGTCGATGATCCCGCTGTTTCCGTCGATCTGCCGCAACTCGGCGGCGATCCGGGCCCCGGCGAGCGGGTCGCGGAACGATTCGGTGCCCACGCCGACGAGATCCGCGCCCGCGTCGAGCAGGTCGCGCGCATGCCGGCCGCTCTGCACGCCGCCCATCCCGACGATCGGCACCCGCACGCGCTCGCGCACCTCGCGCACCTGCGCCAGCGCGATCGCGCGGACGGCCGGGCCCGACACGCCGCCGGTGCCGCCGCCGAGCCACGGCTCCCGCTGCCGGCGCGGGTGCATCGCCATCCCGCGCAGCGTGTTGACGAGCGAGACCGCGTCGGCCCCGTGCTGCTCCGCCGCGGCCGCGACCGCGGCCGGTGAGGCGCAGTTCGGCGTGAGCTTGACGATCAGCGGTTTCGCCGTCAGGGTCCGGACCGCGTCGAGCAGCGCCGCCGTCTCCCCCGGGTCGGCGCCCATCAGCAGGCCGGTCTTCACGTTCGGGCACGAGACGTTGAGCTCGAGCGCGGAGACCTCGGCGCGCGCGGCGAAGGCGCCCACGAGCGTCGCGACCTCCTCGGGCGTCGAGCCCATGACGTTGACGATCAGCGGGACCGGGAGCTGCGCCAGCTCCGGCAGGTCCTCGGCGAGGTAGCCGGACAGGCCCTTGTTCGGAAGCCCGATCGAGTTGATCATGCCGGCGCCGAGCTCCCACAGCCGCGGCGGTGGGTTGCCCGGGCGTGGGGCCAGCGTGACCGTCTTGGAGACGAAGGCCGCGAACGGGAACTCGTCGAGCAGCACTTCGCCGAACGCGCGCCGGGCCGCGATCGCGTCGAACGTGCCGGAGCCGTTGACGATCGGGTGGCCGAGGTCGATGCCGCAGAAGCGGATCATGCTGCGGCCCCCGGATGCTCGACGCGGTCGAGAACGGCGGCATCGAGCACCGGGCCGTCGACGCACAGGCGCACGTAGCCGTGCCTCGTGGGGACGACGCAGCCGAAACAGGCGCCGTAGCCGCACGCCATGCCGGACTCGAGCGCGAGCTGTGCCGGGACGCCGAGCTCGGCGCACAGCGCGCGGACGGCCTCGAGCATCGCCGGCGGGCCGCACGCGTACACGTGCGCGCGCGCCTCGCGGCCGAGCTCCGCCGCCAGCAGCTCGGTCACGAGGCCGCGGTGCCCGCACGAGCCGTCGTCGGTCGCGATCCGCGCGTTGCTCAGCAGCTCGGCACCGGCGGCGTGCTCGGCATCGCGGAACCCGAGCAGCACGAGCGCGCCGGCACCGAGCGCGTCCTGCCAGATCGCGAGCGGCGCGATCCCGATCCCGCCGCCGACGAGGATCGGCCGGCGCGCCTGCAGCGGACGGCCGAAGCCGCGGCCGAGCGGGCCGAGCAACCAGACGTCATCGCCGGGTATCAGCTCGGCGAGCCGCTCGGTGCCGGGCCCGACGCGCTCGAGCAGGAAGTCGAGCGTCCCGTCCCCGTGGCGGCGCGCGACCGAGAACGCGCGCGGCAGGAAGGGCCGCTCGTCGGCGCCGCCGCCCCAGCGCTCGGCCGCGGCCAGCATCGCGAACTGGCCGGCGTCCGGCGCCGGCCCGCCCGGGTCGGCGACCGAGATCATGACGTAGGCGCCGTACTCGCGTCGCGCGACGACCC
>Ga0126306_10002677_pt1 | contig 10119 bp, 11 predicted proteins | sample Plot27_FD_92592 | JGI IMG/M metagenome (GOLD analysis project Ga0126306, IMG submission 92592) | Serpentine soil microbial communities from UC McLaughlin Reserve, CA, USA - Plot27 | ecosystem: Environmental > Terrestrial > Soil > Grasslands | place: USA: UC McLaughlin Reserve, Lake County... | reverse complement strand
TGCACGTGATCGCCCGCGACGGCCTGACCGACGAGCGCTTCATCGCCGAGCACACCGTCGGCTGGGAGGAGGTCCGCGACACCGTGGCCGCCTACACCCCCGAGCGGGTGGGCGAGATCTGCGGGCTCGACCCCCGCCAGATCGAGCGGGTGGCTCACCTGTGGGGTCGGGCCCGGCGCTGCTGGGCGGCCCACGGGCGCGGGCTGGAGCAGCACCTCCAGGGCGTCGAGAACGTCCTCTCGTGCATCAACGTGTCCCTGGCCACCGGCCAGCTCGGCCGGCCCGGGGCCGGTTACGGCACCCTCACCGGCCAGGGCAACGGCCAGGGCGGCCGCGAGCACGGCCAGAAGTCCGACATGCTGCCCGGCGGTCGCGACCTGACCAACCCCGAGCACCGCGCCTATGTCGCCGGGGTCTGGGGGATCGACGAGGCCGACCTGCCCCAGAAGGGCACCTCCATGCACGAAATGATTCTCCAAGCGGCCACCGGCGAGATCCGCGGCCTGCTCGGCATGTGCAACAACCCGTTCGTCTCCCTGCCCAACCAGGCGGTGGTGCGGGCCGGCTACGAGGCGCTCGAGTTCCACGTCCAGTCCGACTTCTTCCTGTCCGAGACCGCGGCCCGGGCCGACGTGGTCCTGCCCTCCACCGTCTGGGCCGAGGACGAGGGCCTGATGACCAACGGCGAGGGCCGGGTCATCAAGCACAACAAGGCGGTGGAGCCGCCCGGGGAGGCCCGCACCGACTGGCAGATCATCTGCGAGCTGGCCCGCCGCCTGGGGACCGGCGACAAGTTCCCCTTCCGCAGCCCGGCCGAAATTCTCGAGGAGCTGCGGGTCGCCTCCAAGGGCGGGGTGGCCGACTACTTCGGCATCACCTACGACAAGGTCGAGGCGACCGGCGGGGTGTTCTGGCCGTGCCCCACCCTCGACCACCCGGGCACCCCGCGGCCGTTCGAGGGCGGCCGCTTCTACCACCCCGATGGCAAGGCCCGCTTCATCGCCGTCGAGTGGCGGCCCCCGGCCGAGCCGCCCGACGAGGAGTTCCCGCTGCGGCTCACCACCGGGCGGACGGTGGCCCACTTCCTGTCCGGCAACCAGACCCGCCGGCTGCCCGGCCTGGTCGAGCAGACCCCGCGGCCCTGGGTCGAGGTCCACCCCTCGCTCGGGTTCGCCGGCGGCGACCCGGTGCGGGTGGTCACCCGGCGCGGCAGCGTCACCTACCCGGCCCTGGTCACCGAGGCCATCCGGCCCGACACGGTGTTCGTCCCCTACCACTGGTCGGGGCCGATCGCGGCCAACGTGCTGACCATCGACGCCCTCGACCCGATTTCCAAGATGCCCGAGTTCAAGGTGTGCGCCTGCAAGGTCGAGCGCGGCCAGGCCGTCGACCCGGTCCCCGAGCCGCCGATGCCGCCGGGCGAGCGCCCGTACCGGCCCGAGACATTGCCGCTGGCCGAGCGGCGCCCGCCGACCTCGCCCCAGGGAAGGGGGACCGCGGAGTCATGATGGGCACCACGCTGTTCATCGACCCGGGCCGCTGCATCGGCTGCCAGGCCTGTGTCGCCGCCTGCCGCGAGTGCGACTCGCACCGGGGCAAGTCCATGATCCACCTGGACTACATCGACGCCGGGCACACCGCGGCGGCCATGCCCACGGTGTGCATGCACTGCGAGGACCCGGTGGCCCCCTGCGCCGAGGTCTGCCCGGCCGACGCCATCCTGGTCACCGCCGACGGGGTCGTCCAGGAGGCGGCCAAGGAGCGCTGCATCGGCTGCGGCAACTGCGTCGACGCCTGCCCGTTCGGTGTCCCCAAGCTGGATGTGGCCGAGATGCTCCAGTACAAGTGCAACCTCTGCTACGACCGCACCTCGGTCGGCCTGGCCCCGATGTGCGCCACCGTCTGCCCGACCTCGGCCATCTTCTACGGCTCGGTCGAGGAGCTGGAGGCCGACCGCCCCGGCGCCCAGGCCATCGACGTCTTCCGCTTCGGCGACGCCGAGGTCCGCACCGGCTGCGCCGTGGTCGCCCCGGAGAGCTTCGCCGGGCCGGTCCCGGGGGGGATGTAGGTGGGCGCCAGGCGCGGGCCCGGGGGGCCAGGGGCCTCGGCGGACCAGGCGCCCGCTCAGGCCCAGCTGGAGCGGATCCGGGCCGACACCCCGGTCACCCGGCGCGACTACCTGCGCATCCTGGTCACGGTGTCGGCCGGGCTGGCCGCGGGCGCGGCCGGGGTGGCCATCGGGCTGTTCCGCCGCCACGGCAGCGGCACCGCCACCGAGGCCAAGGTGGCCGACCAGCTGGAGCCCGGCCAGGCGGTCGCCTTCCGCTACCCCGGCGAGGACGACCGGGCCCTGGCCATCCGCCTCCCCGACGGCCAGCTGGTCGGCTGGTCGGCCGTCTGCACCCACCTGGCCTGCGCCGTGCTGTGGCGCTCCGAGGACGGCCAGCTGGAGTGCCCCTGCCACGACGGCGTCTTCGACCCGGCCACCGGCGAGGTCGTGGCCGGCCCCCCACCCCGCCCCCTCCCCCGGGTCCGCCTGCGCGAGGACGCCGGCGGCATCTGGGCCGTGGGGACCGACTGGTGACTTCGCTGACGGCTGGAGCTGCCAGCTTCTTTTCACGCAGCTGGGGTGGCTGCGAGACGGGCCAGTCCAGCCCGGAGGATGTTGCGCGCCGCGTGTTGGTCGGCGTTGAGGGTGTGGCCGCAAGCTCGACAGGAGAACACCGTCTGGCTGGAGCGGTTCTCGGCTGCGGTGTGCCCGCAGGCTTCGCAGCGGTCGGAGGTGTGCCGGGCGTCCACGGCGATCACCACACGTCCAGCCTCTTCCGCTTTGGCGCGCAGGATCGAAATGAACTGGGCCCAGCCCGCGTCCTGGATGCTTCGGTGCAAGCCGGCCTTGGCGCCAGCCCGGTTGGGCAGGAACCCACCCGGCCGGTCAGGATCGGGGTACGGAGCCGGCCGCCGGATCATGTTGCGGATCATCAGATCCTCGACGGCAAGCAGGTCGTAGCGGGCAACGAGCGCTCGCGCTGCATGGTGGTGGAAGTTGCGCCGCTGGTTGGCAATCTTGCGATGGCGGGCGGCCACAATCTCTCTGGCTCTGCGACGGTTGTTCGATGTCCGCTGCTTGCGAGACAGGATCTGTTGGGCGGCAACCAACTTGGCGGCAGCGACCCGACCGCAACGAGGGTTGCGGATATGCCGGCCGTCGGAGGTGGTGGCGAAGCTGGCGATCCCGAGGTCGACACCGACTGCAGCCCGTGTTGGCTCGAGGGGTCGGTCCGGCACCTCGTCACAGGACAGCACCAGCATCCAGCGACGCCCTTCCCGGCGGACCTGAATAGTCTTGACCCGGCCTTCGACCTGGCGATGTACGGTGACGTTCACATGCCCGATCCCTTGCAGGTACACCCGGCGGGCATCGGGCCGCCAACGGCAGCCATCACCGTCCTTGGGCCACTCAACACTGTCGAATCGGTGAGCTGGCTTGAATCGCGGATAGCCGGGCGCCTCGCCGGCTCGCACCCGCCGGAAGAACCCGGCGAAGGCCCGGTTCAGACGGCGCAGCGTCGCCTGCTGGGACGAGAACGACCACGCCGCCATATCCGGCCGGGCCTCCCGGATCTCTTTGAGCTGGGCCGACTGGTCCCCGTAGGAGACACTGGTTCTTCGCAGCCGCCAGGCGTCCTTTCGCTCCTGCAAAGCCGCGTTGTACAGCTCACGGTGGGAGGCCAGGCACTGGTCCAAGGCGACATGCTGGCGGGCGGTAGGCCGCAGCCGAAACTTGTAGGCCCGCCTCACGCCGCCTCCTCCCGGTGTTCGACATACCGAAAGGCCACCTCAACGGACGCGCCAACCCAACACACGAGGCGCGAACTGAGAGAGGTCCATCCACGCGAACAGAGGCGAGCATCGGCCATGGCGCGACGACCCTACCCAGGGTGTGCGACAGGCACGGCGACCTCTGTCGAGTCGATGGACCAAGCTCCGAGGCCCCCGATGACTCAAGCCGCCACCAAGCCTCTCGGAGTGATGTGATGGCCACCCGCGACCCCGGCGACCCCGGCTCCGGCGCCCCCGCGCACCCGGGTGAGCCCCGCGAGCCGGCCTCCGGCCGGACGCCCGGGGCGCCCCTGCACCCGGGCGAGCCGCGGGAGCTGGACCGCGACGTCGACCCGGCCCACCCCTACCGGGCCCGGCAGCTGGCCCCCTACCGGCGCGACGCCGGCCTCCACGACAGCGGGCTCCGCGGCCGCTACCCGGGGCTCCGGGGCAGCGGCTCCCGCGACCCGCGGGTGCATTCCAGCGGCCCCGGGCCGGGCGCCGGGGCCGACCGCGAGCCGGACCGAGCGTCGATGCTGAACGCCCGCATCGCCATCGTGGCCACCATCGTCGTCGGCCAGCTGTGGGGGCTGATGGTCGCCCTCAACGCCTGGCTCGACCACCGCACCGGCCAGGTCTGGCTGCTGCTCGGCTTCCAGCTGCTCTCGCTGGCCGTCGCCGTGGCCGTCTGGCTGGCCGCGCCCCGCGACCGCTGACCCCGCCGACCGCAAGGAGCGCGCCATGACCCAGGAGACGCTGCCTCCCACGTCGCCGCCGAAGCAGGCGCCGGCCGCCGGCCGCGGCATGGCCCTGGCCCTGGCCACCATCGGCTTCGCGGTCAACTTCTGGGCCTGGTCGCTGCTGAGCCCGCTCGCCCCCCGCTACCAGGAGCTGCTCGGCCTCAGCCCGCTAGCCGTGTCGGTGATGGTGGCCGTGCCGGTGATCGTCGGCTCGCTCGGCCGCATCCCCCTCGGCGCCCTCACCGACCGCTACGGCGGCCGCATCGTCTTCGCGCTCCTGTCGTTCGTGGTCATCATCCCGGTGCTGTTCCTGGCCTTCGCCACCGCCTACCCGGCCCTGCTGCTGGGCGGCCTGGTCCTCGGCCTCGGTGGGGCGTCGTTCGCGGTCGGGGTGCCGTTCGTCAACGCCTGGTTCCCGCCCGAGCGCCGCGGCTTCGCCCTCGGCGTCTACGGCATCGGCAACATCGGCACCGCCATCTCCGGGTTCGTCAGCCCCCGGGTGGCCGACTCCCTCGGCCGGCCCTGGGCGTTCCTGATCGTGGCCGTCCCCCTGGCCGTGGTCGGCCTGGCCTTCCTGGTCCTGGGCCGCGACGCCCCCAACCGCCCCCAGGCGACCGAGCCGTTCATGACCCGCTTCCGGGCCGCCGCCCGCCTACCCATCGCCCGCGACCTGGCCGTCATCTACGCCATCACCTTCGGCGGCTTCGTGGCCTTCGGCGTCTACCTGCCCACCTTCCTCAAGACCGTCTACGGCCTGGAGACCACCGACGCGGCCACCCGGGCGGCCGGGTTCGTGGTCCTGGCCACCCTGGCCCGCCCGGTCGGCGGCTGGCTGGCGGACCGGATCACCGGGGTGCCGGTGATCCTGTGGGCCCTCGGCGTGGTCGCGGCCGGGGCCGTGGTCACCGCCTTCCAGCCCCACATCGCGGTGGCCACCGTGGCCTTCCTGACCATGGCGGCCGCCCTCGGGCTCGGCAACGGCGCCGTGTTCGCCCTGGTCGGCACCCGCGTCCCGGTCGCCCAGGTCGGCAGCGTCACCGGCCTGGTCGGGGCGGCCGGCGGCCTCGGCGGCTTCCTCCCCCCGATCGTCATGGGCCTGGTCTACCAGGCCACCGGCGACTACGCGATCGGCCTGATGCTGCTGAGCGACGTCGCCCTGGCCGGCCTGGTCTTCACCGCCTGGCGCCTCGGCAGCGCCGCCAAGGCCAGGGCGGCCAGCCGGGCGGGCTGAGCCGGAGCTGTCACCGGAGGCGGGTCGAGACCACCAGCGCCGCCACGGCCAGGGGCACGAAGCTGCCCAGCCCGAGGCCGGTCAGCCACCAGCCGATGGTCGAGACCCCGCCGCCCGCCGGGGCCGCGACCAGCACCAGCACCCCGAGGTTGACCGCGGCCACCCGGACCGGCCAGACCAGCTCGAGGATGCCGGTGAGCCGGTGGTTACCCCAGGCGCCCCGCCCGAAGACCACCGGCAGCAGGTAGCTGAGGGCGCCGGTCAGGGTCTGCAGCGCGAACCCGGCGACCACCGCCGGGACCAGCCTGGCCACCCGGCCGTCCAGCTCGATCACCCGCGAGCTGGCGGCCAGGGCGACCAGGTCGCCCACGACCGCGACCACCAGCCAGGCCATGCCCGCGCCGAGCATCCACGCGGCGGCCGTTCGCGGCGGCCGCCCCAGCGCCGTGCGGACGAACGGGACCAGCGCGATCCCCAGCCCGGCCGTGTAGAGCGCCAGCCCGGCCAGCGCGACCGGCCGGTTCTGGGCGGCCAGCCCGACGGCGGCCACGGCCAGCCCGACGGCCAGCGGCGGCAGCGACCAGCGGACCGCCCGCTCCAGCCCGGCCACCATGCGCGTGCGCAGCACCGTCGGCCACAGGGTGAACTGGGTGCCGATGACCGTCAGCCCGACCCAGCCGAGCACGTTCAGGTGCGCGTGGGCCAGCCGCAGGGCCAGGTAGGCCTCGGCCGAGCCGACCACCCCGCCGGCCAGCCACAGGCCCATGCCCATGCCGGCCAGCAGCGCCGCCCCGGCGGCCACGTAGAACCAGACCGTCCCCGACAGGCGCCCTGGCAGGGCCCGGCCCACCCGGCCGGCCAGGGCCAGCCCGTGGACCAGCACCACCACCCCGGCCAGGCCCGCGCCGGCCGCGGCCAGGGTCGAGCGGCCCGTTGGCACGCCGACGAGCACGGCTACGATCCCGGCGTTCAGGGCCACGGTCCTGACCAGCGCCACCCGCTCGCCGGCGGGGGCGGTGTGCAGCAGCGCGGCCGCGAAGTACTCGCTCCAGACCACGATGGCGTTGCTGGCCGCGCCCAGCAGCACCAGGTGCAGGGCCAGCCAGTCCCCGAGGCCCACCCGCTCCCCCAGGGCCAGGACCACCCCGCCGGCGGCCAGATAGGCCAGCACGACCCCGGCCACCAGCAGGTGGCGGCGGGCCCGCCGCACCCCCTGGCCGGGCGCGGAGGTCACCCCCACCAGGTGAAGGGCAGCTCGTCGGGGATCCGGATGCGCCGGCCGGTGACCGAGACGGGTTGCACGCGCAGGTAGCGGGCCTTGTCCCCTGGCGCCCACGGGTACAGCGGCAGGGCCCGCAGCCGCTCCAGGTCGCCGGGGTCGGTGACCTCGCCGAGGGAGCCGCGGACGACCACGCTCCACCCGGTCCGGGTCGCCTCGTCGGCCGCGTCGACCTCGAACGCCACCGTGGCTCCCTCGGCGGCCGCGTCCAGCTTGGTCCCCGGGTCGGTCCGGAACACCGGCGCGTCCCGGTCGACGACGTAGTTTACGGGCAGGATCACCGGACCACGGGCGTCGACCAGGGCCAGCCGGCCCAGGTGACGGTCGGCCAGCAACGCCCGGCACTCGGTGTCGGCGAGCTCCTCGATGCGGGGGTCGGGCACGGGTTCGGACCTCCTCCGGGGGCGGGGCTCCGGACGTGGGCGCCGGGGCGCCGGGGTTGCGGGGCGCCAGCCCGGAGGGTAGCCGCTTTCGCGCCCCTCGAACCCCGCCGAAGGGCCCCCCCCGGCCGGGCCGTTGGTCCCTACGGTCCCACCGCCGGGAGGTCCACCCTGGCTGGCATGTTCGCGCGCTACTTCGTCGAGGTGCCCCTGCCGGCCGACCAGGTCGAGCGGGCCCTGCTCGACTCCCCCGCCGAGTGGCTGTCGGCCATCGCCGTCGCCGCCCAGGAGCGCGGCGACGGCCTCCTCGTCGAGGTCGGCGTCGGCCCCCTGGAGGCCGGCTTCCGGCGCCGCGTCTCCCTCCGCCTCGGCGAGCCGGTCCGCTTCCCCTCCATGACCTCGGTCCCCCTCACCTGGGAGCCGGTCGGCCTGGAGGGCCTCCTCCCCCGCCTCGACGCCAACATCGAGCTCGGCCCCCTCGGCGAGGACCGCACCCAACTGGCCATCAGCGCCCGCTACCAACCACCCCTCGGCGTGGTCGGCCATGCCATCGACCGGGTGCTACTGCACCGGGTCGCCGAGGCCACCCTCAAGGACTTCCTCGACCGGGTCGGCCAGGCCATCACCTTGAGCCAAGCCGGCGGTGCTGAGACGATGCGCTCATGAGCGACCTTCCCCTCCGCGTCATGCTGGTCGACGACCACCAGGTGGTTCGCGACGGCATCAAGCTCCTCCTGGCCGACACCGACGACGTGGTCGTCTGCGCCGAAGCCTCCTCAGCCCGCGAAGCCGTCGCCGTCGCCGCCCAGGCCCTCCCCGACGTCATCGTCATGGACGTCCGCCTCCAGGACGGCTCCGGCATCGAAGCCACCCGCGACATCCGCGCCGCCCGGCCCCAGACCACCGTGCTGATGCTCACCAGCTTCGCCGACGACGAGGCGTTGTTCGCCTCGATCATGGCCGGGGCGGCGGGCTACGTCCTGAAGCAGATCAAGGGGGATGAGCTGGTCCGGGCGATCCGGGCGGTGGGGGCGGGGCAGAACCTGCTGGACCCGGCGGTGACCAAGGGCGTGTTCGACCGCCTGCGCAAGGGCAAGCACCTGCTCCAGGACGAGAAGCTGGCCCGGCTGTCGCCACAGGAGGAGCGGATCCTGGCGTTGGTCGCTGAAGGTCGGACCAACGGTCAGATTGCCACCGAGCTGGGTCTGGCCGAGAAGACGGTCAAGAACTACGTCTCCAGCATCCTCGCCAAGCTCGAGGTCGCCCGCCGGGCCGAAGCCGCCGCCTACCTGGCCCGGCACACAACGATGCCGGGTAGCTGAACGCGGGGGGGTGGGTCGGGGTCGTTAGGGGCGTCGGTAGATGCCCGACCACCAGTGGTCGCCGTGGCCCACCGGCCGCCAACCCTCCTCGACCAGCTGCCGGTGCAGCTCGTCGAACCGCTCCCGCTGGGTCTCCAGCCAGGCCCCCTGGGCGGCCACGTCGTCCAAGGACGGGCGGGTCGCGGGGAAGGTCGCCCCGACGACGTCGGTGGGACGGTCCGGGCCACCCGGGTCACCGCCCCGGACCCGGCCCACGAACCGGAAGTAGGCGTTCCCAAACTGGCTGGACAGGGTGGTCAGCAGGCTCGCGAGCAGCGACGTGCCGCCGACATCCTCAGCCTCGATCTCCAGGACTTGTTCGCTCATACCTTCGCGCCTTCAGTTGATGGATGCGTTACGCCTTGCCACTCTCAGGATCTCCGGGACGGGTGGGCCCGACCAGCGGCGAAGGGCCCGCGGAGGGTGGGTCGGTCGGCACTCGTGAACACCACAGTGTGATGCCCGGCACAGGAGGGGCGTGACGCCCAGCACAAGGGAGTTGGCGGGTTGGAGGGTACCGTTGGCTTCGAGCCGGTTCGCCTCCTGGAGCAGAGGGGTTGGTCGCCATGGCTGCCAACGGCGTCGCGGAACTCCCACCAGAAGCCGAGAACGAGTTGGTCGCCGAGCTGGCGCGCCTGGCGTTGGAGCAGGCCGCTCCCGAGGAGCTGGTCCTGTTTCCGGACAACGCCAAGGAGTACTTCAAGGACCCGCAGGCGGCGCTGAGCCCCGAGCGCCGCGACGAGGCCCTCGGCTTCGGCCTCGATCTAGCCATCCTCACCCCCTATGCCCTGGCGGTCGCGACCTCGGTGATCCGCTTTCTCGCCTCCACGGTGGGCGAAGCCGTCGGCCAGGAATCCAAGCCGCTGGTGACGCGCATCGTCCGCCGGTTGCTGCGACGGCCGGATACGGCGTCCGAGGCCGCCGACGAGGCGCCGCCACCACCACTCACCACCGACCAGACCCGGCAGATCCACGAGGTCGCCTACCAGCGCGCCAAGCGACTCGGCCTGGATGAGGATCAGGCCAGCCTGCTCGCCGATTCGGTCGTCGGCGGCCTGGTCCTGGGATAAGTCATGGCGACCCCGGGGACCCTGCCCGCCGCGCCAACCGCACCGGACCGGCCACGGCCGGACGTGCTGGCCTATCCATCCCCGACCACCTCGCGCTACCTGATCTTCCTCGCCGCGCTGCTGAGCGCGGGCGTGTTCGTGGGCAACTGGATCCACAACCAGGTCGTGGGGGACGAGTGGGTCAACGTGGCCATCCGCTGTGCGCAGGAGCGGACCCAGCTGGCGCCCGCCCAGCC
>Ga0126306_10002675_pt1 | contig 10120 bp, 19 predicted proteins | sample Plot27_FD_92592 | JGI IMG/M metagenome (GOLD analysis project Ga0126306, IMG submission 92592) | Serpentine soil microbial communities from UC McLaughlin Reserve, CA, USA - Plot27 | ecosystem: Environmental > Terrestrial > Soil > Grasslands | place: USA: UC McLaughlin Reserve, Lake County... | reverse complement strand
TACCTGGTGAACCCCGGCTCGGTCGGCCAGCCGCGCGACGGGGACACCTTCGCCTCCTACGTCCTCGTCGAGGGCGAGCGCGTTACCTACCGCTTCGTCGAGTACGACATAGGGAGGGCGCAGGCAAAGATCCGGTCCGCCGGCCTTCCCGGCATGCTCGCCGACCGGTTGGCCGTCGGCCGCTGAGAACAAACCCAGGGGCGTGGAACCTTCCTTCCCCAGGCTCTTCACCGTGGAGGAGGCGAACGCCCTCCTCCCCAAACTCAAAGAACTCCTCGAAGACGTCGCGCGCCACCGCGACGCGCTTCGCGAGAGGGCCCCGCACATGGAGCCGATCCTCAGGTCTGCCGGCGCGAACGGCGGCGGCAGGGTGGGCTCCGAGTACGGCGTCGAGGCTTACAACCTCTACCTGGCGGTGGAGCGTATCCGGGAGCTCGGCGTCATCCTCAAGGACCTCGACGCGGGCCTCCTTGACTTCCCGCACGAGCGCGAAGGGCGCGTCGTCTTCCTGTGCTGGCACCCGCCCGAGGCGCGCGTCGCATTCTGGCACGAGATAGAGGCAGGCTACGCTGGCCGCCAGCCGATCTAGATAAAGTGCGGGTAGTACTTCAGCGGGTAAAGAACGCCTCCGTCACGGTCGGTGGCGAGAGGGTCTCCGGGATAGGAGATGGCCTCCTGCTCCTCGTCGGGGTCGCCGTGGGCGACGGGGAGGCCGAGGCAGCCTGGCTCGCTGAGAAGATCTCGGGCCTGAGGATATTCAATGATGGGGACGGGAAGATGAACCTGAGCGTGCGGGACGTCGGGGGCGAGGTCCTTGCAGTCTCGCAGTTCACCCTCCTCGCCAACACGAAGAAGGGCAAGCGTCCGAGCTTCGTCGGCGCAGCTCCGCCGGAGGAGGCGGAGCGGCTCTTCGACTACTTCTGCGAGAGGTTGCGCGCGACTGGCGCCGGTCCTGTGAAGACCGGCGTCTTCGGCGCGATGATGGACGTGGCGCTCGTCAACGATGGCCCCGTCACGATAATTCTGGAGAGGTAGCCGCGTTTAGTATTTGGCTATAACCCACACGGCGTGGACTATGCCCGGAATGTAACCCAGAATCGTCAGCAGGATGTTGATCCAGAACTGCTTGCCGATCCCCACCTGCAAGAACACGCCCAGGGGTGGAAGAAGTATGGCGATCAGGATACGTAGTAGATCCATGGAAGCCTCCGTGTAGCGAACTACCTTCCTATTACGCTTTTTCCTCCTGATAGTTGCTGTTCCACGCCTCGAACAGAGGGATTAACCTTCAAACCTGCACCGTACCCTTTGCCTTCGAACCTTCCTCCCGCGATACATCTTGTGGGGCATACGACACCTGCGGCTCGTGGTTCGTTCCTTAAACGAAGCCAGGCGGTATACCAACGCCAGGGTACAGACACCGACCACAGCGACAAAGATGATGAACATCAGTACCGGCACGAGGTCCCCTCCTCCCGCTTTAGCACAGTGGTTATAACAAGCGCTACTGCGGCCGGCAAGAAGCCTCAGCCGACTGCACAACCGGTGGCAGATCCCGGAGCTCGTAACCCCACATATGGGTTCGGGATCGAAGGTAAGGAACCCGGGGCCCGTCCAAAGGGGTGATAGGTGGGAAAGGGAAAGGAGGAGTAGGACACCAGGTTATGCTATGTGTATATCGCATATATCTTCGATCGTCAAATTGGTATAAGAGGCCGGATTGCTCAGGTACGCTCGCTTGCATCAAGTTGGTGGTTTTCAGGTCCCTTACGCCGGGAATATGGATATTTTGTGACGTAGATGTCCAGGAGGCGAAGGTGGCCGACGGCACGAACAGGGAAGAGCAGGCGGCTGCCGAGTTTGCCCGGAGATGGATCGCCGCTGTGCAGGCTATGGGCACTCAGATCCAGAGGCAGCAGGAAACCTTTTAGCAGATGATGCAGGAGTCCATGCGTTCTTACATGCAGCTCCTCAATACTCTGCACTTGCCCATGGCTGAGCAACCGCAGGAGGGGCAGCAGGCCTTCCAGCAAGCCTCCGAGCAGTGGATGCAGCTGGCCCAACAGCAGCAGGAGACCTTCCAGCAGATGTCTCAACAATTGATGGAGCAGGCCGAACAGCAACAGCAGGCTTTCCAGCAGCTGGTCCAGCAGTCGTTGGCTGCATACATGGAGTACTTGAGACCTTCCAGGTGAGCTTCGGCAGAGTTCTCTATATTTCTTGAGCAATCGAGAACAGAAGCCGCGTAAAGAAAGCGAAATCTCTCTCCGCTATCTAGCCTGCGGCGCTCGCTGCGATACGTCCCCGCTGGCCCTCACTCCAGGAGCTGTAGCCGCCCTCGTAGCGGTACAGCTCACCATCGCGCACCTCGACCGTCTTGTCTGAGATGCGGTCGAGGAAGTAGCGGTCGTGGGATACGAAGACGACCGTACCGGGGAAGTGCTCCAGCTCCCTCTCGAGGACCTCGAGCGAGTCTATGTCCAGGTGGTTCGTTGGCTCGTCCAGGACCAGGCAGTTGGGCTCCCCGAGCATCAGAAGGAGGAGTTGCAGGCGCGTGCGCTCGCCCCCGCTCAGATTTCGCACCGGCTCCCGCACCTGCTCGTAGCGAAAGAGAAAGCGGCCGAGCAGGTTGACCGCCTCGCCCTCGTAGAGTGGCTTCGCGTCCCGCACCAGGCTGAGGGGCGTCGCGCGCGCCGGCGGCTCGGGGTCCTGGGCGAGGTATCCGATCCTTATGGAGGGTCCCACCCAGCGCTCACCCTCCGTCGGCGGGAGGATGCCTGCGAGGAGCTTCGCCAGGACGCTCTTCCCTGCGCCGTTGGCCCCGATCACACCGACCCGCTCGCCGCGCGCGACCGTGAGGTCCACGCCGATGAGAACCGGCTCCTCGCCGAAGGCCATGCTCGCCTCGCGAAGCTCCAGCACCTTCTTGCCGCCCCGGACGTTCTCGCGGAATCCGAGCCCGATCTTGTGCCGTTCCAGGACAGGGCGGTCCACCTTCTCCATGCGCTCGATCTGGCGCTGCTTGACCCTGGCCTGGCGGGCGTGTCGTTGGTTCTCCGTGTTCTCAGCCCACTGTTGGAAGCGCCGGATCGCCTCTTCCAACCGCGCTATCTCCTTCTGCTGGGTAACGTAGAGTTGCTGCTGGCGCTTGAGCATGAGCTCCCGCGCGAGCGCGTAGGCCGAGTAGTTGCCGGGCCACGACTTCGTCTGCCCGCCATCCAGCTCGGCGATCTCCGTGACGGTCTCGTCCAGCAGGTAGCGGTCGTGGGAGACGATGACGATGGCTCCGTCGAAGCTCCGGATCAGACCCTCCAGCCGCTCTCGGCGCGCCGCATCCAGGTGGGACTCTGGCTCGTCCAGCAACAAGACGTCGGGGCGCCGAACGAGGCAGGCCGCGAGTGCGACGAGTTTGCGCTGCCCGCCGCTGAGATCCGACGTCGGCCGGTCCGCATCATTCCCATCCACACCCAGCGACCGCAGGTAACCACGCGCCTCGCCCTCGAAGCCCTGCCCGCCCAGCTCGGTGAAGCGCTGCAATAGCCACCCGTGACGCTCAAGTAAGCGCTGCATCCGGCGCAAGTCGTCCGCCACCTCGGGCGCGCCGAGCCGCGCCTCGCAGTCCCCGATCTCGCTTCTTATCTCCGCCAGCTCCGGGCGCGCCGCGCGGACCACTTCGAGCGGCGTGCGCCCATCGCCCTCGACGTGCTGGGGGAGATAGGCGACCCTCAGACCCCGGTGCCGGATCTCCTCCCCCCCGTCCACTTCCTCCAGTCCCGCGAGGATACGCAGCAGCGTGGACTTGCCCGCGCCGTTGCCGCCGACCAGCCCGAGCCTCGCCCCGGGGTTCACCTTCATCTCCAGCCCTCGAAGCGCGGCGCGTCCACCGTAGAACTTGTCCACGGATCGGAGTTGGATCAGGGTCATGCGCGTCTCGCTCTACTCACCATACAACCCATGATGGCGTCCCTTGAGGACCCGCGCATCACCCATTTGGATGATTTTCGCCGGTCAACCACCGGCCACCAGTCCCTCGACGTACAACGTCGCTGGCCGCGTGTAACCCTCGCGCCGTACGTGCTCGAGGAAAGCTTTGCGACGTTCGCGTAGCCTTCGCCGCGCGTAGGCGGGCAGGAGCGAAAGGTACTCCGGCTCTCCTTCGGCAAGGATCAGATTATCCAGGTGCCGGACCTCATAAGGCGGCGAGACGCGCCACCGCACCTCGTCCAGCAGCGACTCGTGCAGCCCGACCAGCCGCTCGGGCGGTCCGATGCCGTAGAGCCGGGCACCCGAGACCTCGCGCGCCAATTCACCCTGGATCTCCTCATCCTCGAGCTGAACCGCCGGCACGGAAGCGACGAAGTCGCTGGTAGCGACCCGTCCGCCAGGCCGGACCACCGAGGCCAGAGCCCCGAGGGCTTCCTCCGCCTTCCTTTCGCGCACGTCCAGCTCGTGGAACAGGCCAGCGGAGTAGACAAGGTCGAAGGTGCGCGGCCCGAAGGGGGGCTCGAAGACGTCCCCGGCGACGAGGCTGACCGGGGCGGCGAGCGCCGCGTCACCGAGGGCTTCATGTCCTTCGCTGACGCGCTCGGCGTCGGCTTCGAGGGCGGTAAGGCGTCCACCCTCGCCGATGCGCTGGCTCAGGCCTTCGAGCCAGAGCGGCGAGGCGCCGCCGGCATAGAGGACGTCGAGGCCGCGGACGTCGCCAAGGAGGTCGAGCTCGCGGTCGCTGAAGGAGATCAGGTCGTCTTCGCGTTCCTCGCGTTCGCCCCGTGTCAAAGGATCATCGTCGTATAATCTCCCCGGCATCAAATTCCCATCTTGCATAAACATCTTTCCGGTTTCGCGCCCTGCTCACCGAGGGCGGACCGGTCCCATAAATTTAGACTACTATACTATCGGCGGAGTCGAGTATGAAGAAAGTGCTGACGTGATAACCCCGCCGTGAAACTGGAGATAGCAAGCAGCTAGGACCAAGGGTACTAGCTGCTTGCTGAGGTTCCTCGTGGGTGGCCCTTCCGCGGTCCATCACAGCTCGATTCTCATTGAGATTGACCCGCTTCTTCTCCCGCTCCCATTCGCGCCAACGTGTGTATCGAAAATGGCCCGAAAGGTGCAAAGACTTCCGACAGACGGGGGCGCACAATGGGCGTTCCTCCAAGTAGGAGGGGGGAAACGGCGTCCGCAGCATCCCTAGCATTCTTGCGGACGTCGTTTGTGGTTCTAGACGGGGCCGACTTCTTACCCTGGCCGCTCTTGTTGGGCGGCTACGAGACTACGGCGGCTATGCCTCAGCCTGCTCCGGTGGAGGAATGACGCCTAGCTGCTGCATCATGTCCAGCGCATCGAAGATGATGTGCTTCTCCGCTAGCTTGCCATTGACTATCCGGTCCATGTTCATAGCCGAAAACTCTACCCGCTGGCCCTTGGGGGGTATGCTCATGATCGCCTTGATGTGTCCCCCTTATTGTCAGGCGTGACCCGATTCTGTCGCCCTCTGCAACCTGATCCTCCACTACGTGGTGGATGTCAGGGAAGGCGGCGAAGAAGGTCCTGGTGAAGCCGTCGAAGCCTTCAACGTCGGTCTGCGGTTGGCCTGCGATATGGACGACGAAGGCCGGGGCGAACAGCTTCCTCATCTGAGTGAGGTTGCTATCCCTCTGCTCCATGAGTTCGAAGAAGCGGCGCGCCGGCGCCTTGTTTTCTTCAGAGGACATTGCCACCGCTTCCCGGCCCATCGAAGATATCCCTAACCCTACTGAGACATCGCCTGCCTGAGCATCTCCATCCCTTGATCTGCAGTTACGACCGGGAACACCTCTATCTCGAATATGTCGCCCCAGTCCATCCTTATCTAGCCGAACGGGTCCACGCTTTCTGCTTCCACGACCGCCATCACCCTGGGAGATTCCGTCTCTAGCCAGTATTCGGCCAGGACGTTGGCGCCCTCTGGATACTGCCACTGCAGCCGGCGAGTGGCTCCCTCTTGGAAGGTCGTCCTTGGGCAAGTGCTTAGCAGCGCTACGAACAGCATGGTTTTTCTCTCCTTTCCGGACCGCCCAGAACCGACGGGCCACCCTTTCCACCGTGAACTATGCTAGCAGCAAACGTAGCCAGATCGCTCTAGTAACTTTGTCCCACGAACTTACGAGAACACTATCACCGACACGAAAAAGGCCGGGACCCCGTAAGACCCCGCCCTCAGTCCTCCTCTTCATCCTCTTCGGCGTCGTCGCTGCCTTCTGTGTGCCCAAGGATGTAAGCCCTCAAGCCCTCCACACCGAAAACATCGAGGATCTCCAGGAGAGCTTTGCCCTCAAGGGGCTTGCCGACCCTTCCGTAACCCCTCGTGCGTAGAGGCTGGCGTTTTCCTGGCCGCTTGAGGAGCCTTCGCTCATACGCCCCTCAAGTTAGCACAACCACCGTGGAGGCGAGGGCTAAGCTGGAGCAGGCAGAGGAGTTCTGCCGCATGCTGAAGGAGTGGGGCGAGAGCCGTGAGGACAGCTTAGGAATGCGGAAGGCCAGCGAAGCCGATGGTTGGTGCAGAAGAGTTGCTTCGCTGACCTCCGAGCTTCGCCGGCCTGTGCCACAACGTTACGCCGTGGCGTTCAACTAACAGAGTGCCCTATGTCGAGCTACCCTGTCCATCGGTCCCTAACTCCTACTCGAAGGTGCTTGCCGATACTGGCGATTGTACCCCATAGTGCGTGGCCTAAACTTCCTGCAAAACGCCTGCACGATTAGTGGCATCTGCCGCAACCACCGTGGAGGCGAGGAGGCGGGTGCGGATGAAAGAGGAAGACGCCAAGCAGCGGTGAAGGCGTGAGTAAGGCCGGGACGCGCGAGTAGGAAAGATGGGCCGGATGGCGGATGCGAACTTCATTAGCGTGCTGGTAACGTGGTTCCACCGGGCCGGTCCAGCTATGAGCTGCTGCACCCGACTGGCCTGGGGATTTCTTGCGGGCCGGCCGCACATGTCTGACGACTCCGATGGGCCGGCCCATACTACCTTCTACGTTAGCTTGTAACAGCATGACAGCGTTCTAAGCGCCTCGAGAGGGCTAAAGCCACCGTCTCACCAGGAAGTAGACGCCGAGCAGTACAGCCACGGCTGCCAGCACGAGGAGCAAGGCCAGCAGGGCGAACGGCATGGTGTCGCGGCTATCCTTTCTGCCCCCGCTTGGCGGAGGGTGTCGGGTGTGAGACGATGGATGAGAAGCCCGGTCCGTGATTAACCGGAGAATCTTCTCTGGAGGGGAGATTCGGTCCGGACCGGGCTGCAGCGATGTGCGCCGACCCTAGCAGCCGTCTCGGATCGGCGCACTGTCTACTTGGACCCCAAGTTAAGCGGGTCTAGCTCACTCTCAGCTTCAACCTTCGGCAGGTAGCGTGTGGATATCTCCTCCAGGTCTGCGCGGGACACCTGGATGGTCTAGCATGGGACCGTGGACGGCGAAGAATACCGCGCATCCTCGACGCACCCTGCCGGCAAACCCGCGCGAGACTTCCGCGAACACCTCGGCGGCTCCGGGGACGTCACGACGAAGCAGGCGGCGAAGGCTCTGGGTGTGTCTCGCCGGTCGGTGCAAGCCTACGTTCGCCGGGGACTTCTCGAGGCCCGAGAAGAAGGAGAAGGCGTAAACAGACGCTTTCTCATCTCCATAGGCTCGCTCAATGCTCTACTGGATAAGCGAAGTCGCGAAGCCAACGAAACGGCGAACTTCGCTGAGGTTTCGCCGCAAAGCGAGGAGACGGCGACGACTTTCGCGAACACTGGCGAAGGTCTGCGTCATCTAGTAGAGCGCTTGGAGGCACGTACCGCAGAGGCCACAGAGCTCCGGATTCGCCTGGAGGCCACCGAACGGGCCCAGAGCACGCTCGAGGACCAACGGCGCCGAGCGCTGGAGGACCTCGCGGAGGCGCGGAGGCGGCAAGAGGAGATCGAGCAGGAGCGCGACGATCTGCGCCGCGAGCTGGATGCTATCAAAGAGGAGACAACAGAAAATCCGGAGAGCCCCGATCCTTCCCAGACCCCTCCGGAGGGCGCTGGCGAGGCTCACGCAGCCTCAGAGAGCGTACAGGAGACGCAGGAGGATGAGGAGCGTAGGGGGTGGTTCAGAAGGTTCTTCGGATTCTAGTAAGGTTTTAGTTCACTTCGGCGGATAGTAGAGGAGGAGAGCATGGCGGATGATAAGGGCAAGAAGACGAGTGTACGCCGGGCGTCGTTGTCGGCCGCAGAGGCAGCCGCGCAATTGGGCGTGTCCGAGGACAGGCTAGGCGTCTACGCTCTCCAGGGTCGCCCCTGGAGAAGTGAGGCGAGGAAGAGAACCAGCGCTACACCGTCGAGAGCGTGCTGCGGCTGAAAGCCGAGGACCTGCTGCGGGGGATACTGCAGCGGGCAGAAAGCCGCTGCCCGGACCTCTGCGCAGACGTAGAGACGCTGGCCGCCATTCAGTTCGCGCGCGGCGATCTCTCGGCGCAGGCGGAAGTGATGCGCGAGGTCGGGATCCCGTTCCGGCGCGAAACCGCATAGAGAGCCCCTGTCCTAGTGGGACCCCCACCGACGCCGGCGAAGGCTGGGAGCGCGCCTCAGAGCGTCCGTGGTGGCGGAGGGTGTTCTCGGTGGCTGATGTGCTAAAGAGGGAGGACGAACGCCAGCGCTCCAAAGAGCATCTGGAAAGACAGTTTGACTCCCTCAAGTATCTGTCTACGCTCAACGTTGCCATCACCGTCGTCGTGCTGGCTATTTACCAAGCGGGTGAGTTGAGAGCGCAGCCGCAGTGGGCCTCTCGCTAATGTTCTTCGGCTTGTCCCTCGTCAGAGCTCTAGTGAGCATGTACTACATTTTGATCAACTTGCGAGTTGGCTCGATCAGCTGACTGCATCCTTGGAGTGCTGTGGCCCGGAAGCACATTCTTAGGTGGACTGGTCGCTTTTTCTTACTTCACCCTGGCTGGAGTGTAGAGGGACGCCACAGTGCAAGACGTCGAGGGGGCGCAACTGGAGGACGGTTGAAAAATTACCGACCTGCCCCCGCCCAGTGTGCACCCTAACAGGCGGCGATGAATCCGCGATGAATCTGTGTGAGATTTGAGCGAACGGCTAGAGCGAACCTTGAAGGAACCTGGAGCGAAGCCCCGGCAGGCTTGAAGCGAACGTACAGACGTACGAGGATCATCCTAGCCGTATGTAAGGTCTGTCGCAACAGAGCCCCATCAGCGCCGAGGCGGTGCGGCACGTCGGAGATGGGGGACGCGCTCTGGAAAATTGGAGGCATAAAATAGACAGGGTCCCCAAAGAGGAACGGAGCCCACGAACCTAGATCGTGAGAACGCTTCATTGCGTGGTTGGCGGGCTTGTAACCTCCGAGAGGTGGCTTTCACGTCGATTGCACCTCCTCGCAGATGCAGGCCCGCACTTCTGACAACGAAAAAGCCGGAGTGTAACAGCCCCGGCCCACTATCCAGTAGCGACACCTACTTTACTAATTTTGCCCCCGGCGGAGCGTGGCCAGCCGGGTTCTGGTTCTCTGTGTCTTGCGTCAGCCCACCACCTGTGCACGTGGGCTGCTGCTCGCCTGGTTGGTTGCCGCCGCCGTTCGTACATGACGTGTCCACTGGCGTAATCTTGGCGAATGCAACTCCGCCGAAGGACATCGTCAACGCCATCATAAGTACCGCGAACACTAACGTAACGCGCTTCCTCATCGCTTCTCACCTCCCTCCTCTATTATCCAAAACAAAACCAGTCCACCTCTCGCACAGGGCGCGAGTCCGCGTCCACTCTTGCGCGCGAGCAGTCATACGAGCATCTATTTAGAGCTTGCGCCAATAGGTCGTGGTCGACGGGAAGGTCGAGTCTCCCAACGGTATCGTGTCCAGGCTTTTGGGATGAGTCGTCCCACGATGATGACCACCTCGGAGAAGGCCACCCAGAAGTCTATGTGCCCTGCCCTCGCCTCTCGGTGCACCACACCAGATGAGATGAGAAGGTCGACCCTCCGCGCAGTACCCTTCAGGAGGGTCTGCAAATAACTTCGGGTTCTAGCGACCCAGAGAGGAGAGTCGACCCATGACGAATACTAGCAGGGAGCAGCAGTTGACCGCAGGTCTGGACCTCGGCG
>Ga0126306_10002674_pt1 | contig 10121 bp, 8 predicted proteins | sample Plot27_FD_92592 | JGI IMG/M metagenome (GOLD analysis project Ga0126306, IMG submission 92592) | Serpentine soil microbial communities from UC McLaughlin Reserve, CA, USA - Plot27 | ecosystem: Environmental > Terrestrial > Soil > Grasslands | place: USA: UC McLaughlin Reserve, Lake County... | reverse complement strand
GATTCTCAGGACCTCGTTTGCGTTCGCGGTGTTCGAGGAGATCCTGGCGATCACGCAGGGCGGGCCGGGCGACGCCTCGTACGTCGCCGCCTGGTACAGCTACAAGCTCACCTTCTCCCCGCCGAATAACATCGGGATGGGCGCGGCCTCCGCCTATGTGCTGGCGCTCCTCGTCGGTCTATTCGCGATTGCCTATGTCCGTCTCCTCTACCGGCGGATCGCGTAACCATGGAGCCAAGAGGGCTGCCCCGTCTGCTGATGCATCTCGCCAACGGCCTGGTGATCCTGTTCATTATGCTGCCGATCGTCGCCGTCGTGCTCGGCAGCCTGCAACCCGAGAGGACGCTGCAGGGAGAGTCGCGGCGCGTCATCCCCTCCGAGTGGACGCTCGACAACTTCACAGTCATCCTCACCCAGGGTCAGCAGAAGGGCCGGATCTTCGAGCAGGCGACCTATCTCCCCGACAACATCAAGAGCTTCTACCGCGCCTTCGCCAACTCGCTCATCGTCGCGCTCGGCGTGACCTTGCTGACGGTCGGCTTCGGTGCGCTGTCGGCTTATACCGTCGCGCGCCTGAAGCTGCGCTGGGCGCTCTGGCTGATGCAGGCCAATGTCGTGGCGCGGTTTCTGCCCGCGATCGTGCTCATGATTCCGCTCTACGTCGTCGTGCGCTCGCTCGGGCAGCTCAATACGCTGCACGCCGTCGTCCTGACCGAGACCGGCTTCCTCCTGCCCTATGCGATCGTGATCCTGGTGCCGTTCTTCGCCAACATACCGGCCGATCTCGAGGACGCGGCGCGGATCGACGGCTGCACGCATTTCCAGGCGTTCTGGCGGATCATATTGCCGCTGTCGGCGCCGGGGCTTGCCGCCTGTGCCGTGATCATGTTCATCATCTCCTGGCACGAGCTGCTGATCCCCCTGATCCTCAACTCGCGGCCGGAATTCATGACACTGCCGGTGATCGTCGCCAGCCTCGTCGGCGACGTGCATGTGTTCTTCAACCTGCTGATGGCGATCTGCCTCCTGTCCCTGTTGCCGACCGTGATCCTCGTCGCGATGCTGCAGCGCTATGTGGTCGAGGGGCTCGCCGCGGGCGCGGTCAAAGGCTAACGGCGTCGCGGCTTCGACCTGGGATTTACAGCCGCGGCGGCTCGATGCCGGCTTTCGCCGCTGCCGCGAGCAGGACGGCGGTGATGTCCTTGCCACCGAGCCCGTGGCCGGTGCGCGCCTCGGCCAAACAATCTCGCGCCGCCGCGCCTGTTGGGACCGGCACCCCGGCTTGCGCCGCCGCGTTCACCCCGATCGAGAGGTCTTTATAGGCAAGATCGACCGCGAATCCCGGCTCGACGTCGCCCTTGAGCACCTTGGTCGGCCAATAGGTCTTGAGATGGTCGTTGCTCGCCAGCGAGTTCGTGATCACCTCGTACATCGTCGCCGCCGAAAGCCCGAGCTTGCTGCCGAGCGTCAGCGCCTCCGCCGAGAGCTGGCACGTCGCCATGGCGAGAAAATTGTTGACGATCTTCATGGAGATGCCGCTGCCCTGCGGCCCGCAATGGATGATCTTGTTGCCCATCGCTTCAAGGATCGGGCGCGCACGCTCGAGATCGTCAGCCGCGGCGCCGACCATGAACAGGCTCTCGCCGCGCTCGGCGTGGGCCGGCGAGCGTCCGACGGCGGCGTCGACGAAACGAATGCCCTTGTCGGCGAGCACGGCGCCGAAGGAGCGGCTCGCCGCCGGATCGATGGTGCTCATGTCGATCATCATCATCCCGGCGCGGCCGAGTTCCAGGAGCCCTCCCGGTCCGCTGACCACGCCGGCAACGTCGGGGGTATTCGGCAGCATGGTGATGACGACGTCCGCGGCCGGGATCAGCGCGGCGAGGTTGCTGGCGCGCGTGGCTCCTCTCTCGACCAGCACCGCGATATGAGCCGCATCCGTATCGAAAGCCGCGACGTCAAATCCCTTGCGCACCAGCGACGTCGCCATTGGCCGGCCCATGCTGCCGAGCCCAATAAAGCCGAGCCGTTCGCGTTGCGTGGCCATGACTGTCCTCGAGAGCGCGCGTCGGGAGAGCTTCCGAACGCGATTATTGGAGGGTCGTTACGGCGTCCGGGCAGCTGGCGTCGCTTCGCGCGGTCCGCCTGTGGAGTATCCACCCGTCGAAGGCGTCGAGCTCATAGCGCGCTTCGCATACGCCGCTGCAGCGGCTCGCGCTCTCGATCACGCGCACCATCTTCGAGGCGCCGTCGGGCGCCTCGGTGCGCAGGAAGATCACGACGTGGCTGCCGGCGTGATTGATGGCGTCGCCTTCCTTCAGGGATCCGAACGACGGGACCGGCGCCGGGCAGATCGCCTCGTGCTTCGGGAGCGCCGCCGTCGAGAAGCTGCGACCTCCGCCGCCGCAGGGGTCGATCCCCCAGGAGCGGGCGAGCAGCGCTGAGCAGTCGAGCCCCGCCGTTGCGGTGAAGGGCGCGCCGGGCGTGCAGGAGCTGCCGGGAAGCGGGATCGGGTCTCCGAGCTGCCCGGCCGGCACACCCTCCTTCACCTTGCTGACGAACGTCGCGGGCGTGTCGACGCCGCCGAAATTGTAGGCGAGGCCGCGTAGCTTCGTGCCGGCGGCGATGCCGCGATGGTGCGCCGGCTGCACCCATTTGTGCTCGGCATTTCCGAGCCGCCACAGATAAACCCCCTCATCCTTCGGCGCCGGCGTCATCTGCGCCGCCGGGGTATGATAGTCCCAAGTCTGGTCCAGATACTTGCGGGCTTCGGCGACGATCTGAGGTCCGCTGCGCGCCTGTAGCTTCGCGCCCGCTGGCGTGCGGCTCGGCTCGGCGTCGGCGAACGTCGGCGCCCCGGAGAGATGGCCGGCGGCGAGCGCTTCGGTCGCCATCTCGAAACCGTCCTGCGCGGTCGCATTCGGCACATTCGCCGGAATGATGCTTTTCTTCGCACCCGTGACATAAGGCATCGGGATGCGGTCGAGCCGGAACTGGTCCGAGGCCTCGTCATAGAGCGCGAGGACGAGGTCTCCCGCGGGCAGCACCGCCACGTAGTCGAAGGCGCGCTTCTTGCGGTTCTCGAATGGCACCCGGTAGGCGCCGTTGAGCCGGCCGCGCGGATCGTAGCGGAGCACGGTGACCTTGACGCCGATCTCTCCGGCATGCGCCTTGTCCTTCGGCTGCAACACCTTTGCCAAGACGTAGCGGTTGCCGGCAGCGTCCCGCTCTAGCTCGCGGACGCTGAGCAGCTCAAAGGCGGCGGCGCGGACCGTGAGCGGTCGACCTCGCTCCCACCGGCGCGACGGCACAGCGATGGTACGGTTGTCGACGCGCCGAAGCCGATGGTAGCCGTCACGCGCGGCGTTGTAGGGGCGGACATTCAGGCGGCATCGCGGGCCGAAAGCCCGAGCTCTCGGGATCTCGATCGTGCTTCGCTCGGCCTCGTCGACGATGGACACAGCGTCGCGCGAGCGAACAAGGCGCCACGGCTTGAAATCGCGCGGCATGCCGCAAGACCCGAGCGCCGCCTTCGTTTCCATGTCGTAGGCCTTGATGTCGGCCTTCAGGGGATCGGCCAACACGACGATATTCCGCTGCAGGCGGAACACGTTGCTCGGCCCGGCGCCGTCGACTTCCTGGCGGACCTTGATGATTCCGATCGCCGACGGCTCCTCGGCGAGGACCGGCGCGGGGCCGAGCAGCCGTGCGACCGCCGCAAACGCCATGACCCCGAAGAACCGCCCCATCGTTTAGTCCCTCATTGTGTGATGCCGGCCAGGGTGTCCGGCCGGACCGGCACGGTCAAGTTGCGCAGAATATTCGTCAAACCCGCATCGCCATTTCCGCGGCTTGGTCTTCGCTCAAGGCCGCTCCCTCGGCCATTAGCGGCCGTCACGCGGTCCTGCGGCAGGCGGTGCTCAAGCTCCGCGACGACACGGTCGTAGCTTGCAAGCTCCGTGAACTCCCGGCTCGCGGTGCCGGTGGCGTAGAAGGCGACGCCGTAGCCGAGAAGGCGCGCCGCCGCTTCGGTCTCGCCGGAGAGGATCGCAACGAGGGACAGATGCTCGACGATGCGCACGACCGCGGCTCGCCAGCCGAGCGCCCGCGCTTCGCGCAAGCCGGCCAAGGCCGCGAGCTTGGCTTCGCCCACCCGTCCCGCGGCCAAGAGGTAGGAGGTGAGATTGCCGTAACCCAGCGCCAGGAGCCGCGGGTTGTGATGGCCACTGTCGATCATCGCGCGGATCTGGTCGATCGCGGTGTCGACGGCGCCCGCCGCGAACTCAAGCTCGGCGGAGGCGACCTGCGCCGCCGCGACGCCGCGCGTATCGCCGAGCGCCCGGGCGACCGCAGCCGACTGCGCGATCAACGGGCGCGCCGCGGCAAAGTCCTGGACGAAGTATTCGGCGACCGCCATCGACCTGAGGCAGCTCGCCAAATGCTTGCTCTGACCGAGGGGGCGGAGCACCTGCAAGGCTTCATCGAGGAAGGGACGGGCTTCGCCGGTCGTCGTCGGCGTCTCGAGCGCGGCGCCGGCCTTGGCGAGCGCCTCGCCAAGGCCGTCAGGCTCGCCGGCGGTCCGAAAGAGCTCCGCAGCGCGCCGGGCGGGCTCGAAGTTGGTGCGATCGCCATGAGCGCTGTTCGAGGTGCGGCCGAGCCAGAGGCGCGCCGCCGTGCTCGACGGGGTGTCTTCGTCGGCGCGATCGAGCGCCGTCGCGAACCAGCGCTCGCGCTCCGGCAGGAGGGACAGCTCGTCCCATATCCGCACGCTATGGCTCGTCAGCTCGATGCCGAGCTTCGCATCGCCCTCGGGGCCGAACGCCCAATCCAGCGAGGCGCGCAGGTTGTCGAGTTCGGGCTCGTACTTCGCAAGCCACGCCGCGGTCGGGGTTGTCGGCCAGGCAGCGCCCGCTTCGGCGTAGTGCCGGATGAGGTATTCGGCGAGACGGCGGCGGCGTCCGCGCTCGCCGCTCTCCCGCAGCTTGTCGAAGGCGTATTGGCGGACGGTCTCGAGATATTTGTAGCGCGGCTCGCTTCCCGAGAAGTCCGGGACGACGAGGGATTTGTCCATGAGGCAAGACAATAGGTCGAAGACGCTGCCTTCCTCGACGGGGCCGCCGGAAGCAACCCAGGCGGCGGACTCCGCCGTCCAGCCGCCGGCAAAAACCGAAAGTCGCCGCAGCAGCGTCTTCTCGCCTTCGGTGAGGAGGTTGTAGCTCCAGTCGAACAGCGTCCGCAGGGTCTGGTGGCGTGGAAGGGCCGTGCGGCTTCCCCTGACGAGCAGGAGGAAGCGATCGTGCAGGCGGCGAGCCCCTGCGCCGGCATCATCCGCAACTGCGGAACGGCAAGCTCGATCGCCATCGCGATGCCGTCGAGATGCTTGCAGATGTTGGCGACCGCCGGGGCATTGGCGTCGCTCAAGGAGAAGCCGTCGACGGTCGCGGTGGCGCGCTCGACGAACAGGCGAACCGCGCCGTAGCCGAGGGCTTCCGCGGCGGTGATGCCCTCCGTGCGGCTCGGGAAGCTCAGGCTTGGAACCCGATAGGTGCTCTCCCCGTCGATGCCCAGAGGCTCGCGGCTCGTCGCGAGGGGCAGGAGCGAGGGGCACGCGAGCACGAGTTGCTCGGCGAGCCGCGCCGCGGCTTCCACGAGGTGCTCGCAATTGTCGAGGATGAGGAGCGCCTTCTTCTGGCGCAGATACCCGGCCGCGCTGTCGGTCGCCGAGCGGCTGCCCTGCACGGGCACCCCGATCGTGCTGCAGACCGTCTCGGCGACGAGCAGCGGATCCTCGAGCGGGGCAAGCTCGGCGATCCAGACGCCGTCGGGATACTCCTCCAGGAGCGCTGCCCCGACCTCGATCGCGAGGCGCGTCTTGCCGGAGCCGCCGGAGCCGACCAGCGTCACGATGCGGTACTTCGCGAGCCTCGCTCTGACCTCCGCCACGTCTCCCTCGCGCGGCACGAACGAGGTCACGGGCCGCGGCAGGTTGTGGACCTTGGCGTCGAGCGAGCGCAGCGTCGGAAAGCGCGCCGTCAGGCCCGGCGCGACGAGCTGATAGACCTGCTCCGCCCCGGCCAGATCCTTGAGCCGGTGCTGGCCGAGATCGAGCAGGCTCGCCTGCGGCGGCAGCTCGCCGTGAGTCATGTCGGCCGCGGCCGCCGAGATCAGGACCTGGCCGCCGTACGCGATCCCGAGAAGCCGCGCGCAGCGGTTCATGCCCTGGCCGAAGTAGTCGTTGTCGCGCGACTCGGCCGGACCGGCATGGATCGCCATGCGCACCTTGATGCCGCCGACGTCCGAGAAATCCTCGCCGCCGAGCGCCTGCTGCGCGGCAAGCGCCGCCGCAATGGCATCGGAAGGAGAGACGAAGGCGGCATAGAACGCGTCGCCGGCGGTGCGGAACACGTGGCCGCCCGCCCGCAGCAGCGTCTCGCGCACAAGATGGTCGTGGCGGGCCATGGCGACGCGCATGGCTTCGGGCCACGCCTCCCAGCGCTGGGTCGAGCCCTCGATGTCGGTGATCAGGAAAGCGAGAACGCCGCTCGGCAGCGCCTGCCCGGCGCGCGGGGCCGAGGCGGTGTCGAGGACGGCCGGGGAGCCTGGCATGCGCTCTCTTCCGACCCTCATCGAACAGTTCGAGCTAGACCCGATACGTCCGCGCAAGACAGCCGAGGTCACCGCGCGAGACAGTCTTGTCGAGCTTGGACGAGAACCCGTTCCGCGTCCAGGCCTTTCGACCGGATAGAGCATGACGGAATGGGGATCGAACGCGCCGCAGGCTGGTCCTCCCGCCTCGCTCACGCTAGTGGCTCGTGCGGCCGTGCGGCTCGCGGCCGCGCGCGCTTGGGAGAGGGCGAATGGGTCTGAGGATTGCGGTCGGCGGTTTCATGCACGAGACTAATACCTTCGTCGCGAAGCCGACGACCTGGAACGACTTCGTGGAGGCCGGGCCGTGGCCGACGCTGACCATCGGCGAAGGCGTGCTTTCGACCTTCCGGGGCATCAATCTCGCGATCGCCTACTTCATGGATGCGGCCGAGAAAGCCGGGCACGTCATGGTCCCGCTCGCCTGGGGCGGGGCGATGCCGGGCGGCAAGGTCGCGCGCGACGCCTTCGAGCGCATGGCGGGGATCATGGTCGACGGGCTGCGCCGCGAGAAGCCGGACGCGGTCTTCCTCGAGCTGCACGGCGCGATGGTGGCGGAACACCACGATGACGGCGAGGGCGAGCTGCTCGCCCGCGTGCGCGACACCGTCGGCTCTGACGTGCCGATCCTGATGTCGCTCGATCTGCACGCCAACGTCTCGCCCGCGATGGTGGCGGCGGCGGACTTCATTTCCTCGTACCGCACCTATCCCCATGTCGACTGGGGGGCCTCCGGCGGGCGCTGCGCCGAATGGCTCGACCGCGTGCTCGCCTGGAAGCGGCCGGCGCGGGCGCTCCGGCAGGCACCGTTCCTCGTGCCGGTCACCACCGGCTGCACCTATGTCGAGCCGGCGAAGGGGCTGTACGAAGAGCTCGCCCGCATCGAGACCGAGACCGGCGTGCATCTCTCCCTCAACATGGGCTTCCCGCCGGCCGACATCCGCGACGTCGGCCCGAGCGTCACGGCCTATGGCCCGGATCGGCCGGCGGTCCACGCCGCCGCCGACCGTCTGTTCGCGGCGCTCGTCGCGGCCGAGCCGGGCTTTGCCGCCCACCGCCCGCTGCCGGTCTATGACGCCGTGCGCGAGGCCCTTCGCGTTGCAGGAACCGCGACGCGACCGGTCGTTCTCGCCGACACGCAGGACAATCCCGGTGCCGGAGCACCCTCGAACACCACCGGCCTCATCGCCGAACTCCTGCGCCAGGGCGCCGAACGGGCGATTGTCGGCATCGTGCACGACCCCGCCGCGGCCGCGGCCGCGCATGCGGCGGGCCTCGGCGGAAGCCTCGCCACCCTCGGCGGGGGCGGGGAGGGGCCCGGCCAGGAGCCGCTTGCCGGACCGTGGCGCGTCGCCGCTTTGAGCGACGGGCGCTTTCGCGGCACCTCGCCGATGCTCCGCGCCGCCGTCGCGACCATGGGACCGACGGCGCTCCTCGCGAAGGGCGGTGTCGAGGTGCTGGTCGCGACGATCCGCCAGCAGCCGATCCACAAGGAGACCTTCTCCCATCTCGGCGTCGACCTCGCGTCCCGCGCCGTCATCGGGCTGAAGAGCTCGGCGCATTTCCGCTCCGGCTTCCAGGACATCGCGGAGCGGGTGATCGTCTGCCTCGCGCCGGGCGTGAATCCCGAGGACCCGGCGAGCTTCGCGTTCCGCAACATCCGCCCGGGGGTGCGGCTGCGGCCGAACGGCTGAGGGTCAAAGCTTCACGCCCTCGATGTAGCCGCGGTTCCAGGTCGGGCTGATCAGGATCTCGTTCATGCACACGGTCACAGGCAGGCGAGCGACGAAGAGGATGGTCTCGGCGAGGTCCTGGACTGCAGCATGCGCGCCTTGTCCTCCGGCGTGACCGGCACCGGGCGCTTGTCGAGGATCGGGGTCGCGACCTCGCCGGGGCAGATGCAGCACGAGCGGATGCCGTGCCGGCACTCCTCCTGGTTCAGGCTCTCGCTGAGCGCCACGAGCCCGTGCTTCGCCGCGGAGTAGGCAGGCCCGGTGAGCCGCGACACGTAGCGCCCGGCCCAGGACGAGATGTGGATGATGAGCCCGCCGTTTTGCGCCCGCATCATAGGCAGCACGGCGGCGCAGGCGTAGAACGGGCCCGAGAGGTCGGCCTCGACGACCGTGTCGAAGCCCTCCGGATCGACCTCGCGCCAGCTGCGATTCTTGACGTTGACGCCGGCGCTGTTGACGAGGATGTCGCAGCGGCCGAACTCCTCCTCGATGCGCTTCGCCACCGCCCGCACCTGCACGGCGTCGCGCATGTCAGCGGGCTGGACGAGCGCGGTGCCGCCGGCGGCGCGGATCATGCCGGCGGTCTCCTCCAGCGGCTCGGTTCGCCGCCCGCTCAGGACCAGCCTCGCGCCGGCCTTGGCGAGAGCGACCGCCCCGGCCTGGCCGATGCCGGAGCCTGCTCCGGTAACCCAGGCGACCTCGTCGGTAATCGAACGGAACATGTTTCCTCCGGTGTCTTGTGCGCGGCAACTTCGCGCCTCCTGGCGGGCTTGTGAAGGCTCGCCCGGCTTGCACCGGCTGAAGGAAACCGCATCTTGCCGGGAGTTCGCCCGAGGGATTGCGATGCGCCGCCTGATGCTCCTCCGCCACGGCAAGGCAACTTCTCCGGACGCGACGAAGGACATGGATCGCCCGCTCGCGGCGCGCGGCCGCGAGGCCGTGCCCCGGATTGCGGCGCATCTTGCCGATGAGCAGCTCTTTCCCGACCTCGCCCTCGTCTCCCCGGCGCGGCGCACGCGCGAGACCTGGGAGCTTGTCGAGCCTGCGCTCGGCCCAGTGCCGGCGCGCTTCGAGCCGCCCATCTACGAGGCACCGCCCGAGCGCCTGCTCGGCGTCATCCGCGAGGTTGAGCCGGCGGTCCGTACGCTCCTCCTCGTCGGCCACAATCCCGGCTTCGAGGACTTGGCGAGACTCCTCGTCGGCCATGGCGACCGCTACGCCTTCGCCCGCATGGCGAAGAAATATCCGACCGCCGGGCTCGCCGTGATCGATTTCGACATCGAGGATTGGGCAGCCGTGAAGCCGGGCAGCGGCCGCCTCGACCGGTTCGTCACGCCGAAATCGCTTGGGCAGGACGAAGACGATTGAGCGCCTGAACCGATCGCCCGGCGGTTCGTTCTCGACGAGTGCAACGCCGCGCCGCAAGGGGTATTGTTTCACGCCGACCAGGTGACTGCCGTGATCGAGTTCCTTCTCGCGCCGCTCGCGCTCGTGCTTGCGAGCGGACCGACCTTCGAGCGCGCGCTCGCGGCGGCGGCCGAGCTGCGGCTTCGCGCCGGGGCTGCCGTGGAGCGCCCGGCCGAGCCGCCGCACGCGACCTACCTCGCGGCCGATCGCGCCGTCAGCAACTGGCGCGCCGAGGCGCTGCACGACCTGCAGCCGCGGCCCGTCTCGGCGATGGCGGTGCTGCTCAATGTCGAGCGGCCGGTCGTCACCCGCTGCGTCAAGCTCAACAACTATTGG
>Ga0126306_10002673_pt1 | contig 10121 bp, 11 predicted proteins | sample Plot27_FD_92592 | JGI IMG/M metagenome (GOLD analysis project Ga0126306, IMG submission 92592) | Serpentine soil microbial communities from UC McLaughlin Reserve, CA, USA - Plot27 | ecosystem: Environmental > Terrestrial > Soil > Grasslands | place: USA: UC McLaughlin Reserve, Lake County... | reverse complement strand
GACAGACCTGGCCGCGGACGCCAGAGCGTCGACGCCGAGCGTCGCGGCGCGGCTCGTCGTCCCCGACGCGGACGAGGTGCGCGAGCGGCTGACGCAAACGCGCCGCCGGCTCCAGCGCGCGCCCCTCCACCTGCTCGAGCGCAAGCGTGCCCGCCTCGACGGCGCGTACGGCCGGCTGCGCGCGCTTTCGCCCAGGGCGACGCTGGAACGCGGGTACGCGATCGTGCGCGACGGCGGCCGGATCGTGCGCGAAGCGACCGAGGTCGCGACCGGAGAGCGCGTCGAAGTCGAGCTCGGCCAGGGCGGCTTTAGCGCCACGGTCGAGGAAACCAGATGACCTTCGAGGAGGCTCAGAAGGAGCTGGAGCAGATTGTCCAGCAGCTCGAGTCAGGTCAGGCCAACCTCGACGATGCGATCAAGCTCTGGGAGCGCGGCGAAGAGCTGCATCGTCTCTGCCTCGAGCAGCTCGACTCAGCCCAGGGGAAGATCGAAGTGCTCAAGCCGACGGAACCTGCATAGAATCTCGCGCAAGATGGAGGCAGCCGAGCTTCTCAAGCGGGTTCCGCTCTTCGCCGACCTCGAAAGGAAGGAGCTCGAGCAGATCGCCAGCTCGATGAAGGCGCGGACGTTCTCCTCCGGCCAGCAGATCGCGGTCGAAGGAGAGAGCGGCGTCGGCTTCTTCGTGATCGAAGACGGGCAGGCCAAGGTCACGGTGCAAGGAGACGAAGTTCGCACGCTCGGCCCCGGCGACTACTTCGGCGAGGTGGCTCTGATCACGCACGGCGCGCGTACAGCGACCGTCACCGCCGACACCGAGCTCAAGACCTACGGAATGACCTTCTGGGACTTCCGGCCGCTCGTCGAGGACACTCCGGGCATCGCCTGGAAGCTGCTGCAGGGCGCCGTCAAGCAGTACGACCAGTCACAGCAGGGCTAGCCCAGCGCCCAGCTCGACGAGATCCTCGCGCGCCCGCGCGGGATCGCCGCTGAGCTCGTAGATCTCGACGCCCGCCGGCCGCTCGAGCACCTTCCCGCCGAACACCGCACACCGGACGCCCGCCTTCTCACACGCGTTGAGAACGGCGGACGGCGCCTTGCCCAGCCACGTCGAGCGGTCGATCGTGCCCTCGCCGGTGACGACGAGATCGGCGCCGCGAAGCTGCTCCCGAAACTCGGTCAGCTCGAGGACGAGCGAGGCGCCCTCCACCAGCTCGGCCCCGAGAGACGCCAGGGCCGCCCCAAGCCCTCCCGCGGCTCCCGCGCCCGGCAGCTCTCTGAACGGCTCGAGTGTGGGATTGGCCAGCAGCCTTCGCTCCAGCTCCGGAAGCTTTTCGGGCGTCGCGCCCTTCTGCTTCGCGAAGACCCACACGGCGTCGAGCAAAGGCGCGCGCACGTCGCAGGCGGCCCGCACGGGTAGCCGAAACCCCTCGAGCACCTCCAGCAGTCCGAGACCGCCGTCCACCGTCGCCGTCCCTCCAAGGAAGACGACCAGCTCGGCCGGATCCGCAGCGGTCGCGTCGAGAATCAGCTCGCCGAGACCACGGCTCGTGGCCCGCATTACGTTCCGTTCGTTTTCGGCCACGAGCCCGAGGCCGATCGCCTCCGCCGACTCGACTGCGGCGACACGGTCTGCGAGAAGCAGCCAGCGGGCGCGAGTCTCTCTGCCGAGTGGGTCGTGAACCAGCGCCTCTCGCCACTCGCCGCCGAGCGCCGTGTAGAGCACGTCGAGCGTGCCCTCTCCACCGTCGGCCACCGGGAGCAGCTTGGCGCCCCGCAAGCCCTCAGCCAGCGCGGCTGCAGCGTCGTGAGCCGAGAGGACGCCTTTGAGGCTAGCCGGACACGCCAGTGCGCGCATGGAGCTCCTCGGGCACGGCGTCTTCCGCGCTCTCCGACTCCTGCGCGCCCATGCGCAGCGTCGCGAGCGAGAGTCCTTCGCGCATCAGGAACAGCAGGCCGAGGCTCACGCCGACCGACATCTCCAAAACCTGCAGCCCAAGCCCGAACGCGATCCCCGTCGAGTACGCGACGCCGTAGGAAACGAGTGGCAGCGCAATGACCGCCTGGACTAGGCCGACGTTGCCCGGCCAGAGCGGGAAGATCGTTGCGACGTTCATGAGCAGCAGGACGAGGCCGGCGGCGGGCATGGCCTCCTCGATCCCGAACGCGAACATCGTCGCCCAGACGGCGAATAGTTGGAGGAGCCAGCCCGTCGTCTGCAGCAGAGCCGCCGCGACGGCGGCAGGCGGCTCGCGCATCACGTTCAGGCCGAGCCGCGCCATAGCGAACAGCTTGCGCACTGCCCGCGCGCTCTCCGGCAGGGGGCGCTGCTCCAGCCCCGCGACGAGCATCGTCACGAGGAAGAGGGCGATGCCGACGACGATTGCGATCTCGAGGCTCGTGATCGCCCAGCGCGGGATCCTCGCCGTCGCCAACACGTAGATCGTCAAGATCAGCACGGGAATCACGTCGAAGAGCCGGTGCGCGAAAACCGATCCGAGCAGGCGGCCGGTTGCCCCTTTCCCACGCTCCATCCCCCGGGTGAGGACGGCAACACGCGCCAGCTCGCCGATCCGTCCCGGCAGCACCGCGTTCCCCAGCAGCCCGATTGCGAAGGCCGAGAACACCCGCCGGAAACGAGGCTGCTCGGCCCGGGGCAGGGCCTGGTTGATGACCGTCCGCCATGCCCAGGCCCGGATCACGACCGAGAGGAGATTGAGGCCGAGTGCGGCCGCGATCCAGCCCCAGGAGACGAGCCGGAACGCATCCCAGACGCGGCCCCAATCGGGCCCGCGCCACCACAGCACCGCCAGGATGGCGACGAGCATCAGAACCAAGATGAGCCCCCGCAAGAACCCGCTCTGCGGGGCCCCGGTCCTCATGCCGCGGCCGGCACCCGCCCCAGCACCCGCTCGTAGACCTGAAGCAGCCGGCGCGCGATCTCGTCCCACGAGTAGCGCTCCTCCGCGAGCCGGCGCGCCGCGAGGCCGAAGTGGCAACGCCGGTCCTCGTCGGCGAGGAGCGAGACCAGCGCGTCCGCCAGCGCGACTGGGTCGCCGGGCGGGACGCTGAGACCGGTCTCCGGCGTCATGACGTCACGGTAACCCTCGATATCCGAGGCGACGACCGGCGTGGCGCAGGCAAAGGCCCTCGTCAGCACCATCCCGAAGCTCTCGCCGCCGAGCGACGGCGCCGCCATTGCCTTCGCCGTGAGCAGCTCCTCCGTCAGCCGCTCCTGCGGAAGGAAACCGAGCGCGTCGATCCCCTCGTCAGGGATCCGCTGTCTCGCGATCATCAGCCGGACGGCAAGCGGGTCGGCGCCGATCACGCGCAGCCGGGCTCCGGTCCGTCGGTGGATCTCCGGCCAGGCGCGGAGCATCACGGGCAGGCCCTTCCGCGCCTCCTGCCGCCCCACGAACAGGATCCGGTTCTCCCGGCCCGCGGGCTCGGCCCCGGGCGGGATCAGAACACCGTTCGGGATCACCTCGTACTCGGCGGGCGCATAGCGCTCGGCCGTTGCCCGCGCCCGTTCGGAGACGGCGATCCGCGCATCGATCCGGTCGAGCAGAAACCCCCAGACCGGCATCCCGATCTTCGTCCAGCCGAGCTCACCGGAGGCGTGGAAGGTCGCAACGACCGGGGAACGCGTCATCGCCAGCGCGCCGATCGACAGGACAGGCGTCAGCGGCTCGTGGACGTGCAGAAGATCGAACCGTTCCCGCTCGAGCGCGCGCCTGACGCGCCGCACCGACCGGGGCCCGAGGATGATGTTCGGCAACGAAGCATTCGCAGGCACGATCGCCGACCGGCCAACGGGGATTACATCCGGCGGCGGGGGCCCGTCGCGGCCGACGCGAGGGTGCAGCGCCCGCGTGAACTGCCCCGGCGGGTCGTTGCCCATGATCGTCCGCGTCTCGACGCCGAGGTCGCGGAGGGCTTGCGCCTGGAGCTCCGCATGCTCCACGACGGCACCCCAGAACGACCAGGAGTACGGGACGACGATCCCGACCTTCACCCGCGCAACTATGACGAACGGAATCTAGGTGGCTACGCGTACGGCCTGCTCGCGGGCGCTGCTCGGCAGCAGCGGCAGGTCGACGACGAACGTCGACCCCTCCCCTTCCCTCGAGCTGACCGAGACCCGGCCCTCCATCCGCCGGGCGAGCTCGCGGCAGATGTACAGGCCCAGCCCGGTTCCGCCGACGCCCCGGGTCTGCTGGGGATCGACGCGGTAGAACTTGCCGAAGATCCGCTGCTGCTCGCCGTGCGGGATCCCGAGACCCTCGTCACGCACTGCGATCCGCAGGCCGCTGTCGCGCAGCTCGAGCTCGATCTCCACACGCCCGCCCTCGGGCGAGTACTTGACGGCGTTGTCGATCAGGTTGAGCAGCACCTGGCGGAGCCTGTCCTCGTCGCCCGAGACGAGCGCCGCCGACTCCGGCGTGACGGCCTCGATCGAAATGCCTTCTTTCCCTGTGAGACCCGCTTCGACCTCCGCCACGACGTCGCGCACCAGGCCGACAGGGTCGAACTCCTGATCCGTCAGCCGCAGGCGGCGGGCGTCGATCTGGTTCGCGAGGAGGATGTCGCCGACGATCCGCGTCAGCCGTTCCGACTCCTGTGCGATCAACTCGAGCAGCCTGGCGCTGTCCTCCTCGCCGAGGCGCAAATCGGACCGCAGGAGCGTGCGGGCGCAGCCGTAGATCGCGGCGAGCGGCGTGCGCAGCTCGTGCGAGACCGTCGCGACGAAATCGCTCTTGAGCTCGTCGAGGGCGCGGTCCTCGGTCAGGTTGCGGAACGTATAGACGATGCCGTCCTCGAACTTCACCCCCGAGATCGAGAGCCAAAGCTCGCGCCCGTCGATCTCGAGCGGAAGTGTCTTTGCCTGGATGCTGCCGGGCCCCGGTACCGTTGCGATCGGCACCTCGGGCCCGATCGCGGCCCAGCCGGGCACGGCCTCTCCGACACGGCGACCGATGACGTTCTCTGCGTCGAGCCCCGTGATCACGCCCGCCGCTGGATTCCAGAAACGGATCACGTCGTCGTCGTCGACAAGGAAGACGCCACGGTCGACGTTGTGGAGCACTCGCGCGTGACGCTCGAGCTCGACCCGCTGCTCCGCGACCTGGCGGTCGAGCCGCCGGACCCGGATCGCGCGCTCGAGCGAGGCTACGAAGTAGTCGCGGTCGATCGGCTTCTGGACGAAGTCGTAGGCGCCGCCGCGCAACGCCCGCACCGCCAGGTCGTGCTCTCCGTGGCCGGTGATCAGCAGCGTCGGTGTGCCGGGACGAACCTGCTTGATCTCGGTCATCAACACGAGCCCGTCCATGCCCGGGAGCTTGATGTCGCTGACGATCGCGTCGTAGTCGGTCTTGCGGATCAGATCCAGCGCCTCGAGCGCAGTCTGCGAGGTGTCGATCTGGATGCCGTTCATTCGCAGACGGAGCGCCTCGGGGAGAGCCTCGAGCAACGCTTCGTCGTCGTCGACGATCAGAATCCGCGCGTTCTCGCTCATTCGCCGGCCTCCTCGCCAACGGGCTCCATTGCCCCCGGCAGCTCGATGTGGAAGATGGCGCCCTCTTCCGGCCGGCCGTCGACCCAGATCTCGCCGCCGTGCTCCTTGAGGATGCTGTAGGTGATCGACAGACCGAGGCCGGTGCCGCCGCCGACCTCCTTCGTCGTGAAGAACGGGTCGAAGATGCGCTGCTCGATCTCAGCGGGAATGCCGGGACCCGTGTCGGCGACGGTGATTTTGACCTTGTCGCCGTCCCGCCGGGAAGCGATGTGAATTTCGCGCCGGTCGGCATCGGCCAGCGCATCGCGGGCGTTCGTCAGCAGGTTGACGAAGACCTGCTCGAGCTGGATCGGGTTTCCGCGCACGATCAGGTCGACCCCGTGGAGGTCGAACGACACCTCAATCGCCCGAATCCGCAGCTGCTCCTGCACGAGCGAGAGCGACCGCGCAATCACGTCGTCTACGTCGACCGGCTCGAGCCTGACCGGCGCCGGACGGCCGAACGTCCGCAGGTGCGTGATGATCTCGGTTGCCTTCCGCAACTGCTCCATCGCCTTCACCAGATCGCTCTTGATCCGCTCTGGATCCGGATCGCGGAGCTCGATCAGATCGATCGCGTTGCCGATGAAGAGCCCGATGTTGTTGAGCGGGTTGTTGAGCTCGTGCGCGACCCCGGTGGTCAGCTCGCCCAGCGTCGCGAGCTTCCCCGCCTGAACGAGCTGCTCCTGCTTGTCGCGCAGCTCCTGCGCCGTCTCGCGCAGGTCGCCCATGATGTGGATCATCGCCTTGCGGCTGTCGCCCAGCCTCAGGTTCGACTCGTGCGAGTCCTTGAGGATGTGGAGTAGCGCGCGGCGGGAGTTGTCGAGCCGCTCCGTCTGCCGCGCGAGCCGGCTCCGGTCACTCTCGTAGTCGGCGAGGATGTGCAGCATCGCCCGCCGCTGGTCGCCCAGCTTGCGGTTCGACACGTGCAAATCGCCCATGATGTTGAGCAGTGCGCGGCGGCGCTGCTCCGCCTGGCGCACGAGCAGCTCGAGCTGCTCGATCTCCGCGCGCAGCGCCTCCGTTTCGGGGGTTGCGCCGCCGTTGCCGGCCGCATGCGGCGCGTGGGCATCCGGGTCGGGCGCCATGATCTACCGCGAGGCGCTTGCCCTCAGCTTGGCGACCTCCTGCTGCAGGCCTTCCAGCTCCTTCTCGAGGGCGATCATCTTCAGCTCCCGGCCGACGACGACCTCCTCGAATTTCTCGAGGTCGAGGATCTTCTCCTGGAGCTCGGACCGGGACTGCTCGAGGTCGCGCACGACCTCCTCGTACGCGCGCATGTCGCGGAGGATCCCGATCGCGCCGATCACGTTGCCGTCGCCGTCCCGAAGCGCCGAGGCGTTCAGCGTCGTCGGGATCACCTCGCCCGAGGCGCTGCGCGGGTTGAGGCGTGCATTCCGGGTCACGCCGTGCTCGACGACCTCGCGGATCGCCTCCGTGAACTCGCGCGTCTCCTCCGGGCTGATGAACCGCGACAGCGACTGCTCGACCACCTCGTCCTGGCGGAAGCCCAGGAGCTGGGACACGGCTTCGTTCGTCTGCAGGATCTTTCCCTCGAGGTCGGAGACGAACACCGGGTCGGGCGCGTTTTCGATCAGGCTCTCTGCGTACGCACGCGCCTTGTCTAGCTCGCGCATGTCGCGGAGCACGCCGATCGCGCCGATCACGTTCCCGTCGGAATCCCGCAGCGCCGACGCGTTCAAGCTCGTCGGGATCACCTCGCCCGAGGCGCTGCGCGGGTTCAGCACCGCGTTGCGGGTGACGCCGTGCTCCACGACCTCGCGCAGGGCCGCGGTGAACTCGCGCGTTTCCTCGGGGCTGATGAAGCGGGCGACCGACTGCTCGACCACCTCGTCCTGGCGGAAGCCGAGCAGCTGCGACACGGCCTCGTTCGCCTGGAGGATCTTGCCCTCGAGGTCGGAGACGAACACGGGATCGGGTGCGTCCTCGATCAGGCGCTCGGCGTAGGCGCGCGCCTTGTCGAGCTCGCGCATGTCGCGGAGGATCCCGATCGCGCCGATCACGTTGCCTTCCGAGTCGCGCAGCGCGGAGGCGTTCAGGCTCGTCGGAATAATCTCGCCGGAGGCGCTGCGCGGGTTGAGCACGGCGTCGCGGGTGACCCCGCGCTCCACGACCTCTCTGAGCGCCGCCGTGAACTCGCGCGTCTCCTCTTCGCTGATGAAGCGCGACAGCGACTGCTCGACCACCTCGTCCTGGCGGAAGCCGAGCAGCTCCGAGACCGCTTCGTTCGCCTGCAGGATCTTTCCGTCCAGGTCGGCGACGAACACCGGGTCGGGCGCGTTCTCGATGATGATGTCCGCAGCGAGAGCGCTCTGCGGCGCAGAGCTGTCGCCGTCGACGACCGCCGTCGCGCGATTAAAGACCTTTCTGGCCACCTTCGTTCCTCCATGCGAGTAGGAAAAACCGGGCTTTACAGGGCTCTTTCATTGTGCTTGCTGCCAACCCTTCTGGCAATGATCCCGTGCTGCAAGGGACGATGAAAGCGTGAGCGCGAAGACCAATGCCGCGATCGGCTCCGGCGCGATCCTGCTTGCGCTCGTACTGGTTCCGGCCATCTGGGCCTGCGGCGAAGGCATCTCCGGCTGGAACGTCCTCGTCTTCGGGCTCGTCGCCGCCGGAGCGAGTCAGCTCGGTTCGGCCGCGGGCCGCTGGTCGGGGCAGCGGGGGGTCGGGATCGCGGTCACGGTCATCGCCGTGCTCGTCTCGCTCTTCGCGATCGGCGCGATCACGGCCGGAACCTGTTCGTGAGGCAGAGCCTCTAACTGAATGACGCTTCGTCGTCGGGGTGCGATGGGTGGTGCGAGGCAAGGACGCAGCGTCTCGTTCGTATCCGGAGGATACGGGCGAGACCGAGGACGCCGCCTCGCGCCGCTCGGCGCGGCCCGAGGGCACAAGGCTTCGTTCTGTTAGAGGCTCTTAGCTCCCGAGCTCGTCCAGCCGCGACTCGAGCTCCCGCACCCGCGCCCGGGCCTTCTCCAGCTGCTCCTGCAGCTTCTTCCTGCGCGCGACGTTCGGATCCGGCTTGGGCTTGGGCGGCGGCTTCGGCGCGGGCTTCGGCTTGGCCTTCGGCTTCGGCCGCGGCCTCGCGCGCAAGGCGCGTGCCGGCACGGCGGACAGAACCGGCCCGAACCCCGACTGCTCGATGTCGCCCGTGAGGGTTCCGGCCAGGAGCGCCTTCGACGCCTCCTTGTCGACCGAGGCGGCTCGCAAGGTCTGCGCCACCCGCTGCAGGGTCGCTCCCTCGGCGCCGAGCTCGTGGCGCGCAGCCGTCGTCAGCTCGTCCAGACGATCTCGATGTGAGCGCGACGCGTCCCGCAGCGCCTCGGGCCCGCGCCCTCCGACCGCGGCTCGCTGCGCCTTCCGAAGGCCCTCCCCCGCCTTGACAAGCCCACGCAGCTCCTGCGGCCGCCGCCGCGCGAGCTGGTTGATCGTCCACGCCGACACCGACGGCTTCCGGAGCGCCTTGACCTCGTCGGCCGCTTCCTTGCGCCCCGCGCGCCGAAGCTCCTTCACGAGCTCGTCCCGGGCCTTCGTGAACTCCTCGAGCGGGAGCCCATAGAGGTCGGCCGCTTTCCGCGCCACGTCCAGATCTTGACCTACGGGGCGCAGGCGTACCTCGTTCGAGGGAACCTCGCGCCTCGACGAGCAAGCCTTTCTCGGCAGCGGCGTCTCTAGCTGTACCAGCCGTCAAAGAGTCAGGAGACCGCATGACCCGCCGTATTCTCATTCTCGTTTTCGCCGCAGCGTTGCTCACTCTCGCCGGTTCCGCACAGGCCGACGTCGTCAAGCCGCTCGTGGTCCTCGGCCCGACCACCGTCCGCAACGGGACGGCCGTCGTCTCGGGGACGCTCGGTCTCCCAGGCTCGGCCGCCGAGTTGACGATCAACGGCCAACCTGCCGCCGTCGATGCGGGCGCCAGCTTCGCCGCGACCGTCAATCTGGACGGAGCGAGCAGGTTGACGCTCGCCGTCAGGTGAGAGGGCGAGACGATGACGACCAACACCGTCGGCCCAGGCGGGCTGCTCGCACCAAGCGTTCTCGCGAACCTCGAGCAAGCCGCGGTCACGATCCTCAAGCCGCCGGACGGCTTCACGAGCCTCGACAACCTGCCGCTGACGGTCGAAGGGTCGGTGCTCGACAAGGACAGGCTTACCGATCTGAAGGTGAACGAGGTCGAGGTCCTCGGGCAGATCGGCGCCGACCACCGCTACAGCGTGCGGGTGCCCGGAACTTCCAAAGCGATCACTCTGAGCTTCACCGACCGGCAGGGCGTTACGCAGAGGACGGAGGTCCCCGTCGAGCGCGTGCCGGCCTCGGCGCCGTCGACGCCCGCCTCCCCAGTGGGCCGAACGGTCGAGGCGAGCGAGGCGGTCGGAGTACAGATCGCCCGCGTTCGCTACTCCGCCGAGGGTATCGGGCGAACGAAGCGCCTCCGCGTCGTCGTGACGGTGAAGGATCGACGCGGGGTCCTGGTCCGCAATGCCTCGGTCAGCGTCCGCAGCGTCAAGCCGCGGTGCCTCCGCAGTCCCAAGGCGAAGAGGACAACCGG
>Ga0126306_10002672_pt1 | contig 10122 bp, 12 predicted proteins | sample Plot27_FD_92592 | JGI IMG/M metagenome (GOLD analysis project Ga0126306, IMG submission 92592) | Serpentine soil microbial communities from UC McLaughlin Reserve, CA, USA - Plot27 | ecosystem: Environmental > Terrestrial > Soil > Grasslands | place: USA: UC McLaughlin Reserve, Lake County... | reverse complement strand
TCGGCCTCGCCGGTGCTCGCGCGCGGCGGCTCGGCGTTCCGGTCGCCGCGGGGCTTGGGCCCGTACTCGATGTCGACGCCGTGCAGCTCGAGCGCGACCCGGTTCTCGCCGGCGCTGGTCGTGTAGCCGCGCGGCTCGAAGCGTCCGGAGAAGCTGACGGCCTGGCCCTTACAGCCGCGCGAACTTCAGTCGTCAGACCAGCGCGGTGATGAGTGCGGCAGCGGCGCCGAGCAACGCCGCCACGAGACCCCAGGCAATCTGGAGGAGCTGGCGCTGCGCGGCCGCGAGTTCTCCGCGAAGGGCGCGGTTCTCGTCCACCAAGCGGTCAACGGTGGCGGCCAACACGGCGAGCCGGGCGGGCACGGGTTCCAGTGCAACGGCCAAGTGGTCGAAATGCTTGACGGTCGCGTCGAGCACGGCGACCTGCGCTCGCATGGGTTCAAGCGCAGCCGTCAGCTCGCTCAGACGCGCATCGGTCCACTGTGCGATCGCCTTTCCCATTTTGTGCTTTCCTTGCAGGGATTTTAGCGGAGACGAATTCTGTCCATGGACGCCTAACCGGTGTGTGACTAGTCCGGATGTCAGTAGATATGGAGCGCTGGCGGTACTGGATCCGGCTCGCGAGGCATTCGGCTGCGACTCGGCCAACAGACATGGAACGCACAACCGGTCTTGGGCAGTCCGTATGGTGGATCTCGCCGTCCGCCGAGTTGCGGGCCGTGATGCACATCCCCGGCCCGCGCTACGACGTACCGACGCGGCCGGCAGAGTGCTCCGCGATCCGTCCGGGGTACCGAGCGCAGCGAGCGCGAAGCGGTGCCTACGCGGTCCAGGGGCTCGAGCTGTCGCGCGTTGCGTTCGACGGGCGCGGCCCATCGGAGCGAGCCGCCAGGTGGCGCAGCCGCCAGGCGCGCAGCAGCACTGGGCGCGCTAATGCGCGGGCGCCGCGTCGCCCGCAGGCCCTCCCTTACATCCATTCCCGCTGCCGTCCCGAGCTGGAAACGAAGGCGACAGCGTCCTCTGGCGAGGACGCTGTCTGTGATCTGGGCGGACCTAGGCCTGCGCGGTCGCCGGCTCAGGCAGACCCTGCGCGTACTCCGTGTTGACCTCGAAGTACGTGTTGTCGCTCGCATCCCCGAGCGTGGAGTCGATGTAGTCCCGTACGGCATCGACAGAGCCGCCCTCCCAGACGCAGGTAGCTGCGGAGAGGTCCTTGCTGGGACAGAACTGCCGCGAAACTACTCCTGGCGGGGCCTTCGAAGGATCCGCAAGCCCCTCGCCGCGCGAGAGCATCGCCTGGGGGTCCTTGATGCGGTGCACAACCGCTACGTACATGGTTCACCTCCCTTCCAGATCGCCGTGGTGGCCAGTCAGCGGATCGCTCGCCGGGGAAGCGCAGAGCGAAGCGCTCGACGAGCCGGAATGCTTTCGAATCCATCTCAAGTTCGACGGATTCACGTTCTTGGTGGCGGTCATGTCCGTCGTTGCTCGGAATTGGCGGCTCGCCTCACGCGAGCAGTTCGCAGCCGTTGGCCTCGCCGACCGCGGCGATGTGCTCCCAGTCGGGCTCCTCGTCGGATGGCGGCGGCAGCGTGCGGCTGCCCGCCGGCACGCTCATCCCCCTGACCAGGTTCTCGAACCCGCCCGGAGTGCAGATGAACAGCATCCGGCAGCCGTCGGGGCCGATCGAGTAGCGGTGGGGGATATCGCGCGGGCCGAAGGCGTAGTCGCCCGGGCCGACAGCGAACGAGTCGTCGCCGACGTGGATCGTGGCCGAGCCCTCGAGGATGTAGAACGCTTCGTCCTCGCGGTGGTGGACATGCAGCGGCGCCTCGTGGCCGGGCGGCTCGTTCACCTCGATGATCGTGATCAGTCCGCCTGTATCGGCCGCGGTCGCCCGGATGATCGCGAGCGCCTCGAACCACCAGCGGGCCTCTCCCTCGTCGTTCCGAACCACGAGTGGCTCCAGCGGTTGCGTGGTCTGCTCGGTCATTGCTACTCCTTTGTCCGTTGGTCGATCGCCAGCAGCGAGATCGCGTAGCGCCATGCGCCGTCCGCGCCGCGGCGCACCACGCTCGTGCCCTGGGTCGCGAGGATGAGTGCGAGGTCGTGCGCTTGGACGACGCGCCGGGGGTCGGCGACGTACGTGAAGTCGCGCGACCAGAGGGCCGACGCTGACTGCGCGATCTCCTCGCTCCCGCGCACCTCGCCTTTGACACCGCCCGCGACGAGCAGGGCTCGTGCTTCGAACAGCGACGCCAGGGCTCCCAGGTCGCAAAGCACGAACGCGTCCTCGAGCAGCGTGTCGAGTTCCTCCGGGGTGCGCGCTCCTTGGGTCACGGGGGCGACGCTACGCCGCCGTTGCCTGCCCGCCTATACCAGAAGGCTGGTGTTTACCGACGGTTTCGGGCGACCTATGCTGCGCTCATGGTGGTGCCGACTAAGGAGCGGGCTCGGGACCGGATCGCCGAGCTCGCGAGGCGTGGACACGATCTGGTGACGTTCTGGCAGGAGTGCACCGAGGTCCTCGTTCCAATTGTTCCCCATGTCGAGAAGCCGTGCTGGTACACGCTCGATCCCGCGTCCCACTTGATCACGAGCCACTACCAGGAGGGCTTGCTCGAGTTCCCGCCCGAGCTGCTGAATCACGAGTACTACGGCCACGACGTCAACCAGATCTCCGACGTCGTCCGCTCCGAGGCCGGGATCTCGACCCTGCACGAGGCGACCGGGGGCGATCCTTCGTCGAGCAAGAGATGGCACATGAACATGGCGATGGGTGGGGATCAGGAGCTGATCGCTGCGCTGCGGACCGGAAACGGCGAGGTCTGGGGTGCCGTCGGTCTCTATCGCGCGCCGCGGGACCTGATGTTCGACGGCGAGGAGAAGGCGTTCCTAACGGCGATCGGACCCGATCTGGCGACTGGCGCGCGCACGGGGCTGCTGGTTGGGGAGGCCCGGGATCCGCAGTGGCCCGACTCGCCCGGGCTAGTCGTACTCTCCGAGGCCGGGGAAGTAGAGTCGACGACGCCCGGGGTCGAGCGCTGGCTCTCCGACCTCCCCGACGGAGACCTGGAGGCGGGCGTGTTGCCCACGGCCGTCCATGCCGTGGCCGGTCGCGCGCTGCGGACGGCCGAGGGCTCAGACGAGCCGGGCGAGGTCGCGCTCGCCCGCGTGCTCTCCCGCTCGGGGATCTGGATCGTCCTTCACGGCACCTCGCTCGTCGCGTCCGGTTCGCGGCGAGCAGCGGTGATCGTCGAGCCGGCGCACCCGGCGCGCATCACGCCGCTTCTGATGTCGGCCTACGGGCTCACCCAGCGCGAGCGCGAGGTCACCCGGCTGGTGCTTCGCGGCGACTCGACCGCCCAGATCGCCGACCGGCTTGTCGTCTCCCCGCACACGGTCCAGGAGCACCTGAAGAAGATCTTCGAGAAGACCGGGGTACGCAGCCGGCGGGAGCTGATCGGCAAGGTGTTCTTCGCGTACTACGAGCCGCGGTTTCGCGACAACGAGAATCGCGCGCTCGACGGGGACCCGCTCCGCGGCGAGCCGTTTCCCGACGAACGGAACGCTTGAGTTCGCCCGGTGCCGACGGAGCGAACCCTCGTGTCGCCCGACGGGTCGATCTAGCGGATCACCCGCTCGAGCGCGGATACGGGTGGTGAGCTGCTGGAGATGGGAGTGGGGAGCTGCCGGCGAAGGGCTGGGCACCTCGGCCCCACATGCATCCTCGTCTCGACGGAGCGGCCGCCGCCGCCCGTTCGGAGCTGCGACGCGTCGCCCGCGAGGCCGGCGTGCGGCGGCGGTTCGCGCCGCACCAGCTGCGGCACGCGCACGCGGTCGAGATGGCCCGCGAGGGCGTGCCGCTGATCGTGATCCAACGCCATACCAGCAGCGTGCCGGAGACTGCCGGTTTCATCGACAAGCGGCGGCCTCACCCGTGCGCCTGCTCGTCGTACTAACTACGCGTCTCAGGCAACCGAGCGGAGACGCTGGCTCGTCGCGCGCGATGCGGGAGCGCGCCGAACGGGGGCTAGATGGGGTCGCCGGCGATCGGATCTCCGAGGATTATTCCGTCGGCGGTGATCTCGAACTCGCGGATCTCGGGGTCGTGGGCACTTGCGCGTGACTTCAGGATCGTCACCGTGCGCAGGAGGCGTGACTGGGCGCGCAGGTATTGCAGCAGGATGACGTTGTCGGAGAGGTGCGAGATCCCGTACTCGGCCAGTCGGCCGACGTGGAAGAGGTCGGGTATCTCGCTGGTCATGATCGGGCTGATGCTGGCGCGCGAGAGGCGTTGGGTGAGCGAGTAGATGAACTCGCGGAAGCGGATGGGATCGGGGGTCGCGTATTGCAGGTCGCTCAGGCTGTCGATCATCACGCGTGTGGCGCCGGTGGTCTGGATGAGGTCGAGTAGCTCGTATACCCATTCGTCGATGTAGACGTCGTTGGGGGAGCGGTACATGACGGCCACTCGGTCGTTCTCCAGCGACCAGCCGAAGCCGCGGGCGACCTTCTGTAGTTGGCTCGGGTTCTCCTGCAGCGTCGCGATCACGCCGGGCTCGCCGTTCGCGGCCCCGTGGAAGATGAAGTGGAGGCCCATCAAGGTCTTACCGGCACCCGACGGCCCGGCCACCAGCGTGGAGCTACCGGGCCCGTAGCCCTCGGCGAGCATCCGGTCGAGCGGCGCGATGCCGGACGAGATCCGGCCTTCGCTCAACTGGTAGTCGTCCTGCCTGAGCGGATCGGCGAGCCGGGGGAAGACCGTGATGCCGTCGCTGGACAGGCGATATGCGTGACGCCCCGAGCGAAAGTCGTTCCCGCGCAGCTTGGCCACCTGGATCAGGCGTAGCGTGCGCTCATTCATACGCTCTGTCGCGAGCGAGATGATCCCGTCGACCACGGCGAACTCAGGCGCCGTGCGCGCCTCGTCCTCGCTGTATTCCCCGATCCAGAAGCTGGTTGCGGGAAAGGCCGTCAGGAGTGCGGCCAGGGCGTGCAGGAAACGCCGGAAGCTCCGCGCGTCATCGGCGAACGCGGCCAGCGCCTTGAAGCTGTCGATCGCGATCATTCCCGGCCGCCGCTCCTTGATCAGCGCGCCGATGCGCTCGCTGACGGCAGACAGTCCGCCCTCGCCGGACACTGCACGGCCGAGATCCTCATAGAAGACCGACCGGCCGATCGCTTCGCGATCGAAGAAGCTGAGCGTCTGGGCGTAGCGCACGATCTTCTCGAACGGCTCAGAGACCGTGGAGAGGTAGATCGCAGGGCGCCCCTCGGTCGCGCCCGCGAACATCAACTGCTGGCAGAGCAACGTCTTTCCCGAGCCCGGCAGCCCCATGATCAGGTTGATGCCGTTCAGCGGCAGACCGCCGCCGAGTATCAGGTCGAGCCCTTCGTCGCCGCTCGTAGCGCGTTCGTCCACTAGGTGTCCTCCCGCCTGCGGCGAGCGACCAGCGCGCTCGCTCCGAGCAAGTCCTTGACGGTTGAGACGAGTTCGAGCGGGTCAACCGGCTTCAGCAAAAATGCGTCAGCGCCCGCGGCCAGCGCCTCGTCTCGAGCCTGCAGGACGGAGATCGCCAGCACGCTTCCAACCCCGTGCTGCTTCAGGCGCCGGCACAGGTCCGTGCCGCGGCCTCCCGAGATCATCAGCTCCACGATCGCGAGCTGGGGCCGACTCTCGAGCCACCGCTCCTCAGCTTCGCCAGCCGTCAAAGCCAGAGTTACCTCGTACCCCTCGGTGCGGAGAAAGAACTGCTCTAGCTCCGCCGCCACGGGATCGCGTTCGGCGACCAGCACGAGCAGCCGCGTGGCAGCGCTTCGCCCGGCGTTAATCAGGCGCTGGCCAGCCTCGAGGTGTTCGGCGAGCAGTCGGTGAGCGTCTGCCGCCGAGAGGCCACGCGAAACCTCCGCCGCGATGAAGCGAAGCTGCTCCATTTGCTCGCGCGAGTAGAGGCGGTGGCCGCCCGGGCTCCGTTCCGGGACGATCGTGCCGTAGCGCTCCTCCCAGTTGCGGATCGTCGCGACAGCAATCCCCAGCATTCGAGCCACCGCACCAATGCTGTAGACGCCACGGCCCCCACCAGCTTCATCAGACACGCACGCATGCTAACCGATCGCGTCGCGAACAGCGAGGTCCTGAAGCGCACCTGATGAGGTTTCCGCCAGCAACCTCTTCACAGATTCGTCAGAACATGGTACGGTCGTCTTACCGGGCGGAAAGCCCGTTTTGGCCGAATTGACAAAGCGAGCTGGGGGGCTTCCCTGGGGGAGGGAGGGACGATCTTCATGAGCTTTCTTACTCCCCAGGGTGCCGGGTCCGGAGGTCGTGACGAGCTGACCGGCGTGGAGACGAGTCGCTCGCCATCCGACGGCCGGCATCGCAGCGGATCGGCTCGGGCGGTCGGCCCCGAGCCCTTCGCCGTCGAGGTGCAGCGGCGCGATGATGTCGCGATCGTGCAGCCCCGCGGCGAGCTCGACATTGCCACCGTTGAGACGCTGCGCGCCGCGCTGGACGGCATCGAGAGTCCCGGGCGCCTGGTGCTCGACCTGCGCGGCCTGTCCTTCATCGACTCCACGGGTCTGCACCTGCTGGTGGCGCTCCACCAGCGCGCGCAGCGCGACGAATTTCAGCTGACGCTGCTGGCACCCGCGGCTCCGACCGACAGAGCGATCCAGCTGTGCGGGCTTTATGAGGTGCTGCCGTTTGTCGCGGCAGTGGACGCAGAGCCGCGCGAACCAGCGAGCGGCCCTCAACGCGGCAGGTAACCGAGACCAAGCGCGCTCGGTGGGTGCGGCCGACGTCGAGGAGCGAAATCGGACGTGCTCGCCGCTGCCTCGCCACGGCGGCAGCTCGAGGCGTCGTGAAACGTTTCGGTTACGCGCTCTCAGGGAGTTACTGGCGCCCGGTCTCGCGGACCGCGCAGGCAGTCGCTCGTCCTCGCGGGACCAGACGATCACACAGAGAACGAGATCAACGAGGCGGTGGCCCAGCGGCCTGAGCCGCCAACGACTCACCGACGATCAAGGCGCCGCGCCGTTACACACGTCCCGGGACTTGACTTACTCTTCGTAGCGACCTCACCAAAGGTCGGCGAGCCTCGCCCAACTGCTTCGCACGATGGCCAGCAGTGCCGCGCCGGCGTCGCAATGACTGGAAATCGGGGCGGCGGGACCGGCATGAGGAAGCGCTCGAGCCCGCGGTTGCGCTCGGACGAGTCCGAGCGCACATGTCGAGCGTCGACGAGCTCGCGGATCCCTCGAAGTGCGCCGCGAAGCGCCCCGCCGTCGGGCCCCGTCGACCTGTCGCGGCCGTGCCATCCCCGTGTCTTGCCACTCGGCGCGCATCGCAACCGGGCGGTTTTGGACCGCGGCGGCGGCGAACGGTGGTTAGGAGAGGTGGCGGAGAACCTGACGCGGCAGATCTTGCGCGGGCCACCTCGCGGAGGGCGAGCTGCGGGCGGGCGCGTCGATCGCGGTGCGGGTCGATCAGGCGCTGCTGCGGGATGCGACGGGGACGATGGCGTTCCTGAATACGAGCAGCTCGGCGTTTCACGGATGAGGGTCGATCAGGCGGTGGAGTACGTCGACCACAACGTGGTCGCGCTCGACTTCAAGAACCCCGACGACCATCGGATGCTGCAGGCGCTGGCGCGCGCAAGCACGGCGTGTACTTCAGCCGGCCGGGCAAATGGCATGAGCCACTAAGTGCACCTCGAGCGCTTCGGGAAGCCGGGCGACATCCTCGTCGGCGCCGACTCGCACACGACGACCGGTGGCGCGCTGGGGATGATCGCGATCGGGGCCGGCGCGCTGGACGTCGCGGTGGTAATGGCCGGGTTCCCGTTTGAGATCGTGTGTCCGGCGGTCGCCGAGGTGCATCTGACCGGGGAGCTGGCGCGGCCGTGGGTGCAGGCCAAGGACGTGATCCTCGAGACCGGCGAGGCCTACCGCGACCCAGGCGCCGACTTTCTTCGCCCGCCGCGACCCCGAACGGACCCGCAAACGCCTCGTCGGCCAGCTCGAACGCCTCGGCTACACCGTCACCCTGGAGCAAACGGCGGTGGCAGCCTGAACGAGATCTTCTCTACAGCGAGCGCGCGAGAGCGTCGTCGGGCGTGTCCGAGGGTGGGCGCGAGACGCGATGATGTTGCGGCGTCCCCGTCCACCGGCGGCACGGTCGACACGGGCTTCTGCCGCGCGATCTTCGAGGCGCTGGAGCGCAACCCGGTCGGTCCTGGATCCACCGTTACGGTCCGGAGAGACCTGATCACTGGTCCCGGGATTGGCACGCTGGCGGTAGGAGTAGCAGGAGTGCGACATTTAGCCACTATTGCGGTGGTCCGGGTGTTGTTGCGGGGCAACCGATGCGAGCCAAATCTTCTTGGGATGCCGCCCGCGGGCTCCACGACAACACATCGGCCGGCCGACGCTGGACCGTTGCCTCCATAGACCCTGACCGTGCGACTACCTACCCATCGGGCGTTCGCCAGGCGCCCGAGCTGTTGATGGCAATCACCGCGCTGTTCTCGTTTCCTACAGAAGCCGCTCGTGACTCTCGTCCCCGCCGCTCGAGGCGAGCGACCATCCGGCGATAAGGAGGCCGGCGCCGAGGGCGAGGAAGGCGAGGTCCCATCCGATCGGGCCGCCGAGGTCGTCGCGTACATGGTGAACGCCGAGCATCTGGTGGTCGATCAGTCCTTCGACCAGGTTGAATAGGCCCCAGCCGGTGAGGAGCAGCCCGAGGTGCGCGCGCCGGGGTGGCGCGAGCCTGCCGTCGCGCCAGGCGGTGTAGAGCAGCGTCGAGCCGGCGGCGACGCAGATCCACGTGGCGAGGTGGAAGAGTCCGTCGGCGAGTGTGTTGGCCTCGAGTCCGGCGACGGTCGTCATCGGATGGCCGCTCGTGGACGTGAGCATGTGGTGCCACTGCAGCACCTGGTGGAGCAGGATGCCGTCGATGAAGCCGCCCAGGCCGACTCCGAGCAGCAGCGCGGGAGCGCGCGGGCCCTTCATCGTGGCTACGCGAACCCCTTCGTGCGCCTCCGGAGCTCCCGCCGCCGTGCCGAGCTGGTCGCAGAGGTGGGATGGAGGCGTCGGAGAGCGCGCCTGTGACGAGCGCGTAGAGCGTCTTGTGCGCCAGTCGATGATCAGTTCGTCGCGCGGCCAGGTCCACGGCGGTGCGCCGACGCCGGTGGCGTTCTCGAGCGTCTGGTCAAAGCTGAGGCGCAGGTTCGCGTGCATGAGGGAGGCGAATGGGCCGCGGAGATTGCTGGCCGACATCAAGCCACGGACGGCACCGGCCGTGGCGCCGGCGACGTAGTGCATGGCCTTGTTGCGCGTCCAGCGGTCGCGATCGGGCTCGGGCAAGCGCAGAAGGTGCGCCAGCGTGCGAGCCGGCAGGTAGGAGTCAGGACGCCCTGTCGCGAGCTGCTCTAGCTTGGACGTTCCCGCCATGGCCGCCGCGCCAAGGACGCCGCTCGCAGAACCCGCAGAGCGGCGTTCGCGATCTCGTTGACTCGCGAACGCCCGCCCGCGTTGGTCATGTCCACCGTCCGGGCTGCTTGCCACGCATGTCAGCGGCCCGTGCGCTCGCGCGGCGTCGCCGCCGTATTGCGCACGAAGCGGTCGTCGCTGTCGCGCTCGAGCACCGTGCTGCCGCGACCACGGTCGTCGTCGCGGGAAATCAGGCCGGTGATCACGCCCAGCGCCGCCAGGGCGATGTGGAGCAGGTTGTCGGCCGAGTTGATCGGGATCAGGCCGAGCACGTCCTCGCCGTCGATCAGGCCCATGATCGCAACCAGGCCGTAGACCAGGCCGAAACCGATCGCGACCGCGCGAGCAGACAACGGCTTGGGAGAGGCGGCGAGCAGGACCAGACCGGACGCGACGTGGATCAGGTTGTGGATGGCATTGACCTCGAAGCCGAGGAACAGGTCGCCCTGAACGCCGTCACCGGTGTCAAAGCTCGAGTCCGAGATGAAGCCGAAGACTCCGGCGAGCAGTAGGGCAAGACCGGCCAGCAGGCAGTACCACTGCGCTGAAGTACGCCGGTCGTCGCGGGCGACAGCCCGCCCGGGGGATGCATGGGCCATCAGGCCTCCTCCGTCAGGGGAAATGACCCCG
>Ga0126306_10002671_pt1 | contig 10122 bp, 10 predicted proteins | sample Plot27_FD_92592 | JGI IMG/M metagenome (GOLD analysis project Ga0126306, IMG submission 92592) | Serpentine soil microbial communities from UC McLaughlin Reserve, CA, USA - Plot27 | ecosystem: Environmental > Terrestrial > Soil > Grasslands | place: USA: UC McLaughlin Reserve, Lake County... | reverse complement strand
GCCGATCTCCATCCGAGGCTCCTCAAACGAGGTCGCCATCGTGGTCATGAGATTCTCTCCTTCCAGTCCGTAGGCCTCAGTCGTTCGAGCGAGACGGAATCGCGTGGCTGCCGCCAGTGCCGTTGCCGATCTGTTGAGCCCGGCGGTTGACCGGAGGCGACGGTCGCTTGTGTGACTGGGGGCTTGGTCAGCGCCCGCGCTTTCGCCAGCAGGTCGCGTTCTAGCCAGTACGACTCTTCCTCCGGCGGAGTCGCCAGGAGGGACGTGAGTGGCCGGGAAGGCTCCGAGCGCGTCGGTCATCGACTCGAGCGGCTTGTCGCTGCCGACGTTGCCGGTCGTGGAGATCCCCCGCCGTTGCAGCAGCGCGACGGTGATCAGCATGGTCTCCTCCGCGTCTCGCCGCTCCTCGGCCTCGTCGTTCGCCAGGAAGCGGAGATGGGAGACGCGAACGGGAATGACGAGGTGGACGGCGACGCGGCCCTCGAGGCGCTCCTGGATCCCGTTGCAAAGGGTGTCCTCGTCGCAAGACGCGTCGGCGACGACCAGAAGCCGCCGATCCGCGTCGCCGGCGACCGCGGGCCGCGGAGCGCTGACACGCATACGCGGGAGCAACACCGTTGCCGCGGCGCCCAAGCCAACAGCGACCGCGGACGCGATCGCGAACCCGATCCAACCCAGCGCCGGCGGATCAATGGCGACGGCGGTCACGAGCCCAGCGATCGAAAGGAGGGCGGCGAGCGACGCGAAAATGAGCGCGACGTTCGCCTTCGCGCCCCAGTTGCGGACGTGCGGCTTTGCGTTCACTGGCGTAGACCTGGAACTGCGCGGCCCGCACGCACGGTCACCGGCTGCACCGCGTCCGCGGTGCTCAGGCTCGCGCTTGCGGACGGCCTCGGCCGTCTGCGCATCGCTGCGGGCTCGAGGCGCTCGCCCCCGGTCTCGACCGTGGGTTCCGACCGGCTCTTGCGGACTTCATGCGCGACGAACAGCCCCCCGGCGAGAGCGAACAGGAAGACCTCGAGGCAGAACGCGATCGTGATCATGACATCAGCGTCCATCGTGGCGACCTGAGTCGTAAGAGCGGTGCTGACGTATCTCGACCATGGGTTGAACGTAGCCTCGGCGCGAGCCAATGTCGCTCGGGGGATGACCCCATTTCGGAGGATCGGCGACCTAGTTCGGTTGCCTGTCGCTTCGTTGACGAGAAGTCCTGCCCGCCGACTCAGAGGGCGCTAGGTCGAGCTACGCCTGGATCAGGCCGCGGCGGATCGCGTAGCGGGTGAGCTCGACGCGGTCGCTCATGCCGAGCTTGTCGAGGATGTTCTGCCGGTGGCGCTCGACGGTCTTGACGCTGATGAAAAGGGCGTTGGCGATCTCTTTCGAGGTGTGGGCCTCGGCGATGAGTTTCAATACCTCGAGCTCGCGCGGCGTCAGGACGTCGAACTGCTCTTCGCCGCGGCCGCCGCGCTCGACGTAGTCGCGAACGATTGCGGTGACAGCCGACGGGTAAAGGTAAGAGTCACCGCGCATGGCAGCGCGAACCGCGTCGACGATGTTGGTGTCAGCGCCGGACTTCAGGACGTAGCCTGAGGCGCCGGCTTTCAAGGCTTCGAAGAGGAATTGCTCGCTGTCGTGCATCGACAGCATCAGCACGCGAAGCTCAGGCTTGCGCTTGTTCAGCTCGGCTGCGGCCTGGATGCCGGTCTTGCGCGGCATCGACACGTCGAGGATGACGAGATGGACATCCTCTTTGAGAGCCTTCTCGACCGCTTCGTGGCCGTCTTCGGCTTCGGCGACGACTTCCATGTCGGGCTTGGCGTCGAGCACCTTCTTCAGGCCCGAGCGGACGATCGAGTGGTCGTCGGCGATCAGGATCCGGGTCACGAGCGGGATCGGCATCACAACACGCCCACTGGCTGCACGACCCGCACGGCGGGAACTTCGAGCCGCACTTCGACCCCATTTGGCGAGGCCTGCTTGATCGCCAGCGCGGCTCCGATGAGGAGGGCCCGCTCGCGCATGCTGCGCAGGCCGCCGTGTTCCTCCGGGTTTCCTGCGAAGCCGCGCCCATCGTCGGCGACCCGCAAGACAACACTGTCGAAGCTTTGCTCGAATGAGACGGTGACGCGCGTGGCCTGCGCATGTCGGGCGACATTGGTCAGGCTCTCTTGCGCGATTCGGTATATGGCGAGCTCGGCGTCGGGCTCGAGCTTCGGCAGCGCCTGGTCGAACTGGCGCTCGACGTGGACGCCGGAGACGCGGCTGAACGTAGTCGTCAGCTCGGTCAGCGCGCTAACGAGCCCGAGGTGCTCGAGCATCTCCGGGCGCAGTTCGCTCGAGATCCGGCGGACCTCGTCAAGAGCCCGTCGAACCGCCTGCTTGGCGTCGTCGATCTCGTCGCGATGAGCGGGAGCGCTTTCAGCGATCGAGTCGAGGTGCAGCAGCACACCGGTCAGTACCTGGCCGACCTCGTCATGGAGGTCGCGGGCGATGCCAACGCGCTCGGCTTCTTGCGCCGCCAAGATGCGGCGGCCGCTCTGTTGACGCTCGCTCTCTAACCGGTCGAGCATTCGGTTAAAGGCGACGACGACGCGGCTGATCTCGTCGTTGCGAAGCACTTGCAGGCGCTGACCTGGGCGGAGGAGGTCGACCGCCTCCATTCTCTGCGCCAGACGCTCGAGCGGCGCGAGCGCATGTCGGAGCAGGATCACGTTCGCCGCCAGCGTCGCCACCAGCCCCGCCACGACGATCAACGCCTGCGTCGGCCTGATCGGCGCATCGATCTCCACCGGACTAAACAAGAGCAGCGCAGCGAGAACGCCGAGAAGCGCGGCGTTGACGACGAAGACACGCGAGAAGACAGAAAGAGGATGCTTCATCAGCCCGACGTTAGCGCTGGCCTCCGTTCATGCGGTCATTCTCCCCGGCCGACGGGGCCGTGGTGGCGCGATCAGGACTGGCACCGGCGTTTCGCTCGCGAGCTGCTCGGCGAGGCGAGTTTCGAGGCCGCGCCGCAGCCGGCCGCGCAGGCGCGCGCCGACGACGATCAGGTCGGCCGCCTCCTCGGCGGCGATCCGGCCGATCAGCGCCGCGGCGTCACCGGATCCTGAGCGGCGCTCGGCCCGATCCGCGACGCCGTACTCGGCCGCTAGTCGGGCGAGCAGGCGCGCGGCGCCCTCGCGGTTCGCCTTCGCCGGCACACTCTCCTCGCCGTCGCCATCGCTGACCGGTGGGATGTCGTCGCTAATGTGAGCGAGCACCAAGCGCAACCCGAGCCGCTCACTGAGGGCGACTGCCAGTTCCAGCGCGCTACGTCCGTCGTCGCTGTCGTTGACGCCGCAGACCAGCGTTCCGCGCACTTCTTCCTCCTCAAGCTGTCGTTGGCTCGATAGTCGCGCTGCTGGCGGCGGCTCGCCATCGGGTCACACCCCCATTTCCGCGCGCCCTCGAGGAAGACGCGGCGCGGCGGATGGGCACCCCGCCGGACCCGAAATCCACGGACATGCTCCCGCGTGTCTCGAGATGGGGCCTGCGCCCGATGGCTGGAGCGCGGCGTCCTTCGACGTGCGCCAACACCGGCGTGGGCGGCTTCGTTTCGACCCTTCCAAGCGCGGCCAAAATGAAGAAATGGAGTCCTTCCCGATCGCCGAGGTTCGTGCGCGGCTGGAAGCCCAGAACGGTGGCTGGGAGGTCGTGCACGAATCACCGAACCTCGAGGTAGGCGTGCTCGTCCGCATTGCCCCCACGCCGGATCCCCCGGTGCGACACACAGCCGACGAGGTCTACGTCGTCTTGGCCGGCGAAGCGACCCTCGAGGCCGAAGGAGAGAGCCGCAGGCTCAGCCCCGGAGATGCCGCGTTCGTCGCGGTCGGCACAGAGCACCACTTCGTCGACTACGAACTGATTTCTGTCCTGGTTCTCTTCGCTCGAGGCGGCTAAAAGCGCCGGGTCGAAGCGCATTCGCCAGACAGATGAGGCTCGAACGGATCTCAGAGGCTGCGACGAGGTCAAAGTGAATCGATTGGTCCGACGGTCGCGTTCGGGGGCAGGCGCTGGTCGTCGAACCTCTCTGACGCAGCATTGTGTCCTGCCGCTGGCCAGGGCGCGAGCGTGAGTAACAGACGTGCGTCGTCGAGGCCACGCAGGGCATGGCGCTCGCCAGGGTCAAATATGACCAGCGTTCCAGCCTCGCACGCCACAGTCTCTCCGGCAGCTTCGATCGAGACCCTGCCAGAAATCACGTCCACGACCGCGCGCTCGCGGACGTGATGATCGCCCATCTCCTCCCCGCTGCGAAGGTCGAGCACCACGAGCCGGCACTCGGGCGACGAGACCAGGACACGCGGATTCTGGTGACCGACCGACGGCACGCGTGGCGCATCGGCTCCCGGCTCGCGCGCGACGCGCTTCTCAGATGAGGGGGCAATTGAGGGTAGGTACCAGCGCTTCATTGCTTTCAGCTCTCGCTCGCAGGATCGCGGCATCCTGCGCTCGTTGGCCGCGAGATTACCTCTGAGGCGTGTCCATACTCGTGCGCCACCGGTGGTTGCCGGGAAGCCGAGGCGTGAACGCCCGCCGCGGCAGATGGCGCGATCGTGGTGCGCCGAAGCGCCCAACATGGGGGTGACAACCCATGGAGAAGTGCTCCGGCGTCAGCGACTCTGGAAGGCATGGAAGCTGCAAGGTCGAGGCTGCTAAGACATTCAGGTCGGCGCTCAGGGACTAGGAGCGTCGAATGAGCGAACGCGGCTTCGACGTCGTCGTGCTCGGGTCCGGAACAGCCGGTCGGGAAGCAGCCGGCAGGCTGGCGCAGGCCGACCTCTCCGTGGCAATCGTGGAGCCCGAACTGGTAGGCGGCGAGTGCGTCTTCTATGCGTGTATGCCCTCCAAGTCACTCCTGCGGCCGGAAGAGGCGCTGACCGAGGCCAGACGTATTCCGGGCGCGGCTCAGGCCGCCGCCGGCGAGCTCGATGTGTCCGCCGTCCTGGCTCGCCGCGACGAGGTCAACCATCACCTCGAGGACTCCTCCTACCTCCCCGGGTTCGAGGCTTTGGGCATCGAGCTCGTGCGCGGGCATGGACGCCTCGACGGGACTCGCCGTGTGCGCGCCGGCGACGACGTCCTGGTCGCCGCTAAGGCGGTGATCGTGGCCACGGGCAGCCGCGCCGCGATGCCTCCCCTCGACGGCCTGCGCGAGGCCCGGCCGTGGACGAACCGGGAACTGACGACGGCAAAGGTTGCACCCTCCCGCCTGGCGATTCTGGGCGGTGGAGCGGTCGGCACCGAGATGGCGCAGGCCTGGTGCACGTTGGGCTCAGAGGTCACGTTGATCGAGGCGAGTGACCGCCTGTTGGGGCGTGAGGAACCGTTCGCAGCTGAGCAGGTCGCGACGTCGCTGCGCGAGCGCGGAGTGGATGTGCGGCTGGGCGCGAGGGCCGTGGCCGTGCACCGGGAGAGAACCGGCGGCGAGGTCACGGTCGAGTTGGATCAGGGGCCCGAGGTGAGAGCCGATGAGCTTGCGGTAGCCGTGGGGCGGCGCCCCCGTACCGACGACCTCGGACTGGAGACCGTTGGGCTCGAGCCCGGCAAGTGGATCGACGTCGATGACCAGCTACGCGCGATCGCGGTCGAGGGCGACTGGCTCTACGCCATTGGCGATGTCAACGCCCGAGCTCTGCTCACTCACATCAGCAAATACCACGCGCGCGTGGCCGCCGACAAAATCCTCGGCAAGAGCGCGGCCGCCACCGCCGACGGACCGGGATCTCCGCGGGTGCTTTTTACCGACCCGCAGGTGGCCGCGGTTGGGCACACCTTGCAGTCGGCCTTGGACGCCGGTCTCAACGTGCACACAGTGGAGGCCCCCACCTCTGGTAACGCCGGCGGCGTCTTCTACGGCATCAACGCTGCCGGCACCACCCGCCTCGTCGTCGACGACGACCGGGGCGTGGTGGTCGGCGCCACGATCACCGGCTCCGAGGTAGCGGACTTTCTCCAGGCCGCCACGATCGCAGTGGTGGGCGAGGTGCGACTCGAGCGTCTGGCCCACGCCGTGCCCGCGTTTCCTACGCGCAGCGAGGTCTGGTCGGCGCTCATGGCGGAGCTGGCCTTCTGAGCCTTCGCGAGCATGCGCTCGCGAGGAACGGGAGGTAAGCCGATGTGTTCCTCGCCTCTACATCAACTCGCCGAGCAGGGCCAGACCGGGGGCGCGTTCTGGCGGGAGCTTGCGCAGCAGCTGCGCGTCGATTCGATCCGTGCCAGCGCCGTTCCGAAGTCCGGTCACCCGACCTCGTCGATGTCCGCCGCGGAGCTGATGGCCGTGTTGATCTCGAAGTACTTCCGCTACGACTTCGACAAGCCGGACGCGCGCGGAAACGATCACCTCATCTTCTCCAAGGGACACGCGTCTCCGCTTCTGTACTCCATGTACAAGGCGTGCGGCGCGATCTCCGACGACGAGTTGCTCACGTTCCGCAGCATCGGCTCGCGGCTCGAGGGACACCCGAGCCCGGTCCTCCCTTGGGTGGACGTCGCGACCGGGTCGCTGGGGCAAGGGCTCCCGATCGGTCTCGGCGTCGCGCTCGCGGCGAAGCTGGAGGAGTCGCCCTCGCGCGTCTGGGTGCTGTGCGGAGACAGCGAGATGGCCGAGGGCTCGATGTGGGAGGCGCTCGAGCACGGTGCCTTCTACGAGCTCGACAACTTGATCGCGATCCTCGACGTGAACAGGCTCGGCCAGCGGGGCGAGACGATGCACGGCTGGGATGTTTCGTCCTACGTTCGGCGCGCAGAGGCATTCGGCTGGGCGGCGATCGAGATCGACGGCCACGACGTCGACGCTGTCGACCGCGCGTACGAAGCAGCGCTGTCGACGCTCGGGCGTCCGACCATGATCGTCGCGCGCACGATCAAGGGGAAGGGCGTGAAGGCGGTCGAGAACAGGGAGGGCTGGCATGGCAAGCCGCTGGAGGATCCCGAAGCGGCGATCGCCGAGCTCGGCGGCGAGCGCACCATCGCGATCGATGTCTCGAAGCCGAAGCCCTTCGAGCCGGACCGCTTCGACACCGGGTTGATCGAGCTGCCGCGCTACGACGTCGGAACCGAGGTCGCGACGCGCAAAGCGTACGGAGACGCGCTCGTGGCACTCGGCAGAGGACGCGGCGACGTCGTCGCGCTCGACGGAGAAGTCAGCAACTCGAGCTACGCGGACGAATTCGCGAAGGAGATCCCCGAGCGGTACTTCGAGATGTATGTCGCCGAGCAGCAGCTCCTAGCAGCAGCGGTGGGGCTGCAGGCGCGCGGTTGGACACCGTTCGCCTCGACCTTCGCCGCGTTCCTGACGCGTGCCTACGACTTCGTGCGCATGGCGGCGTACTCGCGCGCGAACATCAAGCTCTGCGGCTCGCACGCCGGCGTCTCGATCGGCGAGGACGGCCCCTCACAAATGGCGCTCGAAGACATCGCCGCCTTGCGCGCGGTCCACGGCTCGACGGTGCTGTACCCCTCCGACGGCAACCAGACGGCGAAGCTCGTCGCCGCGATGGCCGACCTCGAAGGGATCTCGTTCCTCCGCACGACACGCGGCGCCACACCGGTCATCTACGGTCCCGACGAGCAGTTTGCGATCGGCGGCAGCAAGGTCGTGCGTTCGTCCGACGACGACGACGTCACGATCATCGGCGCCGGCATCACCCTGCACGAGGCCGTGAAGGCGGCCGATGCGCTTGCCAAGGAGGGAACCAACGCGCGCGTGATCGATCTCTACTCGGTGAAGCCAATCGACGCGGCGACGCTGCACGCCGCCGCCGAGGCAACACAGGGACGAATCGTGACCGTCGAGGACCACTGGCCCGAGAGCGGGATCGGGGAAGCCGTCTTCTCCGCTTTCCGCGACGCAGACGAGCGCCCGCGTGTCGATCGTCGCCGTGCGCGACATCCCGGGTTCGGGCAAGCCAACGGAACTGCTCGCTGCAGCGGGTATCGATGCGGAGCACATCGCCGCGGCAGCGCGCAAGCTCGTGTCAAGCTCGGGCGCTCCGACACCAGCAGTGCTCGCTCGAGCCGCCACTGACTGACCTACCTGCTCAGGAGAAACGAGATGGAACGACCACAGGCGATCCTCTTCGACGTCGACGGCCTTTTGATTACGACCGGCGGCGCCGGCGCCAGCAGCTGGCGCTGGGCATTCGACGAGCTCTACGGGATCCCCGCTGACATCGGCAAGTTCACCGAAGCGGGGATGACCGATCCCGTCGTGGGCAGGCTGACGTTCACGAGCGTGATCGGCCATGAGCCCTCGCCGACGGAACTGGCGACGGTCATTTCGCACTATCTGATGAGGCTGCCGGAGGAGGTGTCGCGCTCGTCCGGTTACAGGGTCCTCGCCGGCGTCGAAGACCTGCTCCCGCGGCTCTGCAAAGCCGGCTTCTTGCTGGGGATCACGACCGGAGCAGTCGAAGCGGCGGCGCACATCAAGCTCGCCCGCGCCAACCTCAACCGCTTCTTCTCCTTCGGCGGCTATGGCTCCGACTCTGCCGACCGTGGCGAACTGACGCGCAAGGCAATCGACCGCGCCGGCGAGATTCTCGGCTCGGCGCTCGACTCCCGGCGCGTGCTCGTAGTTGGCGACACGCCGAACGACATCGCTGCGGCCCACGCCGCGGGTGCGGTCGGCATCGGCGTCGCCAGTGGCCACGCGAGCAAGGAGGAACTGCATGGCGCCGGCGCCGACTACGTGCTCGGGTCTCTGCTCGAAGAGTTGCCGGGCGTCGCCGAGCCGGTGCTCTGAGAATCCACGGGCCCCCGGAGGCGGCGCGCTCGCGCATCATCGAGACGCTGTGGCCGCGCGCCTGCGAGGAGTGGCGGTCGCGCGGCGCTGGGCTAGTAGCCGCTGTAGCGCTCGGCGATCACGTTCTCTTCGTTCGCCCCGGCGTCTTCCAATGCTTTCTGCATCCCCTCGACCATGCCCGGTGGGCCAGCGACGAGCAACGTGTACTGGTTGAGATCCTCACCGAGATAGTCGCGGAAAAACTGCGCGTCGATTTTCCGAGTCTCGCCGTCCCAGCCTTGGTCTTGCGTCATGGTGAGGATGAGCCGGAATTCGGGGAGCGACTGCTCGAGCTCACGCAGCTCATCAAGGAATGCCGTCGACTCGCGGTCGCGGTTTGAGTAGATGAGCGTCACCCGATAGGACAGTCGCTCCTCACGAATGTAGCGGAGCATGCTCCGAAAGACGGTGATCCCGATCCCGCCGGCGACAAATACGAGCGGCCGCGAGGTGTCTTCAGGAAGGGCAAAGCTCCCCTTTGGCGGCTCGACTTGCACCTCTGTGCCGACGGGAAGCTCGCCGAGGGACTGCTTGAAGGCGCTGTCTCGCATCCTCGTGGCGAAGCCGAGAACGCCCTTCTCGTTCGGCGAGGTCACAACGGTGATGTGCCGGCGCAGCCCCTTGTCGTCCTGGTGGCCGGCGTCGGGAAGCGTGACGAAGAAGTACTGCCCCGGCTTGAAGTCGACCTCTTCTCCCAGTAGATCGAAGGTCACGAGGAGAGTCCCCTTGGCGACTTCCTGCTTTTCCTTGATCCGAGCTCGCATCGGCGTTCTCCTCCAGCCTTCTACTCGCTCACGGGACGGATCACGACTCGGCGCTTCCGGCGCGGACTGAAAGCGTGCCGACCGGCGACGCCCTCCGGTTCGAGGCAGTCTCGTGCATACCACTCCTCCGACGTCGATTGTCGTCCCTTTGCTCCGCTACTTGGTGACCGAAGGTAGTCAGTTCTTACGCGTGAGCTCAGCTCCACACAACGGGCTCGGGCGCGTTGGCTCATCGATGAGAGCGCCGAGGGGGCCTGGGAGTTCAGGTCCGGGGAGAGCCAGTCGATCGATCGGTCGCGGGCGATCGGGGCGACCGTTCGCCCATCACCGATCGCAGCGTGGTCGCGGATCGGCGCGTATCCGTGGACGTGCAGTTCGCGGGCTATGTCCCGAGGAGCTCGAACGAGCATCGCCTCTTAGCTCGAGCCCGCCTCGGCGGCCAGGGCAGGGACGGACGCGTCTCGAGTCTCCCGACCTAGGCCATCTCTACGCGCCGGCCGATGCAGGATGGCCGACGGCGAACGCGAGTCGCTC
>Ga0126306_10002670_pt1 | contig 10123 bp, 9 predicted proteins | sample Plot27_FD_92592 | JGI IMG/M metagenome (GOLD analysis project Ga0126306, IMG submission 92592) | Serpentine soil microbial communities from UC McLaughlin Reserve, CA, USA - Plot27 | ecosystem: Environmental > Terrestrial > Soil > Grasslands | place: USA: UC McLaughlin Reserve, Lake County... | reverse complement strand
GGCCGCCGCCGACGCCCTGCTGGCCGGCCGCGGCCTCGGCTGGGCCCGGCTGCTCGACAACGGCCGCCTGCGCGGCGCCTACCCCCACCTCGGCCCCGGCCCCACCCACGCCTACCACCTGCTCCCGGCGGGGGTCAGCAAGGCCGGCACCGCCGCCGCCTACCTGGCCGGTCGCGGCCTGGAGCCGGCCGAGGCCGCCGCCATCGGCGACAGCCCAGCCGACCTCCAGCTGGCCGGCGTGGTCGGGGCCATGTTCCTGGTCGCCAACGGCGCCTGGGCGGCCACCGCCGGCGACCCCGCCACCCCGGTGATCGTCACCCCGTCGCCCGCCGGCCAGGGCTGGGCCGAGGCGGTCGCCGCCCTGCTGGAGCGGATGCCCTAGTCGGGGCTCCCCTGGGTGAGCTCGTCGCCGTAGTCGACGTACTTGGACCACATGAACAGGAAGACGATCTTGGCCACGGCGACCAGGGGGACGATGATCAGCATGCCGAACAGGCCGGCGAAGCTGGCCCCCACCAGCAGGGCGAGCATCACGACCACGGGGTGAAGCTGGACGGTCCGGCTCATCACGTTGGGCGAGATCAGGTGGTTGTCGATCTGCTGCACGATCAGCAGCACCAGGGCGGCCCAGACGGCCTTGAGGGGCTCGCCGGAGAGCAGGGCGATGATCACCGCCAGGCCGCCGCCGATGAACGGGCCGACCAGCGGGACCAGGTTGAACACCCCGGCGACCATCCCCACCAGCAGCCAGAACGGCAGCCCGATGAGCCACAGGCCGATCGAGGAGGCCACCCCGACGAACAGCGCGACCAGCAGCTGGCCACGGAAGAAGCCGCCCACGGCCTGGCCGATCCGGTCCATCAGGCCACGGATCTCGTCGCGGCGGCCCGGCGGGATCAGGGCCATCGCCCCCCGCTCCAGCTGCGGCAGGTCGACCAGCAGGTAGAAGGCCATGACCGGGCCGATCACGAAGATGATCAGGCCGCTGATCACCGAGGTGGTGACCGACCGCAGCCCGGTCAGGTACCTGGTCACGGTCTGGCGGTTCTCGCCCGCCGACAGCCACTCCCGGACCTGCTCCGCATCCAGCCGGAAGTTCGGCTCCTGCCCGAAGCGGGCGGCCACCCGGCGCACGTAGGCCTGGGCGTCGGTCAGGTAGTCGGGGAAGTGGGTGACGACCTCGGTGACCTGCCGGGCCACCAGCGGCACCAGCAGCGAGATGAGCAGGGCCACGATGCACAGGAACAGCACGTAGACGATGCCGGCGCCGGCGACCCGCGGCACCCCGCGGCGCTCCAGGGCCGAGACCAGCGGGTTGAGCAGGTAGACGACGGCCACGGCGATGAGCAGGGGTGGGACGATCGGGTTGACGTACACCATCAGCCGCAGCATCAGGTAGCCGAGGATGATCACCCCGATGCCGCACCAGGCGACGATGCCGATGCGGACGAACCGCTCGTAGGGCGAGGGGCGGTGCGGCGGCGGCTTGAGCAACGGCGCCCTCGGCGTCTGCTCGCCCGTCTGGGTCATGCTCGCCGCCTTCGGATCCGGTCGACCGTCGCGTTCAGGAATGCCAGGATGCTCCGTACGAGCATACGGGTTCCTCGCGACGCCGAAAGGACGGGTTTGCCACGATGGCCGAGCTGGTGGTGGCGTCGAATCGCGGTCCGATCCAGTTCGAGGTCGACGACGACGGCAACCTCTCGGTGGGCCGGGGAGCCGGGGGCATGGTGGCCGCCCTCGGCCCGGCCCTGGCCGGCCAGGGCGGCACCTGGGTGGCGGCGGCCATCACCGACGGGGACCGGGTGGCGGCCCGGCGGGTCGCCCGCTCGGGGCGGCTGCGCACCGTCGAGCTCGCCCAGGGCGCGCTGCGCCTGCGCAGCCTGGTCTTCGACCCCCGGGAGTACGCCAACTACTACAACCGGGTCGCCAACCGGACCATCTGGTTCCTGCACCACTACCTGTTCGACGTGCCCCGCCATCCCCGCTTCGACCGCAGCTTCCGGGTCGCCTGGCAGCACTACGAGGACGTCAACCGGGCCTTCGCGGCCGCCTGCGACGACGAGGCCGACCCCGGCGGCGAGGTGTTCGCCCAGGACTACCACCTGGCCCTGGTCCCGGCCATGCTGCGCCAGCGCCGGCCCGACCTGCGCATCGCCCACTTCAGCCACTGCCCGTGGGCCGACCCCGGCTACTTCATGATGCTGCCGAGCCGGGTGGCGGGCGCCATCCTGGAGGGGATGCTCGGGGCCGACCTGCTCGGCTTCCTGGTCCCCCGCTGGGCCCGCAACTTCCTGCACTGCTGCCTGGAGGCCGGCTACCGGGTCGACTTCGAGCGGAGCGCGGTCGAGGCCGGCGACGGCCGCCGGGTGCGGGTGCGGACCTATCCCCTGGGGGTGGACGGCGAGGCCCTGCGCGAGCGGGTCGACCAGGTCGACGCCCGCGCCCAGGAGCGGGTGGTGGCCGACCTGGCCAGGGGGCGCAGCCTGATCGTGCGGGTCGACCGCATGGAGCTGTCCAAGAACATCCTGCGCGGGCTGGAGGGCTACAGCATGTTCCTGGAGCGCAACCCCCGGGCCCGGGGGCGGGTCGTCCACTACGCCCTCACCTATCCCTCCCGGCGTGACCTGCCCGAGTACCAGGCCTACACGGCCGAGGTGAAGCACATGGCCGAGTCCATCAACGAGCGCTTCCGGACCCGGAGCTGGGAGCCGGTGCTGCTGGAGCTGCGGGACAGCTACCCGCGGGCCCTGGCCGCCATGGCCGCGGCCGACCTGCTGATCGTCAACCCGGTCTGGGACGGCATGAACCTGGTCGCCAAGGAGGGCCCGGCGATCAGCCGGCGCGACCTGGCCCTGATCCTGTCCCGCAACGCCGGCGCCGCCGACGACCTCGGCCCCGGGGCCCTGCTGGTCAACCCGTTCGACACCGCCGAGCTGGCCGAGGCCATCGGCGCCGCCCTGGAGCTCCCCCCCGACGAGCGGGCCAAGCGCGCCGCCCTCCTCCGCGAGGGCGCGACCGCCCTTCCGCCGCAGGCCTGGTTCGCCGCCCAGCGGGACGACCTTTCCGCCCTCCGGCGCTGAGCGAGTCACCCTCGCCCTGGCCACCGGGATGCTGCTGCCGCTGGCCGCGCCCGGCCTGACCAGGGCCGAGGTCAGACCCCTGGATAGTCCTTCCCGATGACCACGTGCAGGGCCACCCGGCGTGACAGGTTGGCCGGGGCCGGCTCGACCACCGTGAAGGCCGGGAAGCGGTCCTTGAACGCCTCGGCGTCGGCCCGGTGGTCGCCGGTGTAGTAGATGCGGGAGACCGAGTAGCTGCCCAGGGCGGTCCGGGCCGCGACCACGTCGTAGCCGGCCGCCCGGACCTGGCCGGCCACCCGGTGGGCCAGGCCGGTCACCCAGACCCCGTTCAGGACCTGGACGCTGACGCCGGTGGCCGGGCGCAGGGTCGGCCCGGTGGCCCGCTTGGTGGTCGGCGGGGCGGTGGTGGTGGGTGCCCTGGTCGTGGTGGTGGGCGCGACCGTGGTGGTGGTCGACGGGGCGCTGGTGTCCGGCTGCGGGGCGGCCGAGGCGGGCGGGGCCGCGGCCGTGCGCCGCGCCCCGCCGGGCGCTGACATCCGGTCGACGATCAGGAACACGGCCAGGAACGCCACCAACACCAACACCGCCCGGGCCGTCGGACCGGGCTTCACGGGTCCTCCTCAGCTCGTGGGCTTCATGGGCACGGTATCCCGCCGCGAGCGCCTGCGGCGCCGTGAGGCCCGCTGGCGCTGGAGGCGCTTGACCAGCATGGGGTCGTAGGCCAGGGCCGCCGGGTCGTCCAGGAGGCGGCTCAACAGCTGATAGTAGGCGGTGGGCCCGACACCGAACTCGCGCCGGATGGCCTCCTCCTTGGCCCCGGCATGGCGCCACCACTGACGCTCGAACGCGAGCACGCTCCGATCCCACTCCCCCAGCGGCCGGGCCTCGCCGCCCTCCCTCCCCTGGCTCGGGTTCGGTTTCGGGGGGAATGCGGGGGGCTCCGCCCCCCGCACCTGTGCGTAATTCTCCACGTCCTCATCCCCGCAGTTCTCCGGAGGCAGGGACCGGGCTGCGTCCCAGGACCGGCGGATCGGACCCGCAAGATCTTGTGCTCGGCCGAACCTTAAGCGCTACATTTTGCGGGGGCAAGCTTCGGCCGGAAATCCGCCGCACGTGACCAGAGGATTTGGCGAATCCCGCAGAAGCGCGCTACAGTCCAGCCCGTTTGATCACGGAATGATCACCGGACGGACACGTTTCACCCAGAACGGCTTCTCCGAACCCCCCACCGGAGGAGAGGGCGCACCCCCACGCCAAGCGCCCCCGTGTCCGGCCACTGGAGGCGGGAGGAAGGAGGTCGGGCTCTTGCCGCCGTTAGGCGCTCGACGGACCCCCCACCGTCGATGGCAGCGCCGCGCTGCCCGCAGCGTGCTGCTCGCCGCCATCCTGATGCCCCTGACGGTGCTGTCGACTGGACCATTGACAGCGCAGGCGACCCCGACCGCCTCCCGCCTCGAGGACCAGCTCGACCAGCTGAACCGGGAGTCCGACCAGCTGGTCGAGCAGTACAACCAGAGCAACGAGGCCCTCCAGCGCATCCGCCGCTCCCTCAAGGGCCTGCGGGCGCAGGCCAGCGGGGCCGAGGCCGACGTCCGCAAGCTCCAGCAGGTCCTGGGGGCCAGGGCGTCGGCCGCCTACGTGCAGGGCGCCGGCAGCGCCGTGGCCGCCGTGCTCGGCTCCGACGACCCGGCCGCGGCCATCGCCCGCGTGCAGGTGCTGGAGCTGCTGGCCGCGAACGACGGCGACCTGATGGACCAGCTGGGCGTCGCCGGCCAGGCCCTCGATGAGCGCAAGCGCAACCTGGTCGCGGCCGAGAGGGCCCAGGCCGCCGAGGTCGACCGCCTCCAGGCCAAGAAGGCCGAGGTGGAGCGGGCCGCCGACAAGACCCGGGCCCTGCTGTCGCGGATGCGGGCCGCCGACCGCCCCTCGGCCCCCACCCGCCCCTCCAACCCGGTCGCGCCCCCGCCCCCCGCCGGCGGCGGCGGTGGCGGCGGCGGTGGCGGCGCAACGGCCGTGGTCGCCTACGCCCGGGCCCAGGTGGGCAAGCCCTACTGCTACGGCGGTTCCGGGCCCGGCTGCTTCGACTGCTCGGGGCTGACCATGATGGCCTGGCGGCAGGCCGGGGTCTCGCTCCCCCACTCCAGCGCCGCCCAGTACAACGTCGGCCGCCGCATCTCGGCCAGCGAGCTCCAGCCGGGCGACCTGATCTTCTACTACAGCCCCATCTCGCATGTGTCCGTGTACATCGGCGGCGGGCAGCGCATCTCGGCCACCCACACCGGCGACTACGTGCGCGTCCAGTCCCTCGGCAGCAGCATCGTCGGCTACGCCCGCCCCAACGGATAGGCCCCCACACCGCGCCTCCCGCGCGCAGTTCCCCCATACAGAAGGCCCGCCACAACGGCGGGCCTTCTGTATCTGGGCGCCACTAGGAACCGGCCGGGACCGAGATGCCGATGCCGCCTTTCGTGTCGGCGCCGTAGCGCTCCTTCTCCCGGGCCAGGTCGAGGGGGCCGATGCGCTCGCGGGCGGCCAGGGCGGTGTCGTCGAGCAGGTCGGCCGGGACCACCCAGGCGACCTCGAACTCCAGGCCGTCGGGGTCCTTGGCGTACAGGCTCTTGGTGGTGCCGTGGTCCGAGGCGCCGGCCAGGGAGCCGGCCTCGGCCAGCCGGCCGGCCAGCCGCTCCAGCTCGGCCAGGGTGTCGATCTCCCAGGCCAGGTGGTAGAGCCCGACGGTGCGGCGCCCGGCCTCCGAGGGCCCGGCGGCGGGGCCGATCTGGAACAGGCCGAGGTCGTGGTCGTTGGTCGACCCGGGCGCCTGGATGAAGGCCGCCGCCCCACCCATGGTCATGACGGTCTCGAAGCCGAGCACGTCGCGGTAGAAGGCGACGCTGCGCTCCAGGTCGCGGACGTACAGCACCGCGTGGTTCAGCCGGAAGATGGGCATGGGACCTCCCGTCGTCGCGTCTACGGGCCCACTCTACGTATCGTTGGCTCCATGCCGCCGCAGCAGGGCCCGGGCCGGTCGCGGGCCATCAGCGGGACCTCGGTCGGGATGTTCGCCATCGTGGTCCTCATCTGGCTGCTGTCGCTGGTCGTGGTGGCCCTGCCCGCCTACGGGGCGGCCCTCCTGGCCGGCTGGGAGCCGGTCACGGTCGTGCTGGTGGCCTGCGCCGCCTGGACGGCCAGCGCCGTCCTGGTGGTGGCCCGGCCGGTGGAGGCCGGGCTGGCCCGGCTGCTCTACCGCGACCTGCGCCGGCCGCGACCGGCCGACCTGGCCCGGATCTCCCCGGCCCTGGAGCGCGTCTGCCGCCGGGCCGGCGCCGACCCGGGCCGCTACCTGCTCCGGGTCGAGGAGAAGCGCCAGGTCAACGCGTTCGCGCTCGGCGGTCACGTGCTGGCCGTGACCCGCATGGCCCTGGAGCTGCCCGACGACCTGCTGGAGGCGGTGCTGGCCCACGAGCTCGGCCACCACCGCCACCTCCACCCCCTGGCGATCATTCTCGGCTGGTGGTACCTGCTGCCGTTCGAGGCCGGGGAGCGGCTGCTGCGGACCATCCGCCGCATCACCCGCTGGCTGGCCCAGATCTTCTATCGGCTCAGCGACCGCACCGGCGGGGTGGCCGGCGGGCGCGCCCCCGACGGCGCCCTGGGCATGCTGGTGCTGCTGGCCGTCCTGGGCGTCCTGGTCGTGGCCGGGACCGTGCTGGTGGTCGCCCTCGGGGTGCTCTGGCTGCCCCTGGCCCTGCTGGTCCGCCTGGCCAAGGTGCTGTCGGCGGCCCTGTCGCGGGCCGGCGAGCACGCCGCCGACCGGCACGCGGCCGAGCTCGGCTACGGCCCCGGCCTGATCCAGGTGCTGGCCCTGTTCCTCCAGGTCGAGCAGGCCGCCCCCCGCCAGCGGGGCATGGCCGCCCTGCTCCGCTCCCACCCCCCGACCCGGTCGCGCATCGACGCCATCCAGCGGACGTTGCATCTTCGAGTGTCAAAGATATATCGTTAGTATCGCTGCAACGATCTGGGAGGTGATGCGGCGATGCGACGACGACACTTCATGCACGGAGTTGGCCCCCACGAGGGCTGGGCGGGCCATCACGGCGGCTTCGGCCCGTTCGGGCCGCCGGGGCTGCCACCCCTGCCCCCGGTCCCGCCGGGGCCGTGGGGGCACCGCCGGGGACGGGGCCGGGGCCGCCGCAGCCGCGGCGACGTCCGGGCCGCCATCCTGGCCCTGCTGGCCGAGCGGCCCATGCACGGCTACGAGATGATCCAGGAGCTGGAGGCGCGCACGGGCGGCGTCTGGCGCCCCAGCCCGGAGTCGGTCTACCCGACCCTCCAGCTGCTCGAGGACGAGGACCTGATCGCCGGTCAGGAGGGCGAGGGCCGCCGCCGGTTCGCCCTCACCGACGCCGGCCGGGCCGAGGCCGAGCGCCAGAGCCAGCGGGCGCCGTGGGAAGAGGTCACCGCCGGCGTCGCCCCGGAGGCCTGGAGCCTGCGCGACGCCATCGGCCAGATCGCCCAGGCCACCTGGAGCGTGGCCGGCGCCGGCACCGAGGCCCAGCAGGCCAGGGCGCTGGAGATCCTGCACGAGGCCAGGCGCCGCCTGTACGCCATCCTGGCCGAGGCCGACCGGCCCGACGGGCCGGACGGAGAAGCGGATTGACCGTCGGCCGCAGGCCGACGCCACGCGGTTACTGGACGGTGACGGTGACCGCGATCCCACGGTGGTCGCTGGCCGTGCCCGGCGTGGCCGCGAACCCGCTGGCGGCCAGGTCGCCCGACAGCCAGATGTAGTCGATGCGCCGGTCCGGCCGGTCCGACGGCCAGGTGCGCTCGTCGGCCGGCCGGCCGCCGCCGGCCACGAAGGCGTCGGTCAGGCCGGCCCCGCGGACCAGGGCGATCTCGGCCGAGCCGGGCTCGGCGTTGAAGTCGCCCAGCAGCACGGTGGCCGGCCGCCCGGCCACCCGCTCCAGCAGCGGCGGCAGCTGGGCCAGCCGGACCCGGGCGCCCTCGGGGCCCTCCACGTGATGGAGGTGGGTGACGACCACGTCCAGGCGCCGCCCGCCGCCCAGGTCGAGCTCGACCCCCAGGGCGTTGCGGCGCAGGGGGACGCCCTCACGCGGCAGTCGCATGACCTCGCCGGCCACGATCGGGTAGCGGCTGAGGACGGCGTTGCCCCAGATCTCGTCGGAGGCGCCCGCGAACCGGGCATGGGGCATGCGCAACCGCCGCTGCAGCCAGGCCAGCATGTCGGTGGAGCCGTTCACGTACCAGCCCCGGGAGACCTCCTGGAGCCCGACCACCTCGGCCCCACTGGCCTCGATCGCCCTGGCGATCCCCTCCAGGTCGCTCCAGCCACGGACGTCGAAGCCGAAGTGCAGGTTGTAGGACATCACCCGCACCGCCGGCGCCGGGGCGGCCGCCACCGGGTCGGGCGCGGTCACCCAGAACAGCACCGGGGCCAGCAGCAGTACCACCCCGACCAGGATCAGGTAGGGTCGGGCGGCCCGGGTCGTGGCGCTGAGACCCCCATCGGTGGCCGCGGCGCTCAGGCCCTCGCCGGTGGCCGCGGCGCTCAGGCCCTCGCCGGTGGCGAGAGCCCCGGTTGGGAGGGTAGCCGAGGAGTCCGGAGAGCGGTGACGGGTTTCCACAGCCCCTGGGTCCCGCCCGGGCAGGCCCGCGCCGCCCATGGCCACGATGGCGGCCGCGGCCAGCAGGAGGGCGGCCAGGGCCGGCAGGAGCCGGTTGCCGAACGGCAGGACCACGTCGTAGGCGGCGTAGTAGGCGAACACCAGCAGGACGAACAGGCTCATGCCGCCCGCCCAGGCGGCCGCCACCGGCCCCAGCCGGACCGCCTCACCGGTGCCGGGGTCGGTGGCCCGACGGACGATGAGCACCACCAGGACGGCGGTGGCCGCCTGGGCGAGGACGCAGGCGGCGAGGGTCGCCGACTGCGCGAGGGCGACGGCCACGGCCAGCCCGGCCAGCGCCGTCCCGGCGACCGGCCAGCGAACCTCTCGGGCCAGGGCGGTGGCCGCACCGGCGGCCAGGGCGGCCAGGTTGGCCAGCATCACCACGGCGAAGGCCAGCGCCTGGGAGCGGCCGCTCAGCGTGGCCTGCCAGCCCAGGTTCTGCCAGATCAGGGCGTGCAGGAACAGCGCCGGCCCGATACCGGCCAGCGGCAGCCGCGCCCAGCGGCCGTCCGGGCCCGCGACCCGCCCGCGGTCGGGCAGGGCGGCCAGCGCCCACAGCGCGGCCGCGGCCAGGGCGGTGGCCAGGGCGACCGTCCAGGGGGTGATCGACCAGGCGTAGTCCCAGCTGCCGCCCAGCCCGGCCAGGGCGGTGTCGACGGCCAGCCCCACCAGCAGGGCCAGCCTGAACCCGCGGCCGTCCCTGACCAGCCAGAGGGGGACGAACCACAGGAACAGCACGACCCCCGCCGGGGCCAGCAGCCAGCGGGCCAGCGGGTCGGGGACCACTTGGACGACCAGCCGGACCAGCGCAACCCCGGCCGCGCCGACCAGCAGCGCCCGCCGCCGGCCGAGCAGCCGGGCCACCGGCGCGGCCAGGAACCCGAGCCCGACCACCAGGAAGGCGAACAGGGCCAGGCTGGTCAGTGGCGCGCCCAGCCGGTCGCGGTAGACGCCGATCACGGTGGCCATCATCAGCCGCAGCAGCTGCAGGCCGGACAGCGCCGTGAGGGCGGGAAGGACGAGCTCGGCGGCGACCAGCGGCGCACCGCCACCCGCCCGGAGGGGCAACGGAGCTCGGATGGTCGTCACGGCTGTAGCGTCCCACAGCGGACTACGGTTGAGGGACTACACAAAATGCGGCTGTGGCGCGAGTGCCATCGCGAGGTAGGGTTTCGGACGGTGTCATCAAAGTGGGGGGAAGGGGGGAGCGCCGGCTCGATTCTGACAATCCGGAACCAGCAGGGGGAGTTGCTGCATGCTCAGAACGCACGCCGGGCCGGCGCCGTCGTCGGTCTGCTCGCGCTGGCCGCGGTCACCGCCCTCGGGGGCGCCGCCACGGCCGCACCCAGCAAG
>Ga0126306_10002669_pt1 | contig 10123 bp, 11 predicted proteins | sample Plot27_FD_92592 | JGI IMG/M metagenome (GOLD analysis project Ga0126306, IMG submission 92592) | Serpentine soil microbial communities from UC McLaughlin Reserve, CA, USA - Plot27 | ecosystem: Environmental > Terrestrial > Soil > Grasslands | place: USA: UC McLaughlin Reserve, Lake County... | reverse complement strand
TCACCGAGGCCGAGACGCAGAAGCTGATGCGCATGGAGGAGGAGCTCCACAAGCGCGTCATCGGGCAGGACGCCGCCATCGAGGCGGTCTCGAAGGCCATCCGCCGCTCGCGGGCCGGCCTGAAGGACCCGAAGCGCCCGACCGGCTCGTTCATCTTCCTCGGCCCCTCGGGCGTCGGGAAGACCGAGCTGGCCCGCACGCTCGCCGAGTTCCTGTTCGGCGACGAGGACGCGATGGTCCGGATCGACATGTCGGAGTACATGGAGAAGCACTCCGTGTCGCGGCTGGTCGGCTCCCCGCCCGGCTACATCGGCTACGACGAGGGCGGCCAGCTCACCGAGGCCGTGCGGCGCAAGCCGTACAGCGTGCTCCTGCTCGACGAGATCGAGAAGGCGCACCCGGACGTCTTCAACATCCTGCTCCAGATCCTCGAGGACGGACGGCTCACGGACGCCCAGGGGCGAACCGTGGACTTCCGCAACGCGATCGTGATCATGACCTCGAACGTGGGCGCGTCGGAGATCGCCAAGAACACCGGCATCGGGTTCACCATCGGCGACGAGACCGGCATCACCTACGAGGACATGAAGACCCGGATCATGGGCGAGCTGAAGAAGGTGTTCCGGCCCGAGTTCCTGAACCGGATCGACGAGGTCATCGTCTTCCACAAGCTCACGAAGGAGGAGATCACCTCCATCGTCGAGCTGCTCCTGAAGCGGATCCGCGAGTCGCTGGCCGAGCGCGAGCTGACGATGAACCTCACCCAGGGGGCCGCGGACTTCCTTGTCGAGAAGGGCTGGGACCCCGCGATGGGCGCACGGCCGCTCCGCAGGGCGATCCAGCGCTACATCGAGGACCCGCTCGCCGACGAGGTGCTCTCGCAGTCCATGCCGGCCGGCTCGACCATCGAGGTCGACACGGCGCCCGAGGGCGACGAGAAGGAGGTCTCGATCTCCATCGTGAAGCCGGCGAAGGTGCGCGAGCCCGTGGGCGTCGGCGCCAAGGGCGGAGCGATCGAGGAGGGCTCGGACGAGCCCCAGAGCCCCGCCGGAGACGACGCGCCGGATCTGCCGGACGAGCCGGAGGTCCTCCCGGACGTGCCGGACGCGCCTCCCGAGGAGGAGTAGCCGAACAAGCATCTGGCTGTACCTGAACGGGGGCGCTAAGCCCCCGTTCAGGACAGCTCGGCGGCCGTGCAGCGACTCGCCGCCGAGTGCGCGCTGGATGTCGGAGAGGAGGGGAGCCGCCCTTCCGTGCGCGTACCGCCGACCTCGAGCCGGACCTCGCCCCGCAGCTGGATGGTGACCGGCCGCCTATCTTTGTGCGTCTTGGCCAATTCGCCGAAAAGCGCCCTCGTGGTCGTCGACATGCTCAACGGCTACGAGCACGACGACGCCGAGCAGCTCACAGACAGCGTCGAGACCATCGTAAACCCGCTCAGCGATCTGATCGCGCGCGCGGACCGCGAGGGCACCGACATCATCTACGTGAACGACAACTACGGGGACTGGAACTCCTCCCAGGAGGAGCTCGCGCAGCAGGCCTTGAACGGGGCGCGCCCGGACCTCATCGAGCCGCTCCTGCCGCCCGACAGCGCCGACTTCGTGCTCAAGGCCCGCCACACGATCTTCTACATGACCCCGCTCGAGTACCTGCTCGGCCAGAAGGAGATCGGCCGCCTGATCCTCACCGGGCAGGTCACCGAGCAGTGCATCCTCTACAGCGCGCTCGACGCGTACGTGCGCCACCTCGAAGTCGTGGTGCCGCGCGACGCGGTCGCGCACATCCACGAGAACCTGGCGACCCCCGCCCTGGAGATGATGGAGCGCAACATGGGCGCCGAGATCACTTCCTGCGCGGAGCTCTGACGCTGCCCGTCGCCGCCGGCGTGGAGTTCCTCGATGCGCCGCTTGCGGCGTTCGGCGTCCTGCTCGTGCTTGGAGCGCTCCTCTCCGGGCTCGCGCAGCGGAGCTTCCTGTCGCTGACCGCCGGCTTCATCTTGGCCGGTCTCCTCCTTGGCGAGGCCGGGTTCGGCGCGCTCGAGTTCGATCCACGTTCGCAGTTCGTCCAGGGACTGGCGGTAATCGCTCTGATCCTGATCCTGTTCCGCGATGGGCTGGAGGTCGAGGAGGAGGCGCTCCGCGAGGAGTGGCACCTTCCGCTGCGGAACCTGGCGCTCGCCATGCCGCTCACGGCGGTGCTCGTGGCGCTGATCACCCGCGCGGTCACCGATCTCGACTGGACGGAGTGCTTCCTACTCGGCGCGCTGCTATCGCCCACGGACCCGGTGCTCAGCTCCGAGGTCGTGACGAATCCACGTGTGCCGCGCATCATCCGGCACTCACTCAACCTGGAGTCGGGCCTCAACGACGGCCTGGCGCTCCCTGCCGTGCTCGCGTTCACCGCTGCAGCTGCCGGGACCGATGATTTCGTCTGGTGGCGGTTCGTCCTCCAGGACGTGCTGGTCGGTGTGGCCTCGGGGCTGGTCATAGCGTTCGTGGCCTCGCGCCTAATGCCTCGCGACACCGCCCTCGGACATCCGATCAGCGCCCATCAGAAGGCGCTCTACGCCGTGGGCGTGGCGTTCGCGGCGTACGGAACCGCCGTGCTCCCGCCTGAGGGCAACGGCCTCATCGCCACCTTCGTGGCCGCGATCGCGCTCGGCATCTGGCGGCCCGACATCCGCGAGTGCTTCGAGGAGCGCTCGGAGGACCTGATCGAGGTGGTGAAGCTCGGCGTGTTCCTCGTCTTCGGCGCGATTCTCACATTCGGCGACCTGTTCGCCGACGGGTGGGCCGCGGTGGCGATTGTCGCCTTCACGCTGCTCGCGGCCCGGCCGATCGCCGTGTTCACGGCACTCACCGGCACGCGCCAGGTGGACACCGCGGAAAAGGCGTTCATCGCGTGGTTCGGCCCGAAGGGCGTCGCGACGATGACCTTCCTGCTGCTCGTGCTCGGCTCAGGCGCCGCGGACGGCGAGCGGATCGCCAATATCGCCGCGCTGACGGTGCTGGTCTCGGTGATAGCGCACGGCGTGACGGACCAGCCCGGCTCCGAATGGATCGGCCGCCGCTCCGACCGCCGCGAAGTCGCTACCTGACGCGCTCGAGCTTGCCGGTGTTCGCGTTGATCCGGAACACCGCGAGCTGCGAAAACGTTCCCTGTTGCTTGCCGGGCCGCGACAGCGACACCATCCAGTAGGGCTTCGAGCTCAGCCCCTGCCGGAGCAGCCGCACCTGCGTCCGCTTCGGCGTGAAGTCCACCTGCGCCTCCGCCTTGGCGATCGCCTGGTTCTTGTCGAGCCGGATCGACGACTTCTGGCACGTCTGAGCGGCGATGAACGCGACCACCAGCACGGCGGCGATCACCGCGACGCGCAGCCACGTGGGACCGCCCGCGGTGAGCGGCGTGCCCCAGCGGCCGACCTCCCGCCGCTCGGCGGTCTGGCTCACGGGTTGTGCTGGGGGATCAGACGGTTGGACGGAACTCGTTCCCGATGTTCGTGAACAGCACGATCACCAGGACCACGATGGCACACAAGATGGAGATCGCAAGCATCGCGATCTCGAAGCTCTTCTTGTGCGTCTGCAGTGGCAGGAACTCGATCTGCTTCCTGCTGCTTCCGTTGTTGATCATCGGACGTCTCCCACTCCGCCGGGCTGCGGGGGCGGCCCCGTCGCCGGTGGCTCGGTTTGCGTGAATCCCGCCGCCGCCGCAACCAGGCGGCGGTTCTCGTAGACGACCCAGGCGACCAGCACCGCGACCATGACCGCGATGCCCACCCAGGTGACGATCATGTAGAGCGTCTCCGCGCCCGTTCCGTCATCGCCGTACGTGGAGCCCGGCATGAAGGTGCCGAACCCCGCGCAGTCCGCGAAGTTATCGTTCAGGATGAAGTCGGCGATGTCGTCCCCGCTGTAGTGCTCCTTGTGGACGATGCAGTCAGGTGCGCTGTCGATGAGCAACGGCATCTAGATCACCACCTCGTCTCTCGCGGTTCTCAGTACCACCGCGGCATCCACCGCGGTCCCGTCAGGCTCGACGAGCTGCTCGCTCGCGACCGCGACCTCGGGCAGGTACAGGTTCGGCTCGTACTCGGCCACATCGAGGCCCATGAGCTCGACCTCCGGCGGCACACGCAGGATGTTCAGCTTCTTCATGACCCACGACATGGCGTAGCCCGTCAGGAATCCCAACGGGAGGAAGGTCGCCACGCCAATCAGCTGGCCGCCGATCGAGCTGTCGACGTTGTTGACGCCCGTCGGGTAGCCGGCCGCGAAGACGCCTACCCAAATAATGCCGAGGAAGCCCGCCGCGCCGTGCACGGCGACCGCGCCGACGGCGTCGTCCACCCGCATGCTCTTCTCGATCCAATTGCCGATATACACGACCATCGCGGCGCTACCCATCGCGATCAGATAGCCGAGCGTGGGCGCATAGATGTCCGCGCCTGCGGACACGCTGATCACGCCGGCGAGACCGCCCGACACCGTCCAGAACGGATCACCCCTCGACGCGAAGTAGCCGCCCGTGAAGCCGCCGGCGAAGCCCATCGTGATGATCATCGCGATCGAGCCGAGCGTAGTCGGGCTCAGATAGATGTTCGCCCAGCCCGGGAAGGCCGTGGACGCGATCACGAGGCAGGCCGCGTAGAAGCCGTAGAACCCCGTGAAGATCAGCATCAGTCCGAGCAGCGTCATGTGCAGGTTGTGCGGCCTGAACTGCCTGGCGAGCCCCTCCCGCGTGTACTTGCCTATTCGAGGCCCGACGTTCAAGAGAACACCGAGCGTGAAGGCGCCCGCCACGCCGTGTACGACGGCGGACGCGATCGAGTCGTGGAAGCCGAACCGCAGCGTCATCCAGCCGCCGGCGCTCCAGCCCCAGGCCGCGTCGAGGATCCACACGACCGACCCGAGCGCGCAGGCCAGGAGCAGGTACGCGCTCAGGCGGGCGCGCTCGATGATCGCGCCCGACATGATCGAGGCCGTGGTCCACGAGAACAGCAGGAAGGCCAGGAAGAAGACCAGGTTGATGTTGTTGGTCAGGTTCGGGCCGAAGGCGTCGGACCAGGGGATGCCGCCCTGGCAGGCCGCGGCGGTGAAGTCACTAGAGTTCGGCCCGATCGGAAGGCCGGGCTGGTTGCAGTTGTAGATCCACCAGCCGAAGTAGTAGAAGGTCGGAGTCACGACGGCGATCGTCAGGATGTTCTTCATCGCCGTCGCAAGCGCGTTCTTCCTGCGCGCTATGCCGGTCTCGTACGACATGAAACCGGCGTGGATCAGCCACATGATCACGACGGTGAAGAAGTAGAACTGCTCACCAAGGATGGTGCTGTCCTGCGTCTGGCCGGCGGCGCTAGCTGCGTCCTTCAGGCTCTCGACCTGCGCGAGCAACGATCCGATCATGCTGCCTCCTGGCCCATCGCTAGAGTGCTTGGTTGAAGGTTCGCCGGCACGATCCAGCGCCCTTCCGGCGCGACCGTACTCTCGCCTAGTCCTTTCTCGCAACGTATGATGGACACATCGTTGTGCGTCAACGAGTGTGAATAAGGCACATATGGCGAAGGGGCACGCGCGGCTACGATTGGCCGCTCCGACCCGAGGAGGGCTCGCTTGACGGTCTCACCGGCCACGGGTGGCGGCGACGCTCTGACCCGCGTGCAGCGGGAAAACGAGACGCTATACGCGGTCATCAAGACCGTTTCCTCCTCGCTCGACCTCGACCGCGTCCTGAGCGGCATCGTCGACATCGCCACCGACGCGACGAACTGCCACGCGGCCTTCATTTACTTCGTGGAGCGGGATCGGCTGGTCCTCCGGGCCGCGTCGAAGAGCTACTCACACCTGGTCGGGACGCTCGGTTGGGGCGTCGACGAGGGGCTCACCGGCTGGGTCGCGCGCACGAAGACCCCCGAGTTCATCCGCGACCACGCGATGGACGACCCGCGGATGAAGTACGTGCCTGAGCTCGAGGAAGAGCAGTTCCAGTCGATGGTCGCCGTGCCCGTGCTGGCCCGTGACGGCGACGTAATCGGTGTGATCGTCCTCCATACGGAGGCGCCGCGCGAGTTCGACGACGGAGTCCTCAACTTTCTCGTGCACACCGCGTCGCTCGTGGCGGGAGCGATCGAGAACGCGAAGCTCTTCGAGGGCGCGCGCCGTCGCGTCGAGGCGTTGACGACGCTGACCCAGCTGAGCCAGGCGATCGCGGCCGTGACGCTCCGCGAGGATCTCTACGACGCCGTCACGCGCGGTGCTCGCCAGCTCCTCGCCGCCGACGCGTGCCAGATCTGGCGAGTCGATGCCGACGCGGACGAGCTCGAGCTCGCCGGGGCCGATCCGCCGGACGGGGCCGACAGGCCGGGCCGCGCCGCCCAGCTCATGGGTCTGATGCGGCGCGGGCGCGTGGGCGCGGTGGAGGACGATCTACTGATCGCGCCGCTCGCGGCCGGCGACGAGCAGCTCGGTCTCCTGTGCTGCATGGCGCGCGAGCGCGCGTTCGACGACGAGGACGCCGAGCTGCTGCATGCCGTGGCCCACCAGACCGCCGTGGGCCTGAAGAAGGCCGAGCTGATCGAGCGGCTCACCGCCGAGAACATCGTGAAGGACATGTTCGAGGCGCTCGCCGCCGGCTCGGTCGAGGCGGCCGAGGCCAAGGCGGCGGAGGCGCGCTGCGACCTCAGCCGTCCGCACGTGTTCCTGCACGTGGTGAGAGCGCCGGCGCCGGACGACGAGGACCGCTCGGCGTGGCCGGCCGTGGCCGCCCAGTTCGAGACCCGCCTGCGCAGGCTGTATCCGCGCGCGTTCTTCGACTCGCGCCACGACTGGGTGCGCGCGATCGCGCCGCTCCCCACGGCGGGCGCCGCCGCCGTGGAGCGGCTCCGGCTGAGCTGCCAGGAGCTCGGCTCGGCGGCGGGGGTGGTGGTCGGGCTCAGCGACGTGGACCGCGGCGCGGCCAGCTCGCGCCGGCGGATGCGCGAGGCCGCCGACGCGGCGCGGATCGGCCGGTCGCTCGTCGCCGACGGCGGGGCGGTCTCATACGAGGGACTCGGCGCGTACAAGTACCTGGTGCATCTCGAGCTCGACGACGCGCCTCACGACCGCTACCGCGGCTCGGTCGAGGAGCTGATCGAGTACGACCGGCGCCGCGGCGCGCGGCTGGTCGAGACGCTCGAGCGCTTCCTCGCCGACCGCGGCAGCGTGGCCGCCAGCGCGCGGGCGCTCTACATCCACCCGAACACGGTGCGTCAGCGGCTCGAGCGGATCGAGCGCGTGACTGGGCTCGAGCTCGGCAAGGAGGACCTGCTGTCGCTCGAGCTGGCGCTCAAGCTTGCCCGCCTGCACGACGCCGGTGCACGGCAATCCACAGGCGGAAGATGAGGTAGCCGGGCACGTGCAAGAGCAGCACCAGCAGGAACCACCAGACCTTGATCTGGAACTCGATGCCGGGTTCGTCCTTGATGTCCACCCACACGAGGTAGAGGCAGACGATGAGCACGAGCAGCAGGATCAGAGGGACCTGCTGGAAGATCACGAACAGCAGCACGGCGGCCACCCTACAGCCGGAGTTGCCGAGTGACCATCAGGGCGAAGCTCTACGTCGCGATCCTCCTAACCGTCATCGGGCCGGTGATCACGATCGCCGTGGCCCTGCACGGGATGAACCGGCTGGGCGACCGCTTCGACGAGGTCCAGGAGCGCTCGGACCACCGCGCGCTGGCCCTCGATCTCAAGTTCGGCGTGACGGACTTCAACGGCTGGCAGACGGCTTATGGCTATGACGACGGGGCCTCCCGGCCGCGCTTCGAGCGCTCCGTGCGCCAGTTCCGGATCGACTTGGGCGCCGCGCGCAACGCGCTCACCGACCGGCGCGAGACCCGCCTCCTAACCGAGATCCGCGTCCGCTTCGCGCAGTTCATGCAGCTCGACCGCGAGGCTTACGCGGCCCTCAAGCGCGGGGACGACGAGCGGGTAAAGGAGATCTTCCTCGGACCGGAGCTGCGCCTGTTCGACCAGATGGCAATTCGGGCGGACGACCTGGCGCGCTACGAGGCTCGCGGCGCCACCGTCACCGAGAAGCAGTTCGACGACTCGCGCGAGGATTCGCGCCGCGGGCTGATCGCCGTGGCCCTGGGCGCCGCGCTCGTGATCATCCTGCTGCTCGTGACTGCGTCCGACATCGCGCGCATGGCCGTCGATAGCCAACGCGTGCGCAGATGACCGGCGACATCTTCCTGACGCTGAGCCTGCTGCTCATGGGCGCCCTGCTGGCGCGCTTCGTGGCGTCGCTCATCCGGATTCCGGAGATCTTGCTGCTCGTGGCGGTGGGGGCGCTGTTCGGGCCGTCCGCGCTGGACGTGGTCGATGTGCCGTTCGACTCGCTCGGCGCGCAGCTCATCTTCACGCTCGGCGTGTCTTTGATCCTGTTCTACGGCGGGCTGAGCCTCTCGCTGCCGATCCTCCGGAAGGTGTGGGTGTCGCTCGCGATGCTCGCCGTGCCGGGAGTGGTGGTCACCGCGCTCATAGTGGGCGTGACCGCGCACTTCGTCTTCGACCTGCCCTGGGACGTGTCGTTCCTCGTGGGCGCCGTGCTGTCGCCGACGGACCCGGCGATCCTGATTCCCCTGTTCGTGCGCTCGAGGCTCAAGCCGAAGGTGGCTCAGACCGTGATCGCGGAGTCGGCGTTCAACGACCCGACCGGCGCCGCGCTCGCGCTCACCTTCGCGGGCGTCGTGCTGACCGGGGAGAACTCGGTCGCGGGGCCGGCGGGCGAGTTCATGGTCGACCTCGGGATCAGCACCGTGATCGGGATCGTGGCGGGTGTTGTGCTCGCCGCGGCGATCTCGAGCGACCGCATGGGCATCTGGAGGGAGAGCGAGGCGATCGCGCTGCTCGCCGTGGTCACTATCAGCTTTTTCTCGCTCGACACCGCCGGCGGCAGCGGTTACCTGGGGGCGTTCCTGGCCGGGCTGATCGTCGGCAACGCGAAGCACCTCGGCCTCGCGGACAAGAACCAGCCCCACGCGGAGGAGGTGCGCCAGTTCGCGTTCAACCTGGCGGACCTCGTGACCCTGATCGTCTTCATGGTGCTCGGGGCGAACATCCCGTTCTCCGAGCTGGGCGAGAACCTCCTTCCGGCGCTCGCCGTACTCGCCACGCTGATGCTGGTGGCGCGGCCGATCGTGGTGTTCGCGTGCACGATGCCGGATCGCGGGGCGCGCTGGACGCGCGCAGAGCTCGCCTTCCTGTGCTGGACGCGCGAGACCGGTGTGGTGCCGGCGGCGCTCGTGGGCGTGCTGGCCGGCCTCGGCGTGCCGAATGGCGACGTGTTCGCCTCGGTCGTGGCGCTCGCGATCGTCCTGACGCTGCTCCTCCAGGCACTGCCCGCACGGTGGCTGGCGGGCCGGCTCGGGCTGCTCGAGGGCCCGACCCGTCCGGTGGCCGTCGAGCGCGAGGCGGCGTGAACGCGCCCGTTTTGGTTTTTCGTTACCGGCAGCGGGCACATTCCCAGTGGATGTATGTGCTCGAACTAGCGTGCTTCAGAGCGAACCCTCGGCACCTGCCGACGCTCGTCCGCCGCGGGGGACCGCTGCTCCACGCCCTGCGGAGGCGCTTCCCCGGCCTCCGGAAGATGCATGTCGCGAACGTGGGCGACGGCAGCTGGCTCCAGCTCAGCTTCTGGGACAGCCGCGAGCACGCCGAGGCGGCCGCCAGCGAGGTGTTCGAGACGCCCGAGATGGGCGACTTCCTCGCGCAGGTCGACGAGTTCGCCGAGGCGGCGTAGCCCCCGAGCTAGTCCACCGGGCGGTCGTCGCGATGGGCGCCGAACCACTCGGTCTGCTTCTCCATCCGCTCGCGCGCGGTGGCCTCGCGCGGCAGGCCGTAGGCGGTCCGGGGGAAATCAAGCGACTGCTGGATCCGCCAGATCTCGTCGTGGTCCCACGGCGCGATGATCCGGGCCGGGCTGCCGACGGCGACCCCCCGATCGGCACGAGCGCCTCGTCCTCGAGGACGGTGTTCACGTGCACCACGCCGTTGATGCGCACCTCGGCGTTGCGGCCCAGTTCCACCGGGTGCGCCTCGCGGCCACGCACGAGCGCGTTCTCCATGACCACGCAGCGGGC
>Ga0126306_10002668_pt1 | contig 10128 bp, 8 predicted proteins | sample Plot27_FD_92592 | JGI IMG/M metagenome (GOLD analysis project Ga0126306, IMG submission 92592) | Serpentine soil microbial communities from UC McLaughlin Reserve, CA, USA - Plot27 | ecosystem: Environmental > Terrestrial > Soil > Grasslands | place: USA: UC McLaughlin Reserve, Lake County... | reverse complement strand
TCGGCCAACTGGTCATCGGCGACGAGACGGCCCACTCCCAGCGCCTTGTCGCCGGTGTTCAGCACGGCGTCCGCGGACTCTCCGCGGCGAACCGCGACTGCAGGTGATCCCTCAACTGCTCGGTCGGCGTCGCCACGACATTCGCATGCGGATACTTCCTGCGGTACGCCGGTGCGCCGTACCCGCCATACTCCTCGGAAACCACCACCTCGAGCGCAGCATCCCCCGAAACCCCGAACGGATTCTCCGGTGACGTCCTGGGCCCGGCCACCTGCTCCTCAGCAGAACACCCGGTCAGCAAAGCCCCCGCCAGAACCCCCCGCAACACCGTCCGCCGTCCGAGCACCCCCGCACCCTAATACGCGGAGCCCGCGCTCCACCCGAAGTCCGCCTCCCAGTCGTGGATCCGCGTTCACAGCAAACGCTTGCCTCGCCCCAGATCCACGACTCGGCGAATCAAGGGGCGTCCGCGATGTGGGGGGGCGTGGGGGGCGACCAGCACCACGCCACTCGTCGTGCGGGAGGTTACTTGAGGGTGGCGCCGGTGAGGCCGGCTTGGACCTGGCGGTAGAAGATCAGGTAGACGACGACAACCGGGAGCATGGCGATGGCGAGGGCGGCGAAGAGGGTGCCCCAGTCGTTCTCGTAGCGCTGGCTGCCCAGCAGGGTGGCGATGCCCTGGGAAAGGACCGGCTTCTCCGGGGAGAGGAAGGACGGGAGGACGAACTGGTTCCACTGGCCGAGGATGTTGAAGATGCCGACGCTCAGCAGACCCGGCTTGGCCATCGGCAGCATCACCCGGAAGAAGGTGGTGGTGTGGGATGCGCCGTCCACCAGCGCGGCCTCGGCGATCGACGTCGGCAGCGTCCGGAAGAACGCGTGCATGAAGAAGACCGTGAACGGCAGCGAGTAGGCGATGTAGACCAGGATCAGACCCTGGTACGTCGAGATCATCCCGAAGTTCTGTACCACGAAGAACAGCGGCACGATCGCCAGGAAGACCGGGAACATCATCCCGGCCGCGAACAGGTAGTAGATGAAGCGGTTACCCGGGAAGTCGTAGCGGGCCAGCACATAGGCGACCATCGAACCGAACAGCATGGTGCCGAAGACGCCGAACACGACGACCACGACGCTGTTGGCCAGGTAGTCCCCGACACCCTTGTCCCAGGCCTTGGAGAAGTTGTCCCAGAGCAGTTCTTTCGGCCACGCCCACGGGTTCTCGCCGAAGATCTCGCCGGTGCTCTTCAGCGAGGCGATCAGCGACCACACGAACGGCACGACGACCAGGATGCTCCAGGCGATCAGCACGGTGTGGGAGAAGACGTTCACCGGGCTGAAGGAGCGGTCCTTCGCGCCGACTGGATGGACCTGCAGGGCGTCCTCGGAACGAGTGCCCTCGACATCGATCTGCAAAGTCATGGCCGGCCCCTCAGTATTCGATCCGGTCGCGCCGGGTGGCCCGGAGCATCACAGCGGCGATGATCAAGGTGAGGAAGAACAGCACGACGCCCATCGCCGAGGCGTAGCCGGCCCGGCCGAACTTGAAGCCGTTGTCGGCGATCTGCAGCGCCATCACCTGGGTGGAGTTGTCGGGCCCACCCGGCCCGGCGGTCATCACCGCGACCAGCGCGTAGGCGTCCAGTGCCAGGATGGCCAGGTACACCCAGGAGGTCTGGATGGTGTCCCACAGCAGCGGGATGGTGATCCGGAAGAAGGTCGACAGCCGGCTCGCGCCGTCGATGATCGCGGCCTCGAAGATGTCCTTCGGGATGCCGGACATGGCCGCGTTGAACAGCACCAGGTAGAACCCGACGCTGCCCCAGATCATCACCCACATCACGCAGTACAGCGCGATGTCGGGGTTGGCCAGGAACTGCGAGGTGCCCAGGCCGAGCTTCCTCGTCACCGTGTTGGCCAGGCCGTTGTCGGTGGACGTCATCACCACCGACCAGATCACCGCGATGACCGGCACCGACAGCACCTGCGGCAGGAAGAACGCCAGCTTGTAGAAGCCGTTGCCGCGCACGCCCTGGACGCCGGCGCTGTTCGACCGGCCGCCGACGTTCAGCAGGTAGGCGAAGATGAGCGCGAGCAGGATGACGAGCAGCGGGACGCCGATCAGCAGGATCACGTTGTTACCGAGCGCCTTGCGGAACACGGCGTCATGGGTGAGGGTCTTGAAGTTGTCCAGCCCCACGAACTCGAACTTCGGGGAGACGCCCGTCCAGTTCGTCAACGAGTAGTAGAACGCCTGGGCGAAGGGCGAGATCACGAAGATCGCGTACAACGCGAGCGGTATCGCGAGGAAGCTCGCGACGAACCGGTAACTTCCGTGCCGCATCTCTCTCCTAAGTGGTCGGAGCCGTGAGCCGCCCAGGTGCTGAGGCGGCCCACGACTCGCGCCGCTAAGTGCTGGGGTGGAGGATCAGCTCCGGGTGCGCTTGACGGTCTTGGGGTCCTTGGCCGTGTCGTCGGCGAGCTTCTGGGCCCGCTTCTGGAACTCGTCCGAGGTGATGCGGGCCGCGACGAGCTCGCCCACGATGCTGTACATCGGGTCGTTCATCGTCGAGTACCAGCTTGCGAAGTACGTGGACCAGTTGTTCTCCCCGCCGGACTTCAGCAGAGCACCGGAGGAGGATGCACCCGGGCTCAGCTTGAGACCCTCGGCGGCACCCTTCACCACGGTCGGCGACCCGGTCAGCTCGGTGAACTTTCCGGCCCCTTCCTTGGACATCATGATCCGAAGGTACTCCAGTCCACCGGCTTTGTTCTTCGCCTTCTCCGGAACGATGAAGCCCTCGCCGGCGCTGATCTCGGTGCACTCGACCGGCAGCTTCGCGCCGTCGAGCAGCGGGGTGAAGGTGACGGTGGTCTCGAAGTCCTTCGGGGCGACCGGCTTCTGCTCGTTCTCCAGCCACGAACCGCTGGGGATGAAGGCCGCCTTGCCCTGGTTCCAGGCCGTCTGGGACTGGATGTGGTCCAGGCCCTCGGTGCCCTGCATGATGTAGCCCTTCTTCTTCAGCTCCAGCAGCGCTTCCGCCGCGGCCTTGATCGAAGGGTGCATCCAGGCGTTCGGCTCGAGCGAGTCGATCGCCTTGATGACGTCCTGACCGCCGTGCTTGACGGCCATGTCGAGCAGCACCTGGCCGATGTAGTACGGGTACTTGCCCTGGTGGGCCAGCGGCGCCATGCCGGACTTCTTGATCGTCTCGCACAGGGTGAGGAAGTCGGCCCAGGTCTTGGCCGGCTCCCAGCCCTTCTCGGCGAACGTCTTCTTGTCGTACCAGAGGCCGTACACCGTCAGGACGTAGTTCAGCACCAGCGGCTTGCCGCCGAGGTCGGCCGCCTCGAGGGTGATCGGCTCGATCGAGTCCTTGACCTTGACGTTCGCGTCGTCGATCGAGGACGCGTCGAACAGCGAGGTCAGGTCGGCCAGCTGGCCGGAGCTGGCCAGCGTCGAGACCGGCAGCAGCTTGGCACCGGAGTTGTCGATCACGTCCGGCGGGTTGCCGCCGTTGAAGCGCGGCTGCAGCTGCGGGGTGATCTCGGTGGTGCCGGTGTGCTTGATGGTCGACTCGGGGAACTTCTTCTTGTACAGCGACTCGTGGAACTTCGCGTACTCGTCGCCGTAGCCACCCTTGAAGATGACGACGTCGAGCGGGTCGGCGGACTTCACGCCGAACGGGTTCTCCGCCGTCTTGTCGGCGCCGCCACCGCCGCTAGCGCTGTCGTCGCTGCCGCTGGCACAGGCTGCCAGGAGCGTGCTGCCGCCCGTGGCCAGCAAGGTGCCGACCGCCGCGCGCTGCAGGAACAGCCGCCGCGACAGGTTGTGGGGAGTGGTCATTGGTCCCGCCTTCCGAGGAGTGTTTCAAGCAGTACGCCGGATCCGGCCGGCGTACTGTGCTTCAAGGGCGTGGTTGTGGTCGTCGCCGCCCGGGATGTTCGCGGACAGGTAGACCGGTGGGGTCTCGCCGGCCTCGGTCAGCCGGCGCAGTACCTCTGCGACCAGCATCTGCGCGATCAGCGCGGCAGTGATGGACGACACGGCGCAGACCTTGCCACCAGTTGGCAGATCGAGCACCGAGTCGCCGTACGGAGCGTGGTTGTCGATCACCACGTCGGCGAAGTCGAGCAGCTTCTTGCCCGACGGGTGCCGCGATTCCACCTCGCTGGTGTGCTGCAGCGAGGTGATCGCGATCAGGGGGTGGCCCTTCTCCTTCACCACCGTGGCCAGCTCGACGATCGAGCCGTTCACGCCGGAGTTGGAGGCGATGACGAACAGGTCGCCCGGCCGGGCCGCGGACAGTTCGTAGAGCTTGCGGGAGTACGACGGGTCGCGCTCGAGCTCGCCGCCACGGAGCAGCTCGGGTGATTCGCCGCCGAGCAGCACCAGGTCGCGCAACGCGATCCGGTTGGTCGCGATCAGGCCGCCCGCGCGCCCGGCGATCTCCATCGCCAGCGCCTCCGAGTGGCCGGAACCGAAGGCCTGGATGACGCCGTCGGCGCGCAGCGACTCGGTGACGAGGTCGGCGGCCTGCTGGATCGGGCCGTCGATCTGCTCGGTCACAGCCGCCATGATCGGAGTGAGCGCGTGAACATACGCCTGCGCGCTGACACCACCCCGGTCCCCGTCGGCGGCCTGGTTGCTGCCGTCTGCCGTGCTCGCCATCAGAGGCCCCACCCCTCGACTAATGTGTTCGCGGCGACACACTTGGTGCCGACAACTGCGCAAGTTCGCGGTTTGCTGGACAGAACTTTTCTCACCTGGCAGCTAAAGTCAAGGCTCATCTCACTCTCTCCTCCAGATCGGGACCGTTGCGTGACCTTGGCTGTTGTTGTTCACATCTAGCCCATTCTGAGCAGTTTGGAGCATCGCTGATGTCGCTCGAACGCCCGCGCGCGCAACCGGACGACCCAGCGGTGGTGATGCCGGCATCCACACTGGTCCTGGGCGGCGACCTCGGCGGCACCTCCACCCGGATCGTGATCGCGGATCATGAGGGCAACGTAGTGGGCCGCGGGGCTGCCGCGGGCGGAAATCCGACCAGCCACCCCGCGAGTGCCGCGGCCAACTTCGGACAGGCCGTTCAGCAGGCGCTCCAGGGCCTCGATCCGAGCCTGGTGCGCACCGCGGTGATCGGCGCGGCGGGCGGCTCCGCACTGTCCAATCCGGGCGTCCGGGCGCAGTTCGACGCCGCCTGGAGCGGCGCCGGACTGGTCTGCGAGCCCGACTACATCGGCGACCTGGAGGTCGCTTTCGCCTCCGGTACGCCGGAGCCGGACGGCACCGTGCTGATCGCGGGCACCGGCAGCGCGGCCGGCCTCGTCCGGGACCACCGGCTGACCAGGACGGCCGACGGACACGGCTGGCTGCTCGGCGACGACGGCTCGGGATTCTGGCTCGGCCGCGAGGCAATGCGCAGTCTGTTGCGCGCTCTCGATCTCGGGGAGCCGATCGGCGCACTCGGCCAGGCCGTCGTGAACGCCGTGCTGCCAGATCGCCACGACGACGCCATCGCGGAGCGTGAGGGCTACGACCGGCTCCGTGACGACCTGATCCGCACGGTGAACGCACGTCCACCCGTGCTGCTGGCCGAGTTGGCCCGTACCGTCGTCGCGGCCTACGACCAGAACGACAAGACCGCACACGCCCTGGTGAAACGCGCAGCCGAACTGCTCACAGAAACGGTCAGCCGCCTTCGGACAACGAAGGACAACGGCCCGCTGGTGCTGGCGGGCAGTGTCGCGGGCGAATCGTCCCCGGTCGGCCGGCTGCTCCGGCAGACCATCCACGAACGCTTCGCCGGCGAGGTGCTGACCGCCCGCGACGGCGTCGGCGGCGCCACCTGGCTGGCCCTCGGCGTCCTCCACCCCGCGCTGGCAACCCGCTCCAACCCCGCCCGCCTGCTCAGTTAGTCCTCCGTACGCGCGCGCGTACGGAGTACCAACTGCTCCGGTTTACTCCTCGAAGACGTAGATCGGGCGGAGTTCCACCCCGAAGAACTGGGCCTCGGGGATCCGGGCGGCGATCTCCTCGGCACGTTCCGGGGACTCCACGTCCACGATGAACACGCCTGCCAGTTGCTCCTTGGCCTCGGAGTACGGGCCGTCGGTGGTGGCGCGGACGCCCTCGCGGACGCGGACCACCTTCGTCTGGCGCGGCGCGGCCAGCGGCTCGGCCACCACGAGTTCGCCGCGCTCGCTCAGTTCGGTGACCAGCTTCTCCAACTGTGCGGACAGCGCCTCCCGCGCCGACTTCGGCAGCTTGCGGCCCTCCTCGGTGTGCAGGAAGGAGGGGTGGCCCCAGGTGATCGGGTTGCTGTGGATCAGTAGCAAGTACTTCACGGCGGTTCCTTTCCGTCGGGATGGATCTTCGCAGCAGAGGTCGGAGGGTGTCCGGGCTTCTCGACATTCCGTCGATTTCGCGCCGCCGACGCGGACTCGCCGGAATGTCGACGACCCGCTTCGCCGTCCGACGTACCGGCCGACAGTTCGTGCCGACCTAAGGTGACTGACGTGAACGAGTCCGATCTGCTGCTGGCCGACGGCCGCAGCCTGCACGTGTACGACACCCACCCTGGCGACGAGGGCCGGCTCTCGGTCTTCTGGCACCACGGCACCCCGAACCTGGGCGCACCGCCCGTACCGCTCTTCGAGGCGTCCGACTGGCTCGGCATCCGCTGGGTGTCGTTCGACCGGCCCGGGTACGGCGGATCCACGCCGGCACCCGGCCGGACCATGGCGTCGGTCGCGGGCGATGTGGCAGCCGTCGCCGATGCGCTGCGGATCGACCGGTTCGCCGTCGTCGGCTACTCCGGGGGCGGCTCGTACGCCCTCGGCAGCGCCGCCGCACTCGGCGACCGGGTCGAAGCCGTGGTCAGCCTGGCCGGCATCGCGCCGTACGACGCCGACGGGCTGGACTGGTTCGCCGGAATGATCCCCTCCGGGGTTCTGGCACTCGAGGCGGCGATCCGGGGACGCGAGGCGAAGACCGCGCATGAGCTGTCGGTGATCGAGTACGACGCGGAGTTCACCGCGGCGGATCTGGCGATGTTCGAAGGGCCGTGGGGGTGGCTCGGCTCGGTCGCGGGGCCGGCGTCGGACGCGGGACCGTACGGGCACATCGACGACGACGTGTCCTATGTCCTTCCCTGGGGCTGTGACCCGACGTCGATCCCGGCGCCGGTCCTGCTTGTGCACGGAGGCGATGACGGGATCATCCCGAGCAGCCACGGCGAGTGGCTCGCGGGTCACCTGCCCACGGCTGAATTGCGGCTGGAACCTACCCTGGGACACATCTCGGTACTCTCGTGCGCCGAAGGCGGCCTGGAGTGGATCCGCGAACAGACCGGCTGAATCACCGGTTGCATCGCCAGGTCTTGGGTACGGAGGTTCAGATGAGGCGATCACGAGGTGTCATTCGTGCTGGTGGCTGAGCGGTACCGGCTGGGAGAACCACTCGGCCGCGGCGGCATGGGCGAGGTGTTCCGCGGTGTGGACGAGGTGCTGGGACGTCCGGTGGCGGTCAAGCTGCTGGGCCCCTCGGACCGCGATCCGGCGGCGGCAGAGCGGTTCCGCCGCGAGGCGCGGGCCGCCGCGATCCTGAACGACACGCACGTGGTCGCCGTGTACGACTTCGGCAAGCACGGCGATCGCTCGTACCTGGTGATGGAACTGGTCGAGGGCCGGAGCATCGCCGAGGAGCTCGCGCAGACCGGGCGGCTGCCGAGGGACCGCGCTGTCGACATCATCGAGCAGACCGCCGCCGGTCTGGCCGCCGCGCACAAGCGGGACATCGTCCATCGCGACATCAAGCCGGGCAACCTGCTGCTCGCGACCGACGGGACCGTGAAGATCGCGGACTTCGGGATCGCGCACCTGCCCGACGAAGAGGCCAACACGCTGACGGCCACCGGACAGATCATCGGCAGCACGCACTATCTGGCTCCCGAGCGAGCGCAGGGGCGCCCGGCCGACAAGGCGTCGGACATCTACTCCCTCGGCTGCGTGCTCTACCAGCTCGTGGCCGGCCGGCCGCCGTTCACGGCCGAGCACCCGACGGCGATCCTGTACCAGCACGTCGACGCCGATCCGCCCCGCCCGAGCCAGCTGCACCCTGAACTCGGCGGCGCGTTCGAGGCTCTGCTCCTCCGGATGCTCGCCAAGGATCCCGCCGCCCGCCCCACCGCTCCCGAGATCGCCGCCGGCGCGCTGCGCACCGCGGCCAACAGCACGCCGACCCTTGCGACAGGCGCAGCCACCGGACTGGCGGCGGGCGGCGTCGCTGGAGTGGCAGCAGGCGCGGTAGCCGGAGCGACCGCACCGGACAGCTTCCCCCCGACGCTCACAGACCAAGCTGTTGCAGCGCCTGCGGGCCAACCTGGCGAGGGCACAGGCCTGGCAGCTGCAGCCGCCGTCGAAGGCGCATCGAGCGCTTCAGGAAATCCAGTGGCTCCCGAGATGAATAAGCCGGCGGGCGTGCTCGCGGAGTGGAGTGGTACGGGACGGCGGAAGCGTGTCTTGGTGGGGGCTGCGGCACTGATGGCTACGGCGGCCGCTGTAGCCGCGGGAGTTCTGATGAACGGGAACGAGACGCAGCCTCCGGCCACGACCAATCTGGAGCCCCGGCCGGGTATCGCGCCGGCTACCCCCGGGCGGACCCCCACGCCGACGGCAGGTCAACCCTCGTCCAACCGGACGGAGTCGGGCGCGGTCAACCCGGCGGATCAGAGCACGCCCCTCCGCAGCCCGTCCCAGCAAGGCACGCCGACACCTGGCACCACTCCGAGCAGCACCCCCTCGACCGGGACCTCGTCACCGAGCCCCCAGGCGTCCAGCACACCGACGCAGAGCAGCAGCACACCCAGTGCTACGACCAGCGCGTCCCCGTCGACGACCACCACCCCGCCTCCGGACCCATCGCCGTCGAGCAAGCCGTCGACGAGCGGTACTCCGCCGGCCGACCCAGTCACCCCGGCTGCGAACGGCGCGGGTTCGATCTCGGACTGACTCCGCGGAGCAGCCTCGGCACCGGTAGCCCGTGTGAGCGCTGGGTACTGAGTGCCGGATGAGGCGATCAGGAGGTGTCACCCGTGCTGGTGGCTGACAGGTACCGCCTCGGCGGCCCGCTCGGCCGCGGCGGTATGGGCGAGGTCTACCGCGCCGTCGACCAGGTGCTCGACCGGCAGGTGGCGATCAAGCTGATGCGGCCGGAGCGGAACACGCTGGCGGCTTCCGAACGCTTCCATCGCGAGGCCCGGGCGGCGGCGGCCGTGAACGACCCGCACGTCGTCGCGGCGTTCGACTTCGGTAGCCACGGCGACGGCTACTACCTCGCGATGGAACTCGTCGAAGGCCGCACGGTCAGCCAAGAACTCAAGCAGAACGGCCCGCTGCCCCCGGATCGCGCCGCCGACATCATCCGGCAGGCGGCGGCCGGGCTCGCGGCCGCGCACCGGCTCGGTATCGTGCACCGTGACATCAAGCCCGGGAACCTGCTGCTGGCCTCGGACGGCACGGTCAAGGTCGCCGACTTCGGCATCGTCCGGTTCCTGGACGACACCACGACCACGCTGACAGCGACCGGGCAGATCGTCGGCACGAGCTACTACCTGGCTCCTGAGCGCGCTCTCGGCAGGCCCGCCGAGGCCGCCGCTGACGTCTACGCGCTCGGCTGTGTGCTGTACCAACTGGTCACCGGTCTTCCACCGTTCACGGCCGAGGAGCCGGCTTCGATCATGTACCAGCACGTCGCGACCCCGCCGGTACCGCCGAGCGAGCTGCGACCGGAGCTGGCCGGCGAGTTCGAGAGGTTGCTGTTCTGGCTGCTCGCCAAGGACCCGGCCCAGCGCCCCACCGCGGCCGAGCTCGCGAGCGGAGCGACGCCGCCTCTCGTGATCCAGCCGTCGGAGGCAGTCACGGCGGAGCTCGCGCTCGGGACGACGGCAAGCACCGCGACAGGCGATACGGCACAGGCCCAGCGGGGCGCAAGGGCCACGGAAGCCGATGCGACTCCTGGTGTGACGTCTCGTCAGCCGTCCGGGCAGCGACTGGTCGCGGCTGCCGCGATTCTGGCGATCGCACTCGCAGCCGTAGGGATTCTGCTCGACGCGAACGGCCTCAAGG
>Ga0126306_10002667_pt1 | contig 10129 bp, 8 predicted proteins | sample Plot27_FD_92592 | JGI IMG/M metagenome (GOLD analysis project Ga0126306, IMG submission 92592) | Serpentine soil microbial communities from UC McLaughlin Reserve, CA, USA - Plot27 | ecosystem: Environmental > Terrestrial > Soil > Grasslands | place: USA: UC McLaughlin Reserve, Lake County... | reverse complement strand
GCGAAAGGAGGAGCGCAGCGGTACTCGGGCAGGTGACCCGTGCAGTGTCCGAGTTGCATGGATAGGGGCAGTCAGCGCGCGCTGCTGCCATGTCACGGATGCAGGAGCGCGACGGGCTCCGATCGCGCGTCGGCGGACGCTCGCAGCTCGTCCGAGGCGGGCGTCTCGAATGCAAATCCTCGGCGCCTGCCTGCATGGATGTCACCGGGAGTCCGCCATTCCGCGCCTGCTCCGGCAGGCGACCGGGCCGCTCGTCCTGTCGACGGTCGGATCTTTGTGCGGGCCTGGCGTCAGAATCGTCGCGGCCGGTCGTCCGGTGCCGGCGCTCGCGAAGTACAATGCCCGGGATGTCCGACGCGGCGGCGACACGCGCCAGACGCACGCTCAGGGTCGGTGATCTGGACCTAAGGGTCTTGGATGAGGGCGACGGGTTGCCCGTGCTCCTGTTGCACGGCTTCCCCAACCGCGCTGAGGTGTGGCGGCACGTCGGAGCACGTTTGCGCGGGGCCGGCCGTCGCACGATCGCGCCGGACCTGCGCGGATTCGGCGAGTCCTCGGCGCCCCAGGGCCGCCGCGCCTACCGCGTCGATCACGTCCTCGACGATCTCGTTGGCGTGCTCGACGCTGTCGGCGTCGATCGGCCGGTCGACGTGATCGGACACGATTGGGGGGCGTTCACCAGTTGGGCGCTCTGCCTGGCTCATCCCGACCGGGTTCGTCGCCACGTCGCCCTGTCGACCGGGCACCCAGCAGCCTTCCTCCGCGCGGGCCTCGAGCAAAAGCGCAAGGGCAGCTACATGTTGCTCTGGCAGCTCCCCGGCATCACCGAGCATGCGCTGTCCGCGGACGACTTCCGCCGGCTCCGCGCGCTGTTCGCCGGCCGCCACCCTGACATCGAGCAGGCTGTCGCCGACCTGTCCCGGCCGGGCCGTCTAACCGCCGGGTTGAACTGGTATCGGGCGAACGTCCTCCACGCTATCCGCCGTCGTTGGGCGCACTGTCACGTCCCGACGCTCGGCGTGTGGAGCAGCGAGGACCCATATCTCGCTGAGGATCAGATGGTCAATAGCTCCAGGTACATGGACGCTCCCTGGCGCTACGCCCGGCTCGACGGGGTAGGCCACTGGCTCGCGCTGGAGGCCCCCGACGCCGTCGCAGACCTAGCGATCGACTGGCTGGACGGGCCCACGAGTCCCTGACGACAACACGACCATTCACCGCATCGCGCTCACCCGCGCGGAACAACAGTCTGGGTGGTGTCACCGCTGGCTATGCTTTCGCGTGATTCCGGCACTCGGCTGCTGCCGCGCCTCGTCCTGGAGGCGATCGCCGAGGGGCGCTCGTGGCCACCGCGGGTGAAGAGCTCCACTGGCGCGTTGGGCGCCTCGCTGCGCCTACCTTTCGTATCTAAGGCACACCGAGTCGACTCGGCGCCCCTAAGAAGCTCTACGACGCCGATGTTTGGCGTCGGCCACCCGGCGTGGCAGCGGCGCTGGGGCTACGTGCCGCCTTGCCACCGAAGCAGGCGCGAGCCTACGGCGCCTTGAGACTCTCCCTGTTCGTCCGAGGCGGGCGTCTGCCGAAGGTCTTCCGAGACGCTTGCATTCGTCAAAGATGGGCATTGAGTGCGTTGGTGCGTTTTCACGCCGTCAGGCGGGTTGAGCGCGTTAGCCGGCGTGGTGGTTGCTGAGCGCGTAGCGGAGCAGGTCGGGGGAGGGAGTGACGATCCGGTCGAGCGAGGCTCCCTCGAGGTCGGGTGGGAGCAGCGGGTCTCGGCGCGAGGCTCGCCGGTCGATGCGGTACACGGGGACGCTGGCGGGCGTGATGTCGCCGTTTTGATCGATCGCGGCGGGGCCGAGCGGGGCGTCGGTGAGCCGGGTGGCGAACAGCTCTCGGCTGATCGAGCTACGCGTTCCGTCCGAGCGCGCGATCGCGGCTAGGAGGACCTCGGTGGCTTGGGCGGCGTACAGCGCCCAGTACGGCGAGGAGCCGCCGGGCTGAGTCCGCTGAAACTCGCGCACGAACTCACGCCCGCGTCGGTTCAGCTGGGCGGCTGGGATGAGGTACGTCGTCAGGTACAGGCCGTCGGCCGCGCGGCCGGCGCCGTTGCGAAGCAGACCGACCGGTTTGAGCCCGTCGGTGCCGATGAGGACGACGCGGCGGCCGAGCGTGCGGCGCAGCGCGCGGACCAGGCGGCCGCCGTTGGCGTCGAACGCCTGCACGCTGATGAAGACGCCGTCGGGCCGGGTCTGAGCGATGCGCCGAATCAGGCGCGCCGCCGGCCGGCCGCCGTCCCAGGTCGCGCGGCCGACGAGTCCGACACGGAGGCGGCGCGCCGCGCGGTCGAAGACGTCGGCGACCGCGCCGCCGTAGGGCTGCCGGTCGTCCACGATGAAGATCCGGCGCAGGCCGAGGTCGCGCGCCAGCACGGCGGCGACCGCGCCGTGGGTGTCGTCGGCCGGGATCACGCGCGCGAAGCTGCGCTGCCCGCTGGCGAAGTACTTGGCGGGTTCGCCGCTCTCGGTCATCGTCCCCGCCCGTGTGAAGCCGGGAGCCGTCGCGCTAGCGCTCACCATCGCGAGCGGGCCCCCTCGGGCGCGGTTGGCCACGCCTACTTGCAGACTGCCGCAGAAGGACTCGAACGGTCCGATGACGCCGGCGACGCGCGGGTCGGCGGCGTAGGCGCGCGCGTTGCGCCGGCAGCGCACCCCGTCGGGGCCGTTGGCCTCGGCCGTGGCGTCATCGCAGGCCTGGTAGCCGACGGTCAGGCGGCCGGCGCGAAACTCGTGCCGCTTGAGCGTCAAGGCGACGGCCTGCGACATTGACAGCGCGTCGCCGCGGGCGGCGCCCTGCAGCGCGAGGTCAGACACGAGGAGCGCGTCCGGTGCACGAGCGCCGGCGAACACAACCGGGCGGCAGGACGCGCCGCGTACGCCCGCTAGGCCACCAGACCGGACCGAACTCGCCGGGGCCGCGCCGCTGCCGGCGCCGGCCAGCGTGACCCACACGCTGCCGTGCCCGACCGCAATGTCGCGTGGCGCGGCCTGCATCTGTATCACGCGGTTGACGCGATTGGCGGCGGGGTCGATCCGCGAGATCGTGTCGTCGAGCGGGTTCGTGACCCAGACGCCGCGAGGCTCGAACGCGATCCCGCTGACTCCTGGCGCTGATGCGATGGTCTGCATGACCGGGCGTCGCCCGGACTGGCCGATGTCGATGCGCCACACCTTGCCGGCGACCGGATCGGTCGCCCACAGGGCGCCGGCGCCGAATGCGATTGCGTTGAGCAGGTCGGCCGGGACGTCGATCCTGCGTATAACCTTGCCGCTGCGCGCGTCGATCTGCCAGATCGTCGTGGCGAGGCGCGGAGCGCCGAGTGCCCATACACTCGCGCCGCCTACCGCCAGCGAGCTCGCATCGACGGTGCGCGTGCGAGCCCTCGCGCGGTTCGTCGCCGGGTCGATCCGCGCGACACCGCCGTCGGGCGTGACCGCCCAGACGGCGCCCTCGCCGACCGCCAGCTGTCCACGGCCGAGAGCCGCATAGGCTTTCGCGTGCGCGCGCCGCGGGAGCGTGACGTGCGCGTCGGTCAAGCCCGACGCACCACCGATACGGACGACCGCGCGCGCAGTCTGGTTACCTGGGCCGAGGGTGACCCTGGGATCCGAAGGGATTGAGCCGGCACCGATCCACACCGCTCCGCCGCCGGCGGCAAGGGTGGTCGGAACCGCGCCGACGGCGAACGTGCGCGTCACGCGTCGTGTCGTCGGATCGATGCGCGACACGGTCCGGTCGTCTCCATTGAGGACCCAGATCGCCCCCGACCCGGCGGCGATGCCGCCCGGGTTCTCCCCGACCGGCGTCTGAGAGACGATCCGCCCGCTCACGGCATCGATCGCCGCGACCGAGTTCGGGGCCGCGGTCGCCAGCCCAGCCTGGAAGTTCCCGCCACTGCCGACTTGAAGGACCACCGCGCCCGCGGCGGCAAGGAACAGGACCGCGCCGGCCGCCAGGAGCACCTGCCAGCGCCGGTCGCGCGCCGCTCGTCGCGGCGCAGGTATGGGCGCGGGAGGCGGCTCGAGCGCCTGATCGTGCTCGAGGATCGCCCGCTCGAGCCGGGTCAACGCCGGCCCGGGCTCCAGGCCCAGCTGTTCGGCCAGCACCCGCCTCCCGTCCCGGTACGCCTCCAGCGCCTCAACCTGGCGGCCCGAGCGATACAACGCAAGCATCAGCTGCGCGCGTAGGCGCTCGCGTAGCGGCTCGCGGGCGACGGCCGCCTCGATCTCCCCGACCAGCTCGGCATCGCGCCCGAGTGTCAGTTCCGCCTCGAAGCGACCTTCCAGCGCGAGCAGCCGGCGCTCCTCGACGCGGCGGATCTGCGCGCGCGCGTCCGTGGTATCGGCCAACTCGGACAGCGCGGGCCCTCGCCAGAGAGCGAGCACGGCGCCGAACTTCGCTGCTGCCCGTTCGGCGTCGCCCTCCGCAAGCGCGCGGCGCCCCGCCTCCAATCCGGCCTCGACGCGATCGAGGTCCAGCTCGCCCGGCTTTACGCTCAGCAAGTACCCATGCCCGCGCGTCATCAGCCTGCCGTCCGCGGTGCCATTGCCGGACTCGGCCGCCGCGAGCGCTCGGCGCAGCTCGAAGATGTAGTTGTGCAGCATCTTCGCCGCCGTGGGTGGTGGCCGCTCGCCCCAGAGCTCGTCGATCAGGCGCTCGCTGGAGACGACCTCGTTGCCGTGTATGAGCAGCAACGCCAGCACCGTGCGCTGACGACCCGCGCCGACGTGGATCGGACGGTCGCCGTCGGCGACCTCGAGCGGGCCGAGGATTCGGTAGTCCATGTTTGCCTCAGCGCGACGCTACCAGCAGATGGGCGCCGACTGAGCGACAGGTGACCGCCCGATTACCGCCGCCCGGAACGCTCCTCACCCCACGACCTCACCGTGCGGTCACGACAGGCGGACGCCGCCGTCGACTTCACGCCATTCAAGGAGCCCGTCATGCGATCCCGCCCGCGCCACCTCGCGCCCGCCTTGCGAAGGAGCGTTTCGTTTCTGATGCTGACCGCGCTCGCGGCCGCGTGCCTCACCGGCGCGGCCAATGCCGCCTCCGACGTGCAATCAGCCCGCGTCGAGATCGAGGTCGAGACGGTCGACTTCGACGGCCCGAACACGTTCCTGAGCGAAGAGTGCGGCTTTGCGATTCAGGAGCAGATCACCGGAACCCTGCGCCACACGACGATCTTCGACGCCGAGGGGCACCCCCTGATTCATCACCACGCGTTCATCGACTTCCACATCATCTGGACCAACCTCGACACCGGCACGTCGGTCTCGACCGTGTCGCCAGCGGGGGAGCACCTGCTCGGCGATCCGGACACCGGCGTCGTGATCCTCTCGCTCACGGGACTGCTCTTCCACGTCAGCGAGCCCGGCGACGGAACGCTCGTACTCGACGCCGGCCGGACGCTGCTGCGCCTCTTCCTCGACTCGGACCGAAATGTCATCGGCGCCGAGCTGATCACAGAGACCGGCGTCCACACCGGCCTCGTCCCCGGACTTTGCACGGCTCTCTCCGGTTAGAGCGACCTTCACCGACCGCGACCCCCACGGAGCCTCGGCCACGGCTCGAATTCCAGCGAACCCACTTGACGAAGGGATCAGCATGCAGCGACTCGCAACCGTCTCCACGACCGTCGCCCTGGCGGCGATATCTACCGGCCCGGCGCTCGCGGCTCCAGGAACACCCGGGACTATGTTCCCCGAGCAGCCCGGAACTCACAACCAGGGGGCCTGCACGGCGATCTCGTCCAACTCCGGGGCGCTGACCGCGCCGCGCTCGGAGACCGCGTTCGAAATCACCAACGGAGTCTTGGTGGACGCGTGCCTTGGCGGTAGCAAGCAATGGAAATGAGGGCCGAGGCTCGCGCTGCGCTGCGCTCGGCCCAGCGAACGAAGCTGGCTCTACCTAACCGTGATGCAGCGACGAGCGGGACGGGCGCTCGCGTCGCTGACGCCGGCCGCCCGGCGGCCTCGCCCGCACCAACTGGTCCTACCAGCAGATGAGCGCCCACCGACCCGCGGATGACCGCCGGTTATCCCCGTGCGAAACGCTCTCGGCCACCCGACCGCACTCGGCTGCAACCAGAGAAGGAGTCGTGATGAGGCCGCGGCTGGCGCGCTGCACTGCAGTGGCGGCGATCCTCGCCGCCGCCGCCCTGACCGTGCCGACGACGCGGGCACAGGAACCGCAGTTGGGCGGCGCGCGCGACACGTCGAGCGCCGCGACGGCGACCGGCCGCAGCCCGGACACGGACGACGCAGACCGGCGGGTCGGCCCCATCATCGTGGAGATCACGCGGCCGCGGGGCTTCGACTGGGGCTCGGCCGCAATCGGAGTCGCCGCGGGGATCGCGCTCGCCGTCATCTCGCTCGCAGGAGCAGCGGCTCTCGTCCCCCAATTGCGCACACGGGCGCGCTGACCTCGCCCATCCCGTGCGAGCCGCACCAAGAAAGACCGCGATGCGCCTGACCCAGCTTCGACTCGCGTGGCGCCCGGGCGCTGCTGGACTCCTGGCCGTCTGCCTCTTGCCGTTGCTGGTCTTCGCTTGCGGCTGCGGGAGCAAGAGCTCGGATCGCGATCAGATTCGGCGTACCGATCAGCGCGTCGATCCCACGCTGGCCCGGGCGCTGCAGGACGTCCTCGATGAACAGCGCGGGAGAGCCGGTCTCACCGGTCTGGCGGCAGCCGTCGTGATTCGCGGTCAGGGGCTGTGGTCGGGGGGATCGGGTGTGGCGAACCGCGCGACGAAGGCGCCGGTGACCGGGCGCACACCGTTCCCGATCGCCAGCATCACGAAGACGTTTGTCGCCGCGCTGGCGATCAAGCTGGCCGACGAGGGGCGCCTGCGGCTCGACGACCCTCTCGCCCGCTGGCTGCCCGACTGGCCGAACGCCAACAGGATCTCGTTGCGCCGGCTGCTCAATCACACCAGCGGCGTCGCCAACTTCGAGCAGCGGATCACCGATCCGTACCAGCGCGCGATCGACGCCCAGCCGGCCAGGCTGTGGTCGCCGCAGCGGACGCTGAGCTACGCAGGCAGGCCGGAGTTCGCCCCCGGTTCACGCTGGCAGTACAACAACGCCAACTACATCCTCGCCGGCCTCGCGATCGAGCACGCGACGGGATCGAGCTTCGCGCGGGTGCTGCGACGAGAGCTGCTCGACCCCCTGCGGCTCGATGACGTCGTATTGCAACCGCAGGAGCGGGTGCGTGGCACCCCGGCGCACGGCTACGGCGCGTTCACGGCTGGTGAGCGTCGCGCGCTCCGCGCTGGGGACGCGGGACTTATCCCCTACGACTCGATCGCCTCGAGCGCATGGACCGGCGGAGCAATCGTGGCCGGCGCAGAATCCGTGGCGCGCTGGGGCGACGCCCTGCTGCGCGGGCGGGTCCTCAGCGCGAGCGGCCGCAAGCAGCAGCTGACCTTCGTACCGGTCGAGGGCGCCAGGGTTGCTTATGGCCTCGGCGTGACGCGGCTGCTCTCGCCGGAGCTCGGAACGCAGGTCCTGGGCCACGATGGAGCGCTTCCCGGCTTCGGAAGCAGCCTCTGGCACCTGCCCGAGAAGGGCGTCTCCGCGGCGGTCATGGCGAACGACAACGACTCCTCGCACGCCACCCGCAGCATCGCGGCGGCCCTGATCAAGACGGTCCTCGAGCACAAGTCCGAAAACGATGACGCTGCTCGACCCTGACCAACCGACCGCGGCAGCCGACACAGGGACGAGACGTGGAAGCCAACCCGCGGGACGGCGGCATTCGTCGCGACCACAAACACCTCGCGCCACCCGCCCGAACGCCCTTGCACGACGAGCGAGCGTCTAGGCTCGCGCACTCCAGACGCTCGTTCGCCCTGAGCTCCGAGCATCTGAACTTGCAGGCGGGGGGTGCCCGCATCGCCTGGGCGAAGCGGGCGTCACGCGACTGGCGGTCCGGGCGCCTCCTCGTCGTCGGGGAGGTCGTATACGACGGGGGTCGGTCACCGGTCCACTTTAGGCCTGGCGGTCCCGACTAGACGATCCGCCAAACTGCCGGTCATCCGGACTTCGGCGCTCTGCTCCGAAGCGCTGGACGCAGCGACCTCGCCGATCCAGCGCACCATCTTCGGAAACCGGCGGGCGACCTGAACCGCGCGCACCGGCCCCGCGCTCTCGGGGTCGGGAAGCGCGCGGATGATCCCGGTCAGGACTTGGAGTCCCGACCCGTACATGACCGGGTGGAAATGCGTCGTGGAGCGAATCGCCGTAGACCTCAGGAGTGACGTGCGCATCCGTCGTGCAGCCCGAATGGGACAGCAGGCACGCGTAGTACGTCTGCCAGCGCGTCTCCCGGTCGACCCCGAGGCGGTCGGCAAGCCGCATCGCGATCAACGTGCTGTGCAGGCCGTGCTCGAACGGGACCCCCATGCCGAGGTCCGTCGCCAAGCACAGGGCCGCGACCAACTCCGCGCCCCCGGACCCGCTCGCCGCCCGACGACCCTACGGCTGACACAGCGCGCGACACTACTCCGCCCGATCGCCACACCCGGCCGTGCCAACCCCATCCAAGCGCTGTGACGCCGTGACCGGGTCGAATCCAGGACACACGCATCGACGACCGGCTGCAACACCCATTGGCCCGACGCCTGCACAAGCGGGGATGCGAGCGTGTCTGCGGGCGAGTCGCACACGCCTGCTGCGGACGAACAGCGAGAGTCTCGAGGCGCCGTGGGCTCGCGCCTGCTTCGGGTGGCAAGGCGGCACGAAGCCCCAGTGCCACACGCGATGACGCGCTCCGCAGGGCCGTCCCGTGCGAGCGTCCGACCAGGCTCGCCGGCGACGACCGCCTCCACGGGACCAGCAGCGCGCCGGTCGGTGCGCCTCAGCCGGGCGCACCGCTCGATTGCATGGAACTCAATAGCGCCGATGGCGCCGCTGCCTTTCGGCGGAAGCAGGAACGACGTGAGAGCCGATCGCGCGTCAGCGGACGCCTGGTCCTCGTCCGGGGCGGGAGTAAGCCGGACGCCGTGGCGGGCTTGCGCTCGACGGCCAAGGAGTCGAAGACGGTGGAAGGCGTGCCGACTGATGGGGTCGAGCAGCAGGGGTCAAGCGCGAGCAGTGAAGATGCCTACAGCACCGACTACCTCGACCTGTGCGCTGTCGAACCGCTGGTCGAGTTGCGTCTTGAGGCCGTTGAGGTCGTCGTCGTGGTTGGTGAACGTGCCGTCGCGGTTGAGCCGTTCCATCATCCATCGCGACCACGGGGTGTGGCGCACGCCACCGCTCAGAACGGTGCTGCCGAACACGACGCCGCCCGGCGCGAGCGCCGTCTTGCAGTGATCGAAGACGACACTCTTGGTCACGATGTCACCCGGCAGGCAGTGCAGCAGCCAGTTCAAGCCGACGGAGTCGAACGTCCCCGGAGGCAGTGCGAACGGCTCCAGCGCATTCGCTTGATGCGTCTTGGGCTCGTACCGGTGCAGGCGTTTGGCAGCGACTTCAAGCGGGATGGGGTTGAGATCCATCAGCGTGATGTCGGGCGATTGGGTCGGATAGCGGCACTTGTCGAGCAAGTACCCGGTTCCCACGCCAATGTCGAGATGGTGAGCAGAGACGTTCTCGTCGTAGAGCCGAACGAGCCGCCGTGGCGGACAGCGCCAGGCAAGATGACCGTTGAGTCGCAGAACTACCGTGTCGTAGACCCGCAGGAAGCCGGCCGTGTAGCGAGCTTGTCCGGCATACGCGGGGTCGTCCGGCGGGAGGGCAGTCGTAATCGGGGCGACAATAGATCCCCTCGCGACCCCAATCAACCACCGCTCCTTCCGCGGACCGAAGCGGAAGGCTCAGACGACGTCGGGCTCACGACCGCTCCGGACGACGAGCAGCAGCGCAGGTCGCGACGCCTGCTCTCGATGAAAGCAGAGCTCTCCAGCGACCGGCTTGAGATCGAACTCACTGCCCCCTTGGACGACGAGGAGCAGCCGGCTCGCCACGGGAGCGCGCTCGCGGCGGCACGTCGCAGAGCGTGGAGTTCGCTAGCGAACGTGGCGCTGCTCCGTTTGTCGATGCGATAACGAGGCTCCGCGTGGCTC
>Ga0126306_10002666_pt1 | contig 10129 bp, 5 predicted proteins | sample Plot27_FD_92592 | JGI IMG/M metagenome (GOLD analysis project Ga0126306, IMG submission 92592) | Serpentine soil microbial communities from UC McLaughlin Reserve, CA, USA - Plot27 | ecosystem: Environmental > Terrestrial > Soil > Grasslands | place: USA: UC McLaughlin Reserve, Lake County... | reverse complement strand
TGCCATGCAGAAGGTCGTGGGTTCGAGTCCCATCATCCGCTTTAAAAGTCCTGTAAAGAGGACTTTTTAGGTAAGCGTTCAGGCGCCCGCGCTCAGGCGAGCGCGGGGACGGGATCGCCTCGGATGCTCGCGCTGAGAGCCTCGGCGAGGTAGGCAAAGAGCGAGCGGCGCTGGAGGCGGCAGGTGATCGAGGCGGAGAGGAGCCGCTCGATCGTGCGTTCGCCTTGATCGGACTGGCTGCCGAGGGAGAGCTTGCGGTAGATGACGGCGCCGCGCAGGCCGCGTTCGGCGTGGTTGTTGGTCGGCTCGACGCCGTCGGTGTGGGTGAAGGTCCAAAGCGCCGGCCAGCGCTTGAGGAGGCTCTTGGCGAACACCCGGTGATACTTCGTCCTCGTGCTCTTGCGGGCGGCGTGTTCGAGCAGCGCGCGGAGCTTGCCCTGGAGCGGTGCGATCTGCGCTTGAAGTCGGGCGCGGTCGCCGTCGGCCTGGTAGCTGTCCCAGGCAGCGAAGACGTCGTGGGCGATCTGCAGGCCGTTGCAGCCGAACCGTTTCTGCTCGGCCATCCCTTCGCTGTGGGCGGTGAAGTCCCTGAGCAAATGCGCCCAGCAAAGCTGCCGTTGAGAAGGGTCGAGGTAGTCGTAGCCGCGCCAGCGATCGGAGCAGACGATCCCCGCGAAGCGCTCGCCGAGCAGCGTCCTGGCCTCGAAGGCGTGGCGGCCGGCCGCGATCCGGAAGACGGCGGTCCGGGCGGTCAGGGCGCCCCAGAGCGTCCGGTTGCCGCCGGCGGTCTTCCAGCCGGTCTCTTCGATGTTGACCACCGGTGCCGACTTGATCGCCTGCTCAAGCCGGGTGTGCGGGCCGGCGAGCGCTTCTCCGGCCCGGTGGATGATCGCGTCGACCGAGCCGGTAGAGAGCTCGACGCCGAACAGCTCGCGGGCGAGCTCGGTCGTGTCGCGGCGAGAGACACGGTTGCGGACGGCGAGGGTTACAACAGCGGCCTGCAGCCGCGGCCCGAACGACGAGCGCGGCACACCGGCTGGAAGCTCGGCCCGCGTCTCGGCGGCGCAGACCGGGCAGCGCAGCCGGTGCAGGCAGTGCTCGGTGACCCGCACCGCGATCGGCGGCAGCTCGGCGACCTGGTGCCGCGCTCGCTCAGCAGCATCAACGAGCTCCCACTCGGCGAAGACGTGCGCACAGGCTGGACACCGCTTCGGCCAGTGCTCGACGATCTCGTCGACCCGCTCAGGTGGAAGCAGCGGCCGATGGCTGCCCTCGTGCCCGAGCTGGCCGCCCCGCTTGCGTCCACTCGCCGGCTGCTTCGGGCGCGGCGGCGCCGAAGGCGGGTCCTGCGAGGGCGGAAGCGACGAGTTTCGCGAGTTCCGACTCAGCCGCCGCTCGAGCTCGGTCACCCGCGCCTCCAGCCGCCGGTTCGCCTCCACCAGCTCGCCGACCCGTAACAGCAACCCGACCGCTGTCTCCCGGTCGCCGTCGAGAATCGCCTCCGCCTCGGTGCGCTCCACACACCCTCATTCGCCTCACCAAAGCGGGTCCCTCCCGGGGAGGGTGAACGCTTACCTAAACAACTCGTTTTACAGGTACTTTAGAGCGGATGATGGGATTCGAACCCACGACCTTCTGCATGGCAAATCGCGAAATCCGGGGCAGCATGCCCCATCATCCGCATTGGAGAGCCATGTTCCATGCAGCACCGTTAGGTTAGATCGACGTATTCGGGGACAAAATTCGGGACAAGGAACGTTGGCTGTTCCGGAAACGCGGCCTGGAGACACGCGAGTGCGGACGGGCTCGTTCCGTTGGTAGGCCCGACCCGGGGGCACCTTGTGCCCGCCTTCCCTTGCACGGAAGCGACGCGACTCCGAGTACTCATCTCAGCTACCAAGCGGCGATGGTCTCCGCTATCTCGTGCTCGAGATCAGCCCACGTCCACTCGCCCGAGCTGAACAGGTCGTGCCACTCGAGCTCGTGACGAAGGACCAGGTTCCGCTCCCAGCTTTCGAGGGTGCCGATCCAACGGACCCACAATGCCTCCAAGCGATCGTGTGCTCCGAGGGTGTGTGTGAGGGTCATGCTCATCGTGCTCACCTCCTTCCTCTTTTTCGAGCCGGTCGCGTGGCGAAAACGCGATCGGGGCCCGGGCGGGGCCCCGATCGCTCCCGGGGAGAGGGTGTAGTTACTCGTCGCCGCCCAGGTCGACGAGCGTCTGGATCAATGCCGCCACGCCGGGGCCGATGACGACGTCGTCGTCGCCGTCGAGCGTGTTGATCGCGAGCAGGTCGTTCGCAAGCTCTGGGTGGCTGATTCCGATTGTGGTGAAGAGGCCGGTGACGTCGACGACACCGCCGTTTGCGGCCACCGCGATGTTGTCGGGGCCGTTGGTGCCGTTGACGGTGATCGTGTCGGCAGCCGCGTCGCCCGCTCCGCCGCCGATCGCGCCGGCCAGGTCGATGTTGACCTTCGTTACGTCCGTGCCGGTCAGGTCGTTGAGGTCGGCAGTGTCTTTGCCGCCCAGCGCCCGGAGATCGACGGTCTCCGTGCCGTCGACGTCCATGACGATGTTGCCGAGATCGCGGGTGAAGCGGAGCCGTCCGGCGACGGCCGAGGCCTCGAAGGCCTCGTCGCCGGCGGCGCCGATGAACTCCATCGTGTCGTTGCCGGCCTGACCCTCGACCAGGTCGTTGGCGTCGCCGGGGTTCCACACGAGCGTGTCGTTTCCGGCGCCGCCGAACATGGAGTCGTTCCCCTGCTGGCCGGCGATCCGGTCGTTGCCGTCGCCGCCGGTGAGGACGTCGGCCTCGGTGCCGCCGTTGATGACGAGCTGGATCAGTGCCGCGAGGCCGGGCCCGGCGGTGATCGTGTCTGCGCCGCCGAGGCCGTTGACGGTCAGCTTGTCGTTGGCGGCCTCCGAGTGCTCGATCTGGACTGCGGGTGAAGTCCCGATCACTTCCACGACGCCCTCGAATGCGTCGATCCGGATGTCGTCTGGGCCGTTCGTGCCGTTGACCGTGACCGAGTCGGCCGCGCCGTCGCCCACGCCGCCGCCGATCGCAGCCTCGAGGTCGAACGCGACGGACTTGAGCCTGGTCCCGCTGGTGTCGTTCAGGACCGCGTTGTCTGCCCCGCCGAGCGCTCGGACGTCGATGAACTCGATGTCGTTCAAGTCCATCGTGATGTTGGCGACATCACGAACGAACTTGACGCGCTCACCGTTGGCCGAGACGTCGAAGTTCTCGGCCACGCCGGCGCCGTTGAAGAGCAGCGTGTCGGCGCCGTCGGCGCCGTCTTGGCCCTCGACGACGTCGCTGCCGTCGCCGGGATCCCAGATGAACGTGTCGTCGCCGGCTCCGAGGAGACCGGTGTCGTTGCCGCGGTTGCCGTCGATCGCGTCGTCACCGTCGCCGCCGACGAGCACCTCGGCACCGTCGCCGCCGTTGATCGTGTCGTCCCCGGCACCGCCGTCGATCCCGAGCTTGATCAGGGCTGCGAGCCCGACGGCGCCGGAGACCGTGTCGTTGCCGCCGAGCCCCTTGACGTTCAGCAGGTCGTTCGCTGCCTCCGAGCCCGTGATCTTGACGGCTGCGGCCAGCCCGGTCACGTCGACCGCACCCGTGTTGGGCGTGATCGCGACCGTGTCGTTGCCGCCGGTGCCGTTGACCGTGGTCGTGTCGACCGCCGCGTCGGTGGCGAGGTCGAGCACGATGTTCTTGACGTCCGTTGCGGACAGGTCGTTCACGACTGTGCTGTCGATGCCGCCGAGCGCGCGGAGATCGACTCGCTCGGTGTCGTCGACATCCATCGTGATGTTCGCGACGTCGCGGAAGAACTTCAGGCGGTTGCCGTTGGCGGAGAAGTCGAAGCTCTCCGCGACACCGGCGCCGTTGAAGAGCATCGTGTCGGCGCCGTCCTGACCTTCGACGACGTCGCTGCCGTCCCCCGGATCCCAGACGAAGGTGTCATCGCCGGAGCCCATCAGCGCCACGTCGGCGCCTCCGTTTCCGTCGATCGCGTCGTTCTCGCTCCCGCCGCGTAGCGTGTCGTTGCCGTCGCCGCCGTTGATCGCGTCGTTGCCCGCTCCGCCGTCCAGCGTCAGCTGCGTGAGTGCGGCGAGCCCGATGGCTCCGTTGAGCGTGTCGTTGCCGGCAAGAGACTCGACGGCCAGCGCCTCGGCGTTGACGACGTCGATCGGCAGCCCGGCCGGACCGCCCGAGACGGCGACGTGTGGTGCCGTCGCCGCCGGGGCGACGCCGATGGTGTCATTTCCGGCCGTGCCCTCGACGACGACGCGGTCGCTGCCCGCGCCAGGATCGAGGTTCAGCTTGTCGTTCGCGGCCTGCGCACGGAGGACGTTGACCGCCGCCCCGATGCCGCTGATGCTGAGCGCGCCGCCGACCCGGAGCTCGTTTGCGGCCGGGGAGCCCTTGATCTCGACGACGTCGGCAGCCCCGTCCTGTCCCAGGTCGGCGTTCAGCTGGCCGAGCCCGGCCCCCGCGAGATCGTTGACGACCACGTTGTCCGCGCCGCCGGACGCCCGCAGGTCGAATCGCTCGACGCCGGCGATGTTCATCGTGCTCGCGCCGACGAACCTCAGCCGCTTTCCGTTGGCCGAGAACTCGAACTTCTCCGCAGCGTTCGAGCCGTTGAAGACGACCAGGTCACTGCCCGCGCCGCCCTCGATCAGGTCGTTGCCCCGCTTGCCGTCGATCGTGTCGTTGCCGATGCCGCCGAACAGCCGCTCGGCTGCCGAGCCGCCGCGCAGCACGTCGTTGCCGGTGTCACCGAAGAGGCTCGTCGCCTCGGTGTTGGTGAACACGCCGTAGCGCTCGTTGATCGAGAGCGTGTCGGCGCCGGCTGCGCCGCGAACGACGATCCGGTTGAAGGCCGAGCGCTTGAAGGTGAACTCGGCGGACCCGTTGCTGCCGACGTCGACCTGGAGCCGGGACTTGTTGCCCGGCTTCAGCCGCAGCGTGATCCTGTCGCTCTTCGCCGTCCCGAGGACGTTGAGCTGGCCGCGGCGGATGCCCGCCTCGACCTTCGGCTTCTTCTTCGTGGGCTTCTTCCCCACCACCTGCTTGGGCGGCGGCTTGGCCTCCGGTGCCCCGTAGGCCGAGGACGACGAGTACATGAGAGCGGCCACGAACACCGCGAGCGCCCCCGCGAGGACGATCGCTCCGCGTCGGCCATGGCCGTCGCGGCCCCTTCCCATGATGACTTCGAATGCGGATCGCACTTGGTCCTCCTTGATCGCGTGCTGAACTGACTTGTCCCGGCGATCGTGGAGACGGCGGACCCGCGTTCGCACCGTGGCGACCCCCCTGACTCTTGCGGCTCACCCCCGGAGGACAAGCACTCGTGCTCTGAGGAGACCTCCAACGACGCTCCCGATCGTGCGGCGAGTGCCCGAGTCGTGTTCGAGCTCGGAGCCTTCAGGAAGCTAGGCCGGGACTGGAGTGCTGCCGGCTAGTGCGGCAGGAAGCTCCTCGCGGGAGTTCAACTGCAGCTTGCGGAAGACGCTCGTCAGGTGACCCTCGACGGTGCGTGCAGTGATGAAGAGCGTCTGGGCGATCTCGCGGTTGGTGAGGCCCTGGCTCGCGAGCTCGGCGATCCTGCGCTCGCTCGCTGTCAGCGAGGCGACCCCCGTGAGAACGACCCGGCGCGGCCGCGCGCCCGTGGCTCGGAGCTCGGTCTCCGCCTGTTCAGCGAGCAGTCCTGCGCCCGCGCGGTGGGCGGCGTCGAGTGCCTCGCGGAGGAGCTCGCGCGCTTCCGTGCGCCGATTGCGTCGTCGCAGCAGGGCGCCGAGGTCAGCGAGGGCGCGCGCTCTCTCCAACCTGGCGTCGCCCCGCTCGAACTCGTGGATCGCCTCGCGGAGCAGGGTCGCTCCGCAGTCACCGCCGGCAACGATGCCGGCGGCACGCTTGGCTACGCCGAGCGCGCGTGGGGTTCCGAATGCCCCGGCGAGCTCGAGCTCCTCGTCGGCGAGGCGTCGAGCCGGCTCGCCCTGGCCAAGCGCGAGATGAGCGAGAGCGGCCTCCGACCGCCAGGGGAGGAAACCCGGGCTTGTGATCATCCCTCGCGTCAGGCGTGCGCCAACGGCCAGGAAGTCCTCCAGCCCTTCCGCGACTCGGCCCTGTTCGACGCGCAGCCGGCCGCGGGCGAGACGAAGCACGGAGGCCGTGATCGAGCCGCTTTCTGCTTGGGAGTCGAGCGGCGCCAGCGCCTGCTCGGCCGCGTCGAGCTCCCCCTGATCGACGAGTGTCTTGACGAGCACACCGCCGTTCAGGACGCGGTACAGGGTTGGTGGGGGGAGGTCGGCCGCGGCGAGCACCGTCCGGACGTCTCCCTCGGCGACGATCAGATCGCCGCGTCGGAGCGCGAGCCAGCCGCGGGTAGCCAAGCCGATAGCGAGCCTGCTGCTGTCGCCGGTGGCTCGGGCCTGCGCGATCGAGGCATCGAGCAGCGGCCGCACCTGGGCGTACCGCTCGGCCCAAAGCAGCGAGATCATCGCCTGCGAGAACCACGTCGTGAACGCGAACCAGGGTGGCATCCCCGACTGCGGCGGCCCAGTCCCTCCGCCGCGCAGCGCCCGGGTGGCGAGGTCGGCTCCGAGCTCGGCGGGCTCGTTCGTGAGGACGGAGATGAACGCGGCCGCCGCCAGCAGCTCGGGCGGCGCCGCAGGCTCGCCCGCGGCGCGGGCGAGCAGAGTCTCGAGGCGGAGCGCGACCGACGCCGCGGCCAGAGGGTCGTTGAGGGTGGCGCCGACGGCGGCGGCTTCGAGCGCCAGCGCGAGGTCCGAGTCGGGAGTGGCGAACGAGATCGCGGCGCGATCAAGCACCGTAACCGCCTCGGCGAAGCGCTGGGCGCGGCTGAGCGCGAGCCCGAGCACGAGGGCTGACGCGCCGGCTACGGCAGCGTTGGGGGCGGTGTCGACGGCCTGCTGCAAGTGCTCGGGCCAGTCGGCGAGCCCGGCGCTCGCTTCCGCCATTCCGAGGTCGAGCAGCATTGCAAACCGGTCGCCCGGCTGCGGTGGTTCAGCCAGCGCACGGCGTAGGAAGATCGCCTCCGACTCGGGAGCGCCCTGCTTTCCGGCCGCGCATGCGGCCTCGACCAGCTGTTCGACCACCCAGCGATCGCCGGCGGCCTCGCTGACCAGCAGATGCTTGGCGACCCGCTCTTGCGCGCCCAGTTGCTCGGCGAGCATCCGGGCGGCACGGCGGTGGCCTTCTGCGCGCTCTGCTCGGGAGAGCTCCGAATAGATCCCGCTGCGGACGATCGGATGGATGAACGTCAGCGGCCGGCCCGTCTCGACGATCCCCGCACTCGTCAGCAAGTCGGCCGCCTCGGCTGCGTCGGCCTCATCGAGGTCTGCGAGTCGCGCCGCTGGGAGAAGATCGCTCTGCTCGAGGACCGCCAGCGCCCGAGCGAGCCGCCCCGCATGCTCCGGCAGCCGACGGAGCCTCAGGCGAATCGAGCGACCGACCGTTCGTGCCCCAATCCTCTCCACCTGGCGCGCTGCCTCCGCGGTCGGAGCGATTCCTCCTTCGCTGAGCGCGTCCACGAGCACGCGCATCAGGAACGGCGTCCCGCGGGTTGCGCGCAGACAGGCGTCGACGAAGACCGGATCCGGAACCCCACCTAGCCCGGACTCAACGAGCTGGGCGACGGCCGAGCTGGTCAGCGGAAGAAGACGAATCACATCCGCGGAGGGATCGGTCGTCACCCTCGCAAGCAGCTCAGCATCGGTGCCCTCCTCGCGCGGACGGGTCGCCACAACGAGTGATGCGTCCAGTTCCTCGAGGCGCGTGAGCAGGAAGGCCAGGTACCGCAGGGACGTGGCGTCGGCCCAGTGCGCGTCGTCGACGACCACGCAAACCGGACCCACCGCGGTCAGGTTCGCGCACAGCCAGTAGAGGCCGTGAAGGACCGCGAACGAGGGATCGACGCCCGAGGCGGGCGGGCCGCCCGGAGGGGGCGAGCCTGGAAGTCCGAGCAGGCCGGCGGCCACGCCGGCAGCGCCTTGGAGGAGATCGGCGCGTTCGAGCTCCGATGCCTCGGCCAGCGGCGGCTCGAACAGCTGGCGCACCACTCCGAAGGCGAACTCGCGCTCCAGGTCTGTCCCTCGCGAGCGAAGCACGCGCATCCCACCGTCTGCTGCCGCGGTCCGCGCCGCGGCGAGCAGCGCCGTTTTCCCCATCCCAGCAGGCCCTTCGACCACCACGAACCTGCCGCGCCCCGAGCGAGACGCGGCCAGCGCGGACTCGATCCGCGCAAGCTCCTCGCTCCGCTCGAGTAGCTGTCCGGTGGCCGCGGCCTGGTTCATCTGCTTTGACCCTAGCGGCATTGTGCGGAAAGACACGGCTTCGCGCGGGAATGCGACGCGAGCGCGCTAGGCGCACGGCCGCACCGGACGAGCGGCGCAGCTGTACCGCCGGAAAAGACAGGGGGGTCGCCACGGTGCGAAGGCGCCTCGACCGTCTCCACCATCGCCACGCAAGCCCACTTCCCTGGAGGAAAGCTCATGAGCACAACTTTGAACTCCGCCCTCGTCGCCGACCTGGCCAGAGAGGTCTCCGGATCCGTCCTTGGTCCGCGGGACCCAGGCTACGAGGCGGCCCGTGCCGTCCACAACGGCATGGTTGACCGCAGACCAGCTCTGATCATCCGCTGCCGGACGATGTGCGACGTCGCTGCGGCGCTCGCCCTCGCGCGCCGGGCCGAACTCGAGGTCTCGGTCCGCGGCGGCGGCCACAACGTCGCCGGGCGTGCCGTCACGGACGGCGGAGTGATGATCGATCTCGCCGATATGAAGGGGATCGCGATCGATCCCGAGCGGGCAACCGCCACCGCCGAGGGGGGCGTGATCTGGGGGGAGCTGAATGATGCTGCCGCCAAGCACGGCCTGGCGGTGACCGGCGGCGCCGTCTCCGGGACGGGTATCGCGGGCTACACCCTGGGCGGCGGCCTCGGCTGGCTGATGGCCAAGTACGGACTCGCAGCCGACAACCTGCTCGCGGTCGAGCTCGTCACGGCAGAGGGCGATGTGCTCCACGTCGACGCAGCGTCACACGCCGATCTCTTCTGGGCGCTGCGGGGAGGCGGCGGCAACTTCGGCGTCGCGACGTCGTTTACCTACCGCCTGCACCCCCTCCAGACGATCGTGGGCGGACTGATCGCTCATCCCATCGAGGCTGCGCCCGGCCTGCTGCGCTTCTACCGCGATGCGGTGGCGGACGCGTCCGACGATCTGACCGTGTTCGCCGGGCTGGTACATGCGCCGGACGGCTCCGGCGCCAAGCTCTCGGCCTTGGTCGTCTGCCACACCGGAGACCCCGCCGAAGCGGAGCGCGACCTGGAGCCGTTCAAGACGTGGGGGTCACCGTTGATGGTCGAGGTCGGGTCGATGCCGTACCCGGTGATGAACACGCTCCTCGACGCGGGATTCCCGGACGGATCGCTCAACTACTGGCTCTCGAGTTTCACCCGCGGCCTCCCCGACGAGCTGATCGACATCGCCGTCGAGCGGTTCGCCACTGTCCCCTCTCCGATGACGGCGATCCTGCTCGAGCACTTCCACGGAGCCGTGACGCGCGTCGGCGCGCGCGAGACAGCGGTGCCCCACCGCGGCCAAGGCTGGAACCTCCTCATCCCGTCCGTCTGGACCGACCCGGCCCACACAGAGGCGAACATCGCCTGGACCCGCGACACGTTCGCGGCGATGCGAGAGCATTTCGGGAGCGGCCGCTGGCTCAACTACCTCGGCGACGACCAGACAGACGACGCCATCCGCGCAGCCTACGGTCCGAACTACGACCGGCTGAGAGAGGTCAAGCGGCGCTACGACCCCGACAACGTCTTCCACCTCAATCACAACATCGCGCCGTAGCGCCTCGCCGGGCCGGTGCGCACCGACACTAGGACCGGGCTGTGCTTGCCCTGACGACGACCTCGGTCGCCCCCTACATCAGCTTGACCGACGACGTCCCGGAACCCCTGCCGCTGCAGGCACTGGTGCGGGTGCGAGCGTTCTCGCTCAACCGCGGTGAGGTCCCGCGCCTGCGGGATCTGCGCGAGGGATCGATCACGGGCTGGGATGCGGCAGGTGTGATCGAGCGTGCCG
>Ga0126306_10002665_pt1 | contig 10131 bp, 9 predicted proteins | sample Plot27_FD_92592 | JGI IMG/M metagenome (GOLD analysis project Ga0126306, IMG submission 92592) | Serpentine soil microbial communities from UC McLaughlin Reserve, CA, USA - Plot27 | ecosystem: Environmental > Terrestrial > Soil > Grasslands | place: USA: UC McLaughlin Reserve, Lake County... | reverse complement strand
TTTCGCCCCTCGCCGCGCTGCGGGGGTTCCCCGAGTTTCCCGCAGGCGTTATACAGGCGAGGCCGAAGGTAGACGGAGGGTCGGTTTACGGCTCGGGACCCACGTTTCGTTCGTGAGAAAGGGGAGGGAGGCTGTTGGTTACTCTTCCGGGGGTTTCAAGTTCAAGTAAAGAGGTCGCCGTCGGAATGCGAGTGGTGGGCGGGGGGATCGAGACGCCCGGGCAGCTGGAACGCCTGCGGGCCTTGAGGTGCGACATGGGCCAGGGCTACCATTTCTCCAGGCCGCTGTCGGAAAGGGCCATGGACGATCTGCTCGCGAAGAACCCGCGCTACCTGTAGCGGGGATAGCGTGCGGAAGGGAGGAGTGGAGCGTGGAAACGTACAGAGATGGGCGCTACGACGGGCGGGTACGAGAAGACTACGAGGAGCTGCGTGGTTTCCTTACGAAGGCCGAAAGCCTTCTGGAGGCCCGCGACCCGCGTGGCGCCGGCGAGGCGCTAAAGAGGGCCGGCGTCAAGGCGGCGACGATGTGGGGCGGGGTCGGCGTGCCGGCGCTGCCGGGGCCGGTGAGGGATTTGATTTCCGCCATCGGTGAGACGCAGAACCTCGCGGCCAGCGACGGCGAGTTCCCGGAGCGTTTGGACACGCTGCTGGGCCGCCTCGATGGGCTGCGCGCCGCCTTCCAGCGCGAGGCCCAGAGGGAGGTCGGGGCGACCGGGGAGCCGCCCCGACCCTAGGCCCGGCTATCCGCCCCCGAGGACGGGGATGATAAACGGGAAGACGTACGCCTGGATCATGGCGAGTATGCCCACCGCAACCGTGAGCACGACCGACCACTTGAAGGTCAGGCGGAAGATGTCCGGCTCGCGACCGACCTGGTTTATGGCCGACGCGCCCACGGAGAGGTTCTGCGGGCTGATCATCTTCCCCATCACCCCGCCGGAGCTGTTCGTCGCCCCCGCGAGCGCGGGCTCGACGCCCACCTGCTGGGCCGTGATGGTCTGCATCGGGCCGAAGAGGGCGTTCGACGAGGTGTCCGAGCCGGTAAGGACCACGCCGAGCCACCCGATAAACGCCGAGAAGAACGGGAAGAGGAGGCCGGTGCCGGCGAAGGCGAGGCCCAGGGTGGAGGTCATGCCCGAGTAGTTCATCACGTAGGCGATGGCCAGGATCAGCATGATGGTCAGGATGGCGAGCTTGAGCTGGTTGAGCGTCCGGCCGTAGATTCGAAGCTGGGTGCCCAACCCCGCGCCCATCACGAACCCGGCGACGATCGCCGCGAAGAGCACCACGGTCCCGGCGGCGGAGAAGATGCTCCAGGTGTACTCCGCGGTATACGGCGTGGGCTCGGGGACGATCGGAGGCACGCGGGTGACGAGCCCGTCGAGGCCCGGCCACGCGAACGTGATGTCCGCGCTCGTGAGCAGACCCGACAAGTCGAGCGCGGTGCCCGCGAGGCCCGGCAAGAGCTCCGAAATGCGCGAGAGTACCACGAACACGACGAGGATGATGTACGGCAAGAAGCCCTGGAACGTGGAGCCTCCCCCGGACGGCGCGGCGCCCGCGGCGAACCCGAGCGCCGGGCCGGGGCGCCCGGACTCGCCCTCGGCGACGCTCGGGCTTCCCTGGTCCGTGTCCGGCTCGTCCTCGAAGCGCCAGGCGGTCCGAGGCTGCCAGAACTGGAGGAGCAGGTACAGGGCCGCCAGGGAGACGAGGGCGGCGAGCACGTCCACGAGGGCCGGCCCGATGAAGTTCGCGGTGAAAAACTGGGCGATGGCGAACGTCACCCCGGCCGTGAGCACGGCGGGCAGCACCTGCACCATGCCGCGCCACCCGGCCATCACGTAGACCATGAACCCCGGGATTATGAGCGAGAAGACCGGGAGCTGCCGCCCGACCATCGCCGAGAGCTGGTTGGTGACCGTCGTCTCGTCGCCACCGACGATGGGCGCCACGAGGCCGCCCAGGGTGATGACCGGGATGCCCAACGAACCGAACGCCACGGGCGCGGTGTTCGCCAGCAAGGCTATGGCGGCGGCATAGAGGGGGTTGAAGCCTAAACTGGCCAGGATCGCCGCCGTGATCGCCACTGGCGCCCCGAACCCCGCTATGCCCTCCAGCAGCGCCCCGAACGAGAAGGCGATGATCAGGGCCTGTATCCTGCGGTCGGTCGTGAGGGCGGCGAGCGCGTTGCGCACGATGTCGAACTTGCCCGTCTCGATCGTCAGGTTGTGCAGGAACAGGGCGTTTATGACGATCCAGGTTATGGGCCAGAAGCCGAACACCGCCCCGTTGAGGGCCGACGAGAACGCGATCCCCACGGGCATCCCGTAGACGACGAGGGCGAGGAGCAGCGCCGAGGCGAGCCCGGCGAGCGCCGCCCAGTGGGCCTTCGTGCGCAGCACCCCGAGCATTATCAGGATCACGGCGATAGGAATTGCTGCGACGATCGCTGAAAGGTACACGTTGCCCGCGATGGGCGTGTAGTTGTGCGTGAACTCGGCGAACATAATGTGCTCCTTCTCCTCCCGCGTTGCTTTCCGGCCTCTCCTCGCCCCGAAGGTTAATGCTTCCGCACCTTCCGGCGCAACTCCCAATTCGGCTTTAAGATAGAATTGCGTCGCGAGGCATGAGGCGGCATGGCGCCAGCCACTCGCGCTTGGGGAAGGTTTGGGGCGACGGCGGACTAGAGTGGGAAGGGGCGAGTAGCGTGGAACGCGGCCAACTCATAAGGACCATGGAGGGCATCCTCGGACCGGAGGGGGTGATCTCCGAGCGCGAGCAACTCCGCTCCTACGAGTGCGACGGCCTGATGAACTACCGCGTCATACCGGAGCTCGTCGTTCTGCCGGAGACTGCGGAACATGTCCAGGAGGTCGTTAAGCTCTGCCACGACGAGGGCATCCCGTTCGTGGCGAGGGGCTCGGGCACCGGCCTATCGGGCGGGGCGCTCCCGGTCGAGTCCGGGGTACTCATAGTGCTCTCGCGGCTGCGCCGCATCCTGGAGGTCGACATCCCCAACCAGCGGGTCGTCGTCGAGCCGGGCGTCATTAACATTTGGGTTTCGCAGGCGGTCGCCGACGAAGGCTACTACTACGCGCCGGACCCGGCGAGCCAGATCGTCTCTTCCATCGGCGGCAACCTCGCCGAGAACTCCGGCGGAGTGCACTGCCTCAAGTACGGCTTCACCTCGAACCACGTGATGGGCGCCGAGGTCGTCCTCCCCGACGGCTCGGTGGTCAACATCGGCGGCGGTAAGGCGCCGGACGCCCCGGGCTATGAGCTGCTGGGCGCGTTCGTTGGCTCCGAGGGGACGCTCGGGATAGCGACCAAGATCACGCTGCGCGTCGTGCGCAAGCCGGAGGCGGTGAGGACGTTGCTCGCGGCGTTCAAGGACACCGAGGAGGCCGGGGACGCCGTCTCGGGGATCATCGGCAGCGGCATCGTGCCCGCCGCGATCGAGATGATGGACTCCCTGTGCATCGAGGCCGTCGAGACGGCCGTGCACCCGGGCTTCCCGCAGGCAGGGGCGGTCTTGATCGTCGAGCTCGACGGCCCCCACGCCGAGGTCGAGAGCCAGTTCGAGCAGACCATCAGGACGTGCGAGGAGGCCGGGGCATCGGAGATAAGGATCGCCGAAGACGACGCCGAGCGGGCTCTGTTCTGGAAGGGCCGCAAGGCCGCGTTCGCCGCGATGGGCCGCATCTCCAACGACTACTACGTCCAGGACTCCGTCGTACCGCGCACGGAGCTCGGGGCGGTCCTGAAGCGCATCTCCGAGATCGGCAACGAGGCCGGCATGCGCGTGGCGAACGTGTTCCACGCCGGGGACGGCAACCTCCACCCGCTGGTCCTCTACGACAACGACGTCCCGGGCGAGGCCGAGAAGGCCGAGGACGTGGCCGGCCGGATAGTCCTCACCTGCCTGGAGCACGGCGGGTCCCTTACCGGCGAGCACGGCATCGGCAAGGACAAGATGAAGTACATGCCGAAGATGCTCACCGCCGACGACCTCAACGTCATGCAGCTGTTGCGGTGCGCCTTCGACCCGCACCACCTGTGCAACCCCGGCAAGATCTTCCCGACGCCGCGCCTGTGCGGCGAGCGCCCCGGCCCGTTCCGCATGCACCCGGTCCAAAAAGCGGGCCTCGCCGAAAACTTCTAAGGAGGCCCGCATTGGACACGCGCACACAGAACGTCTCCCTGGAGGACCTGCAGAACATCGTGGGCGAGCAGCACGCCCGCGAGGCCGCCGCCGAGGACGCGATAGACGGCGTCGAGCCCCGATTCGTCGCCGAACCGGGCTCCGTCGAGGAGGTCAGCGCCCTCCTCAAGCTCGCCAACGACGAAGGCCTCGCGGTTGCCCCCAGGGGCGGCGGGACCATGTCGCGCCTGGGCAATCCGCCGCGGAACCTCGACCTCGTCCTGAGCACCGCGAGGCTGAACGAGATCGTAGAACACGTCCCCGGTGACCAGGTGGTCAGGGTCCAGGCCGGGATGAAGCTCCGGGACCTTCAGGAGCAGCTCGCCGGGTCCAACCAGATGGTCGGCATAGACCCGCCCGAAACGGGGGCGGGCGCGACGATCGGGGGCGTCGTCGCGGCGAACTCCTCCGGGCCGCGGCGCTATCGCTACGGGACGATTCGGGACCTGATCATCGGCGTCACCGTCGTGCTCGCCGACGGGACGGTGGCCAAGTCCGGCGGCAAGGTCGTCAAGAACGTCGCCGGCTACGACCTGCAGAAGCTCTTCACGGGCAGCCTGGGCACCCTCGGTCTGATCGCCTCGGCCAACTTCCGGTTGCACCCGCTCCCGGAGGCGGCCCGCACGGTGGCCGTGGAGCTCGCCGACACCGCGGCCGTAGGCCAGGCGGCGCAGGCGGTTATGCACTCCCAACTCGTCCCGAGTAGCGTCGAGCTGCACTGGGGCGAGGACGCGAAGCTTCTCACCGTCCTGCTCGAAGGGATACCGCCCGCGGTCGAGGCGCAGGCCGAGACGGCCTCATTCCTCCTCAGGGGCTTTGGCGATGTCCGCGAACGCTCGGACGAGGAGGCCGAAAACCTCGGGCCGCTGCCGGTCCCCGGCAGCTTCACGGGCGGGGATGAGGTGGCGCTCAAGATCTCCGCTCCCCCCTCGGAGCTCACCGGCGTCCTGGACTCGACCTGGGGAGCTTGCTCGCGTAGGGGCGTCACGCCCCGCGCAACCGGGCAGGCCGGTATCGGGGTCACCTACGTCTCCCTCTCCGGCGGGGACGAGGAGGCAAAGGTCCAGGTCGTCGAGGAGCTGCGGGAGGTTTGGACAAGGAGGGGCGGGAGCGTGATCGTGCGCGCGGCCCCGGCGGCGTTCAAGCGGCGGGTCGAGGTGTGGGGCCCGTTGGGGAGCAGGCTCGAGCTCACGCGCCGCGTAAATGAGAAGTTCGATCCCCGGGGCATCCTGAACCCGGGCCGCTTTGTGGGAGGCATCTAGTGGATAACCGCAACGACCCGCCGGACCCGCGCGAGAGCGGGAACCCTTACGACGCTACCGACGCCACCGAGCGCGGCACCGGCCGGTCCTCCACGCCGCAGGACGCGGGGGCGGCCCAGTCCGTGGGGGCCGGCAGTACCGAAGATCTCCCCGACGACACCTTCGCCTCGCGCGGCGCCGTCAAGCAGACCGTCGGCATAGGACGTTCCACCGAGACCGGCAGCTACGTCTTCCCGGCCTTCGACGACCACCACCCGCCAGAGAAGGACCTCATCGACGACTGCGTCCATTGCGGCTTCTGTCTCCCCACCTGCCCGACCTACGTCCTTTTCGGGGAGGAGATGGACTCCCCGCGCGGGCGCATCTACCTGATGAACAAGGGCCTCACCGAAGAACCGATGAACGACCAGATGGTGCGCCACTGGGATCTGTGCCTGGGGTGCATGGCATGCGTCACCGCGTGCCCCTCCGGCGTCCAGTACGACAAGCTCATCGAGGCCACCCGCGGGCAGATAGAGCGCCGCTACGAGCGCTCCCCCCAGGACAAGGCGTTTAGGGAGATGATCTTCCAACTCTTCCCCTACCCGAACCGGTTGCGCCTCGCCGCCGCGCCCCTGAAGCTGTACCAGCGCTTCGGCATCGGCGACAGGCTCCGCAAGGCCGGCGTCATGGACAGGCTCCCCAAGCGTCTCAAGGCGATGGAGGCCCTCATGCCCATGCTCACCGAGCAGCAGGAGGTACCGGAGATCACCGCCCCCGTCGGCGAGAAGCGCCGCCGGGTCGGCTTCATAAAGGGCTGCGTGCAGCGGGTCTTTTTCTCCGACGTCAACTCCGCCACGGTGCGGGTCTTGGCCGCCGAGGGCTGCGAGGTCGTCGCCCCCAAGGGCCAGGGCTGCTGCGGCGCCCTGAGCGTGCACGCGGGCCGCGAGGAGGAGTTCCAGCGGTTCGCCCGCAACCTCATAGACGAGTTCGAGGACCAGAACCTGGATAACATCATCATCAACGCCGCCGGGTGCGGCTCGACCCTCAAGGAGTACGGCTACCTCCTGCGCGACGACGCCGAGTACGCCGAGCGCGCGAGCGCGTTCGCGGCGAAGGTCAGGGACGTCACGGAGTTTATCCAGGAGCTCGGGCCCGTGGCCGAGCGGCGCCCCTTGCCGGTGGCGGCGGCGTACCACGACGCGTGCCACCTGGCCCACTCGCAGGGGGTGCGCCAGCAGCCGCGCCAGACGCTAAAGCAGATCCCCGGCATGGAGGTCAGGGAGATAAAGGAGGCCGAGCTCTGCTGCGGCTCTGCTGGCATCTACAACATGGTCGAGCCGGAGCCCGCAACCGAGCTCGGCGACCGCAAGGCAAGGAACGTCCTCAACACTGGGGCACGCATGATCGTCACCTCCAACCCCGGCTGCATGCTCCAGATACAGGCCAGCCTCAAGAGGATGGGCGAGAGCATGCCCATGGCGCACCCGATGGAGGTCCTCGACGCCTCCCTCCGCGGCGAGCCCGTCGAGACGCTTCTGAATAGGTAAGGAATACGGGGTGAGGGTTTCGCGCTCCGTCCTGGCCGTCCCCGCCTCGAGCGGGAAGATGATCGAAAAGGTCCGTCCCGGAGGACGGACCTTTTCTTCCTCGACCTGGAAGACGCCGTCGCCCCGAACGAGAAAGAGTCCGCCCGCGGGAACGTCGTCCGCGCAATAAACGAGCTGGACTGGCGCGGCAGGCCAACCATGTACCGCATGAACTCGCTCGACACACCGTACTTTACCGGGACGCGATCGAGGTAGTAGAGCAGGCGGGGGGAAGCTCGCCACCATCCTCGTCCCCAAGGTCGAGGCCCCCCGCGACCTGCACGCCCTGGACACCCTCCTCACGAGCATCGAGCTCTCCGCCGGCCTCGAACCGGGCAAGGTGAAGCTCGAAGCCCAGATAGAGACCGCCCGCGGCGTGACGAACGTGGACGGCATAGCCCTGGCAACCCCGCGTTTGGAGGCGTTGCACTTCGGTCCAGGGGATTACGCGGCGAGCGTGCGGATGCCGCAGACGAGCATCGGCACCGCGGACGAGTGGGACGAGGTTTATCCCGGCCACCGCTTCCACTACGCGATGTGCCGCATCATCGTTGCCGCCCGCGCCGCCGATCTGCGCGTCGCGGACGGTCCCGCCGCCGATTACCGCGACGAGAGGGGGCTGCGCAAGGCCTGCCTCGTCGCCCGCTCGCTCGGCTTCGACGGCAAGTGGTGCATCCACCCGGCACAGGCGGAGACCGTCAACGAGGTCTTCTCGCCCACCGAGCGGGAGGTCGAGTGGGCCGAAAAAATCGTCGCCGCCTACGAGGAGGCCGGGGCCGGCGGGGTGGGCTCCATCAGCGTGGACGGCAATATGGTCGATGCTGCCTCCATAAAGATGGCGCGGAACACACTAGATCTCGCACGCGAAGCGTAGAGGCTACACAACAGCTGGCGTCGGCTGACAAAGGCCGGCGGAGATGCAATACTCTCAGACGGATGGGGTTATACGGGCACAGGTATCCGTTGTTCTCGCTCGCGGCGCTCCTCGCCGCCTTGCTTCTCGCCGCGTGCTCTCCATCCGGGGAGGCCGGTTCGTCCGCCGGGATGAGGACGCTCGAAGAGGAGCGGCCCGTCGCCTACGAGCAGGCGGAGGTTCGAGAGGGCCTCGGGGAAACCACGTCGGAGGCGCAAGCCGGGAGCGAGCCTCCCGCGGTCGAGAACGTCTACGAGGCGGCGACGGCCACCGACGTCAGGGAGGACCTCGTGGGCATCCCGGAGAGGGTCTACGTGCCCAACATCATGGACGCCACGGTCAGCGTCATAGACCCGGAGACGTTCGAGATAGTAGACCTCTACGAGGTCGGGGAACTGCCGTACCACGTCACCCCGTCCTGGGACATGAAGAGCCTGTACGTCAACAACGAGGCGTCGGGTACGTTCACGGTGATAGACCCGAAGACCGGTCGCCCCTCGGGAACCGTGGAGGCACCGTTCCCCTACAACTTCTACTACACCCCCGACGGCGAGATGGCCGTGGTGGTCGCCGAGAGGTTACAGACCCTGGAGTTCCGCGACCCGGAGACGTGGGAGATCCTGGGCAGCGTGTACATCCCGTGGCCGGGCGTGGACCACCTGGACTTCTCGGCGGACGGCAAGTACCTGCTGGCGAGCAGCGAGTGGAGCGGGGTCGTCTCCAAGGTGGACGTGGAGAAGTTGGAGCTCGTGGACTACGTCGAGGTCACCGGAAACCTGCCCGTAGACATAAAGCTCTCGCCGGACGGCGACCATTTCTACGTCGCCAACCAGGAGAGCGGGGGCGTATCGGTGATAGAGCCCGACTCGATGGAAGAAGTAGACTTCATCCCCACCGGCGCGGGGGCGCACGGGCTGCAGGTCAGCAGAGACGCGAAGTCCCTGTACGTGAGCAACCGCATGGAGGGCACCGTCTCGGTCGTAGACTTCGCCACGAACGAGGTAACCGACATCTGGGTCACCGGCGGAACTCCGGACATGTTCCAGCTCTCACCGGACGGGACGCGCCTGTGGGTCTCCGGCCGCTACGACGGCGCGGTTTACGTCCTCGACACGAGGAGCGGGGAACTGCTCACCACCATCTACACAGGCGCCGAACCGCACGGCATCACCTACTTCCCCAACCCCGGCCGCTACAGCCTCGGCCACAACGGCGTGTATCGCTAGCGCTGACGCACTAGCGCGGGAGTCGGGAGATCGGGGATAGTAGGTCGGAAGAAGCAGCGTGGCTCTCGGCTACTCTGCTGACGGCTCTCGCCGTATAATCCACCGGCACGCCACGGGAAGGGTCGGCAAGTTACTCGCGAAAGGAAATCGGCTGGTAACGTAGCCCCCACGCCGCCCGCGGGGCTGGACGCGCGGACGGTGCGGCGGGCACGTCTCGCAGTGGTGTTGGGGCCGGCGGCGGTGTTCGGGCTCTTGTACGTGTTTTCGGAGGGGTTTCGGGGGGAGGTGGGGCGCGCCGCCTCCCTCCTGGGGCGCGGAGACGTGGAGGGGATCCGGGACTACATCCTCTCGTTCGGGCTGTGGGCGCCGTTCGCCTCGACGTTGCTCATGGTCTTGCAGGCGCTGGCGGCGCCGTTGCCTTCGTTCGTGATCACGTTCGCCAACGGGCTCGCGTTCGGGGTGCTGCCGGGGTGGGTGCTCAGCCTCTTCGGGCACACGCTCGCCGCGGCCGTGTGCTTCTGGCTTGCCCGCGCTTTGGGCCGCGCGCCGGTCGAGGTCCTGGTCGGGAGGGCGGGCCTGGAGTCGGCGGATCGGTGGTTCGCGCGCTGGGGCCTCTACGCCGTCCTGGTGGCGCGGCTGGTGCCCGGCATCTCCTTCGACGTGATCTCTTACGCCGCCGGCATCACGCGCATGCGCTTCCGGCGCTTCTTGCTGGCGACCGTTCTCGGCATCTTCCCCCAGACCTTCGTCTACTCCTACCTCGGCCACCGCGCCCCCGAGCAGGTCCGCCTCTTCCTGGGCTTCTCCGGGGTCGTCGTCGTCGCGGCTGTGATCTTCGCCGTCGTGCGTCGCCGCAAGCGCGCCAAGCCCATGCCGTAGAGGGCTTGAGGCTCACGGCGGCCATCCTTAGCGTAGAATAGGCCGCTCGAAAACCCAATCCTCACCCCTGTTTGGAGGCT